>Ga0256407_10005244_pt1 | contig 20954 bp, 10 predicted proteins | sample RumenRJG_04DNA_FD_193489 | JGI IMG/M metagenome (GOLD analysis project Ga0256407, IMG submission 193489) | Bovine rumen microbial communities from Lethbridge, Alberta, Canada - RJG_04 | ecosystem: Host-associated > Mammals > Digestive system > Stomach > Rumen | place: Canada: Alberta... | reverse complement strand
CCAATCCCCAATTTTAAAAAAATAATGAAAAATTATTTAATTATTTATTTAGTTTATAATAAAATATATTTAGATATTTTATTTATATTTAAAAAATAAAATAAAATATAATGACCTAACAATTTAAAATATAAAAGTTTTTAATATTTATTATTTAAATTTTATTAAAATATAAAACAAAAAAAAAAGATAAAAAATGTCAAATAGGGCAAGATCTTTATCACCATTGAATATAGATACTTTTTCCCATTCAAAATTAATAAAAATAAATCATTCATATAATTCTTCTGCTTATATTCTTCCTCCAATAAGTAGACAACAAAAATTAGAATTTGAAAATCAACCTTCATCAGTAATAACAAAATTTATAGAAACATTATCTTCAGATTTAAAAAATGAAACTGACGAAATAATAAATGAAAGAGAATTACTAGAAGAAGAAAATCAAAAAAATAAAAAAGAAGAATTAAAAAAAAGAAAAACTACAATAAAAGAAAATAAAGATAAAAATACATTTATAACAGATTTATCATTGAAAAAAGATAAAGATAAAGAAAATGAAGTAGATAAAGAAAAAGAGAAAGAAGAAGCATTAATAAATAATCCATTTTTAGCAAAATCAACAAAGATATTACCAATCCCAATAAATGCTCAATTATCCTATCTTCAAAAAAGAACACTTTCAAATATATATAGAAGAATAAGAAATTATCAACCTCGAATAGATGAAAATTGGAAATTTAAATGTGGATTAGCTCACTCATCTCAAAGCACCCTTTCTGTAGTATCTTCAATAATGAATAATATTGATTTTCAATCAAGAGTTATTCAAGATCAAGTAAGATTATTAATTGATAATATTACATATTATAAAATGAGTATTGTTAGTAAAGATAATTATATTGAAGGATTTAAGGCAATGTCACTTAAATTAAAAGTTAAAATGAATAAATCTTTAGAAGAGACTTGTGGTATTTTATTATTATTACCCCAATTATTATTATTAGAATTTTATCATTTTATTGAAAAGTTTAATAATGTTAATGTACCTGATAAAAAAAAATTTAGAGAAAAATATGTTTTTGATGAAGTTGAATGCTTATTTTATAATAATAATTTGTTAACTGAAGTTACTGATTTTTTTAAAAGTTGTTTTGAAGTTTATTCTACTCTTGTTAAAGAAGTTGAAGATATGATTTTACAACAAAAAAATTTTGAACATTTAATTACTATAATTGAAAAAGCAAGATATAATATGAGTAATGTTGTGAGTAGTTCTGAAAATGGAATTAAAAATTATGAAAATGATTTAAAAATGGTTGATAAAATATTAAAAAATGAACATAAGGAACCAATGTTTAAAGTAAGACATAAAAATTTAACTGATAAATTAAGAGGTCAATTTATTTTTAAAAAAAATGATGAAAGACAAAGGATAATTAGAATTACAAATACTTTAAAATTAAGAAAAGATGATGATGATTTAGATGAAATGAAAATCAATGAAAAAAGAGAATTTAAATCTATTATACATACTAAATTAATTGATGGTTTATTACCTTATTGTAGGAAAAAAATAAAACAACAAATTCAATCAAGAAGAATTATGGATGAAATGGAACCATTTAAAAATAAAAATGAAAATAAAAAACAAAACCCAGATAAATTAAAAGATTAATATGTAAATAATATTTATTATGTATTTTATTTATAAACATTTTTTTTTGTTAATTTATGAATATAATATTTTTACTAAAAAATCAAATAATTATTTTTAATTTTATTAATTATTAAAAGTATTATAATAAGTGTAACAAATAAAATAAATCAGATTAATAAAATTTAATATATTTATATTTAAATATGCAAATATCTACAAGGAGTAAAGAAAATAAATCAAATAATACAAGTCATTTAAAATCAACTTCAGAAATAAATATTGTAAATCCAGAAAGACCAAATGCATATATTCAAACATTAATGAAACAAAATGGCCCAATGAAACATTTAAATGAAAATTTTAAAGAAATTCCAAGTCCTATAATGGTTTCAAATATTCATTCAATTTTTAGTTCAGATGAAAGAAGAAAACAAATAATGACAATGGTAAAAAAAATGAGAGAAAAACAAAATAATTCATCAAATAAAAAAATGCTTGAAAATTATGGAAGTATACCACTTTCACCTAATCCTTATTTGGTTGAAATGCATTCTAAGAAAGGTATGCAGAAATCTTCGTCAGTAACAAAAGCTTATGATGATACTCATTATAATTTAAATAATAATGATGAGAAAAATATTGATAATAAAAAAAATAAAAATAATTTAATTGATTATAAAAAATACATTAAACAAAATTCAAATGATATTTTAAATAATAGAAAGGAAATAAATGATAATATAAATATTAATATAATTAATGTAAAGAATAATAATAAAAATAATAGTTATCAAATAGATAGAAAAAAGAATAAAGGAAATCAGGCTTTATATTTTACTAAAAATAATGAAATTTATAATGAGAATCAAATTAATAATTATGATAATGTGTTAAAAAGTAATGATAGTAAAAATAGTAATAATCATGTTTATCAAAAGAAAAATGTAAGAGGTGAAAAAAGACATTTAACTCCAGTGTTAAATTCCAATAATATTATTATTAATAATGATAATAAAGAGCAAACAAAAGATGAAATTTTTAATGATGAATATTATGAAATTGAATCTTTTAAAATAAATATTATTAATAAAAAGAAAAAAAGGAAAATTACTACTGATAGTTTCTATTTTGCAATTAAACCAAAAAAAAAATATAAAAAGAAAATTAATACTGAATATAAAATCCAATCAAATAATTTTAATTTAGAAAAAAAAAATTATAAAAATCAATTTAAAAACGACAATGATTTATATACAGGAATAAAAATTATTCAATTTGATAATGGTGAAAATGTATATGAATTAAAATTAAATGGATCAATAAAATTAATAAATCAAAAATTAAAAGAAGAAGGAATAACAATAAATGACAAAGAATTTAAAATTTTTGATGAATATATGTTAAAACAAGAAAAAGAAAAAGCTATTGAAGAAGCATTAAATGTACAAGAAAATTTATTAAATAAAAATGACATAATAAATGATAAAGAAAGGGAAAAAAATTTTGAATTAGAAAAAGAAGAAGCAATTAAAAATGCTTTAAATAAACAAAAAAAATTATTTAAAAATGAAAAAGAAGAATTAATTAAGTTAAATGAAAATAAAATTATAAATGCTTTGGAAGAGCAAAAAAAGAATTTTCAACAAAATAATTTAAAAGAAAAAGAATATTATAAAGAGAAAGAAGAAGAATTAAAAAATTTAAAAGATGAATATAAAAAACTTTCAGAAAAAATTGAATTATTACAAAAAACTTTAGAAGAAAGGGAGATTAATTTTTTTAATGAAAAAAATGAAGCAATTAAAAATGCTTTAAAAGAACAAGAAAATAAGTTGCTAAATAATGAAAAAGAAAAGATTGAAAAATTAATGTATGATTTCAAATTAAAACAAGATGAAGAAATTAATAAAATAAAAAACGAAGAAAAGGAAATTATTAATAAAAAAGATAATAATGAAATTAAAACCGAAGAAAATAATAATAAAAATGATGAAAAAAATTTGAATTTTCAAAAACAAGATAGTGATTTTCAAAAAGAAAAAGAAGATGCAATTCAAAATGCTTTAAATAAACAAAAAGAATTATTGCAAAAGGAATTTGAATTAGAATTAAAAATAAAAATGGAAGAAATGAAAAAAGAAAATGAAAATAAATTACAAATAGAGATAGAAAATGCTTTAAAAAAACAAAAAGATGAATATAAAAGAGAAAAAGAAAAAGAAATAAAAAAAGAAAATGAAATAAAAGAAATATTAAATAATAAAGATGAAGAATTTTTAAAAGATAAAAATATAACTATTCAAAAAATTATGGATGAAAATGGAAAAATGAATGAAAAAAAAAATATAAAAGATGATAATAAAATAATTCATAACTCTAATTCTTTTTCAATATTAAATAAAAGAAAAGAAAAACCAAATTTAATAATAGATAAAAAAGAAAAAGTAGAATTTATAAATAATGGTAATAATAAAAATGATAAACAATTATCATTTAAAGATAAATTAATTATTGAAAATAAAGAAAACATTGAATTTGTGAATAATCATAATATCATTTGTAATAATAATTTATTATTTTCTTTTAAGAAAGAGAATGAATTTGGAGGAAGTATTTCAATTAGATATGATGATCAAGAAGTAGAAAATTCTGATAATAAAAATAATGATAATATAAAAATTCCATTTAAAAATGAAATATCAGAATTTGAAGAAAAAATAAAAGAAAAAGAAAAATTAAATTCAGAAAAAAAAACAAATAAAATAATTCAATCAATGCAAATACCAAGTGGTAATATAAGAAAAATGATAAAAATACTTGAAGAAGAAAAAGAAAGATTAAAAACTGAAAATCCATATAAATTAACTGAAGAAGTAATAAAAGAAGATGAAGAAGAATTAAATAATACTTCATATCCTTCTTTAATTAAAAGGGCAAACACTTTCTTTCAACCTATAGTTGAAGGATTAATTAATAAAAAACCTACTATTAATCATAAAAAGAAAAAACCAAAATCCTCTAAATTTGGTCAAATTTTATTATCAGAATCTATGGAAATTAATAATGAAATGTTACAGGATGAATTAAGAAAAAAATCTATGCAATTAAGAATGAAATTGAAAAATAAGAAAAAATAATTGATTTAAAAATTATATATATTTTATTATTATATATTATTTATTATAAATATATTTCTATTTTTATTTATTTTTAAATTTTGAATGACTGAAAATGAAATAATAAAAATTGTAAATGAATTTATTTCCTTTGAATTAAAAAATGATAAAAAAAAAAGTAATCCATATATAAATGAAATAATAAATTTTATTAAAAATAATAAAAACAATGAAATTAATTTAGTTAAGCAAATATTATTAGTATGTAATGATTATATTTCTACCACTTTACTTCCAAATAAATATTCTGCATCTTCATTAATTCTTCAATTAGTAATTTTATATAAACAATCTTTTAACAAAGAAAGTCAAAATGAAATATTAAACTATATTAAATCTAAATTTCATGATATAAGTTGTGTTCCATATTTTGTAAAAGTAATGTATTATTTATATGAACAATATCCTAATTTAAAAGAAGAAATTACAAAACAAGTTTTAATTATTTATACAGGAGAAAATTTAAATATACCTGCATATACTCAAGAGACTAGATTTTTTGCAATTAAAATACTTCACAAAATAATTAATGAACAAAATTTTTCTGAAGAAAAACAACAAGAAAAATTAATAAATGTAATTATTGATTGTATTGATGATGAAAGAGATCCAAGAAATATTGTTGAAATGTTTAAATTATTAGATGATTTATATAAAAAATTACCAAAGAATGTTTTAATAAAATTTTCTAAAGAAATATTTGAAATTATAAATGGTTTTTATCCTATTAATTTTACACCACCAAAAGATATTAAAAATCCAATCACAGCAAAAGAATTATCAACTTTATTAGATGAAATAATATCACTTGATTATTTTGGTGAATATTATTTTGATGAAATAAATGAATATGAAATTAAAGATGCTGGTGATATTTTACAAACATTACAAAAAATATCTGAAAAATATTCAAGAGAATCTTTACAAAAATTTTACCCAAAAATAATGGGCTACATATTGAATATAATTCAAAATAATTATGATGAAAATATTAATATTTTATGTCTAATTACTTTAACTACTTTTTTAAAACATTATGCTCCTTATGATAATCAAATTGAAAAAGATTTTTTAAATATGAGTGATAAAATTTTTTCTGAAAGTGAAATCAAAAATTCATTTGATGCAAAAGATATTATAAGCTCGATAATTGAATATGATTTAGAAAATAAATTTATATATAAAACTGCTCAAGTTATTATAAAGTTAATTTCCTTATTTTTATTTACTAAAAAATATACTCATTTCTTAAAAAATGCAAATAGTTTATTATTCTTTATTTTGAGGAAACAAAATACAAATTCCCAAATTATTAATTTATTTATTAAAAATAAGGAAATGTTTTTAACTTTGATTAAAGATAAAAAAATATATGAAAACAATATTCAAATATTTATATTAGTCACTGATATTATTACTTCTTTATGTGTTAAAATTACAACAATTCAAATTTTTTCAAATGAAGAAATTTATAATTTAATTTATTCACATTATTATGAATTAAAAGATGGAAATACAAAAAATTATGAACATTTATCTTTTTGTATTGTATCATTAAGTTTGACAATTAATATTAATTTATTCGAATTGACAAAAAATAAATTTTTAGAACATAATTTAGAAGGAAAACTTAAAGAAATATCAATATTAAAATATCTTTTACAACTTAATGAAAACAAAAATGAAATTATCAATTTCTTAATTTTAAATATAAATAATGTATATATAAGAAATCTTATTCTAGTTAATTTAAAAGATAATTATGAAAAATTTAGAGACATATTGAATAATAATTCTAATCAATTTGAAAAAATAATAATAGATAATTTTGAAAATCCAGATTATTTTGAACTCATTATTGAAATATTAAATAAAAATTCTAACTTAAATTATATAAATATTTTAAATCATTTTTTATCAAATAGTTTAAATGAAAATACCTTAAAATTTATTTCAATTTCATTATCAAATTTGGAAAATAATAATTCATATTGTGATTCTATATATAATAATTTAAAAATTTTGTATTTTTCAAATAAAAATTCAAGTTCTACAATCCAAGATTATTTATCAGAATGCGTTTTTAAACTATTAAATTATTGTACTGATGAATTAAAAAATAAAATAGAAAAATCTTTAATCAGTGAGATTAAAAACTTATATAATAATTCTAATTCAGAAAGTGATTTTAAATTAATTGAATGTTTTTATTCTTCTATAATAAATTATTTTTTGTTAAAAATTAATATTGAAAATTCAATTTTTAAATCAATTATTCAAGAGTTAATTGAATTAATCAATAATTCCAAATTTAAAGAAATTTTTGAATCTTCCAAATTATTTAATATTCCTGAATTATCAGAAGAAAAAAGAGATTATATTTTATTACAAATGAAAAAATATCATAAAGATAGAGCTTTTTTAAATTTAATTATAAATTTATATTCAACTTTTAATGAAGATGAAACAAAAGAAAATATAGATTTAATATTTTTAACAAATTATGAATGTTTAATTAATAATATAAACTCAGAAAAAATAATTTTAAATTTTAAAAAAATATTAGCAAATAATACTGATTCTGAAGTATTAAAAAGAACAAATGAATTTAAAAATTATTTTAAAATTATACAAAAAATAGTAGAAATTATTTCAAAGAAAGATATAAAACAAAATTTAAAAATAGAAGGATTAAAAGTAATTGGAATATTAAAAGATTATATAACAGAAGATGATTTAAATGATATAGATAAAAATACAGATATAATTTTATTACTAAAACCATTTTTATGTGATAAAAAAAGAAAAGTGAGAAGAATTTGTGCTATTGTTATAAATATTTGGACTTATATAAAATGATTTATAATTTATAAAACTTAAAAATATATTATTATTCTTTTTCTTTTAATTGTTTTTTTCTTAATTCTTTTTCTTTTAATTTTTGTATATCTCTCTCTCTTTTTTTTTCTAATAATTTTTCCTTAATACTTTCAACTGTAGCTTCCTTTACTTGTAAATGAACTTTTGAATTATGACTTTTTCCATTTAAATGTTCTTGATAGGATATATTATCAGTAAAAGTTAATTGACATTTTTCACATCTAAATGTTGCTGTTTCAAATACTAAATTTTGTTTTAGTTTTTCTTTTCTATTTTTAATTTGTTCCCTTTTTTCTAATTGAATTTGACTAAAATCAAAAATTCTTCTTCCTTTATCATCTAAATGAAAAGCAATTTTTTTGTTTGCTTTTTTCTTATTATCTTTTTTTGTTTTAATATTCATTATTGATTAAGTTTAATTAATAAATAATTATTTATTATTTTTTTATTATTTTTTTATTTTTAATTATTATTTTTTATTAAATGTGAAAATTAATTTCTCCACATCTAAGTAGGATTAATAAAAAAATATTCATTTACACTTTATTATTCATAAAAAAGGATATATATTAGTCTGTTTTAAATACAAAGAATAATATTTTAATTAAACTATAAAATATTATTAAATTTTTTCTTTATTTATAGCTGATATCAAATGAAAAAAACTTACTATTAAAAATTAATTTGTTATATTTTCCTTTTTTTACAAAGATACTTTATTTCATCTTTTTGTTCTATTATATTTATATCATATTTATATTCATTATTATAGATTCTCTTTGGAGAATTATTTTTATTATCAAAAGAATTAAATAATTCAACTAAAGATGAAGAAGAATTACTTCGAGTAATGCATTTCTCATAATTAACTTCATTTTCTTCTACATTTTCTTGATTTATATTTTCATCTTCATTAATCAATTTATTAATATCATTCATACATTCATCAATTTTAGTAAAATCAATAAAATTAATTTTTTTCATGATTTCTGAAAAATTTTTATTTGCTTCTTCTTGTATATTTTTATCAATATTTTTAATATTGACAAATGAAAAATAAATACAAGATAAAACAATAGTTAACATATCATATCTTGAATAAATTTTATATTCAGGATAAATAAATTGAATTAAATTTTTAATAATTTCAGAATAATTTTTTTTAATTTCTTTTGAAAAATAAGTAAAAAATATAGATTCCAAAATATCATTTGGAGTAACTCTACAAATAATCCAAGAACATCTTCTTAATATAAGCCTCTCAGCCCATATTATAAATGTGAAATCAATTTCTCTTTCACATATCCAATTTTTTAATTTTTTTGTTTTTTTTGGATTTTCCAACTAAAGAAATATAAATAAAAAAAAATTACTTTTATTACCAAGAAACAAGATGCTAAGAAAAAATAGATAAAAATATCATTTTTTAGCTTTTCTTTATTAGATGTATTATTCCATATATTTAACCCTATTTGCATTGTGTTTAGAACAAGTTGTATAAGCCTTTCATTGTCAAAAAATTCAGATAGTTCCTAGATAGTGTTATATGATAATTTTACTTCTATTAACATGTTTATAAATTGAAATTTAAATTTATTAAATTCTTCCGATGAGATATCTGGTTTAAAATCTTTTATAAATTCGTTAAAAAAATTTTTAGAAGTTTCTGAAAATGAATTTAGTAGATTTTCTCTAGACATTTATTAATTGAATAATAATTATTTTTTATTTCTTTATCATTTATATATATATTTGTTTAAATTAATATATAAAATGAATATTGAGGTTTATTTAAATTATATATATAATATTGAGTAAAATGTGATTGAAGAATTTTTTTGTTAAAAATTTTTCCTATTTTTATATAGTTTTAAAATTTAAAATAATTATTTTTAATTATAATAAATATTTTTAATAATATTATATTTTATTTATATATCTAAATCATCATCTGGGTCTTCATCATATAATTCATCAATATCAGCTTGATCTACTTCAATTAAATCATTTCTCTTCTCTTCATTTGATTTAATATATGGTAATGCAACCTCATTCTTTTCTTTTCTTTCATTTTCAGTTAAATTAACATTAAATGTTGTTTCATGTTCAATAACCTTTTGAACTTCATCAAATATAGTTTTCATCTCACCACTATATAATTTAATTCCATTAAATTTAGATATTTTATTATCTTTTATTTCATATTGAAATACCACATAATCTCTATTTAATTTAAACATATTATTAACTTCAATTTTTGAATATAAGAAATTGTCTTTTTTTCTATAAATATTTTCAATTAATAATAAAGAACAGAAATTTTGAATTAATTGAATATTGTGACTTTTATTTATTGATGAAGAGATTGCAAAAATTACATTATTTAAATTTAATTGTGAAAATTCTTTAAAAAATTCATTCAAATTATAATCAGATAGAAGTTCAATCCCAATAATAATAACATTATTTGTTAAATTTTCAAAAATTTTTTTTGAAAATTCTGTATTATATGAGATTTTATTATCATTATTTAATATGCAATGTCTATAATATATAGGATCAAAATTAATAACTTTATAATTACTTTTTGAATTTTTTCTAATATCATCTATTAAATAAAATGTAAATGATTTAAATGAAGATAATTCTAAATAAATATTAATTGGAGTTACAGTTTTTTCAAATAAAAATATTCTTATTTGTTCATTTGACATTATAAATACACAAAATTAATAATATTATTTTTTTATAAAAATGAATAATGTTTCAGGAATAAATCAGATAGATTTAAATATTTTATTATATCAATTAAGACCCCAAAACAGGACAACTATAGAATATTCATTAAAAATGATTAGTAAATATTTATATCAAAATAGAGAATATGCCGATGAAATTATTTCAAAAATTGCATCATTTTTTGATAAAAATATAAATAATATTTCAGATGAGATTTTCATTAAATTAATACATAAAATTTTAGCAGTATTACAAGAAAATAATATTCCAATAACAAATTTTATGAATAAAATATTTCCTATATTAATGCATATTATATATTATTGTAATAGAACAATAGAACAATTTAATAGAGTAATTAAAACAATTGGGAATTTAATAAATGTTTGTGGAACAAATGCAAGTCAAATCATAGAATCTCATGTAGATTCAATGTTTGAACAATTTCAAAAAGAACAAAATTTTAAATATGAATATACAAAATATGCAATGATTAGTGTTTTAACAGAATTTCTAAAAAATTCACCAGTCATTTCATATACAAAAATAATAGAAACTTTTAAATATTTTGCTGATATAATATCTAATTATAAATCACCAAAAGATAATATTAGATTTGCCTCTCAAAAATTAATTCATGAATTTTTAATTCTTTTATCAAATCGTGATATTGATATTAAAAAAAATTATACCAAAAAAATATATGAAATATGTATTGAATCAAATTTAAAAAATAATATATTAGATGTGAATGTAATTCATGGAATGATTTTGGTTATAAGAGTTTGTACTGAAAGAAGAGAATTTTTTAATTTAAAATATAAAGATGCAATGGAATTTTTAAATAGATATAAAAATCATAAAAATAATTTAATAAGAATTGCTATAATTGATACAATTCCTTGTTTGAGTGAATTTCAAAAAGAAATTTTTGAAGAAAGTTATTTTGATATTTTTATTCAACAATTTATTTCATTTTATTCATCTAAACCAAATAATGATCTTAAATCTCAATTATTAATTACTTTTGGTCAATTAAGTATAATTATTAGTCAAATTAAATTTTCTGCTTATTCTAAAACAATATTAACTGTTATAAAAGATGATATTGAGAAAAATACTTCTTCTTTTAATATAAATATTTTAGATTGTTTAACAAATTTTTTTCAAAATTATAGTACTGAAGTTATAGAATATTTTCCTATTAAATTTTTATCTGATAAAATGTTTAATTGTGGATTTTATAAAAATCATATTTTATTTTTAAATAAATTATTATCTTTATTTAATGAAAAATCAAAAATAGCTTTTAAAATTATTTCTTTTGTATTAAATGTAATTTCTATGATTGTAAGTAATAAAGAAATTGATTTAAAAGATTCTATAACAAAAGCAAGAACTTTGAAATTTGAAAACGATGAAAATATTGAAAGTTTAGAACTTAATTTCAATTTTAATTATAATCCATCTCAACTAACTGAACAGGAAAAAAAGATAAATTTTGTTGAATTTATAAAAGAAATAAAAGAACTATTAACAAATTCCCAAAAATCAATTTTATCATATATCTTTAATATAAAAAATCAATCAAAATTTAATTTTAATGCTGTAATGAGTAAATTAAAACGTAATTGTTTATCATTTCTTAAAGATATTTCAAATCCTATTTTTGAAAAAGATATTTTAATTTTTTATCAACAACATTGTGTTAAATTATTAGAAAGAGAAAATATTGAAGTTAAAAAAATAATAATAACTTTAGCAACATCTACATGGATTCCTTTAATTTATCAAGAATATTCAGATGATAATAAATATATAAAGCATATTATTCATGAAAATAAAATTTTAAAATTAAGAAAACAAAGTTCTTCTTCAATTACAAGTAATAAAATAATTTTAGATAATGAAATTGAATACATATTAAATATAATTGTTGATTCATTTCTTACTTTAATATTAAATGAGGATGATGATGAATTAAAAATTTTAATGCTTCAAAATATTGATGATCCAAGATATTATTATTTATTAAGTGAGAACTATTTCTTTAATAAATTAACTTTTTTCTTAAATTTTTCAAATAATTCAATTAAATCTAAAACTGTAGATATAATTGGAAAAATAATTCCATTAAATTTAAATACAATTACTTTATTTATTAAAAAACAATTATTGGAAATTTTTCTTACATTAGAGATAAATAGAAATGTTTTTGAAAAAGAGGAATCAATAGTTTTACTTAGTTTTTTTGTAAAATATACAGGAAAATATATTATTGATTATGTTCAAATTATTTTTTCAACTTTAGTTAAAATATTAAAAGATGAAACTGATTTCCATTTAGAGAATTGTGAATCACTTTCTCATTCAAATGATATTTTAATAATAAGTATATTATCTATTATAAGTGATTTAATAAAAAATAAATATTATTTTAACAAGCAAATTGAAATCTATTGTAAAGATATTCTAATGATTTGTATATCAATTTTAAAGGAAAATGCTGCAGAATCAAAAGAAGAAATGGCACTTTTAACAATATTATCAATTTTAGAAAATAGTGAAATTGATTGGAAAATATATTATGATTTTATTGATTTAGTTAATATTTTAATTCAAATTTTATCAAGAGTACAAAGTAAAAATAGTAGATTATATGCTATGAAAATTTTTGGATTTATTGGAGTAATGGATCCTGATAAATTAGAATTATTAATGAATTTTCATCAAATTCAAAATGAAAATGATGCAAATGAATATTATATGGCTGATGAATATAATAATTATGAAGATGATAAAATCATATATAGAAATAAATTATTACAAAAGAAAAATCATACAAATAATAAAATAAATCCAAATACAAATACTGCTAATATTTTAGGGAAAATTAAAATAGATTTTCAAAAAGAAATAAATGAAAATGAATTAGATACTTGTACTTATCATGCAATTAAAGCATTAATGAATATTCTACAAGAAAATAATAATCAAGAATCATGTAATAGAGTTATTACATCTTTGAAAGAAATTTTAGCAAATTTAAATGATAATGATAATTCAGTTATTTATATTATTTTACCTACTTTAATTCATTGTGTTAATAATTTTGAAGGAAATATTTTATTATTAGTTTTTGATAGAATATTATTTATTATTAAGAAATATAAATTTATTTGTACTCCTTATATTCAAGAATTAGTAGAAATGATTGAGAAATATTTACCTGAAAAAGAATATCAAAAAAATATTTGTGATATATTAAAAAAATTAACTGAATTATTTTTAAATGAAATGGAAAAATTTTTACCTAGATTAATTCCACAAATATTAGAAATTTTATCTTCAAAAAATGAAAATGGTATTGGAATTTCTATTAACATTAGAAAAAAATTATTTACATGTTTATTAAATATAAGTAGTAAATTATCAAACTACATTTCTTTAATTATTCCAGAAATAATAAATATATTAACAAATTCAATGAATGAAGAAAAATATTCTTTTTTATATGTTACAAAAACTAATAATCAAAATTCAAATGATCTTTTAAAAGATAATAATATAAATCAAAATCCAAATATTATTGCTTATAAAAATGAACTTATATTGAGAAAAAAAGATGATGATATTTTTCTATTTTTAGAAAGTATTGTTCAATTACCATCATTTAGCCTACATATGCCAAAAATAATAAATTTACTTTTAAGATATTTAGAAATTATTCCTCCTTCAAAAGATAAAATAATGAAAATATTTATAAAAATGTTTATTCATTTTAGAAATAATTTTTTATCATATTTTCCATTTATATTAAGAGTAACAAAAAGTATAGGAATATCAACTTTAGAATACTTTAATGATTTTAAAAAAATAATTGAAAAAGATGATATTTTAGAAATGTTAACCCAAGAAAAAAAGAAAACAAATAATAATAATAAAAAAAGAAAATTAACATCAGATTCGTATAATGAAAATACTTCAAATACAAGAGATAAGAATAGAAATGGATTAATGAATAAAGAAAGTTTACTAAATGAATTTAATCCTTTTAATTGTTCTATAGAAGATGATTGGTATGAATGGTTTAAATCATCATCAAAAAGTTTATTTTTACAATCACCATCATATGTTTTATTTTGTTGTCAAAATGTAAGTGATTACTATCCTCAATTAATAAATGAATTATACAATTATGCATTTATTAGTGTTTGGAAAATGTTAAATTCAGAACAAAAATCAACATTAATATCATATCTTCATATTGCTCTTGAAAGTAATAAAACTCCAAATGAAATTTTATTAACAATATTAAATTTATCTGAATTTATAGAAAGAGAAGAACATCATCATATTGAATTTTTAAATTTTGAAAAATTAGGTCAAGTTGCTGATATTTGTAAAGCTTATGCTAAAGCTTTGTATTATATTGAAAATGATTTTAGAAATAATAATGATTTTTCATCTTTGGAAAAATTAATTAATTTATATTATGATTTAGAATTACCAGAAAGTGCAATTGGAATTTTAAAAATGGCTCAATTAAAAGAAGGTTTAATGAATGAAGATGATTGGTATTTAAAACTTCATCAATGGAAAGAAGCATTAGAAGTTATTCAAAAGAAAATGAAAAATAATGAAAATAATGATTTTGATTTGAATAAAGAAAGTGATAAAGATTTATTAAATAAAAAAGTGACTTGTTTAGATGGATTAAGTGATTGGGAAAATTTATTATCATTAGGTGAAGAAATTGAAAATAAAAATCCTAATAATCAAATTTTAAGTATTAAAATGGCACCAACTTTAGCAAAAGCATCATTAAATTTAAAGGAATGGGATAAATTAAAACATTATACAGAGAAAATTAAACCAGAAGAAGATGAAGAAGTATATGAAAAAAATTTTTTTAAAGCAGTAATTTCAATTAAAGAAGAAGATTATCAAAATGCACAAGAATATATTAATTGTGCAAGAGAAGCTATAAATGATAAAATAAAAAATTTATTAACTGAATCTTATCAAAGAGCATATAAATTATTATTAGCTAATGCAAATTTATTTGAATTAGAAGAAATTATTTCTTTATATAATGATCCAAGAGATGATTTATTTGAAGAAAATAAAAAAAAAATGAAAAAAAAATGGGATGAAAGATTACAAATTACTGATGAAGATATTAAAACCTATGAAAGAATTTTAGCTATTAGAGGATTAGTTTTTCCAGTTGAAGAAGATTATGATACTCATTTGAAATTAGCAAAAATTTGTAGAAAAAAAGATAGATTTACTACTTGTATGATTGTTTTAAATAGATTAAGTAAAAGTTTAATTAATTGTGGTTTTGACGAAAAAGTTAAAGTAGAATTATCAATTAGTAAATGCTTAAATGAAAATAATAGTTTAGTTAATAATTATGACGAAGCAATTAGTAAATTAAAAAATATATTAGATAATGATATTGATAAAATAAATGATAATTTAAAAAGTAAAATTTATTGTTATTATGCAATGTGGAATATAAGAAAAATAGAAAAAAATTTAAATGAAGAAAATGTAAAAGATATGATAAATTATTTAGAATTAAGTACAAAATATGAACAAAAAAATTATAAAGCATGGCATAGTTATGCTTTATTGAATTATAAATATTTTGAAAATAACAATACCAAAATTTCATATGCTTCAAATGCTATTATTGGTTTTACTAAAAGTGTTTGTATTGGAGGAAAATCTTTATCAAAAACATTACAAGATATATTAAGATTAATAGATATTTGGTTTCAAGTTGGAAATGATGAAGAATTAAATAAATTAATATTAGAATCTTTTGAACAAATTGCAATTGAAAGTTGGTTACTTGTTATACCTCAATTACTAGCTCGTGTTGGTATTAAAGATGAAACCATTAGAAATTCTTTAGTTTATATTTTAAAAAAAATTGGTTTAAATCATCCAAGAAGTTTAAACTATCCTTTAATAGTAATGTACAAATTTAAAAGTTCAATTAAGAACAAAACAGTAGAAATGATTCTCACAGAAATGAAAAAAAAATATGAAAAATTAATAAATGAATGTGAATTAATAATTAATGAATTAAATAGATGTGCTTTATTATTACATGAAGAATGGAGTGATGCAATTGAAGAAAGTGCAAAATTATATTTTCAATCAAATGATATTAATGGTATGATAAAAACTTTATTAGATGTTCATAAAAAAATGAATATGAAACCTGTAACTGTAAATGAATTACATTTTCATCAAATGTTCAGAGGTGAATTATCAAAAGCAAAAAAATATATTGATGATTATTTAGAAACAAAAGATGTTATGAATATTAAACAGGCATGGGATATTTATCATCCAATTTTTAGAAGAATGACAGATTCTTTTTCTACTATAAAATATTTAGATATGGAAAATATATCACCTAGTTTATTTAAATTTTCAGAAAGTGAAATTGAAATACCTGGATTATATAGAAGTGGTGATCCTATTGTAAAAATATCATCATTTGGGAAAAAATTACCAGTATTAAATTCAAAACAACACCCAAGAAGAATAATAATATATGGTTCAAATAATAAAGAATATGTTTATTTATTAAAAGGACATGAAGATATAAGACAAGATGAAAGAGCAATGCAACTTTTTGGTTTAGTAAATACTTTATTATCAAATGATCCAGATACTTCAGATAATAATTTATTTATAAAAAGATTCCCAGTAATTCCTTTATCACATAATACAGGAATTATTGGTTGGGTACCAAATTGCGATACTTTAAATCAATTAATAAAAGAATATCGAACAACAAATAAAATTACAACAAATATAGAACATAAATTAATGTATATTAAATATCAAAAATTTGAAAGTGCATCATTTATAACAAAATTAGAAGTATTCAAACATGCATTAAATAACACAATAGGATTAGATTTATATAAAGTATTATGGAATAAAAGTAAAAATTCTGAAACATGGTTAGATAGAAGAACAAATTATTCAAGATCATTAGCAGTTATGTCAATGGTAGGTTACATATTAGGTTTAGGAGATAGACATCCATCAAATTTAATGCTTGATAGAATAAGTGGTAAAATCTTACACATTGATTTTGGTGATTGTTTTGAAGTTACTATGAAGAGAGAAAAATATCCTGAAAAAGTTCCTTTTAGATTAACAAGAATGTTAATTAAAGCACTTGAAGTTTCTGGAATTGAAGGAACTTATAGAATTACTTGTGAAAATGTTATGAGAGTTTTGAGAAGTAATAAAGATTCTTTAATTGCTATTTTAACTGCTTTTGTACATGATCCTTTAATTTCTTTTAGATTACTTATTCCTTTAATTATGAAACAAAACAGAAAAACCTTAGATGAGAATAATATTACTTCTCATAGTTTAAAACAAGATAAAATTGATTTTATTAAAAATGTTAAAATTGTTAATGATAATGATGAAAGTGAATTAGAAAAAAAAGGATTAGGAAGTGAAGAAAGGAAATTTTATTTAGAATTTGAAAGAGGTGAAGAAGTTGAATTTGATGATTTAAATAAAATTGCTAAAATTGTTTTAGAAAGAATTATAGATAAATTACAAGGTACTGATTTTAATAAAAATATTCAATTGGATATTAAACAACAAGTTGAAAGGTTAATTAGACAAGCAACTTCACATGAAAATTTATCTCAGTCTTATTTAGGATGGTGTCCTTTTTGGTAAAAAATAAATTTTTTAGAATAATTTTATAATTAATTTATTATATTATATTATTTAATTTAATTTTAATTTAATAAATTTGAAAATATTTTTTTTTGATTATTGAAATATTTTTTTTATTTTTTTTATTTTATTTGTTATTTGAATGGGTAGAAAAAAGAAAATTCCAAATTTAAAAGAAATTGGACATGTTAGAAAAAATTCATATTGTAATTTATAATTTTATTATATTAAATAGCTTCTGATATTGAAGATAAAAAAATGAAAAAATGGGATAAAATGATAAATAAAGCTTTTGAACAAAAAATAATTTTTGAAGAAGAATCATTATATGAAAAAATGGAAGAAAAATTTCAAACTGATCAAGATATAAAAAATATTATAAATGAATTATATATTAAAATTAAAAATTGTGATTATTTTGTAAAAAAACAATGGTTTACTTTGAAAAAATATAATTTACAAGAAAAAATTCATATGGAAGAAAGTCAAATAATAGAAAATAATGAAAAAATAAAATTAAATCAAATATATCAAGATGCAATATTAAAATTAGCAGCTTGTCATATGATTGGATTTGAGCCTATAAGTATAATAAGAAAAAAAATTTTAAGTAAAATTCAAATTAAATATAATATAAATGAAGAAAATATGAAAGAATTGGAAAATCATTTTAATTCTAATGAAGATGATGATGAAAGATTAAATGATAAAAGACATGAAAATCAAATTGAAGTTTTAAAAAAAATTATAAGTGATTCATCAAAATTTAATTATAGAGAAGTTGATAAAAATACTTATTTAAATACAAAAGCAGAAATAAAAAAATATGAAAAAGATTTAGAACTTAAAGCAATACAAAATGAAATTGTTGAAGAAAAAATTGATGCAATTTCAAAATTTGAAAATAATGAAGCAGATGTTGAAAAAAAAGAAAATAGTGAAATTAATTCTATTGAAAGTGAAATTAATTCAGATAATAATGATGATTCAAAAATTAAAATTACTCAAATTTTTAAAAATAATTTTAATAAAATAGAATTTGAAGATGAATTAATCAATGAAATGAATAATGACTCTATTAATATAAATGATGATAACAATATAAGCAAATTTAAACAATTTAATAGTCAAATATTAAATGATTTAGAATGGAAATTAAAAACTTATGGAAAATTAACTGATTTTGATATGCAAATTATTTTATATATTTCACATTCAGTTTCAAATGAATTAATTAATGCAAAAAATAAAAAAATTGATTACAATCTTTCGATTCATCCTACTGAATTATTAAAATTTTTTAAAATGTTTCAAATTGATTTGAATTCAATTGAAAAAAATAAATTATTAGATGAACATTCCTCTCCTTCTCCAAATGAATTAGTATTAAATAATAATTAATTTGGATTTATATATATTTTTTATTCTAAATTTTTTTTAGTTTTTTTATAAATATTATTTAATATAAAATTAAAAATTATTCTAAAGTTAATTTCATTTCTGATATTATTAAATTAAGGGTAATAGAATTATCTGAATTAGCAGATTCATATAAGGAATTTAATTTATATAATTGAATGAAACAATTATTATTTTCCTTTGGGTGATTTGATAAATGAATTATTTCATTTGTATTTTTATTATGATTTTTTAATAAAATGGAAACTAAATAATCATTTGATGTGTTATTATAATTATTTTGTTTTTTAAATTTCACTTCAATTCTTATTTTATCTTTAGTTGCAATTATAATTGAAGTTTTTATATTTAAATTAGAAACTTTACATTTTTCTTCTCCCAAAATATCATTATTATTAGAATCATTATTATTATTATTATTATTAATATTTTTAAAAATAATTTGTTGACTTTCAAATAAATCAATTGATAATACTTTTATTTCTTGTGAACTTAAAATTTGACTTGATTCCATTTTATTATAATCTTTATCAAAGTTTTTAATTCTATTCTTTAAATTATCAAATTCCTTTTCATTATTTTCATTTATTATTTTATTTAATATAATATTTAAAGGAGGATAATTTTCTTCTAATTTTTCTTTTTCTTGTATCATTTTTTTTTTTTTTTTTTTTTTTTTTTTTTTCTTTTTTTAATTTTTTTTTTTATTTTTTTTTTTTATTTTTTTTTAATTTTTTTTTTTTTGTTCTTTTTCTTCTATCATTTTTGACATTTTTTCATCAATTATTTTTTGAAAATCTTCTAAATGTTTTTGCCTGATTTCTTCAACACAATTTAAATAATTTATATTATAATCACATTTATTTATATATTCAGTAAAGCCATTTTCATTTTTACTTATTTCCTCATATAATTTAATAGGTTGAAATAAATTATATTTTTCCAAATCTTTTATTTGATAAACATTATGATTTTCATGAATATTTTTTTTATTATTAAATGTTTCAATACATTCTCCACAAAGTTTTTTCCTACAATCTAAACAATAAAATATTAATTCATATGAATGTTCTTTACATAAATCATATTCAAAATTATAATTATTTTCATGATATTTTTCATTTTGATTTTTAGCATAATAATTAGATATATTATCAATTATTGGGACAGGATAAAATTCATCATATCTAATTTTAATATGACATTTAGGACAATAATTTTTTTTTTTTTCAGTATAATTTAATATTAAACAGTCCCTACATATATAACATTGACATTTTGGACAAACTAAAGGTATTTTGACTAGAGTATAACATATAGGACAAGTTATTAATTCTTTTACCTTA
>Ga0256407_10005242_pt1 | contig 20959 bp, 19 predicted proteins | sample RumenRJG_04DNA_FD_193489 | JGI IMG/M metagenome (GOLD analysis project Ga0256407, IMG submission 193489) | Bovine rumen microbial communities from Lethbridge, Alberta, Canada - RJG_04 | ecosystem: Host-associated > Mammals > Digestive system > Stomach > Rumen | place: Canada: Alberta... | reverse complement strand
TTTGCCTTCGCCTACTTCGGGTATCTTGAATTTCCTGACATAATGTTTGTTGCCCATCTTTCCTGCGCCTGTCGTATTGCTGACGGCATACAGGAAATTGTTCTGACGGTCTATCGTCCAGAGTACAACATGGTAGCTCATGCCGTCGTAACATATTTTTTGGACTAAAGTCGATGAACTGTTGTCAATGTCAAGGCGCTCTACATAGCAGACGCTTCTCATGCCGTCGTCGTCATAGTAAGAGTGGCACCTGGTGACGTATAACAACGGCAGCTTGTCCTTGCTGTCGTAAAACTGGTTGCTGAATGCAGCCACATTGGCATGGTTGTATGTCGCTGACGCATTGTCATAGCTGGCGAGGCGGAACGTCGTCAGTTTCGTGGCAGAGTTGATGCTGTTAATCTTGTAGACATTACATGTCCCGTAATTCTGCAGGCTGACAAGATAATCATCCCATATATCCATGCCTTGCACACCGGAATGTGCGAGTGTAAATCCTTGATAACAGTCAGGTACAATGAAATTGTCTTCTGCCTTTGAGCCCAGTGGCAATAATGCCGCAGCGGCAACCAGTAAAGTTAATATACGATGCATAGCTAATGTTGTTTATGTGCTTTTGTACTCGGATAGTGAATATGTGTTATCCTTATTTCAGCGATATCTCTTTCACGAGGTATATCTGCGTGGGGAAGTGGTCGGAATAGCCGTCCTGCCATACGCCGCTGCCTGTCGTCCTCTTGGGAGAACCTTTGTATCTTCCAGTCTTTGTAGTAATGTATTCAGGTCGGAATATTTCGTTTTTGAAGAATTTGAAGCTGGAGCGGTCGTTACCCAGAAAGTTGGCCGTAAAGATGATTTGGTCAAACAGATTCCACATGTTGTCATAGAGCAGCGTACCTTTGCCCTCCTTGCGCAGCGTTATCGCCCATGGGTTGTACAGATCCTTCGGGCTCCGTATCTTCTTCACGCTCAATTTTGCCCCCAGGGCCTGTGTGACGCTTTTGTTGTCAGGGTCATCGTTCAAGTCACCCATAATGATGATCTTTGCACCATGTTCTTGTGACTGAATGGAATCCACGATGTTGCGTACAAGTCTGGCAACAAATTCACGCGAGTAGCTGTTGGCTCCTCTTGACGGCCAGTGGTTGACGATAAAGTGCATCCGCTCTCCCAGGAGATTGCCGTCAATCAGCAGGAAACCGCGCGTTCCGTAGCCCGTCGCCTCATAATAGCCCGTCGGCGGGATAAGTTTGCAGCCTGTCGGTTTGAACAATTTGGGGTTATACAGTGCGGCGCAGTCTATACCGCGGGCATCCGGTCCTTCTATATGTAGGTATTTGTATCCCTTCTCCTTGAGTGCGGGCTGTTCAATAAGGTCATCCAGTACACGGCTGTTCTCAACCTCTGACAAACCGATAAAGGCCGCACCGCCTTTCACACGTTCCGTACAAAGCTCTGAAAGCACTTTTGCCATGTTTGACAGTTTGTGCGTATATTTCAATGTGTTCCAATGGTACGAACCGCCAGGCAGGAATTCCTCGTCGTGCTTGCCTTCATCATGGATGGTGTCAAACAGGTTCTCCTGATTGTAAAAAGCTATCCCGCAATATATGGTATGTTTCTGCGGATTCGTTCTGTTGTTGCCTGCAACACTTGCAAAGGCTATAAAGGTAATAGCTAAAAAAGATACAACTTTTCTCATCTGCGTAATTTTTTACGTGGTTTAACATACAAAGTTGTGCAAAAAAAATGAATTATTGCCAAGTTCTCCCTGATTTTATTAATTTTCACCTCGATTCATACGCACCTATAGGTCCCATTTATTGATGATGTTTTTTTTACATCCCTGTCTGACACTTGCGCTCCGCCCGTAGAAAAATTTTTATCTCCCGATACCATTTCCGTTCCATAGGCTGGAATGTAGATACCAAAGGCTGGAACATATATTCCACGGGCTGGAATTTATGTTCCATGAGATGGAATGAAGGACTTAACGGGATTGGGGCACTTTTTTTTCTGAGTCTGACTTTTTTTGTTCACGACGAAAAAAATAACAAAATAATTTGCAGATATTTATTTTTTTTATATCTTTGGCGGTGAAAATTAAAATTTAAAAAAATGATGAAAAAGACAATTATTGTTTTGATTTGCCTCATGACAGGCTTTGCTCAATTTTCGTATTTACATGCGGAAAGACGTTTGATTTATAGTTTTGACACCGCCGACCACAATGCTGAGGATTGGATATACTATGCGGACCAACTTATTTTTGATGCAGCATATTTGTGTTCCGACGGTACTTTTCGTTTAAGAGATGTATTAACACAGGGAAACACCTATCTGCTGAAAGTAACCCACATGGCGTGTGGTATCGAACAAGTAGACAGTTGTTTTACAACTTTCACCTATGTACCGGAGGGATTTGATCCGGAAGATCCTTACGTTGACAACGGGACATTAGCGTTCAGTGACCAATCTTTCGGATTTTATAATATTATGAATCCGGCAGCATATGATCCTGATTTGTTTGGAGAAGACGGTGACTATACGGAAGAAGAAATAGAGGGAATTTTGTCTACATATGATTATTGCTTTATAATGGCTGAAACATCATATACCCGTATTAAGATAGAGATTTATGAATATTAATGAGCCTCATCCGTTAAAGGCGCTTGTCAGGAAGATATGTTTGATTCTTCTACTGGTGAATATCAGTATATCAGGATACCCGTCGGATATATTATATTCAATTGGAAGCAAATATGGAGGGTATAAGTATTACGATGAGGTCGCTTTTGGCGGTGCAGAAGCGTGGTTGGTTGCAGGGGGGACCGGCGATATCGCTTCAACAATCTATGTGGATATACTTCCTTCCCAGAGGTGGTTAGGTGTTGGTGTATATTACAATAGATTATTAAAGGTTATGGAAATAGCTGACAAAGCTTTTATGGGTTACCGTAATCTGGTTAGTGTCACAATGTGTAGCAATATTATCAATGTTCGTGAATATGCATTCTATCAGTGTACGTCGTTGCCGTCAATCACGTTTACAAAGAAGGTGAGGTTTATCGGTGATTTGGCCATGTACGGATGTACGAAATTGAGCGAGGTGACGCTTTCGGATTCTCTCCGGATTATCGGTAAGTCCGCCTTCTCACATTGCGACAAGATTAAGGCAGTCAGTTTTCCCGACTCCCTGAAAACGCTGGGCGAGTATGCCTTTGACGCATGTACGGGTCTGGAGTCAGTGAGTTTCAATCATGCTCTGAGAGAAATCGGAGCCAACGCTTTCCAATATTGCACGGGGCTCCCTTCAATTACTATCGGTAAGGGAGTGACCACCATCGGCGCCGGCGCATTCCAATACTGCACCAGTCTCTCCTCAATTGACTTCGGCAATGGGGTGACCACCATCGGCGCCGGCGCTTTCAAATGTTGCACCGGCCTTTCCTCGGTCGACATCCCTGTCAGTGTGAAGTATATTGGTGACGAGGCATTCTCCGGCTGCACTGCCCTGAAATCGGTGGAAATGCCTTACTCCGTGCGCAACCTGAAGAAGCGCGTCTTCTTGGATTGCAGCGGTCTGGAGTCGGTCATACTGCCCGCCAACATCATTGAGGTGGACGCAGGCTGTTTCCAAAATTGTGTGAACCTGAAGTCAGTCGTGTTGCCCGAGAGCAGTGTGAAGATGTCGGTCCGTGATTATGTCTTTGACGGATGCCGCAGTCTCGAGTCGCTGGATCTGCCCGAAAGGATTATCTTCATCGGCAACGGTTCCTTCAGAGGATGCACGGGTCTGAAGTCCATGACGGTGCCTTCCTATGCCGGCAGCATAGGTGACAGTGCTTTTTTGGGCTGCAGCAGCATGAAGAAGGTCGTTATAGGCCAGTCGGTCAAGAGTATAGGCGACAGCGCCTTTGCCGGTTGTCGTGCCCTCGACTCGGTCATCTGTCATGCGCAAGAGCCCGGAACGTTTGTCAGGAATGCTTTTGACGGTATCGGTGAGCGTTGTGTCCTGAAGGTGCCTTATGGCAGGTCGGAGGCCTACCGTGATGCAGGCTGGACTGAGGAGGTATTCAGGGGCGGCATTGTCGAGATGTCTGCGCCCGAGGGGATACGCGGTGTCCGTGTGAGCCGTCAGGACGGCCGTTGCTATGACCTCGAGGGTCGCCCTGTGGACAAGCCCGTGAAAGGCAGGATATACATCAAGGACGGCAGAAAGATGATAGAGAAATAATCAGCGCAGTTGATGACGCTATCGCATAAAGGGATTCCCGCTAAGAACAGGAATCCCTTTATGTTTGCTCTTTTTGAAATAAATCTGTTGAAAGTATGTGTTTTTTCCGTAAAAATAGCTAATTTTGAAAGTTGAACTTTGCAAAAATAGAACATAATAATTATATGAATAAGAAAGTAAGACTATTGGTGGCAATGCTGTGCCTGTCTTCATGGGCAGTCGCACAGGATGCCGCGACTGATTCTGTGGCAAGCGATGAATTTGATTATTCGCTGGTTGAAGGACAGTTGGACGAGGATGCAGAGGCCGCCAGCACAGTAACCCTTGTGTCGAGTTCACAAGACCCATATATGAACGAGGTGGGCTACCTGTGGGGCTCGGCAATGCGTTTTAAGTATAGGGCGTTGGACAATCAGTATGTCGGCAACTATTTCAACGGCGTCAAGCTCAACAATGTTGAGAATGGCCGTTTTAGCTTTTCGGGCATCACCGGTGGCCTGAACGATGCCGTACGTAATAAGGAAGGCGTCGGTTTCTATGACCCGAATGTGTTTAGCTATTCGCCTTTGGGCGGTGCTACCAACACAGACTTGCGTGCCAGTCACTATGCTGCAGGTAGCAAATTGGGCATTGTGGGCACTAATCGTAACTATGTGTTTAGAGGTACATATACCTACGCTACCGGCTTGCTGGATAACGGCTGGGCGTTTATGGGCAGTATCGCTTACCGTTGGGCAAACATGGATTTGGCAAATATAGAAGGTACTTTCTACAATGCCTTTTCATACATGGTCGGTGCAGAGAAGTATCTTAATGACAAACACCATATCTCGCTTGTCACATGGGGCGCTCCGACCGAGAGAGGACAACAGGGTGCGTCTACCGAAGAGGCTTACTGGCTGGCTAATTCTCATTATTACAATCCTTACTGGGGCTATCAGAACGGAGAAAAGCGCAACTCAAGAGTGGTAACGGAGTACGCTCCGACGATATTGGGTACGTGGGATTGGTTTATCAACGATAACACCAAACTCGTGACATCGGCTGCGATGACGTTTGAAAACTATGCATCGACTGCGTTGAGCTACAACAATGCCTACAATCCGCGTCCCGATTATTACAAAAATATGCCGAGTTCCGTCCTGAATGTCTACAACACGGCAGACTTTAACAATAACGATTTTCTTACTTCCAATCCGGGCATATATGACCAATACATGAGTCTGTACAATTCATGGGTCAATGACAAGTCCTTCCGACAGGTACAGTGGGATTTGCTCTATGCGCAGAATGAGGCAAACAATGCTACAGGGAAGTCTGCCCTGTATTATGTGGAGAAACGCCACAACGACCAGAAGGCTTTCAACTTCAGCAGCAATCTGGAAGGTAAGTTCAATACATACGGTACCTACAATCTGGGTATTAACTTCAATACAACCCGCGGTCATCACTATAAGACGATGGACGACTTGCTCGGGGCAAATAAGTTTATCGATATTGACCCGTACTCATTATCCGACTACGGCAACAACAGTATCGAAGTCCAGAATGATGTTGATAACCCCAACCGAAATATAAAAGAAGGCGATACTTTTGGCTACAACTACCTTATCTACGTTGACAAGTTGAAAGGTTTTGCCGGTAATGTCTGGAAGGCGAAGAACCTTACGGTAAACGTGGGCGCAGACATTGAGGGTACATGGATAAGCCGATACGGCAAGATGCGTAACGGCCGTGCTGCTGACTACTCAAAGGGATCGAGTGGCTGGGCTGGTTTCTTGGGCGGCGGCGGCAAACTGAATCTGAAATATCAGATAGCCACAAGTTTTATCTATGCCGGTGCAGCAGTTGAGTCGCAGGCTCCGCTTGCCTATAACTCCTTTGTAGCTCCGCGCCTGCAGAACAATTTTGTAAACAATCTGCGGAATGAGTTCTTTCAGAATTACGAGTTAGGTTATCAGTGGTATTTCGGTCCTGTGAGTGGTAAAATAGGCGGTTTCTTCACACAGTTTGAGGATGTTTCAGAGCAGACGGCCTTTTATAATGATGACGCCGGCTATCTGACCTATCTCTCAATGACAGGAATCAAGAAGCAATACATGGGTCTGGAGGCTGCCGTCACGGTCAAGCTGACCAACAACTTGAAATTTCGCCTCTTCGGTACACTCTCAGATGCGAAATATGTAAACAATCCTCTTGCTCAGTTGGCATATGAGGGTTCTAACGGCGATACATATCAGACCATTAATAATTGGGTCAACCCTGTGACCAACAAGTCGCAGCCCTTGCGTGTATTTATGGATGGCGTGAAAGTAGGGTCAACTCCATTGACGGCGCTCACTGCAGGTCTGAATTACAACATCAACAGATGGTACTTCTCTCTTAACCTGAACTATTACGACCGTGTTTACATCGGTGCTGCAACATATTGCCGCTTAGGTAAGGTGATGGATAACAAAGAGCAGAGCGACGGCGGTAACGGATATTACATCTCTGATGTCAGCGAGATTAACGTCAACACAGGTGAGGTAACCAATGCTTTTGCCCAGGCTAAGGAAAACGGCGGCATCGTGTATGACGCCAACAACGGTAACATACTGGCAGCCTACACCCAGAATCAAGAGAAATTCAAGGGCGGCTTTATGCTGGACGCTTCTGTGGGCAAAGGCTTTAACCTGAGAGGCGGTAAATATTTGAGCGTTAACTTGTCGTTGCAGAACATAACAAACAACACTAAGTTGAAGACTGGCGGATATGAGCAGAACAGGGCAGACAGATCAACCTATATCTTCTCCAAGAACTCATACTATTATTACGCAAACGCATTTAATGCATATCTGAATATAAATCTCAGGTTCTAACTCTATAATATTGAAATAAAGATGAAGAAATATATAATAATGATATTTGCAGGTATGCTCGCAGCATCTTGCATGAATGATTTTGATACGATAGAGGTTTCTACCGATATTTATACCGCCGATTCCATTGATGCACCCACGACGACAATATCATCACTGGTAAGCAAGTATTCTTCAACGATAGGCAACTCGTCTTATCAGGAAATAACGAACGATGTCATCATTGAGGGTGTCGTCACGGGTAATGACATCAGTGGCAATATCTATCAGCAGGTGTATATTCAGCAACTCGGTGCTGACGGTATGGTGGATACAGAAAAGGCCGGTATCTCTGTCGGTATAAAGGGCTATGGCGCATTGTATGCCCTGTTTCCCGTCGGACAAAAGTTGCGCATTAACCTGAAAGGTTTGTACATTGGCGGTTATGGCGCATTGCCTAAGATTGGGCAGCCGTACATTAATATCAACGGTGCGCTTCGTATGGGACCGATGACAGCGGCATATACCAAGACCAACATTATGAAGGTAGGCGAGCCTAACCCGTCCTGTCTGAAAGCAAAAAAGCTGCGCGCTTCCGATTTGACATCTTCCAACATTGACAACATCACGCCAATGTTTGTCTGCATTGAGAATTGTGAGATAGAGGATGCGGGACAGCCTTATGCCGTCACAGAATATCAGGAGAATAACGAAACTTATTCTGTAGAGCATAAAGTTAAATTAAACGACGGCGGCAGTCTTGTGTTATATACCAGCACGAGTGCCACCTTTGCAGGCGATACAATACCTTCAGGCAAACTGACACTGTATGGTATACTCTCAAGATATTCCACGACCTATCAGCTGCAATTGCGTTCTATAGACGATGTCCGCAAGGCTGAATAAATTAGCATACAAGAAATAAAAAATACACTATATGAAAAAGATTCTTAATTTATTTGTAGCTTTTTCCACTCTGTTTGTCATTGCGTCATGCTCTGATGTCCCCAGTCCATATGAATTGGTGACAAGTGATCCCAGTGCGGGGAAAACGCTTCCTTACAAGAACACCAGCCTTAGTTCTGGTTTCACTGTTCAGACCATTGCCGGAAACGCTTGGAGTCAAGGCTCTACCTACACACAGGCTTCAGGTTATTCCAATGGTAATTATACCGAATCCGAAAGTTGGCTTGTCAGCCCGGGCATACAGACGGGTGAAGACAGCGTAGTTCTTTCTTTTGACTACACCATTCGTTATGGCAGTTCTCTGAAAGAAGCGGAGCTGTATGAATACCACCAGGTGTATATCAGCACTGACTACGTAGATGATGTCACTACTGCTACATGGACACTGCTCCCGTTCAAGCCAGAGAAGTCGTCTTACAGTGACTGGACACTATATCCGTCCAATGAGATTCAGATTCCGCAGGAGTTCCTTAACCAGTCCAAAGTTTACATCGCGTTTGTTTACAAATGCGGTTCTACTCAAGGAGCCACCACTACATGGGAATTGGAAAACTTCTCAATAAAGAATGGTGTGGCATCTGGCGGCAGCGACGAGCCGACAATAGAGCCTAAGACTCCTATCGCCAAAGGTAACGGTACTTTGGAGAATCCTTACAGTGCTTCTCAGGCAGACAGCATAAGCAGTACGCTTTCCAGCGGTCAGACAACTGATGAGGTATATGTTAAAGGTTATATCTCACAAATCAACGAAGTCGAGGTTGAAAGATATGGTAACGCTATCTATTTCATTTCTGATGACGGAACAACAACCGGTCAGTATGAGATTTATCATGGTTTCTATTTGAATGGTGAGAAGTTTACCTCTAAAGACCAAATCAGTGTCGGCGATACTGTTATCGTCTTGGGTAAATTGACAAAATACAATTCCACTAACGAGATGGCGGCTTACAGCAAGATTGTTTACCTGAACGGTAGTAGTACGCCTGTCACACCGACTCCTGTAGGCGGTACTTCTTATGGTAAAGTGACTTCAATCGCTGATGGTGTGTATCTGATAGGAGCCATTACAGACGGCAGTAATTGTGTGTTGGCGACAAATCTGTCTTCAACTTATTCATACGGTTGGCTGGGTGCGACAAAGGCTATCATGGCTAACAACGTCGTCACTACGGCAGAGACCGCCGTTACATGGAAGTTTACCGCTGTGCCGAATACGAATATTACATATACAATTCAGGATGCGCAAGGGCGTTATATCTACATGACAGGCACTTACAACAGCTTCAATGTGAGTGAGACTCAGGTTGATGGATGCTACTGGGACGTTTCTTTCAATAACGATGGTACTGTTAACATTGTTAATGTTTCCACAGGTAAGACGATACAGTATTCTCCGAATTTTTCAAGTTATGGCGCATACTCTGAGGTCTCTAATGTTTTGCCGTGTCTCTTCCTGAAAGATGCTGAGGGCGGTGAGACTCCTGTTGATCCTACAGTTACAGGCACAGGTACCAAGGATGATCCGTACAGCGTTTCCAAGGCGCAGTCAGTGGGCGCCACCAGTGCCAACGCTTGGGTTAAGGGGTATATCGTAGGTTATGTCAGCGGCGCAGCTATTGCAACAGGTGCTGTCTTTGGCGTTCCTACTTCCGCAGAGACAGAAATTCTTATTGCAGATGACCCTGAGACGACTGACTACACCAAGTGTGTTCCTGTTCAGTTGCCTGCCGGGGCTATCCGCGAAGGTCTGGAGTTGTCTGCCCACAGTTCATACTATAAGCAGGAGGTTAGTGTTTATGGCCAGTTGGTTAAATATTTTGGCGTGCTTGGCGTAAAGAGTACGTCTTGTGCGATAATTGGTCAGACGACAATAGGGACAGAGCCTAATGAATAATTTAATGTTTGAATATCAATAATCATGAAAAAAACAGTTTTGTTCATTGCTTTGTTTCTTGTGGGATTCTCGTTTATGTCTTGTGAAGACAACGATGATAATGTCTCCGGCTATGTTGAGATGACCGATGCAAACGACAATGCTAATGATGCGTCTGCCGATGCGTCGCTGGCCGGTTGGGAGATACCGAGACGCAATGCGACTAATGACTATATTACGCATTATACTTCTAATGGTCAGTTAAACTACGTTATGGAGTATGTTCCGGCAAAATATCACGCTAACTGGATTGCTTATCGTTTTGACTCCAATCTCAAGGCACAGACGGTCGGCCGTACAAACGAATGGGGTGTTGAACCATATTATAATGACGATAAACAGTATCAGCTTGCTGTGCAGAACTTTTCCGGTTACAACCGTGGCCACTTGTTGGGCTCTGCTGAACGCGTTAACAGTTATGAAGCTAATGTGCAGACATTTTATATGTCCAACATGTCACCAATGAATGGTAATTTTAATTCCATTTATTGGGGACATATAGAGGACATTGTCCGCACATGGGGCCGCAACTGTGAATCGGGTGACACGCTTTATGTTGTCAAAGGCGGTACGATTGACGACCGCATCAAGGGTACGCTATCATTGAGTAACACTTTAGGCAATACCGTTCAAATGGTTATTCCTCAGTATTATTACATTGCAGTGCTATCTGTGTCTTCAAAAGGTATCGCCAAAGCTATTGGCTTCTGGCTGGAGCATAAAGACTATGGTAATCCGTCAGCCTCTTATTTGAAACAGATGCGCCGCAGTGCTGCGCGTTCTATTGACGACTTGGAAAAGTTGACAGGTTTAGACTTCTTCTGCAATATGCCTGACTGGGCGGAAAATGTCGTAGAGTCTCATTACAACATCAGTTCATGGAGTGGGCTATAGCATAAAGAAATTACAATTTACACATACAAAAAGATGTCCGGCAAATCTGCCGGACATCTTTTTGTATGTGTTCTGGTAGATTTATGTCAGATATCAAATACATATTCAACACAGCGGCTATAATTTTCCGAAATATATAAATTATATATCGTGATAAAATAAAATTTGATTCGTAAAAAAAAAAGAAAGAGTACGATTGTAGGTGCTTGTAGGCAATGTGTCTTTAAATACCTCCTGAAATACAGGATTTTTAACAAATATAAACTGCTTGAATATCGCTTAAAATCATTAACTTTGTACTTAGAATAATAGTAGTAGAAAGACATTAAATATCAATAATTAAAACTTTATTTTTTATGAAGAAACTTTTACTTTTTTCAATGTTTTGCATGCTCTCAATGATGAGTTATGCAGAGTCAGTAACATTCAGTTGGGAAGGGGCTTCGACTGATACAGGAAAATCTGATGGTTGGGAAGCGACTCAGAATGGAGTGACATTGGCTTTCTGGAAGAATGCAGGAAGTAATGTGCCTGCAACAAACAAGGAGGGTAGCGTCCGTTTATACAATGGCTCAAAGCTCATTATCAGTGCGCCAAGCGGATGTAATATCACATCCGTTGCTTTCACTCCGACAAGTAATACTTACAGTGCTACCAATCTAAAATACAATGGTACTGCCTTGACATCTGACACTTGGACATTGGACGACCCTGTCAGTTCCGTAGAACTTGTCGCTGCTGCTAATGCCCGATTCAAGCAGATTGTTGTGACTTATATGTCTGCAAGCAGCGATAAACTTTCCGCTCCCGTCTTTTCACCGACAGCCGGCTCATATTATGGCGCTCAGACAATCACATTAAGCGGATCTGCAAATGCGACAATCTATTACTCTCTTGATGGTGAAAATTACAATGTATATACAGAACCATTCCAGATTGAGGAAACTTCTACCGTTTATGCTTATTCCAAAGTGGAAGAAAAAACGAGTGATATAGTTACAGCAGTATATACGATTATTCCTATCGTAACTTACAATAGTATTACTGATTTGGCTGCTGCATGTACGGCAACATCGGCAAATGATGCTCCGGTTGTAAAACTGTCAGCAAGGCTAGTCGTTACTTATGTCAATGGTCAGAACACATTTGTTTCTGATGGTGAGAGAGGTTTCCTGATTTATGGTACAAACACCCAATACACAACAGTCGGCACTGTGCTGAGTGGTTCAATTGAAGGTAAGTTGTATGCATACAAGAACCTGAAAGAACTGGCCATCACAGACGGATGGGCTAACGTGACTCCAGGTGCTGAGCTTTTTGGTGTAACTCCAGGTGATGCCACGATATCCGCTCTTCTTGGAAATGCTGACGGGTATGAATCATCTTTAGTTAAAATCAACAAGGTAAACTTTGAGGCAAATGCTTTGACGAGCAGGTCTGTTACTGTAATGGATGAAGAAGGCGACGAGTTGAATCTGTATGACAAATTCAATGTCTTGTCTTCCGCTTCCTTCAATACATCTGACCAATTCAATATCATCGGTTTCTTGGCACGCAATGGCGAGAACGTTGAATTCGGCGTTACAGCAATAGAAGCCGTTCCAAAGAATGTAGCTGCACCGACTTTCAACATTGAGACAGGTACATATGAAGTAGACCAGACTGTTACCTTGACTGCCGAAGAAGGTACGACTATCTATTATACCATTGACGGTACAACGCCGACAGCAAAAAGCACTGTATATACGACTCCGATAATCGTTCAAGAGACAACGACTATTAATGCAATTGCTGTTGACGCTAAAGGCAGCACTTCTACTATTGCCTCTGTTACCATTACAATTGACAAACCTTATACAACAATCGCAGAATTGAATACTGCTTGCACAGCCACAAAGAAAGCTGACGCACCGACAGTTAAGTTTAAGTTTACCGACCTCCTCGTTACAGGCGTAAAGAACAGTAATGTTTATGTTTCTGACGGTGAAAAAGGTTTCTTGATCTATGGCAATGGTTACAGCTTCAAGAAAGGTGACAAGATTTCTGGTACAATTACAGGTTTGTTGTATTCTTACAGTGGTCTGAATGAATTGGCGGTCAGCGACAACTATGCTAATGTAACCATTGCGTCTTCAGGCAATGCAGTTACAACAACTGAAAAAACCATCCAGACCATTAATGCTGATTACAAAGCATTGGAGTCTCAGTATGTAACTATTTTGAACGTCACATTCGGTGCAACGGCAGTAAGTTCTAAGAATGTCAGCATTTCTGACGGAACAGGCTCGTTGACGTTACGCGACAATTTCAACATACTTTCTTCTGAGACATTTGACACAAGCGCTACTTACACTGTTAAAGCATTCGTATTGAACTATAACGGCACGGCTCAGGTTTATCCGATTGCTGTTGAGGATATCGTAAAGAATGTTCCGGATGCTATCAATGGCGTTAAAGTCGCTACAGAAGAGGGGTCTATCTACACTCTGCAAGGTCAAAAGGTAGAAAGAATTACCAATAAGGGTATCTATATCATTAATGGTAAGAAAGTGCTGGTTAAGTAATTCCAGATATTAGAATTCAGAAAAAAGAGCTGCATATCGTGTGCAGCTCTTTTTTTGCAGGTAGCGAATGGCCGAGAATATCTGAGAAATGAGTAAATTTGCATATGTTTAATAACTTAAAACTATTCGTGTATGAGACTTATTATTCAGAAAGACTATGACGGCATGTCCCGCTGGGCTGCAGAATATGTTATTAACAAGATTAATGAATTTCACCCGACAAGTGACAAACCATTTGTATTGGGTTTGGCTACAGGTTCTTCCCCTGAAGGCTTCTACCGTGAGGTGGTAAAAGCTTATAAGGCTGGGCGCATATCCTTTAAAAATGTTGTAACATTCAATATGGATGAATATGTAGGCCTTCCTGTTGAACATCCAGAAAGCTACCATTCATTCATGTATCGCAATTTGTTCGACCATGTAGATTGTCCGAAAGAGAACATACATATCCTTAACGGTCTTGCAGAAGACCTTGAAGCCGAATGTGAAAATTATGAGAAACAGATTGCATCTTACGGTGGAATCCATTTGTTCCTCGGTGGTGTAGGCCCCGACGGACACATCGCGTTCAATGAGCCGGGTACATCCTTTGAGAGCCGTACACACAAGCAGGCTTTGACCAAAGACACGCTGATAGCCAACTCACGCTTCTTTGATTATGACATCAACAAAGTACCCAAGTATGCGCTCTCTGTTGGTGTTAAGACGGTGACATCTGCTCAGGAGGTGTTGATTGTTGCCAATGGTCACAACAAGGCACGTGCGCTCCGTGAAGCCGTAGAGGGAGCAGTCAGCCACATGTGTACGATTACCTGTCTGCAGTTCCATCCAAAAGGTATTATTGTATGCGACGAAGAAGCTGCCGACGAACTGACAGTAAAAACATACAAGTACTTCAAAGAAATGGAAGGCTTGGATTAAAAACAACCAGAGAATATGGAAATGGAGAGAAATGTCATGATTTCTCTCCATTTTTTATTATTAGATATTTGAACCACGCATAATGCCTGCGCTGTGATGGGTAGCTCAGATTGTTCTGTTGAAGGTAAGCCTCACGCTCAAATCCGATATTTTCATAACCTTTATTTGTGTCAAGGTAATAGACAGACTTGACTATCCATTCAAGGATATACCATATATAGAAAAAGATAAAAAGCATTTCGCGCTGTTGCAGTGTATGAATATATTCATGATTTGCAATGACGGGACTGAGCTTGCCGCGTGAAAACACGATACTGAAGAGATTGACGGCATAGATGTTTTTCCCGATGCGCAGATTGCGTATAATAATATTCTTCATACAAATGCTAAAGAATAGTCCTGCTAACGTAATGTGCGCCAACAGGACTATTCGGTGATGTGGTGTGATTATTTCTTCTTGGGGAATGTAATCCAGGCATTGATTGGATAATGGTCGCTCGGGCAGTGTACCTCGCGTTTCTCAGCTTTGATGTCAGTGGGAGCTGCTCTGAATTCAGCATCAGAGATTTTCTCGCCTAACCAATAGTGGTATGTCAGCTCGCCGTAACGGCTTACTTCAGTACCTTTCCCGACAAAGATGTGGTCAATGCGTGATATTGTGAAATTGGATGCGTCCCAACCGTTGAAAGTGCCGCCGGGGGCAAATCTCGCTTTTGCTACAGTATAAGCGTCCACAAGTTTCTGTGAACCGACCATGGTCTCGTAGGCTTCGCTAAACTGGCTTACATTAAAGTCACCTGTCACAACGATGTTGTCTGTCTTTCCTGCAAGTTCGGCAATCTTGGCTACAATGAGCTTAACGGCTTCTTTTCTTGCTGTTGTGCCTCTGTGGTCCAAATGTGCATTGAAGAACCAAAACTCCTGTTTTGTCTCTTTGTCCTTGAGGTGAACGTAGCTGCATACACGGCGGCATACGGCATCCCAGCCAAAAGAAACTTTATCGGGTGTCTCGCTCAACCAAAACGTGCCGCCACCAAGTTTCTTGAAACGTGTCTTGTTGTAGAATACGGGACTGTATTCACCTTTTTGCGCGCCATCGTCGCGTCCTACACCTTCATACTCATAGTCCGGTAAGCGTTGTAACATATCCTCCAATTGTGGATGAGTGACTTCTTGGGCACCGAAGGCATCAAAATTTTGAAAGCGGATAAGGTCGCATAAGATATTACGGCGCTGGTCCCAACCATCGTTATGCTCATAGTCAACTTTGGTCAATAAACGGATGTTGTACGAACCGATGTTTAACTCTTTCTTTGCAAATGCGCTAATGCTCAACGCGATGCACAGCACAAGTAAAATGTAAATGCGTTTCATGCTATGATATATTTTGAAATTTTCTACTACAAAGATATTTCTTTTTATTTAATTGTTGGAAAGAAATGCCTACCTTTGTTTATGTTAATATGATAATGTATTATGGAATTTATTGATTTAGTCACGCAGCGATGCAGCATACGCAATTATTCTTCTAAGAATATTGACAGGAAAGACTTGGATTATGTTATGGAGTGTGTCCGGCTTGCTCCTTCTGCTGTTAACAGGCAACCATGGCATTTCTACATCTGTGAGACTCCGGAGTCACTTCATAAGGTGCGCCAGTGCTATCTGCGCGAATGGTTTGCGACTGCTCCGTGTGTCATCATAGCCTGTGTCTGCCATGAAGAGGAATGGATCCGTCAAAGCGACGGTCGTCCGCATGGTATTGTTGACCTGTCGATAGCGGTAGAGCATCTTTGTCTTGCTGCCACAGAAAGAGGGTTAGGGACATGCTGGGTATGCAACTTCGACGTTCAAAAAACAAAAGAATTGTTTGATTTACCCCAGAATATTGAGCCAGTCGTGCTGATTCCTATAGGTCACCCTGAAATGGATATATCAGAGAAGAACAGAAAACCACTGGAAAATATTGTAACAGAATTGTGATTTGGTAAAAGAGGCAAGGATGAAAAGTTTAATCATAATAATTATAGCATTGATGACCGTTTCTTTGACTAATGCACGCAAGCATCCTGATGCTGCGTTATATGGGAAAAAGATAAATGTATTGGGCGACAGTTATGTATATAACCACAAAGAGCCTAAGGAAAACACTTGGCATGCAAGGATAGCCGAAAAATATAAAATGGTGTATCGCAACTATGGCAAAAATGGTAATGGTATAGTGACACCGAAGGCTTCAGGCGAGCCTCTTGTCACACGCTACAAAGTTATGGATAAGGATGCAGACTATATTGTTGTTGTCGGTGGTAAGAACGATTACAATAAACAGATCTCAATTGATGAGTTCAAAGACGGACTGAGGTCTCTGTGCCGGCATCTGACAGAAGAGTATGCTGATGCAAAGATATGTTTTTTTACACCATGGCGTATTTATCCGGATGCGTCAAAAGACCCTAAGCCGATAAAGCTCATGGACTACGTAGATGCCATGATAGAGGTATGCGGCGAATATGCCATTCCAATCTTTGATTCAAGCAGAAAATCCGATGTAAGAATGTATAGTCCTGCATTCAGAAATAAATATTGTCAGACTCCTACAGATGTCAGTCACCTGAATACCCGCGGGCATGTGTTCTTTATGAACAAAGCGGAGCAATTTCTGCTCTCGCTGTAAAACCGTAGTAGTTTGAAATAGAGTGAATTAAATATATTCTGTCGGTTTATATTGTTGTTTTTGCCGATAGATATTGGATATCCGGACAGGATTAGCATAACAAGGTGATGGTTGTCGCTGACGCCAGATGATATCTATGCATGACTGTCCGGTTCGTGTTTTCTTTTTTTGCCGATAAACGGTCCGTTCCAAAGGCTGGAATGTAAGTTCCAGCGGCTGAAACATACGTTCCATTCCGTGGAACAGGAAACTTGTTGGGCTAAAGTGGTGCTATGGTCCCTTCAGATTTTGTATGGAGAACGTATAAACAGGGTTGGAGTAAAATGTCGGTAGTTGGAAGTATTGATCATTTTACAGTTCATCAGCAGGCTCGACGGTGCGGTGGATATAATCCATTCAATGATTATTATATAAGAAAAGCCGTTACTGAGATTTCAGTAACGGCTTTTTTTAAGAACTAAAAGGTTTTGCCTTATTATTTCTTAGCGGCAGCAATAGAAGCCTTGCGGTATTCTTTGCCTAATTTCTCTAATTGAAGAGTAGCTTTGCGTGCGCGAGCAGCAGCAGCTTTGTTACCTTCTTTAACGATGTCTGCTTTCAATGCTTCAGCAGTAGCAACGATTTGTTCAACTAATTTTTTCATTTCGTTTAATTTAAAAAGTTAATAATTAAAGGTTTTGTTCCTTATTTTCTGCTTCAAAGATATATAATTTTTTTAGTACAAACAAAATATTGGAGGAAAAATATTTAATTTTTTTATTATTTTTTTAACATGACCCGAAATTAGCCCTTTTTATATGCAAATTATGCATTTTCAACTGCTTTGAAAACAACTTCAAGACCGTCATAAGCAGCCCTTAAAGGAACGGGCAAACCTTGGTTGATTTCTTCTTGTGATTTGCGGTCGTGCAAGCTGTTGCTCATGTGTGTGATGTAGACGGGTTGTCCTTTTGGCGGCAGGTAGCGTTGGGTCTTAATCAGCATGTTTGTGATGCGTGATACTACTTCCGACGAGCTGTGGTTGAACATTCGGTAGTCTTCATCGTGACCCATTCCCATGGTTGATTCCATGACAAACGCAGTAATGGCACGTGGCGTAGTCAGACTCTTGTGTGTATCAATGCCGGCAGAACGCGACGCTCTACCCATAATGCCGCCTGTATCAGTTGCATATAATAATCTGACACCTAATTTATCTTCGGTAGTACCTTTCTCGATAAGGTAAATCAGCGTTTGTTCGTTATAATCATTTGTCGCATGGTTTGCGGCAAGAGGTGTAATGGTTAAACCGTGTAATTTTACAGGAACATTTAGTTTCAGGGGTACAATTTCGGGCATAGGCTTGCCTGTCTTTTCTGATGCAGCCTTGAAATTTTCACGCGCCCGTTCAATCCATGTCTCTGAAAGGAAAACTTTTTCAACACCGAGCAAAACTGCTCTTTCGGGCTGATAGTGGTCAGCATGAGAGTGCGTGTAGAAGATTTCTTTTGGATGAACGTTTTTAGGCAGCATATCCTCAACGCTGATTGTAAAATCGATGAGAAACTTATCCTCCACCAAAATGCTGCTGTTGCGACGGGGAGAGTTGCCTCCAGGTTTCCAACCAGCCGCACCTGTACCTAAAAAGAGAACTTTCATATCATCTTTCCCTGCCTTGATGTTTTCGCAAGTTACAGGTCCGAAGCCTGTCTGTTTCTGACTACTATTAAAAGCAAACAATTTGTTGACAAGCCCTGATGCCATGACAGCGAGGGTGCCTGTTTTTAGAAAATGTCTTCTGTTCATAGTTATTTAATTAAAAGTTTATAAATGCTGTTATAGTAATACTGTTGAGAAAATCAACGAACATACTGCCTACGATAGGAATGAGCAGATATGCTTTAATGCTGGGCTGGTATTTGGCACAAACGGCTTGGATATTAGCCATGGCATTAGGTGTCGCTCCCATGCCGAAGCCACAGATGCCAGCAGTGAGGACTGCGGCGTCGTAGTCTTTTCCCAACATGCGGAAGGCGATAAAATATGCAAACAGTATCATGAAAGTTAGTTGTGCTGTAAGCATGAGAATCAGCGGCAAAGCCAAATCCCATAGTTCCCATAATTTTAAGGTGCACATTGCTATGCCAAGAAAGAGCGATAAACTGTAATCTCCGAAAAGATTGATGGGTTTCATGTGGATAGTATACAGTTTGCTAAATTCGCTGATGTTCCTCATTATGGCACCCACGATGAGCCCTCCTATGTAAATAGGGAAGGTCAATCCTGCGAGGGAGAGCAAATAAGATATACCTGTTCCGATACCTGCGGCGATGATTAACTGATATAACGCAATGGTATAGCTGTTGCCCAGTGCATCAATTGGTTTCTCCTCTTCGTCTTTTTCTGTATGAAAATATTGCGGAGACAAGTCCTGCGGCTCATCTGAGAGGGTTTTAAATAAGTGATGTTTCTCTATGAGGCGTTCTGCTACAGGGCCTCCAATCAGAGATCCTGCTATCAATCCAAATGTGGCAGCGGCGGTACATAGTGTAGTGGCTCCGTTGACACCTATGTTCTCTAATATCGGACCAAATGCACCGCTGGTGCCATGTCCGCCAATCAGAGGGATACTGCCCGCTGTCAATCCTGTCATTCTGTCTAAACCTAAGGCATTGGCGACACCAATTGAAATGAAATTCTGGCAGAGGATGATGACAAATGTCAATGCTACCAATACGGCAAGGGTCTTTCCGCCTTGCTTCATGACTTTCAGATTGCAAGTAAAGCCGACTGAAGTAAAGAAAAACACCATCATCACCTGTTTGAGCGTGTCGTCATAGTCGATGGTCCAAATGTCACTGACGTATCCTGCAAGTGTCAGCAGAGAGAAGAGTACGCCACCAATGACAGGTGCGGGAATACAAAATTTGACTAATACCTTAATATAGCGTCTCAGTAAATGTCCTGCAATTAAAGCAACGACAGCAATAGCTAATGTTTGGTATAAATCAAATTTCATCCTGAGTTATTTAATTATTTTCTATCCATTCTGAATAGATGGGGTTGCCTTTTTTGCCGAAACATTCGCATGGACGTACAACAAAGCGTATAGGCGCTTTATAAGGGATTTCGTCTTCTGCGAAGACACATGTCACCTCTTCCTCATCATGATTTTCACCCATTATTGAGCCCGGCGAGAAGATGCGCTTTGTCATCATTACCTTTGAAACGTCTTCATCTCGGATTTCAGCCTGGACTTCATAGTCAAAAGCCCTCACACCTGTTGTCTTTTTAAGTACGGAAGGAAAGTGAGCAATAATCTGTTTTTTCTCTTCTTTGTTTCTGCTTTTGCCCGTTCCTCGCGTGACGGTGACTTTTGCATTTGCCCCAAATTGAGGGACACTCGCTTTTTGGGCCCGGTTTTCAAAGGACAAAGGTGCATCTGCAGTGGAATGGGGAAGGGGTATAATCCAATTATCTCCAAGAAGTTCATCGTGGATAAATTCTCTTCTTTCTAATGTGATATAATCTTCGTATACGGTCATCAGCATCCCATGCTTGCCTTTGTAGTAGTCCATCACCGGCATTTGTGCCGGTACCTTTTCCTTTACCCTGAATACTTCACTGTTCTCTCTGGCTCCAATGGGGAAGACATAGGAAAGAGACGCTGTGCCGACACTTGTGAATGCTCCTTGCCAGATGGTTCTGTCATCGGTCAAAGGTGTGTGTGAGTGTCCGGAGAAGGAAACGGCATTCGGATAAGCTGACAGGAGTTTGGTAACTTCGCCGCCATCTTGTCCCCATACATATGGAGACGAGCATGTGTCCTTGGGATGTGTGTGTTGGATATAAAAGAACGGCTTTTTCTTGTTGACGAGTTTGTCGTGATGTCTTTCCAGGAATTTGTCAAGTCCAGGCATGTTTTTCCTGTTCTGGACTTGACAAATTCCT
>Ga0256407_10005241_pt1 | contig 20959 bp, 6 predicted proteins | sample RumenRJG_04DNA_FD_193489 | JGI IMG/M metagenome (GOLD analysis project Ga0256407, IMG submission 193489) | Bovine rumen microbial communities from Lethbridge, Alberta, Canada - RJG_04 | ecosystem: Host-associated > Mammals > Digestive system > Stomach > Rumen | place: Canada: Alberta | collected... | reverse complement strand
CTATAATCAGTTAGGTGAAGAAGAATTAGATGCTGCTTCTAATTCATTAAGTACTAGAAGCCAGACTAAATATAATCCTACCTATGACCCTTATCTGGATAGAAATGTAGATGATGAATTAGCAGATGATATTTCTCCAAATATGCTAGTAGAGAATCCTACTTTACTTGGTTCTGAAACTCTTGGTTCTTTATGGAAAGGTGCTAAAAAATCTGTTGCTGGTATTGGTGAATTTATTGGAGATGGCTTAGACACATTAGGTATTTATACTCCAGATAACCTTAAATACCAGAGAGATTTAGCTAATAATACCAGAGCTATTGATGCATTAGGTAAAGATACATGGACTGGTAAAAATAAACTTAAATCTATAGAAGACCTCAATGCACAGAATAAAGAATTATTAGGTCAGATGGCATTAGCTGACCCTGTTAATGCAGCAGCTATTCAACGTCAAATCCAGAATAACAATGCTAGAATTAATGCATTATCTAATTCCTTAACTGATGCTGAAAAGCGTTCATTAAGCTTATATGGTGATAGATACGACCAGTTAATGAATGAACGTAGTGCTATAGAAGCTTCTAATCCAAATGCATTCCAAACTACTACACTAGATGAATTTGATAAGTCTCTTGTAGATAAGGCTAATAATATTCAGTCTAGAATTAGAGGTGGTTCTGGTAAGTTATTTGAAGACTGGGAATACACTAAGAATTGGTTTACTAATAGAGCTGGTTTAAATGATATAGCTGGTTATGTTGGTGAAATGTTACCTTGGGCTTTAGGTGGTGCTGAAATTGGTGCTGGTGGATTAATTGGTGCTTCAGGTAAGTTCCTATCATCTCTTGGTAGACTTACTCTTAGTACAGGTAAATCTCCTATAGCTAAAGCTGCATTTACTACAGCAGTTAAAGACTTAGGTAAACAATTTACTACTGTAGGTGGGTTATCTAAAAATGCTCTTATGGGAATAGCTTATGCTGGTGCAGGAAACCAAAGAGCAACTGAAGCATTAAATGAGTTCTTTGCAAGAGAAGGTACTCTGGAAGGTTTTGATGAAATGAAAGCCTATATGATGGGTATGGCTGAACATTTTGCTAACTTCTATGGTGGTAAACTTACTACTGGTGTAGCAGGTAAATACTCTAAGCAATCTCTTGAGAAGATGCTTAAGAGTGAAGCTAGTCAGTTATTTGAAGCCACTAAACCAATGTTGTTATCAGCTAATGATAAAGGCTTAATAGCTGGTACTATGCTGGGTAACTTTATGAGAACATTATCTAATCCTTCTGAATGGGGTAAGATATTATCTGCTAGGTCTGAAGTTGCTGCAGCTAGATTAGTAAGTGAAGGTAAGAATGTTCAGGCTGCAATAACTAAAGCCAAAGGAAAAGTAGCTCATGCAGTAGGTACTGTAGCAGGTAAGGCTTTATCTAATAAAACAGGTTATAGTGTTAAAGCTATGACTGAAGCTGGTGTAAACCTTGCTGCAGATAACATGTTAGCTAATATTGCTCACCAACAGTCTACTATGAAAGAAGGTGACAAGATTGATTGGGAACAGGTAAAAGAAGCTGGAGCAGAAGGTTTATTAGCTGGTGGTTTTGGTCATCTTGGTTCTCAGACTGCTGCATATGGTAAAAAGATTGTAACTGAAAGTGCAGGTAAAATCTCAGGTAAACAGTATGTAGATTCTCAGGAAGTAAGGGATTTAAAAGATGCTTCTATTTCTGAATTAGAAAAAGAAGAAAAATACGATGAATTAAACTCTTCCCTTAATAATGAAATTTCTCTCCAGGATAAGAGACTGGAACAGATAGATAAAGATATCTTAAACCAGAAACAGAAACTAGCTAAAAAGTACCCTGAAATGTTTGCATTCAATGCAGATACAGGTGTAATAACTCCTATTAAAGGAGCTAAGATTTCCTATGTAGCTCAGAAGAAATATGATGTTATTAAACAGTATGAAGATACCAGAGACTCTATTGAAAAGAGAAAAAATGAGTTCATTGAAAAGCAGAAACAGATAGCTAAGAAACAGTATCTTAAGGATACTGAATCTGGTTTTGATTCAGAAGTAGTAAGACAACAGTTTGATGGCATTGAGTCTGATACTGATGGTATAGCTAAAGTCAAAGACTTTGATGATAGTTTATCTGATGCTCAAGCCAAGAGAATATGGGATTCTATCAAAGAGAATAAAGTATCTGAAGCTAAAGATTTAGGTGTATCTGAAGGTGCTTATAAGACTGCTGAAATCATGGGTAAATCTACTAATACCTTAGATGATATAGCAGGTAATACTGATGCACAGCAAGCATTAGCAGATAGAGATTTTACTAAGTTTGGTTCTGAAATAGATAAGATTAAATCAGCTAATGAAACCAATATAAACAATATTAAAGCTAATACTGCTCTATCTGAAGATGAGAAAACCAAACAAATAAAAGAACTGGAAAAGCAGAATAAGAGATTAACTAAACTTAAGAGTACTTTCACTCAGAAAGAGTATGATAAGTTATCTCAGAAAGTATCTATTCAAGATGAGTTAAGAGATTTAGATACTCTGAAGAAAATTAATCCTGATTATGCTCATGATTTACAGTCATTAAATAAAGCAGCTAATACCAACTTAAGACAGAAAGATTTAGATGCTATCCAGAAAGAATGGGATAATACTAAAGGTACTCCTACCAATTTAGATAATGCTGCAGATACTTTTGCCTATAACAGAGAACAGCAGGATATGACTATTAAGGCTAATTCTACTGACCCTGCAGTTAGAAATGAAGTTACTCCTACAGCAGAAGAATATAAGAAAGCATACAAACAATTCTTTAATGACCTTAATGCTAATATAGATGCTCATAATGAAATTGCTGCATCTGGTGTACAGAACAGAGCAACTAAAGCTGAGGTAGAAAAAGAGCTTAAATCTAATAAAATCGAAGATTTATTCGAAGCCAGAGAAGTACAATTTAAAACCAAGAAAGGTATAGTAACTAAAGCATATGCTAAACAGAAAACTATAGCTAATTCAGAAGAGGTAAATAACCTTAATTCTATTGGTTCTCAGGCTAATGCAGGAGCTAGTTTTACTGATATCCTAGACCCTAATGCAGGTGCTACTTCTAAGGCTTTAAGAGATACTTTAGATAATATATTAAAGAAAAACTCTAAGGAAATTAGAGCTATGGGATATACATCAGATAAAGAATTTGATGTAGAAAAATTCCTTAAATTAAGTGTTAAACAGCAGAAACAGTTATTCAATAGAGTAGCTCAAGGTGCTCAGGCTAACATCATAGCTAAAGCTATAGATGCTAATAAACGTATAGCTAAAATAGATAAAGCTTCTAAAGGTACTTCTATTGTATCCCACTTTAAGACTGGTTTTGATAGTGCTAAAGTAAGAGCTAATCAGGCATATAGTGCAGCACAGAACAGAAAGCGTATTAAGAAAGCACAGGAGGAAAACAGAAAGAATAATCTGGAAGAATCCAGACTTAATTTAAATGGTGTAGTTAGTTTAGATAATACTCAATTAGCTAAGAATCTTATAACCAGTTTAGATACCTATCTGAATATCTGGGATAATGGTATTTCTCAGAATAGGGGATTATTCCCTTTATTAGAGAATATACCTACTACAGATACTACTGCTATTCAGAATGCTTTAAATACCTGGATTGGTGATATTAGGAATACCTACAATAAAACAGGTAGAGACCAGATACAGCGTATAATATCTATCATTAATAGCAGAGTAATTCAAGCTGGTGATAAGTCTGAGACTGATTTAACTACCTTAAAACATTTACGTACTGTATTACAGTATATACATGACCATACTGTAGATACTCCTAATGGTAATGAATTTTACTCCCCTAACTTTACTGAGTTCTGGTCTAATGAAACCAAGAGAACTGAAGTACTAAAGAAGTTAGATGTAATTTCCAAGGATATTGAGGTAGTAGCTCCTAACATAAATACCGATACCAGAGATATTTATGAGAATGCTGATTTAATCGAAGATTACATGGGATTAAATGAGGATATCCTAAATAAGGAAACTCAAGCTGAATTAAATAAACCATTCAGTAGAATGTATAATTGGGTACATTCTAATGGTATATTGGCTTATGGTAATCAGTATATAGGTGAAATTAATAGAATATTAACTAGACAATATGACCATGAAAAAACCTTTTATGATATATTGGCTTCTAATGCTCCTGCAGAAATTAGTAAAGCATTTGCGGGTAGAAGTGGTGAATTTGAAACCAATTTCCAACCACTCACTAATAAAGAAAAAGCATTAACTCTTAATTATATTTTCTCTAATGAGAGAGTATTACGTGCTTTATTTGCATCACATCTTCTAAACCAGAGAATTAATGCTAGTGATTATAGAGGTATATTCCAGACTATAGTTGATAGGGTAGATTCATTAAATATTACTCGAATGGAAAAGGTAGCTATGAATGCTTATTTCCTTAATAAGATAGCTACTACTGGTATTATTGACCCTACTACAGCTATGTACACTAAATATCGTTATGCTGCTATAGCTCATATGGGAGTTAATTTTGAATCACTACCTAATGATACTCAACGTGTATTGAGGATATTAAACTCATTTAATATAAATACTAATAGGGTAGATGATACTGTTTTAGCTAATGTAATTAGTAATATTAGAGTTACTAATACTAATAGATGGATAGAACCAAATAATTTAGGTGACTCTTTTACCGATAATTTTATTAGAAATAATTGGGGTAAAATAATATATGCCACTATTCTAGCTAAAAATGCTCATGATTTAACTGACCCTAATTTGAGTACTGCACGTTTTAAAACTCTCAATGAAGAGTTAGAAATGGCTCATTCATTTATTGATGTTAGAATACCTAACTATAATGCTTATAGAGCAATAGATACTACTAAGGATATCTCTGCTGATAAGTTTGATGAATACAGAAAAGTATTGCATTATGGTCCTAACATAGATGCAACAACATGGAATACTGTTTTAGCTAGGAATACAACTGCTTTAGGTATTTCTGAAAATAGATTAAATGACTTAAACAGAAATAATCAGTTATTTGAAATTACTCCTACAAACCAAGTAAGAATAAACTTAGATAAGACTGATTTAAACCAGCAAGATAAAGCTGCTATAACTAACTTATTTGCTCGTATGATTAATGGGTTAAATGATAGTGGAGTTACTGTACCTAACATCAGAACTACTCGTAGAGGTAATGGTACATTAAATGAACCTATTAATATACGTGATACTCAGTGGATTAATAGTGATAATTCTAGAGCAGTTAAATCATTTAATAATATAGCTGATACTAACTTTCAGGCTACTTACAATAAGTTTAATTACACTAATGGAATAAGTGAAGCTATTAGTGGTGCTAATGGAAACCTAGGAGAATTAACAGATAAATTACTTGATACCATTGATGATGTTAATAAATTAGCAGATAAACTAGTATTCCAGAAAGTAGATGGTTATGTAAATCTCATAGAATCTGTAGATGGTGAACACTTTGATAGAGGTTACTTACAGACTGTAGCTGCAGTAGCACTTCAGACATTCCCTTCTATATCTACTCAGGTAACTGATGATTATTATGATACCTTACTTAAACGATTTAATCCTCAGGTAGCTAATGCCTATAGGAATAATAACTTTACTGACCAGGCTGATTTAATTAATCATTTAGGTGAAGCTGTAGCTCGTGCTAGAGGTATTAAGAGAAATAGTGATTTATATAGACCTTATGTAATGCAGGCTGGTGCTCATGCTTTAATGGCTTTAAAACTAGGTGGTTATGTTGATTTAGTACGTGTAGATAATAAGGGTAATGTACTTAGAAATGCTTCTGGTAAAGATTTAGCTGGTACTATGAGAGCTGTAGAAATCAAGAATTTAGATGCTATGACAGCTCTTAGAGATAGAGATACCTATATTTCTACTAGAGGTACTGAGTCTATATTTGATTATCTGTTGGGTTCTAATACTCACAGAGAAAAACTTCCTGATATGTCTATTCAGGAAAGAGATGCTAAATTCCAGAGAAGAAGACAGGAATGGGACGCTATTCCAAACCAGAGAGCTTTAGCAGATAATGCAGCATTAGGTTCTATAGTACACTCTATAGATGATAGTATGGTAGCATTCAGAATCCATACAGATAATGGTGATCAATGGAGAATCTACAGAGAAAGAGATTTACATAAAACTGATGATACCTATATCACAGATGACCGTATGATGGACTTAGCTGTAAAAGAAGAGCAGGGTAAATGGCTTGATGTTAAACTGGCTCAAGATGCATTTTCATGTTTCTTTGATAACGGTCAGCTTAGATATACTTTAGATGATGCTGCAAACGTAGATGCATTAGTTAAAAGTAATCCTCAGTTAGCTGCATTAATTGAGTATGATTATAACCCTAAACACTTCAATGGAGTACAAGCCAAGAACATTCACACTAAGAATGTAGAGAACTTTAAGAAGAGATTATTACAAGCTCAGATATTACAGGCTAATGGTGTAATGACTTCTACTAGACCATATATCAAGATGTGGTTTAATGAAATCAATACAGTTAATAACCGAGCATTTGTAGATAACTTACCACTTAACTATCGTGAAGATAAGTTAATGCGTTCTTTCTTCCATATGAATGAACCAACAGGTAATAACTTTAGTTTCACTATAGATAATTCATCTAATACTGCACCTCATACACTAGAATTACAGTATGTTACTTTAGCTGCTCTTGGTTTAGATAAGTTTGATAAACTGTTAGAAAGTGAAGTTAAAGGGGCATGGGAAACATTAGCTAATTCTGAAGGTTTTAGAGAGTTACTTGTATTAGCTGGTAACTATAACAGTAATCCTTCTACAAATAACTATAATGCATTTGTAAGAGCTTGGCAGAGTCTTAATGCTAATCACTTTGGAGTAGATGCTGACCACCCTGCTACCTATCCAAGAAGAGGAGGAAAAACCAATCTAGAATTAGGTGAAGATGGTGAATTTTCATATGAATGGTTTAATGCATTTAGACTATTAGCTAATACTACTGTAAATGGTACTACTTTAGCTGATATAGCTTCTCATGGTAACCCTATGGCTAATATATTCGATAGTGGTAATATCGGAAACTATATGCTCAGGGTAGAAATTGATGGTTTAACTAATGGTTCTGGTATTAAGAATCTTATTAATATTGGTAATAGAGATGATGCTGCAGCTAGAGTTATGCTAGGTGCTGTAGGTGTATCAAGTAACTTTACCAACTTTAATGATATGGCTGTACAAGGATTCTTAGATACTTATGAATTGGCTTCTGCTTCTGCTAAGTATGACCAGAATATGCAAAGTGCTATTCAGTCTATAACCGATAATTATAAGCAGAGTGATGAACTTACTTATGTACATCAGATATTTGGTAAAGGAAACCCTAACTATGTAGAAGACCTATATGATGTATTAAGTACTATTCTTGCTCGTTCTATGATGAAATTCCCTGTAATGTACATTGGATACTCTGCAGGTAAAGAACATATTATCCTTAAATTACTGGTAGAATTTGATAAGAAAATAGCTGGTATGCTAGGTAACCCTAACTTTAATAGACAAGCTGTACAGGAATGGATACACAATGCTATTAAGTTAAATGGGGGTAAACCACTTACTTTCATAGATGCTGAAACCAATGAATTAGTAACTGTAAATGAACGTGGTGAAGTAACTGGTTCTATGGCAGGTATTGATGGTAATATCCTGGATAATGAATTACTGAGAAAGAGATTAGGATTTGATTCTAATAATAATGCTACACTTAAAGAAAACTTAAAAAATAACATGTTAAGTGGTATCTATGATAGTGTACAGCGAGTAATGGGTATTTCTCAGGAATCCTATGATTATAATACTAAGGCTTCTGAAGTAACTGCTGAAACCTACAATGCAGTATTACTTAATGAAATAAGCCAATTCTTAGAACAGAATAAAAACCTCAATAAGATACAGTTAATTAATAGAGTAGGTGAAATTGTACGTAGAGTACAAGGTCAGATTAATGGTATTTATCAGGTAGGTGATGCTGTATTAAATACCTGGAAAGACTCATTAACTGCAGATATTATGAGTGTACTCAGTGTAGTAACTTCTACTAAAGATGGTACTGTATTTGTTAAATCTAAGTATAACTTAGCTAAGAAAGAGTCTTTAGGAGCTGGAGAAACTCCTATGGTAATTCACTCTTTTGATAGTCAGATTATCCATAGATTCCAAAGATTTATGGCAGAAAGACAGCAGGATATCCTAGCTGTACATGATGCTATTATAGTAGACCCTACTCAGATACATAATTCTCCAGAGGTAAATAGACAGTATTTATTTGCTGGTATAGAACAGCTTAATACTTTTGCTTCTAGAGATAACTCTTTATTAAGTGCTATTAATGGAGTACAGTCTTCTGGTTTACCTGATGCAGTTAAAGCCAACTTAATTAACAGATTAAAAGCTACTCATGCTATGACTTCTGCTAATACTTTAACTCGCATATTTGAAATCCAAGATGCTATAAATAATGCTTCTCTACAGAACTCTACTAGCAATCTAAATAATATAAACCAGTATTCTATGTTAGCTAGAACTGTATATCATATAAGTCCTGCTGATAGAGCTACAGCATTAGATAGATTAAATACTATATTAGATACTCTAAAGGGTACTGATTATTTAATCCAACAAGCTGAAATGATATTAGCTCATAATCTGCAGCAGATATCTTCTACAGCTACTAGAAGAAGAATTGAGAATGCTATATTTACCAAAGATGGTAAACTTGTTTCTGGTATTAGAAAGCAGGTAAATTCATTACCTAGCTTAATCCAAGCAATACAGCAATCTTTACTTCCTCATGATTCCCTTATACTCTGTAGGAATTTAAGACAGGATATTCTAAATAGAGTACGTACTTCCAGAGATAATTTAATTGATGCTCTAGGTACTTCTAATACCACTAGAAAGAATAGAGATTCTTTACAGCATACTGATGTACAGAATGCTACTAGAATGGATAATGCTTCAGTTAATGAATTTATAGGTAATACCCTAAATACTATTAACTATACTACTAAGAGTTTAGCTGCAGAATATGATGCTAATGGTAAGGTTACTAAAGAAGTAACTATTATAGGTACTAGAGACTATATTACCAATCAGACTCTAAGAGCATTACAGAAAAACAGTAGTATTTTATCTAATCCAAATACTAGGAATTTCTTTGGTTCTCTGAATATAATTCAGGAAGCTACAGGAATTAGTAGATTATCTAATCAGGAAGAACATGATTATAATCTGTTAATGCAGAATCTTCCTTTAGTAGGTGGAACTAACCACTTACAGTTAGATGATTTTAATACAGATAAGAATACCTTCTGGATAGCTAGTGATGATTTTAACTACTCTACTGTATGGTCTGATGTAAGTTCTACAGCAAACAAAGCAAGAATAAGAGGTAATGATGCTTCTGAATCTGATTTGGTTCAGGAATGGTTTACATCTAATTTCCTTATGCCTATGACAGAACAAATTAAGGGTATTCCTGCTGGTTCTCAGATAGTTATTTCATTACGTTCTAAAGCAGATATATTGAACCTGTATGCTTTGAATTACTTGAAACAACAGGGTAATTTAAAGAATGTATCTATTACTCTTAAACCAGAAATAACTGATATTAATAAGTATGCTCCTAAGGTAGATAAGGAAGTAGCATTCTATCAGCAGTTAAAAGCCTTTGTTAAAGGAGGTAAAGTTAATGCTATATACAATACCTTACCTCATAGTTCTAAGAACCTTAACCTACTCTCTACTTTAGCTAATAGAGATATGGACCGAGATACCTTAGAAAGAAAGAGTGAAACCAATAGAAATAAACAGGTATGGGCACTTAATAGTGATGCTTCAGATAGTATAGCTACTACCCGTGATACCTATACTAAAGATTTAAATGGTAATAGTTTAAATGTTTCTATAATCCAGAGAGATGAAGTAGGTAATATTAAATATACCTGGAGTAAAGATACATCAGGTAAAGAAGAAGGTGAAATCAATCCTATTATACTTACTACTACCCCATTAAGAGATGCTTTAGCTAATGACTATGAATATAAGGATATAGCTTCTGATTCAATAGATACTACTAAAGCTAAACTCGAAGAAGGTGAAGATGGAATAGATTATGATGATTACGCTGAAACCAGAAATATTCCTACTAACTGGACTGATGGTACTAGTCTTGTAGATATCCTATCTAATAGAGAAGGTAAGAATGCAGTAGTAATTAACATTACCTCAAATGGTGATGTAATTCACAATACTTCTAGAATTGCAGCAGAAAGTGATTCTAAATTCTCTCTATCTAAAGCTATTGTACAGCTTAAGAATGAGATGGACGCTGACTATAAGAAATACTTACAAGGTAGTATGTCATGGGAAGAATACACTAGAGCTAGGGTTATTTCAGTATCTAATAAGGGTACTGGAGATACTGCATATAAAGCTCATTATATCTTCCAGGTAACACATGATACTTCTGTAACCAGGGAAGAATTAGCTCATTCTCTAGAGAAATCTACATGGAGAGGTAAGACTACTTATAGTGGTGTTGTTAATGGTTCTGCTTTCTCTTATTGGCTTAATAATGAACATCTTACTACACCTGAACTGGTAAGTTCATTTGTTAGAAATAACCAGTCTACAGATGTAAGAGATATGTCTAAGAGAGTACGTATTCCATACAGTATGTTAGATACAAGTAAGTTAAATATTAACTCTACTCCTGAAGATTTAATGTGTAGAAATGCACGTTATCTGGGTAGAATTAACAAGAAACTAACCCAAGCAGGTGTAAGTAATATTTACTTCTTACATGATACAGATAACTCCTTAATAGGTAATGTACCTCAGTATCTACCTACAGATAATATGGCATATACCTGGGTTAATACAGCTAATGTATCTGCTGAATCAGCTAAACAGTTATCTAAAGATGTTAGTGATGCATGGTATAAAACCATATGGAATAAAGCTCGTAAATACATGGACGATAGAGCTGAAAAGAAAAAACAAAGAGCTGGTAATGGTGTTCCATTAAGTAATACTCAAGTCCATAATATGCGAGGAGGTCCTACAAGTTCTAATAGATTTAATTCTCTTGGTTCTATGGCAGGACAGCAGTTAAATACTGAGAGAGACTATTCTCAGGTATTTGACCAGTTAATGACTGAAGATACTAATAATGGAGTAGATAACTCTCATTTAAGTAATGTTATTCCTAAGTTATCTAAACTAGCAGCAGATGTTACTCTGTACATAGATAAGTCAGCTAAGACTGTTCAAGACTCTATGGAACAGTATATTGATGAACCAGCAAACCAGAAAGAAAGAATCTACTTAGGTTGGGGTCAGCAAAGTGAGTCGAAGACTACAGCATTTGCTCATGAGTTATTGCATGTAGTATTCAACCAGTTACCTAAGAACTCTACTGCATATCAGCAGGCTCTCAAGTTATTCAGAATGGTTCAGAATAACCTTACCTATGATATGTTTGACGAGGGTAAAACCATAAGAACAGAACAGATTATGAAGTCTATCTTTGGTGCTGAAACTGAGGATAACTTATCTGAGTTCTTGGTTTATGCTTTATCAGACCCTACCTTTATGAAAGCTATGCAGAATATGAAGGTAGATGATTCTGTTAAGAAAGCAGTATCCTCTAGAGCTACAGGTATATTTAACAGAATAGTAGATACTATATCTGGTTGGGTTAATGGAGAGAAAGTAGATACTAACGGTATTAATGCATACCAGTCAGTAGTACATATTTTCAATGCAGCATATGATACCTGTAATGACTTCTGGAATAATGCTAAAGTAGATAATATCTATGAAGGTAACTTAGCTGTTATGAGAGAAGCTACCTTATTAGGACAGTCTAAACTGGCTCAGACTATGAGAGACTGGGCTGGTAACTTACCTTATATAGGTAATTTAATAGATAAATTCTCTGTTGCTCAGGTATCACTGACAGGTACTCCAGATAAAGAAGGAAACCCTGTTAAAGCCTCTTTAAACGATGATATTCCTGCAACAATACTAGAACATACCCAGGCATTCTTTGATGGTGTAGGAGAACAATACAGTACCTTAAAGAGTGCATTTATTACTGACCTGTTATCCTCTATGAAAGGAGCTTCACCTGACCAGTTTGATTACCTGAGATTACGTATGGCAGGTAAACAGATTATTGATAATCAGCGTGAACAGGCAGCTAGTGCAATCAATGATACTGTTAAACAAGTACTTAAAGATGTACCATCTAAGTTAGAAAGAAAACTTACTGACTACTTAATTAAAGCTGATGTAAGTTGCTTATTTAACTCTACTATGACTCCAAATCAAGTGAAAGAATTACTCACTAATCCTGAAACCAGACAGAAGAAAATAACTGAATTAGAGTCTATAGTAAAAGGCGGTACTTGGGGTAAGGTGTATATTAACTTAACTAAGGGATTAGCTAAGTATCTTACATCTGGTTTTAATCCTACTGGTTTAGCCTATAGGAATGCATATGAAATAGCTAGTTTAGCTGGTTCTCAGTACCAGATGGAAACTGAGTATAATGGTCCATTAGTTAATGCTATAGACCAGTTAGCTACACTGTATGCAGTTGAAGATTTAGCTAATGCAGATAATACTGTATATGAAGCATTATCTCCTAAAGTAATAGAAGATATGTCTAAGATTCATAACCATATCAAACAGAATGAATTTGATACAGTATATGGTGATAGTCATCAGAAATATCATATTCCTAAGGGACAGCTTAATGGAGGTAAAGTACATGGTAGATATGATGTTATCCCTGAATCTCAGTTAAAAGCAGCAGAATGGACTGGTTTAACTAAGATTAAAGATGCTGAATTAGACCCATATTATCAGTCTATTGCAGGTGAGAAATATGTATTAGTTGGTTCTAAGTTTAAAGCTCCTGTACCTGTTACAGCAGGTGTAGCTATTATGACTGATGTATTTAAGGGTAGAAATACTTCTGGTTTAGCTATGAATAAGAAGTCTATTACAGACCATGAAATAGATTTCCAGGAAACCAATGAATATGCTCAGTTACGTAAGCATGTAAACCAGAGAATTAATGACTTAAATTCTGTTAATCCTAAGTTATTAAGAAAACCTACAGATGGTAACTTAGTACTTAACTTCAATTATACAGGTGATTTAACTGGAGCTAACTTTGAGTTAAATCCAATAGAGACTGATTTACGTGTAGGTAAGAATGTTAAGATTACCTCTGTATTAGGTGACCTGTATGGTTCTTCATTAGAAAGAGCTAATGTACCTGAAGTTAATAAGAAGGTAGCAGAAGCAACTATTGAAGCTTATGAGAAAGCCAATGCACTAGATAAAAAAGATTTTGTTTGGATTTCAGATAAGTCAGAAAATGAACAGTACAGACAATTTTATAATTCATTACCATATGTAATTAAACAGACCATTGAAGAGAAATATCCTGGTCAAGGTATTCCAGTACGTAAGCACTCACTTAATACCTATTTTGGTTATAAGAATATATCTTCTAATGATGCTGATAAGTACATCAAAGAACGCATGGAACGTGATGCTACAGCTAAAGGAATTAAAGATAACTTTGTTAATTTTGCTAAAGATATGTTCTATGGCAAATATACTGGTTATGCTGAAAACTTCTTTAGATGGTTAGCTAAAGTAGGTAAGGATAATATCGTAATTAAAGGTATTGCTACTTCCTACTATAACTACCTGTCTAACTGTGTAACTCTTGGTGTAAATGGATTATCTCCAAACCAAGTAGTGAAATATCAGGCTGAAGCATTTAAACAAATGAGTGCTGTAAATGAAATAGGTCAGCAGTTGAAACAGTTACATGGTAAGAAAGTACTAGGTACTTACAATAACCAAGATGCTACAGCAGAGAAAACACTGTTACATTCTCTCCATAAGTTACCTATTTACCCTCTTATCAAGGAAGGATTAGTAAATAACTCTTTAGCTGAGGATTTAACTGAATCTGATAAATTCCTTAAAGATACTATTGATAAGGTAGCACCTAAAGGAATAATAAATGATTTTCTCCAGGCTGCATTTATGACTCCTAAATCTAAGTTGTATCAAATCCTATTTGACTTTGCTGCAGCAGGTGATGGTGTAGGTAAGTATGCTATGTATAAGCATTTAACCAGTAAGGGTGTAGAACATAATGAAGCACTAAGACAGTGTACAAATATGTTTGTAGATTACTCTAACCCATTACCTAAAGAAATCCAGTATGCTGATGATTTAGGTGTATTACCATTTATGAAGTTTGCTTTAGCAACTCAGTCTAACATACTTAATACTATCGTAAGAAATCCAGATAGAAGTATGGGTTGGATATTTGCTAATTCAGCTCTTGGTTTAGATATGCCTGATATCTTCCAATCATTACTTGGTTTAGATACTATTACCAATAGATTTAATCTTCCAGGTGAATTATTTGTGGATAGTATATCTTCATTACCAAGTATTAGAATAACTAACACATTATCGGAGGTACTGTAGTATTGCAATTTACTCTCTAAATACTATACCTAGACTGTATTCTATTTAGGAGATTAGATATGACAGAACAAGAATTTAAAAGATGTTTACCTGCTGCTCTCAAAGGGAGTATGGACGACTCAGTTAGAGAGCAGTTTAATAAGTGTTTAGAAGACCCATATACACGAGATATTATGGGTCAGAACCTTATTGGATATACCTCTGTATTGCAGCAAGGTAAGTTCAAATTATCCTCATATATAAGTGCAGTTAGATACTGTACTTATAAATCTATGGGTGATACTAACATTATGGCTTATAAGAAGACTTTTCCTGAAAGATTCACTGAATTTGAAGATAAAGACCTTCCTATGAACCAAATCAATTCATATGTTACTGCCTATAATAAATCTAAGTTAGTTTCTTTGGTTTATCAGGCATTAGCTATACCTACCTCAATACTAAACCAAGATGTATTTCAGGAAGCTATTAATGTACAACGCTCATTAATGTTAGACCCTAAAGTAAGTCCTATGGTTAGATGTCAATCAGCTAAAGCTTTAATGGATTGCTTAAAACCAGAAGAAGTAAAACAGATGGAATTAAGTGTATCCGTTAAAGAATCGGATACAGTAGAAGAGCTTAGAAAGACTACTAATGAATTAGCTAAAGCTCAGTTAAAAGCATTACAGAATGGTGCTGATTTAACAGCATTATTAAATGCTGAAATAGTAGAGGTTAAGTCAGATGCCGAGTAAAGAAGTTGATGAATATCTTAATGAAGTTAGCTATAAGCCTGACCCTAATTATATTCCTAGTGAATTTGCTTTGGATTTCGTTAATTTCATTAAGCTAGTTAATGCTGATAAAGGTGGTGAAGAAAATAAAACACCTATTATGCATTTACATATGTTAGATACTCTTACTCAAAAAGGTAATACAGTTAATCTATGCCATCGTGGTTCAGGTAAATCTACTGTATTAGGTGAATATGGTATTTTATATATGGCTGTATATGGTGAATTACCTGGATTTGGTGATGTAACTTATATGCTCTATGTTACTGACTCCATAGAAAATGGTGTTAAATCTATGAGAGATAACCTAGAGAATAGAATTAAAAATTCCTCATTCCTACAGGAATATTTACCTAATTATAAGATAACTGAATCTTATTGGGAATTTACTAATAAAAATGGTCATGTATTAGCTGTAAATGGATATGGTGCAGGTACAGGTATTCGTGGTACTAAAAAGAAAGGTGTTAGACCTCAAATAGCTATACTAGATGACTTATTATCTGATAAAGATGCAGCATCTCCTACAGTAATCCAAGATATAGAAAATACTATCTATAAAGCAGTATTCCATGCATTACACCCTAAGAGAAGAAAGATTATATGGTGTGGTACTCCATTTAATAAAAAAGACCCATTATATAAAGCTGTAGAATCAGGTGCATGGAATGTGAATGTATTTCCTGTATGTGAGAAATTCCCTTGTACTAAAGAAGAATTTAGAGGTTCATGGGAAGATAGATTTAGCTATGAGTATGTTAAAGAACAGTATGAAATAGCTAAAGCTACAGGTACAGTAAATGCTTTTAACCAAGAGTTGATGTTACGTATTATGAGTGATGAAGATAGATTATTAACTAAATCTGAGATTCAATGGTACTCAAGACAGGATTTATTAGAAAGAATGAGTTCATTTAATTTCTATATAACTACTGACTTCGCAGTATCAGATAAACAATCAGCAGATTTCTCAGTTATCTCAGTATGGGCTTATAACAATAATGGTGATTTCTTTTGGGTTGATGGTACAGTCAAAAGACAAACTATAGACAAGTCCATAGAAGACCTATTTAATTTTAATACCATATATAAGCCTGTTCAGGTAGGCATTGAAGTAACAGGTCAGCAAGGTGGATTTATAGATATAATCCAAAGAGAATGTATGAGAAGAAATAATTACATTAACTTTGCTAAAGAACCAGGTGCTACTAGATTAGGTATTAAACCAAATACAAATAAACTAGTAAGATTTCAATCTGTATTACCTTGGTTTAAATTACATAAGTTCTATTTTCCTAAAGAGTTAGAAGATGATTATAGGGTAGTAGAATTTATGGAAGAACTCACTTTAGCTACTCCATCAGGGTTTAAATCTAAACATGATGACTGTATAGACACTATTTCTATGCTCTCTAAAATGAGCCTATGGAAACCAAATACAATAATAGAAGTTAAGAAAGACTCTAAAACTTCTATCTACTCTACTAAGTTCTATGGTGAAGATGATGAATCTGAGTCAGGAATACAATCATATTTAGTTTAGGAGATTTTATGAAATTAGAACATATACTAGATACTATTAAATATGGAGAATTAGCTACTACCTCCTGGGAAGATAAAGACCCTCAGATTATTAACTTCATTAATCTTGGTTTAATTCAGTTATATAGTAGATTCCCTATATCAGAAAAGCAGGTATTAATTCAGCAATATCCTCAGATAAGCCTCTATCGTTTATCTAGAGAATTTGCTAGAACTAATGTAACCAGTCCTATGCCTCATAAGTATATATTAGATACTCCATTTGAACCCTTTATGAATGATGTAATGTTTATTACAGATATCTGTTCAGAACGTGGAGTACCTATTCCATTAAATGATACTAACGATCCTAGGTCTTATTTCCTCACTTCATTTGATACCTTACAGATACCTAATGCTAATGAGCATGAAACTACCTTTATTCTATATAGGGCGAAGCCCTTATATATCTCTCCTAGAGTAGAAGATAAGTCCATTGACATTTACATACCAGAGTGTTTGTTAGAAGCTCTAACAACATATGTTGGTTTTAAAGCTATGCAGTCTATTGGGGGTGAAGAAGGAATTACACAATCTCAAACATTGTTACAGAGATTTGACCAACTATGTAATGAGGTTATTACTAATAACTTATTAGGTAATAACGTAAATCCTACTAATCTTAAATTAAGAATGAGAGGTTTTGTTTAATGTTTAGACACCCTATTCCCCTTAATACACTATGCCATCATCAGGCTAATATAGCCTATGATAAACTAGCTGTAATAAGCGACCATATAGATGAATTAGCTAATGTAGCTGATTGTATATTGGATTTAAAAGAATACTTATTCCATATACTTAAACTCTATGTAACTTTAGCTAAAGATGAAACTATTCCAGGTAAGAAGAAATTCACTAAACCAATAACAACTACTAGAGTTAATTTATATAACGAAGTAGATGAAACAGATAATATAGCTTTTATTGAAACTGGTTGGGATAACTGTGCTCCATACGTAGATTTACATGTAGATAGAGAAGATTCTCAATCACATGACCAATATAAAGCCAATATAAGATTACTATTAGATCCTTGTGATAATTATAAAGCTAAATTCTTAATACCATATACTGACGGTGAGGAAGACTATTCTGCAGTATGTGTTAAATACCTTAAAGAACAATGGCAGATTCTCAAGGATTTAATAGATGCTCTAACTGATAGAATGAGTGCAGTAGAGGGAGCTATTACTGGTCTGGGAGGCCATTTAAATAGTGCATTAAATTATCCTGTAGATAATTCAAATGAATTAGTTACTTCAGATGGTATATATGAGTATGGTCAGACTATAAAACAGGAATTATTAGATGCTATTAGTAATGCTGTAGGAGGTATGTCAGATACTAATACTACTTATTCTTTTACATTAAATGGTAGCAATTTAGTAATAACTCCTAGTTCAGGTAATGCTCAGACTGTAGATTTATCTTCTTTGGCTTCCAGTGGTTCAAGTGGTGGTTCAGGCGGTGGTTCTAACGATAGCTATATGTTTGCATACCCTTCTGGTACTGTAGAAGGCGGTGATATGCCTAAACCTGAAATAATTAATGCATGGGATATAGTAACAGGAGACCATATAGCATCTGCTGTAGAAGTATCTGGATTTGGTGGTAATGGAAACCACCCAGATATAGTAACATACACTATAGACCAAAATAGCAGTTTAGATTCTAATTCATTTGTTGCTGGTTATTGGGAAAATGAAGCTGTGTATACCCCTACTAATTTATCTAGTTCAGATTCTTATAGATGTATTGTAGCCCCTGAAGTTACTCAGGGTTCAGGTGCTGGTGGTGCTGGTGATACAAGACCTTGGGTAAGAGTTAAAGCTGGTGTATTCCAGAGAATTGGTAGTTCAGGTTCTGGACCTACTATCCAAGCAGTATGGTACAATGGCTATACACCTGGTCCAGGAACATATTCATCTACAGTTGGTAATAGATATCCAGGTATTGAACTTTATTCACCTGATGGTGTTTCCCCTAATGGGACTAGCATTGGGGGAAGTGGAGAGTATATATGTGTAACTGCAAGTTCATACTCTGTTGATAGCATAGATAGTTCTGGTCCACATTTTGGTTCAATTACTATAGGTACATTTAGGAAAATAGAATAGGAGATTATATGTATACAGTTCCTATCAAATTATGGGTAGATAAGTTATTATCTAAATGTGCTAGAACAGATATGACTAACACATTCCTTATGCCTCAGACTATGAGTAATTCTGTTACATTACAGAATAACTCATTAGATTTACATGAAGTACCTTCTCAAGAACATACAGGAGCTACTCATGAAATAGTATTCACTGATAGTCATTCCAGACCATTAGGTAAATTACAGGCTATTAGAACTAATACTGATGCTACTGGAGTACAACTGGAAGTAAATGGTAATACTCTTGGTTTACAGGTATCTGATGAAGGTATTCCTACATCATTTGTTAATCACCCTTATCCTGATGGTCCTGCTAACCAGATAGCTACTATGAAGTATGTAGCTGATTGGGGTAAATATCTTGAAGAATATTTATATCAAGTAAAAACTTTACTTGATCGAACCAGAGCTGATATTCAAACAATACAAGAGTCTGTAGCATTATTAGATAAATTAAGAAATATAGATGATATACCTACAGAGGGTAGTAATAATTTAGTTAAATCTGGGGGTATTTATTCTTTTGTTATTAGTAGACTTGGAACAGGTTTAAATGAGCTTAGGGCAGGTTTAAATGATCTTAGAGCAGAATTATTAAATGCTCTTAGAAATAGTAGTGCTGGTCTTATTGATAGTTCATCAAATTATTTGAAAGTTAGATTTGGTAATGAAGAATGGCTTTTACAATGGTTTGTTTTAGGAAATAGTGGATCTGGAAATTGGCCTGCAGGTTCTTATACAAGAACACCGCTTGCAATAGTTTCACCATCGTGGCCAGGTGGCGGTCATTATGCAGTTGATCATGTAGATAACCTATCATTTAATAATACTTCGTATTCTTTTGAAAAATATGAGCGTGGTGGGTCTGCTACAATTTTTGCTTTTGGGAGAACAAATTAAATGAAGTTACAGTATTTAGAAATCCATTATTTAGCATCAAAACTTTTTGATCCTAACAATGAGGATTCATGGTATTTTGAAGTTAAAGCAAAAGATATTGAAAATAAATATAATTCTGGAAATGAGTTTTATTTTGTTTATTATAATACAAGACCGCAAGATTCAGAAATATATCAATATATAAAAAATGATATTGAAAACGGTGTAATAAATGTATCTGAAATTAAATTTAGGGAGTCACCATTTACTTTAACACAGAAAAAACAATTTAAAATTCATGAAATTAATTTTGAAAAAAATGATGTTTTAAACAACGGTAATGTAAAATTTAAAGATGATGTTTTTGATATTGATGACGCATCACTTTTAAGAATTTCAGCAACAATTCAAGATTGGAGAGATCAAATAAATAATGGTTTATTTGAATCAGATATTTCTCAGAAATGGGTTTCTCAAACCAATGCAGTTCATGATTTAACTTATTCTGAACTTAATGAGCTTGCAAGAAATATGCGTTTAAAAGTGCAATCAATTATTTTATATGCAAATACTTTAAAAGCTCAGGTTGCTCAATGCAATACAGTTAACGAAGTTGATAACATTAAATGGGCTCTTGCATAATAGGAGAAAATTAATGCGTCCAGAATTACCGTATCATGTAAATCACCCTAGGAATCCACATGACCCTAGGGCTTATGACAGAGTAGCTTTTTTTAATGACCACTATCTTGAGGTAGTAGAAATGTTCCAGACTATTATGGAATATTTAAGAGTACCTAATGGTGAAGGTGGTGGTAGTAGCTTATGGGAAGAAGTAAGTCCTATTACATTTGTACC
>Ga0256407_10005237_pt1 | contig 20968 bp, 13 predicted proteins | sample RumenRJG_04DNA_FD_193489 | JGI IMG/M metagenome (GOLD analysis project Ga0256407, IMG submission 193489) | Bovine rumen microbial communities from Lethbridge, Alberta, Canada - RJG_04 | ecosystem: Host-associated > Mammals > Digestive system > Stomach > Rumen | place: Canada: Alberta... | reverse complement strand
ATTTTAAAAAATATGACTTCTATTATTTTAGGAGAAATAGGTGAATCTTTTCCTTTATTAAATGGAAATGACTTCATTAATACAATAGAATCAATAATACCTGAATATAAATTTTCATTAAAAGATACAATAATAATTGATCAAAGAGGAATAAATTTAGATAATATATATTTAGAAAATGATAATAAAGATAATAAATTATTTTTATTTTCAAAGAAAAAAAATAATGAAACTATCTTAAAAACTATAGATATAATAATAAAAAAAATGATATCATCTCAATCTTTTCCAATATCAATAAATCAAAATAATTTACCAGATGTTCATGCAAATTATAATCTATTAGAAAAGGCATCATCTTTTTTAAAATTTATTGAACCAACTGAAATAAAAAATACTTTTGAAAAAATGTTAGAATTTTTAGAAAATTTTAAAATAATATATTCAACTATGAAAGTAAATAATAATATTTGTGAAAAAATAAAAGAAAATTATCAACATCAATATTATGCAATTAATATTTTAATAAAACATATAAATTCAATATCAGAAAATTGTGATAAATCAAGACAAGAAGTAATAAATGAATATAATAAAATGATAGAAATAAAAGAAAAATCAATTAAATTATTTAATGAATCAATAGAAAAATTAAAAGTAACTGAAATACATCCAAAAATGCAAACAGCAAATAAAAAATATTTAATAGATTTATATTATGATGAAAATAAAATGACAACATGGAAAGAACAATGTTTAAAAGATTCAGCACATATATTAGATTCAATAAAAGAAAAAACTGGTATTTTTTTTAATGAAAGTAATAAAATAATGAATGAAAATTCTAATACTATTCCATTAATTAAAAATGATATTAGTTCTTTAAGTAATGAATTTGATAATAAATATAATGAATATGAAAATAAACCTATTATAATTTTAAATGAACTTTCTAATGATTTTTTAGAATTTAAAAAAGCTTTAATTACAATTGTTGATATTTTAACTGTTAAAGTAGTTGATATTGAAGATAATAAAAATATAATTGAAATTAATGATAAAAATTTTGATGAGGCTTGTAATATTATTAAAAATTTAAAAATAAAATATAATTCTTTTAATATATTAACAAATTTACAAAATGAATCTGATCAAATTAATGATTTAACTTCTAAAATGAGGAAAGGTTTAGAAAATTTTGCTTTAAAAATTAATCAAATATGTATATCTTTTTTAGAAATAGAAAATAATTTATTAACAATAAATCAAAAATTTATTCATTTAAAAAAAAGGATTTTAAATTTAAATGAAACATTTATTCAAATACAAAATCCATCATATTTCCCAAAAGCATATCAATCTTCAGTAGAAGAAATAAAAAGAAGAATAACATTTAATAATTCATTAAATAATGATTTAAATTTATTAATAAAACAAATAAAAAAAGAAAATGAAAATAGAAAAAATTTTATTCAAAATTATGGTAAATATTTACCTTTAGAATTTTTTCCTTGTCTAAAATTTACTGAAGTTAATTTATCATATGAAATTCAAAATGGAAATGAATTAAGTTTATTACCTGATTTATTAACAGAAGAAGATTTAGAAAAAACAAATTTTGGTACTGGTAATTTTTGTTTAATAGTACCTAATGATTATAATAAATCAAATAAAAATAATGATACACAAAATATTTTAGATAAAAAAAATTATGAAAAAATTATGCAATTTTTACAAAATGAATATTTAAAAACTGAACAAAGTTTTGAAAAATTATCTGAAAATTTTAATGAAACTTTATTAATTAAAGAAAGAGAATTAAGAGAAAAAAAATTTGAATGTGATAATTTATCTAAATTTATTAATAATAAAACTAATAATAAATTAGAGAATTGCCCTATGTGTTATGAAAGTGCATTAAAATCAAAAGAATATTTAAATTGGGATTCATTTGCTAAAGATTTAAAGAAGAAATTAAATGAAAAAGAATTAATTATTAAACAATTAGAAAGTAAATATAAAAGTTTAGTTACTCAAACTAATCAAATAAAAAAAACTTTTTTTAATCATATGAATATAATTATTTCACAGAAAAATGCAGAAATACAAAGTAAAATTAAGGATAATAAAATTAATAATATTCCCTCTAATAATGAAAATGAATTACAAAAAATAAAAGATTTATTTGAAAATGGAAAAATAAAATATAATAATTTGATTTCAGAAAATAAAAATTTACAATCAAAATTAGAGAATTCAATTGATGAAATTAAAAAAAAAGAGAAAAAATATGAAATAATTAAAAACAAATTAGATATAACTAATGAAAAATTATTAGATATAATAAAAGATAACCAAAGTATTAAAAAAGAAAAAGAAATATTAATACAAGATAAAGAAAAAATATATAAAAAATTATTACAAATGGAAAATCTTTTAAAAATATCACAAGAAGTAATAAATGAAGAAAAGCAAGGTAAAAATTCATTAAATAGTAAAATAGAAATTTTAGGTAAAGAAATACAAAATAATAAAAAGCAACATAATGAAGAAATCTCATTATATAAAAAAAAAATAAATGAAGTAAATATGGATAATTTTATACAATATAAAAATATATCTAAAGGAAAAAGATGTATTTTTGTACCTCAATCAGAAGGAATTTATGCTTGTATAAATTTATCAGAAGATATTTTTCCAAATGATCCAAAAAGAAAAGATAAATTTTTTAAATGTAATTATTTACTTGATATGTCATCTTTTGATAAAGATATGAAAAAATTAATAGTTGAAAATTCACTTATTGTAATTGGTATTATTGGTGAATATACAGAATATAATACAAAAAAAAATAATAATCCTTTGAATTTACCAGAGAGTAATTTTAATAATAATAGTAGTATATATAGAATGATAACATTAAAAGAAGTTAATTATATAATTGGTTTTCCTGGTGAAGAATTAATATTCAGAAATTATAATAGATTTTCTTTTGATGATACTATATAATTACATTAATTAATTAATTAAATATAATTATAGAATATATTAAGTAAAAATTTATATTATATGATACAAATTTTTTTATTAATAAGAAAAAAATTATAAATAAAGTATAATATGAAAAATAATTCTAATGACCCAAAAAAAAATACCTCATTTAATAATAAACCAGTTCAATCATCCAATCAAGAAAAACATAGACCTACATCAATGAAATATCAAAAATTAAATTATCAACATAGTGGAAAAGAAAGAATACATATATTTATAGAATCAAATTTTTTTAAAACATATTCAACTCTTCTTACAATATTAGCATTATATATTGATGATATAAAAAAATTAACAACAACACAATCATCAGATTCACTTTTTGATTTAATAACAATAATAATTATATGTCTGTTTGGAATTGAAGTCTTTTTATATTTTTTTGTTGATGAACAATATGGATGTGGTCTTTTTTTTTGGATTGATATTGTAGGAATTATAAGTATGATTTTAGATATTAGTTCTATTTCTGATAAAATTGTTTATGGTGATTCTTCAGGAATTCAACAAGTAAGATCTAATAGAATGACACTTATGAAAATATCTAAAAGTTTAAAAATTATTAGAATTGTAAGAATTACTAAACTTGTTAAAATGTTTAATCATTTATTTAGAGGAAAAAATAAAAATGATGAGAAAGTTGAAGGTGATATTTCATCTCGTTTTGAGGATTTTTCATCTAAGAAAATGATTATTTTAATTATTCTTTTATTAATTGCTATTATAATTTTTAATCCTAATTATTACTATTCAATGACAACAGAAATTGAATATGGTATTCAATTATTTAATGATATAGCAGATGATGATATAGAAATATTAAATGATACTTTTAATTTATATATTGAATTTTTTAGATATAGTAAAAAATATCCTATAATATATGCAAATATTTATGGTTTCGAATATGCAAATGAAAAGTTTAATTCTAAATTACGTTTATCTGAAAAATTATCATATTATGATGATTGTATTGGGACTCGAAATCCTAAAGGAGGAATTAATACAGCAATTGTAATTTATTTAACAAAATTAGGAATCATTCCTTCATCTGATGTTATATATAATAAATGTATTGCTATATTTGATAATAGATATGCTAGTAAATTAACCTGTAAATTAGATATGATAAAAACCAGTGCTATTTTAATTATTTTTGTTATTGGTTTTTTATTATTTTGTGTTGATATTGAAAATTTAGTATTAAAACCAATTGAAAATATGACACAAAAAATAGAAAATATGGCAAAAAATCCAATATCATCAATGGATGACAATTCAAATAATAATCAAAAAGATAATAAAAACAAATGTTTATCATTTTGTACAAAATCAAATGTGGAAATGTTAGAAACTCAAGTTTTAGAAAATAAAATATCAAAAATTTGTGCAATGCTTGCATTAGGTTTTGGAGAAGCAGGATCTCAAATAATATCATCTGTCCTTCAAGAAGGAGTAAATGTAGAAATGAATCCAATAATTCCAGGAAAGAAAGTAATGGGAATTTATGGATTTTGTGATATAAGAAATTTCACAGATACAACTGAAGTACTTCAACAAGAAGTAATGATTTTTGTTAATCAAGTAGCAGAAATTGTACATGAATTAGTAAGTGATTATTGTGGAAGTGCCAATAAAAATATAGGAGATGCATTTTTACTTGTTTGGAAATTTGATGATAAATTTATTAAACCAATAGTAAATTCAAATGGTAAACCTGATTTACGTTTAAGAAAATGTGAACAAGTATCTCAATTTTGTGATATGGCATTAATTTCTTTTGTAAAGATATTAATTCAAATTACAAAAAGCTATAAATTAGCTTATTATAGAGATCATCCTGCATTAAATGCTAGGATGAAAAATTATAGAGTTAGATTAGGTTTTGGATTACATTTAGGAAGGTCTATTGAAGGTGCTATTGGATCAATGTTTAAAATTGATGCTTCTTATCTTTCTCCTGATGTTAATATGGCTAATGCTCTTGAAGAAAAAACTAAAGATTTTTCTAAGGAATTAATTATGAGTGGTGAATTCGTTGATTATTTAAGTGAAGATGCTAGAAAAAATTTAAGATTGTTAGATGTTATTAAAGCACCTTCTGGAGAAGTTAATAGATATTATTCTATTGATATGGATTTTAGAACTTTACAAATTGAAAAGAAAGAAGATTCTATGTTTAAAGATGATGATTTACAAAATAAATTAGAAAAAATTATGGAAAAAAGAAAAAAAGCTAAAGATTTATATAATGATGTTGTTAAAAGACATAAAAATGATGTTTGGAAAGAATTTATTACAAATGATACTGATTATCATAAAATTAGAGAAAGATATAAACCTCAATTTATTGAAACATATAATAAAGGAATGGAAAAATATATTGAAGGGAAATGGGGTGAAGCAAAATCACTTTTATTAGAAGCTGAAAAAATTTTAAAGGATAAAGATGTACCTAGTGATAATATTTTAGAATATATGAAACAATTTAATTATGTTGCTCCTTCTGATTGGGAAGGATATAAAGATGAAAGTAAAAAGTAAAATTAAGGGAATATTATTAATATTGACTAAATTGAAAAAAATGTGAATTATATATAAATCAAAAAGAAAATTTGTTTTATTTATAATTAAAAATCTTGGAAAAAAATATAAACTTTATAAAATAAATAATTATTATAACTTTAAATTTTTTTAAAATAAACTCTTTAAAAAAAAGATTTTTTAAAAAAACTCTAATTACTCATCAAAATTATATTTCAAATCTTCTTTATAAGTACAACCAACATTCCTCAAAATAACACCAGCAATTATATTCCCAGCTTTACAGCAAACTTCAATAGATTTACCTTGAAGATATTGAGAAAGAAAGCCACCAAGAAAAGCATCACCAGCACCATTTAAGTCAACAATATCATCAGGTTTAATAGGAGAGCAAAATGAATGCAAAATAAATTCAAAATTATCATTATCATAATTAAATCTTGTAATATAAACTCCTCTTCCACCATCAGTCATTAATAAAATTCTCTTATTATTTTTACTTAATTTCTTATGAGCTAATTTTATTGTTTCTTCTAAACTTTCTCCTTTTCCTCCTGCTAATGCTTCACATTCTTCCATATTTCCAACAATAATTTCTGATTTATTTGCAATTTCCATTACTTTATCATTATGTGCCTTTACCATGAATACTGCACCACATGTGAAAATTACACTTTTATTTTCTTTTATAAATTCTTCTACTAATTTTTTACAAATATCGAATTTTTCTTGTAAAAAATAACCTTCAATAACTAAAAATTTATGACTTAAAATTTCTTTTAAATTCTTTTCAATAAAATCCATTGTTAATGTATTAGAAGCAAGAATTTGTGGAACTAAGCATCTTTCTTTTTTTAATATACCAACACCACATCTAGAAGAATTTACTTTTTCATTAAATTCAAATAATGGATTTACACCTGAAGATGATAAAGCATTCATAATTTTATCTTTATAATTATCATTACCAACTGCACCTAACATAGTAATTTTATATTTATTTTTGTTTTTTTCATCCATATTAATACACCATGAACATACTCTTAAAGAATTTTGAATTGAACCTCCTGTTGTGTATATTACTTTTGGATTTTTTTCTAATTCTTCAAAAAATGGTATATTTTTCTCATTGGCAAATACTGTTTTTCCCCATTCTAAATCATATTTTTTTATACTTTCTTCGTCTATTTCACATGATATGTCTACTATTGGGTTTCCTAATCCTATAAGGGAATTTAATTTTGATGTATCTGACATTAAATTTAGGTTTTTTTATATTTTAATTTTTTTAATGGGGAATTTATGTTTTTTATTTTTGAGGATTTTTAATTTTTGGTTTTTTTTTATTTTTATTTATAGTTTTAATTTTTTTTTTTTATTTAAAATTAAATTAATTTAAATTTTTATTATAAAATGAATTCACCTTATCTAGTTGAAAAGAGTAATTTAATTACTGAATCCAATTTTAGTCGAAATGATAATTTAGTTGAAATTAAAAATCAATTAATTAATTTAGAAGAAAAAAATAAAATTCTTCAAACAGAAAATGAAAGATTAATGAATTTAAATCATATTCTTCAAAAAGAAAGAATTGAATTAAATTCAATAAATGAATCCAAAAATAATACTATAAAAGAACAAATATTATTATTAAATAATTTAAAAACCAAAAATGAAAAATTAGAAAATCAATTATTGGCTTATGAAAAATTAAATTCAGATTTGAATTATGCAATAATAGAATTAAATCAAAAAAATAAAACATTAATTTCAAATCAAAATATATTATTATCATCAACAAATCAAAAAGAAAATGGAAATAAATTAATAAATTTAACCCAACAATTAGATTCCCTTTCAATAATTAAATCTAGATTAGAATATGATAATAAAATTTTATTAAATAAAATAAATCAATTACAAATAAATCATGAAAATGAAATTAATATGATGAAAACAATTCAAAATTCAGAAATTTCAAAACAAAATAAAATAATAACAAATTTACAAAATGGTTTAAGTACTTTACAATTAAATACATCAATTGATTTAAATAATATTTCAAATATTAAAAATAAAAGTAATATTTTTCCACAAAGTTTAATGGATGAATTTTTAAATTATGAAAAAAAAACAAAAATGATAAAAGATGATAATATAAAATTATATTCTATTGTTAATGATTTTGAAAATAAAATAAAATTATATAAAGAAAATATTGAAAGAAAAGATAAATATATAAAAGAATTACAAAGTAATTTAAGAAATGTTGAAAATAATTTAAAAATTAAAAATGAAGAAATTGATTCATTAAATAAAGATAATTTTTATCAAATGGAAAAATATTCAAATGAAAGAAATGAATTAATTAAAGAAAATAATAGTCTAAAAAATGCTTATGAATATTGTAATACTGGAATTAAAGATCTTAATGAATTATTCAATCAAAAAAATAAAAATTTTCAAGAATTAATTTCAAATTATAATAAAAAAATAAAAGAATTAGAATTTCAATTAAAACAATCAAATCAAAAAAATGAAATTTTAAATTTAGAAATTGAAAAATTAAAAAGAAAAAATAAAAGACTTGAAAAAAAAGATTTAAATTTAAAACAAAAAATTCCAATTCAAAAAAGAAACTTATCATTTAATGGAAGTGGAAATAACATATTAAATAATTCAAATACAATTAATTCAAATAAAAATAATAATGAACAAAATATAAATAATACTTTCTCTGGTAATTTGTCAAATGAATGTAATATTAGTACATATAATAGTAATATTAATAAAGTAAAAAATAGAAGAATTAATACTACTGATTTTTTATCTAATAATATTAATTTTGATGATCCATTTATTTATATGCAACATAAATCTTTAGAAGATTTTAAAACAATTTTACAAAAAGTTGATGAAAATTTATCTGAAAATTCCTTTATTAATAAAGTTAAAGATTTAAATTAAAAAAATATTTTATTTAAATAATTTAAATATAATTTAAAATCAATATATATTAATTAATTAATCAATATATATTATTTAATTCTTTTATTAAACTATTTGATTTATTTAATACTCTTTTTAATTTGATTAAAATTTCTCATCCGAAATCTTCTAAATTTCATATTTTTATCTTCAATAATTCTTAATCTAGGATTGTTTTCATCAATTAAACTTTTAGTATTAATAAATTTCATACTTTTCAAATATCGAATAACATTAGTTTGAGTCTCACCATAATTAATTAAATTTTTAATTTTATACCAAGAAATAACATCAGAAAAATCATCTCCCCCATTAATAATACAATAATCAATTGTTGCAACAGTATAATTTTTATTATTTATAATTTCCTTTTCATACATACCATCAAATAAAATAATATCAATTAAATTTTTTTTTCCTTGTGTAATTAAAACAGTTTCTTTATCTCCAGAAGTAGCATAAAAAGAAAAAGTACCTTTTTGAATAATTTTTAACATTCTCTTAATTTCTAAACCAGTCATTTCAAAAGAAACAATATAATTATTAAAAGGAAACATATTATAAATATCAGCAAAAGATATTTTACCTTCAGACCATATTGTTCTAAAACCACCAGAATTCATTATTGAAATATCTGATTTTGTTATTGCTTTCATTATATTTGTCATTAAATTTCCTAAAGCACTTTCACCATGTTTTGTATGTTGTAATGGACCATCTGACACCACTATTATTTCTTTTTTACGTTTTTCTAATTCTTTTTCCCATTTTTCTGTTAAATTTTGTAATTTAGATTCTTTTGTTATTGTTATATTATGAAATTTGTAATTTACTAAATTTCCTGCTTCAAAAATTTGTGATTCATCAATTGTTTTACAATGTAATTTTTTATTGAATATTTTATCACATATTGGTAAAGGACCTTCTATTAATGTCTTTTCTGGTTCATATTTATATTTTCCTTCTGAATCTTTTTTAAATGTTAAATACATTATATTTGAATATTTACCATTATTAATATTTGATATTACTGGATAATTAAAAAGCCATTGATGTACTATTTCATGTGTATGACCAGATACTACAACATCAATTAAGCCTTTTTTTAATTTTTTTAATAAAACATATAATTCACTATCTTTTGAACATCCTGTATAATTTGCACTTGAATTATGCATTTTAAGAGTATATTTTAAATTATCATCTTGTTTTGAACAATCAATACCAAAATGTGATAATAATACAATAACATCAGATTCTTTTCTTAAATCTGTTGATAATTCTTCAATAACTCTTTCATAATCTAAAAAATCAATGTCACTTAAATCCTGCGCTGATGTGATTGGAGTTTGTAATGTTATTAAACCTATTATCCCTACTTTTATTTTACCAACTTGAATAACTTTTTTCCTAAGTTGTTTAGGTAAAAATTCTTTTTTTTTAGATGAAATTTCTTGAATATTTCCAACAATATAATTAAAATTCGATTCCTCCATTCTTTTCTGAAGAAATTCTCTTCCAAAATCCCATTCATGATTACCTAAAGTAGCAGCAGTTAAATTCATAATATTATAAAAATCAGTTATAATTGTTCCATTAGAAATAGTATTTTCCATAGCACCTTGAAATTGATCACCAGCATCTAACCAAATAAAACGTTCTTTCCATTCTTCTCTTAATAAGTCAATATATTTTCCCATATATTGTAATCCACCTGAGTAATATGTTAAATTTGAAGATGATAAATTTACTAATGATGGGAAATATGCACCATGAATATCATTTGTACTAAATATTGCTATATTATATTCATCTTCTGTGTCTATTGGTTTTGGATATTCATAATTTGATATGTCAATTATATCATCATTTAATTTTGAAAAATTAATGATTGAGATTAAAATAATGATGTTTATAAAGGTCATTTATTTAATAATTTTTTAATATATGAAATTTTTTATTTTATTTTTTTTAAATAGTTTATAATTATATTAAATATTGATTTTATTTATATTTTAATTCCTTTGAAAGAATATGAAATATTCTTTTTTTTATTTTTATTATTTAATTCATATTTTGTTTTTATTACATTTGTTATTATTTTTGGATATGAAATATCCATTACACCTTTCCAAAATCTTAATATTTGTTTTATTTTAGTTGATTCATTTTCAATTGATTTGTCTCGAGATGATTTAATTGAAATTTTTGAATCATAAAATTTATTATTCATTTCAGTAAAAATTAACTTTCCTAGTTTTTTTTTATTATTTTGATGAGTTATTTTTGGTTTAACTTGAGAATATTTATTATATGTTGTTTTATAATTTTGAAAATGAAAAATATCATGTGTTTGAATAATACTTTTTGTTTTATTATTTCTTTTATTCAAATCATTTTTTTGATTTATAATTTTTGATTCTTCTTCAATTAAAAATGGATTAATATTTGTTGTTGAAAAACTAATAATTCTTGAAAATTTTGTCTTATTTGATGAATCTGATGTTGAAATATTGTCTGATTTTGTTTTTTTTATATTATTTTCATTTCTTGATTTAAGAGAATTATAATTTGAAAAAGGTGATATTGGAATACCAATTTTTTTATTTATTAAAACTTTTTGTTTAATTTTATCAATATTTCTTTTTTCTGTTGATGGATTTTTACATATTATATAATCATTAAATATTATTGGTTTAATAAATTTTATCACATCAATTGTTTTATATCTAATATGATTCCTTTGTTCTGGTTTTGAAATAAAAGACATATTTAAAAAAATTTAAATTTAAAAAATTCAACATTTATAAAAAATTTAAATATAAAAACCAAATTAAAAAATTAATCATTATTATTTTTACTTATCTATTTAAAACAAATAACCATTTTCTAATAAAAAAAATTAATCATCCAAAATAATATATTAAATATCCTAAAAAACATTTATATAAAAAAAATGTGTGCAAAAATGAACAACATAGGTCATACATTATTAGATAAATATCACAACTTAGTATCAAAATTCACATCTCCATTAAAAGAAAGTAAATTTTATACAGAAGGAAAACTAACTCCAGAAGAATATATATTAGCAGGAGATTTCTTAGTAGAAAAATGTCCAACTTGGAAATGGTGTGCAGCAAAAGAAGGTTTATCAAATAATGCATTACCAAAAGATAAACAATATTTAAAAACAACAGTTCCTTGTGCTAGAAGAGCAGTTGATTATTTAATGAGTAATCAAACAAAAGAAAAAGAATTAGAAGGTGATTGGGTTGAAGCTGATATAGTTTCTGTTGATAAAAAAGATAAAAAAGTTGAAAATAAAGTTTTAGATTTTGACAATGATGACAAAGATAAAAATAAAATTGTAGCTTCTGGAAATGATGATGATGATTTTTTCGTTAGTGATAATACAGAAGATAAAAAAGAAGAAAAAAAAGAAGTTGATGATTTTCTAATTGTTGATGAAGAGGAAACTGGAGAAGTTTTAAAAACTAGAATGTATGATGTTACAGTTACTTATGATTTTTATTATTGTGTTCCTAGAATGTGGTTAATGGGTTATAATGAAAATGGTGTTCCTTTAAGTGATAATGAAATGAAACAAGATGTTATGATGGAATATAGAAATAAAACTGTTACTATTGAACCACATCCACATACTGGAGAGAGAAATATTTCTGTTCATCCTTGTAGACATTCTATGCTTCTTAAGAAAATGATTGAGAATTTTGAAAATGCTGGGAAGAAATTAGAAATTTATATGTCAATTTTGATTTTTTTGAAGTTTTTACATTCAGTTGTTCCTACTATTCAATATGATTTTACTATGGATATTAATTTTTAGGTTTTTTTTATTTTTTGTGATATTTTATAATTAAAAATTTTAAAAAATATTGTTTTTTAGTTTTTCAATTTTTTTTTTCTGGTTAAGTAGTTTTTTTTTAATATAAATAATTTATTATGTATTTAATTGTTTTTTATTTTATAATTTATATTCTATATTCAAATTTCATAATAATAAAAAGTTAGATTAAAAAAATTATATTTATATTAACAAAATTAATATAAATAAATAAATATTCAACTGTATAAATTCATTTTAAGGAAACATGACTTAAAATATCTTCTTTATATTTCAAAATAAGTTCTCTAATATCTATTTGATATTTATTTTCAATCATTTCCTTAGAAATATTAACCAAAATTTTCCCAAGAAAATATAATGAATCATCCTTAAAATCTTCTCCCCAAAAAGATGAAATTAAAATCCCATTATCTTTTTGTAATTTAAAATTTTGAGCCATATTATCAACAATAATAGTTTTAGAAAGATCAATTCCAAACTTAGAAATATCTTTAATATAATAATTATTTAATATAGTACAACTTTCTCTATATAATCTATAACTAAAATAATTTCCTCTAGTTTCTTCTATACAATCTAAAATTGGATCAGCATAATCTCTTGTTGCTGCAGTAAATATAATTAATTCATAATAATTTTTTACCATATTTAAAAATTGAAATAAAAATGGTCTTGTTCTTGATAATCCTTCATTTTCTTTTTTATAAATAAATGATATTAATGTCTCATCTAAATCTAAAAATAAAGTTAATGGTTTCATTGATGATTTTTTTAATATGTAATTTTTAAGTGGATAACTATTTTTTAGATTTGAATATAATATTGATCCTCCTTTATTATTTGTTTTTAAAATATCTGTTAAAAAAATTTTATGTATTTCTTCATGAGAATATTTTGAATAGTTATTAAATATTTCTAATATTTGGAAATTTATTTGATTAGTATTTAATTTATGTGGTGATAAAATTAATATCATTATTTCATATATTTTATTCATATTTTTATCTATTTGATTTATGTAATATTCTCTGTTTGTTATTTCTTTTTGTGTAATTGATTTTAATTTTTCTACCCAAATACTATTTAAATATTCTTTTTGTATTTTTGATATAAAATTATTACAAATAATTAAATAGTTTTTATTATTTAATGATATTAATCCTTTAAAAAATTTTAAACATAATCTAAATAATTCAGGTTTATATGAAAATTCATATAATATTAAAATAGATAATAAAGAAAATGTATTTGATTCTTCTATTATATTTTTTATTTTTTGATCAATGAAAAATTGACTTAAATTTCCTTTAAATGAACAACTAAAATAATAATTCCACCATTCTAAACAAGATCTATTAATTAAATTATAATTATTCTCAAGAATAAAAGTTTGTATATTTTTATATTTTTCTTCAATAATTATTAAATCTTCTATATTAACTGATTCTACAATATCCTCATTATAATTAACATTATCAAAACTTTTAGAAAACAAATCAAAAGTTTTATTAAGTTTAGTATTAAAAAGTTTCTTTTCAAAACTATTTATATTACTATTATTCCTAGTAATAATTTTAGGAGGAATATTAAATCTTTTTTTAATAACTTTTTTCTTATCTAAAATCCTATTACTAACACTATTAATATAATTATTCAAAAAAGTATATTTTTTTTTATAATCTTTTAAAGGAGTATTAGAAGCAGAAGTTGTAACACTAAATTCTTCATTTTCTTCTACCTCAATATTTTCTTGAACAATTTCTAAAGTCTTTAATGATAATCTAGATAAAAAAGGATGATTTTTTAAATTTTTTTTATTCACTGATAAATTAGGTTGACTTTTCATTAAGTCTTTATGAAGTTTATTTGATAATTTTGTATATGAATTTGATCTTTTTATTAGTTTTATTGTATCTCTTAATTTATATTTTGGTTGTTGTATATTATTTATTGATGATTGAAATTGAATATAATTATTTAGAAAAGGATTTTTTTTTTTTGTGGAATTTTTATTCGAATTATTTCTTTCTGTTAATGATTTTATTGGTGATGTTTTTGTTGACTCATTTAATCTTGATGTACTTGATGATTTTAATAATGAATGAAGGTATTTTTTTTTTATTATGGAATTTTTACCTTTTATTATATTTTGATTTGATGTTACTGATATAATTTTTTCATTTTCTTTTTCAATTGATACATCTTGCTTTTTTATATTTTCTTTTTTTTTTATCATAGGATGATATCTTGCAGTTTTTGATTCATATTTTATAATATTATTTATAAGATTTCTATTTTTTTCTTTCTCCATTTTTATATTTAATAAAAACCCATTTAATAAAAGAATATATTAAAAATATTTAATATATATATCATAATATATTATATATTGTAATTTATATGATTTATTTAATTAAAAATTATAAAATAAAATAAAAATAAGCAAAAAAAAATTATTAAATTAATATTATAATTAATAAAATATAATACAATATGAATAATTTTGCTCAAAATATATCAGGTGTGACAAATAATTTATCTATATGTTCAAATTTGGATTTAAGAACTAGAATAATAGGATTTTTATTAAGTTCAATAATAGGAATGATAATGATAATAGGATCAATAAATCAATTATTTAATTTATTAATTGGAGGACAAAAATTTTTTGGAATATGGTACATTATTGGAAATGTTATAATTATAAGTTCAACTTTCTTTTTAATGAGACCTAGGAAACAATGGGAAAATATTTTACATCCTAAAAGAGCAATTGCTTCAATTTTATTATTTGGAGGTATTGTTTGTTGTTTTATTTTTGGTGTTTGTGGATTTTCTAAATTTTTTGTTATTTTGTCTTTTATTACTCAATTATTAGGTTTTATTTGGTATTCTCTTTCTTATATTCCTATGGGAAGAACTTTTTTGGGAAAAAAAATAAAAGATTTTTTATTTGGTGAACAAGAAGATTATTAAAATAATGTTTAAATGGTATTATTAATATTTTTATTTCAAAATTATTTTTTGAATTAAAAATTAATGTAAAATAATTAATTATTTAATTTAAGTACAATATTCTATTTTTTAAACAATAATATTAATTTGTTTATATAAACAATTATTATACAAAATAGGAAACAATTACAAATTAAAATTAAAATTTTTAATAAATTGAACAACAACATTTATTTTTTTTCTTCAAATTATAAATATCAATGTAGCCATTTTCAGAAGGAATATAATTATATTCTTTAATACTTTCAATATTAATAATATCAACTAAACCTATTTCAGGATTAATTTTATCTCTAAAAGTAACTTTTATTTTTCTTTTATTTTTATGATTAATTATTTCTCCATTTGCATCTTTTCTTTCTTTTTTATTCTCATTTTTTCTTGACCTAACTTCAAAATTATATTCCTTTTTTCTATTATAAGTAGCTTTTTCAATTAATTTTACTTTAGGTTTATTTTTTTGAAATTGCTCTAATTGACTTGATGAAACTAGTAAATTTACATCAGAATTTAAAGTTAAAAAATCTGTTTTATCAGACATAAAAAAATGAAAAAAAAATCGAAAAAATAAATGAAAAAAAATAATTATAAAAATTTAATTAATATTAATTCTTTTTATTATTAATTTATAAATATGTTATAGAAATTAAATTTATATTACCTAATTATTAACAATTTGAAATTTAATTATAATATAATCAAAATTTCTTTTTTTTAAAAAAATAATTTTAATGTTTTATATCCTTTTTTCTTACTCTTTCACTAATTATATCATTGTTTAAATGAATAATATTCTTTAAATGTTTATTTTTTTTTTCTTTAAATGAATTGGCTTTTTTAATTTGAATTGTTTTTATAAAATCAAATTTATAATTTTGAAAAATTTTATTTAAAGCAATATTATTAAATTGTAATCTAATTAATTCTTTTTTTTCAAATTCATGTAAACTTTTAAATGCACTATTATCTAATTTAAGTCTTAATTTTGATTTTAATTTTGGAGTTTTTTTTAAAAATATTGTAGTACTATCAAGTACTTTTTTTGAACCAAATATTTTTTTAGGGTTAATTCTATGACAATCTAATAAAGTTTTTTCTTTTTTTGTTAAATGTTTTAATGAAGAATTCATTATTGATAATGCAAATAAATCTATTTTTTTCTTTTCTTTTTCTGGTTCTTTTTTTCCTCTTTCTTTTTCATCTTCTTTTGATATTTCATCTTTTTTTAAATAATTATTATTATGTTTTTCTAATAAATATTTAGTTATTTTACATTGTTTTAAATTTATTTTTTTTAAACTTTCAATTAATTTATTTTGACCTTTTTCTAATTTCATTAAATCTTTATTTATATATTCAATTTTGTTTAAATGACTAGTTAGATTTTTTACATTATCATATAATTTATTTTCCATATTTTTAATAAGATTAATCATTGGAATAGAATAAAATCTAGCAACATATAATTCATTATGAAAATTCATAATATCATTAAGAAATTTAATATGTAAAACCATACTTTCTTTTATTAAAGTAATTCTATCACCTAATTTATTTCTAGTATTAATTGCATTTTTTCTAAGTAATAAAAGTCCTTTTATCATTTCTGAACTTTTATGATATAAATTTTCTTTAGATAATATTTTTTTCATTTTTAAATATGCTCTTCCTTCCTTTTGAGTAAATTGACTTATATTACTTATATTAGCAATTAAAAAACCTAAAATAAACATACCAAAAAGTGAAGTTATAAATATTATAATTCTTCCTGAATTTGTTCTTGGAAATTCATCTCCAAAACCAATATTAGTTATTGATATTATATTTAACCAAAAATTATTTACTGTTCTTCTTAAATCATTTATTCCTTTCTTTCCATAATAGCCTGTTATTATATCATAACCAAAAACTTCAAATGATCTTAATAACAAACTTGTAATAACAATAAAAAGAATAAAAACAATTATAAAAAAAATTAAAGGCCTTGAATTCATTTCTGCTTTTATAATAAATAATAAATTATAATTTGTTTTATAAGTTTGACATATTGCTTCACTTATTTTTGAACTATATTTACTTGTCATTAATAATGTTCTAAATACATTATATAATTTTAAAAAAGAAAGCAATAAAAAAAAACTATTTAAAGTAAATAAATATCTAATTGTATGTGATGATATTAGAAAAGTTTTATTTATTTTTGGTGGTAAAGATAATAAATTTATTAAACATTCTATAATATAATAATGAAATATTCCTGAACTAAAAAAGTTATTATATTCAGAAATTTTTTTATCCATTTTTAAAAGATGAATATTATAATAATATTTAAATGTTAATATTATACATGATATTATTGATGCAATAAAATTTATACATCTAAATACATTTTCAATTGTTGAAATTTTCCTTTTTTCAATTAATTTATAAAATAATGAAATATCTTCTTTATTTATATTTAATAATTCATCAAATTTACAATTATATTTTGTGTCTAAAAAGATAAAAGTTTTTTCAATAAAATATTCATTATCAACTATTGAACAATATATAGAAAGTAAAGATAATAAAGCTAAAGAAAAATGACATAATTTTATTCTTAATTGATACAATCCATAATGTGTTTTATGATCATTTATTTTTTTTAATGTTTCAATTTGAATCATAGTATTTCTAGGAAAATGAATTTTCAAATTCCTTTTTTTATTTTTAACATTAACATTTGATTTTTTTATTGAATTTTTTTTTATTATATTATTATTTGGTTTAAATTTACTATCAGGGAAATTTTTATTTAAAATACCAAAAGGAGTATCATTTGATTGACTTATATCTAAAGTATTTGATGTGAATGTTGGATTTACACTATCTTTTTTATTTGTTAAAAAATGACTTAATGATGAAGTTTTATTTGATACTATATCATTTGGATTAATATAGTTTTTTATTAATTTATTATTTGTAGCTATCCCTTTTATAAAAGGAAATTTCATATTTTTATTTTTATTTTTTTTCTGTATTTTTCTTCTTTAATTAATTTATAAAGTATTATTAAATTTAATAAATAAATTTTATTGGTTTAAATGATATATTTTTAAAAAAATGAATTTTATAATTTAATTTTTTATTAATTTATCATTAAATAATAAATGGAAAATTCTATTGATTTTTCTAATTTTCATTGTACTTCATGTGGTTCAATTTTAGTTTTAAAATATCTGAATGAAAATAGTCAAATGTTAATTTGTTCAAATAAACAAGTAAAATATATTTTTAATTATTTAGTGTATATTCCCAATTGATTGTGAAGATATGCAAAAATTTATTTTTAATGGAACAAATATAAATGAATTTTATCAAAAGATAAAAAAATTGCTTGGTATTACATTAACATTAACTGAAGAAACTGATTTTGATGATAAAAATAATAATAATTTAAATATACTTAATAAAGGATATGATGAAAATAATATTTTTCAAAATCAAATGGAAATTGAAAATAGTCGTTCTTTATTTAGTGATGAAGATTAATAAATTTTTCAAAATTAAATCATATCAAAATCAGATTATAAAATAACAAAAAAAAGCCAATTTTTAGAGTATATAATAAAAAATAATATAATAATTTAATTATAAGACTAATTATATCTAATTAAATATATTTAAAAAAAATAAAAAATAAAAAAACCTAAAATTAAAAAATTATTTATTTAAAAATACATATCAAAAAAAAATAATAAAATGGATGAAATTTTACCATTAATTGACTTTTCCAAAGTAAAAAAAAAGAAAAGAACCCAAATAAAAAAAGACAAAGAACAAGAAGACTTAAGTAACATTATGATAATAAAGAAAAAAAATAAAAAAGAAAAAACTGAAGAATCAAAAAAATTAGAAAATGAAAACGATAATCAATCTTCATTAAAAGAAGAATTTTACACATATGAATTCCTATTAGACAGAGTATGTGAAATGATAAGAACACGTGATTCAGGTTCAATAGAAAATAAAGGAGCATTTAGAATGCCAAGACCAATAGTAAATTTAGTAGGAAAAACAAGAAGTGCTTGGATGAATTTTGGTGATTTTGTAAAAACTTTAAATAGAAATCAAGATCATTTATTTCAATATGTTTTAGGAGAATTAGGTGTTGATGGAACAATTGGAGGAGAAAATCAAATTTTTCTTAAAAGTAAAGTTAATTCTAAAGATATTGAAACTATATTAAGAAGATATATTAGAGATTATGTACAATGTCCTAATTGTCAATCACTTAATACTATTATTAGAAAAGATCAATCAACCAGATTAACTCAGATTTATTGTGAAAATTGTAAAACTGAAAAAACTGTTCAACCTTTAAAAAGTCATGTTAAGGCTGGAAAGAAATAATTATTTTTTTTGAGGTTTAATTAATTTTTTTTTTTTGATTTTTTTAATATTAAAAATGGATTTTTTTTATTTTTTTTATTTTGTTTTTTTTAAGTTAAATGTTAAATTTATTTTATTTTTATTTTTTATAAATGTTTATTTTTGTAAAAATAAAATAGCAATATTTAATCATTTACATTTTAATATTTTAACTATATATATGATAATATTTTTAAATAATAAAATCATATAAGTTAATTTGTTTTTTTTTCTTTTTTTTATTCTCTTCATTTATATTTTCATTAAATGTACTATCAATAATAGTTTTTTCTTCTTCTTTTTTTTCTTCTTCTTCATCATTATTTTTTTTAATTATATCTTTTGTTTCTTTTTTAAGAGTTTTCATTTTTGTTTTTTCTTTTGTTTTAGAGGACAATAAATCTTTTGTTAATTTTTGAATTTGTTCTTTATTATTTTCTTTTCTATTTTTATTAATTAAATTTTTGGCTTGTTTTTCTTTTATTATTAATTCTTGTTTTGTAGAATTTTTAGATTGTACTTTTATCTTTGAAAATTTTTCTTGTTTTGTTTTATTTAATTCTTCTTTTAATGTATTTATTAATTGATCTTCTTCTTTGAAATTCTTTTTTCCTTTTTTTTTATCATTATTTTTTTCCTTTTCTTTCTTATTTTCTTTATCATCTTTTTTATTTCTTTTAATGTCTTTTTCTATATTTTTTTCTTTATTATTTTCATTATCTATTTTGAAATTTATTTTTTTAAAAGTTTCTTTTTTTGTTTCATTTCTTTCATTATTTATATCTATTTTTTTCAAATTATTTTTCATTGAAGCAAAATGGCTTAATTTAAATATTTTATCATCAGTTTTCCTTCTTAATAATATCATATCTGAATCTTGAATACTTAAATGTGGCTTCTTCAATAAATCAGTTTCATTTGTTTTTGATTTAATTAGCATTGAATCATTTATATTCTTATTAATCATGTTATCTATAATATTATTAGATTTTTTTTCTATAACATTTTCTATATTTTTAGGTTTAAATTTACTTTTAACATCTTTTTCCCTTTCAGTATTTTTCATTTGTTTTAAATCAATAATTG
>Ga0256407_10005236_pt1 | contig 20970 bp, 12 predicted proteins | sample RumenRJG_04DNA_FD_193489 | JGI IMG/M metagenome (GOLD analysis project Ga0256407, IMG submission 193489) | Bovine rumen microbial communities from Lethbridge, Alberta, Canada - RJG_04 | ecosystem: Host-associated > Mammals > Digestive system > Stomach > Rumen | place: Canada: Alberta... | reverse complement strand
AATGGTCGCGGCAGAATGCGCAGGAGGAAAGATCGGCGTGAGGATCGAGGCGGGAGAAGACCCCTCAAAACTGGGCTATGCGCCCACTCTGCATATGAATCTCGATACGACCAGACTGCGCAGCCTTGGATGGAAACCTTCCTGTGGATTGGCGGAAGCATTCAGGCGCATGATGTCTGCCATGCTGTAAATCTTTGTGTTATCTATATACACTTGTTGAGTGTGTGAATCAGTAACCCGCGAAAATCCCCTTCTTCAAAGTGAAGCTTTGCTATCACTTCGCAATGGGATTTCCGCCGCACGACCCGGGGCTTTTGCGCCGAAATCCCCGCAAAACGCCTTGGACCGATTTTCGTACCGGCCTTAAAAGAAACAACTTTTTTGCTTCTGGGAGATTGCAAATGGAAAAAATACTGAGTGTGTCGATCGCTTCCTATAATGTTGAAAAATTTATCCGAAAGGCGCTGGATTCCTGCTGTATTCCTGAGATTATGGACCGCCTGGAAGTAATCGTGGTAAATGACGGGTCCACTGACAGCACTTTGGAGATCGCCCGTGAGTACGAGACAAAATATCCGGAAACATTCCGTGTCATCGACAAGATAAACGGCGGCTACGGCTCGACAGTGAACGCTTCGATCAGGGTGGCAGCCGGCAGATATTTTCGCCTTCTGGACGGAGACGACTGGTTTGACCGCGATGGTCTGGTGAAATTTATCGAAGAGCTCTCCGTGGCGGAAGAGGACATGGTCATCGCCCGCTTCAAGAGGGTTTTTGAGGAGGACGGCCACGAGGAGATGCGGGACGAGGCAGCAGATCTGGACGAAAAAATTGTCCGCTTCGATTCTCTGGGCGACCATGAATGGTTTACCATGCATGCCATTACTTACCGCACGAAGATCCTGCAGGAAAACGATGTCAGACTCACGGAACACTGCTTCTACACGGATCAGGAGTATGACCTCCTCCCCCTTCCCTGGGTGGACACAGTGCGTGTGTTTCCTGAGGTGGTATACTGCTACCGCATCGGCCGCGGAGAGCAGAGCGTCAGCCCCGAAGGACTGGAAAAGCACTACAACGATCAGACAGTCGTCCTGAAAAGGCTGTATACGATCTATCCGCAGGTCGGAAAGAAAAAGACAGCAAAGGACAAGTATATTTTCAATTATTTTGTCCTGCGCACCTTCCTGCAGATCAGGGTTTTACTCGTGATCTCAAAATCCGCGCTTCACAAACAGGAGCTGATCAATTTTGTGAGATACCTGAAGAGAGAGCAGCCTCTGATCTACAAAGAACTGCTGCGCACCAGCAAGATTCTCAAGCTTCTTCTGATAACGCGCTTTAACGCCTACGGAATTCTTCACGAACGTCTGCGCCGGGAATACAGGTATTGATCTGCCGGCCTGCAGTGACAATTAAAAGACAGGAAAAAAGCAGCTCTGCGGAATGAGGATTTCCGCAGAGCTGCTTTTATAATGACACGGCCTCAAAGCAGTTTTACAACAGATTCTTTATCTTTATCAGATTCTTTATTCTGTACTTGTCTTACGCTTTATGCTGTGTGTTTATCCGTTTTCCACCATAAATGCGATGAGGTCCACGATTTTGTCGATCCCGACCGTACTGCTGTTGAAGCAGGCATCGTAATTCTTGTAATCACCGAATTTGAAGCTGGTAAAGTGATTGTAATAGGTCTTGCGCTCTTCATCTTTTTGTCTGATCAGATCAGGATATGTGTTCAGGTCGTCTCCGTAGACCTCTTCACAGCGTTTCACACGGAACTCCTTCGGAGCATAGATGAAAAACGTTTTGAGATTGTCGCGTTCTCTCAGAATGTAGTCGCCGCAGCTTCCGACGATGATGCAGCTGCCCTTGTCGGCGATGCTGTTGAGGACACTCTGCCTGGCTCCGAAAATCTTGTCGGGAATCGGAACGATCCCCCTGGCGGCGTTGAGACCGTAGACGAGGGGAGACACGTCTTTTTCCGACCAGCTGCGGATCGTCTCTTCACTCAGACCACTCTCTTTTGCGAGCAGGGTTATGATTTCACTGTCATAGAATTCGATTCCCATACGTTTGGCCAGCTTTTCTCCGATCTCACGTCCGCCTGAGCCGTATTCTCTGCTGATTGTGATGATTGTATTTTCCATGTCAGTCCTCCCTTCTGGATAAAAACGCGGATTCATGTCCGTCAAAGTATATTGCACTCAGTATATTTTATTCATTACATGATGTCGGGGTCAAAAGGTGGTTAAAGATAATCCGTCTCGTCAATATGCACAAACACCTTGGACACGCTCTCGCTCAATCCTCGCTGGCAGCGGTACTAAGGGCGCTAAAAACCAGCGCCCAAGTACCGGCCGCTCGCAATGGTCCTGCGGTTGTATGTGCATATTGACGAGACTCAGAGCCTTTTCCTGGCTTTTGACCTTTACATCATTACATTGCACTCGGTATATATCCGGGGTGAAAAAACGCTGTCAAGCGTTTTTTTCACTCTTCCACATCATGCCGGAGCACGCAAGTGCGCAGGCATTGTCAACGAGAAATTCGTGAAGACGAGTTCTCGTTGACATCAGGGGATGTTTGTGCTCCGGCACAAACATCCGGAGTGAAAAATAATGCGTCGGCATTATTTTTCACTCTTTCTGAAGATAATATGCCTCAGCACATAGGATGCATAGTCAGACAAGGCTGCCCGGTCTTTTTTTATTTTGTCGGTAAATTCGAAGAATATTTCCCTGTCCTCATATTTGCGCTTGAAGAAGGGGGTCTGGTACAGATCCCACTGGGGCAGGTAGGATGACGTTTTCCTGGTGTAGCAGGTCTCGGGTCTTGCGGGGACCCTGCGGTTCCGGTCGACATAGGACGCTATGTATTTGTGAATCGCCATATCTTCGCCGGGCAGATAATAGTAATCTTTATAATTGGCATAAAAATATTTCATCTCCTCGGTGTACAGGGGAATCTTGAGTATACCCTGCTCCCCGTCAATCTTGAGATAGCAATGATCCAGGCCGGCATAGATTCTGGTCGGTAGTGAAAAGGGGAGAGTGAATTGTATGAGCAGTTCCTCTGCCTTTTTTCCTTCGTGATTGGTGTAATAGTTTGCCTGGGCCCGGCGAACGGTGACATCCAGTTCTTCCAGGTGTGAAAAGGCGGAGAGAGGGAGCAGGGACAAAAGCCCGGTTACATCGGCTTCATTCTGCAGGGTCAGTTTTTCCATGAGACCGGAGGAGGGGAGCGCTATATATTTCTTGTAGATCTCCACCAGTTCCTTTCCGTCCGTCAGCGCGGTGCGGCCGGTTCCCATGGCTGCTTCAACGGTCTGCTGCCGGTAATCCGGAAGGCTGAGCAGGTGCCGGTATGGGGCGATATATCCGTACAGATCAATGGAACTCATGGAGAGAAATCCCGCCGCGGCCTCCTGAAGTCCGTTGAGCTCAATGCGGACGCGCAGGAAGGGCAGGTCAAAACGATTTCCATTGTAACTTATGACATATTTGAAACGGCTGCAGAAGATCAGGAATGAGAAGAGGACGTTTTTTTCCTCCAGCCCTGTGTCATCAAACCACTGTGTGAGCTGCCATTCGTCCTGCTGCCTGCAGATGCAGCCGATCAGAAAGACCCGGCTGTCTGCACGTCTGATCCCTGTCGTGGCGATATCCAGAAACAGGACTTCTCCGATATCAAGTTCCGGATCGGGAAGAGAGGTATTAGCCTGGCTGTAAATGGTTTTGCTGATGATCCGCATGGGAACCTCCTGCATGGTAAAATGGCTGGAACCATTTTTATCTTTAAATATTTTGGCAAGACTTGCCGGAGCGTCTTGTTATAATTCAGGATGACTTCTATCAGTGTACCACAAAAATTCCTCTCACGCTTAAATCAGAGAAGGATTTCAGGATATTTAAATTTTCGGGATATTCAAACCGGACATGGATTCCGGGTCTTTTTATTTCCGGGTATATCGGCAAAAAGTTCAGACCCTGCTGAAAACAATGCGCCTTTTGTACATCGCTGTTTCGTCGGGACGCTCCCGCTCCGTGAAAAACGCAGCGGATACTCAGCTTTTTGCTGCGCCATGGCTTGCAAAAAGCAAGTACCGGCGTTTTTCAAGGTCCTCTTTTACAGCGATGTCCATAAGGCGTCCCCACAATCAGGTAGGTCTGTAACGGAACGGCAAAAATAAACAGGGTATGTACAGGAAGTGATTCGTTTTGTGATTATTTCTGTTTTGTGGTATAGTGTATTGTCACAGATCAATCAGATCCGGATCCGGCTCCGGAGCAGCTGCATGAAAGTTTTTTATGCCGGCAGCTGATCCGGAGAAAGTTCTTCGGCCATTGTGCTGACCGCCGGGCTTTTTCAACATTCATTTATCATAACGATTTATATCGTCGCCAGATCTGATAACCTCAGAAGGGCAGGATAGAGAGGAGACAATATGAAGCAGATTTTATATAAGAGCACACGTTCTGACAGCACTCCGGTGCCGGCATCAAGAGCCATCCTGATGGGGCTTGCGGAAGACGGCGGACTGTTTGTCCCTACGGAATTCCCCGCCCTGGATATCGGGCTTTCTCAGCTGGCTGCCATGGATTACCGCGGAGTCGCCTATGAGGTGATGAAACTTCTGCTGACCGATTTTACGGAAGAGGAGCTGAAGGGATGCATCGCCAAAGCCTACAGCAGCAATTTTGACACGGAGGAGATCGTCCCCCTGCGCAAAGCAGACGGGGCATGGTATCTGGAACTGTTCCACGGCCCTACGATCGCTTTCAAGGACATGGCGCTTCAGATTCTGCCGCATCTGATGATCACCTCCGCAAAAAAGAACCGGGAGGACAAGGAAATCGTCATTCTCACCGCGACCAGCGGTGATACGGGCAAGGCGGCTATGGCCGGCTTCGCGGATGTCGCCGGTACACGAATCATGGTCTTTTATCCCAAGGATGGTGTCTCCTCGATCCAGGAGAAGCAGATGGTGACCCAGAAGGGCGACAATACCTGCGTCGTCGGAATCCGGGGAAACTTTGATGATGCCCAGAGCTCTGTCAAGGAAATTTTCGGCGATGAGGCTCTTCGCGCCGAAATGGCCGAGAAGGGGTTTGCTTTCTCCTCCGCCAACTCGATTAATATCGGACGGCTTGTTCCTCAGATCGTCTACTATGTATTTGCCTACACCAGGCTGCTCGCGAACGGGACGATCGACGAGGGAGACAAGGTAAACTTTGTCGTTCCGACCGGAAACTTCGGTAATATCCTCGCTGCCTATTACGCCGCGCAGATGGGGCTGCCGGTCCACAGGCTTGTGTGCGCATCCAACTCCAACAAAGTGCTCTTTGATTTCTTTACAACAGGCACTTATGACAAAAACAGGGAGTTTATACTGACCAGTTCCCCTTCGATGGACATCCTGATCTCCAGCAATCTTGAGAGGCTGATCTATCATATCAGCGGAAACGACCCTGAGAAGACCGCTGGACTTATGCAGGATCTGAAAGAAAAAGGCTCCTACACGATCACTGAGGAGATGAAGAAGGGACTAGAGCTCTTCCGCGGCGGATACGCGGACGAGAATGAGACAGCTGAAGCAATCCGCAGGCTGTATGAAAGGGAAAAATACGTGATCGATCCCCACACCGCTGTCGCCGCACATGTTTATGACAGATTCAGGAACGATACCGGAGATGCGACACCGTCAGTCATTGCCTCCACGGCCAGCCCTTTCAAATTTGAAAACAGTGTCATGCAGGCCCTGGGCGAGCCCTCCGACCTGCCGGATCTGGAATTGGCCGACCGCCTCAGCGAGAAGGCGCAGGTGGCAGTGCCCGAGGCGGTAAACATGCTCAGGACAGCGCCGGTCCGCCACAACATCGTCTGCGACAGGGACGGCATGAAGGCGGAGGTCCGCAGATTCCTCGGAATCTGATCCGGGACAGATAAAGCGGCATTGCCTGCCCACTTGCGTGCTCCGGCATGCTGTGGAAAAGTGACCAAAGAATTGACAAAGAAGTGACAAAGAAGTGACAAAAGAAGTGATAAAAGAAGTGACAAAGAAGTGATAAAAGAAGTGACAAAGAAGTGATAAAAGAAGTGATAAAAGAAGTGACACTGGAATGATGAAAATGACTAATCAGGTTATACAGAAAAGGCTGGAACAGCTTCGCTCGAAAATGAAATCGCTGGGAATTGATTATTATCTGATTCCCACAGCGGATTTCCACAATTCGGAATATGTGGCTCCATATTTTCAGACCCGCAAATATTTCAGCGGTTTTACAGGATCCAGCGGAACACTTGTCGTCGGTCTGAAGGAGGCGGGTCTCTGGACAGACGGCCGCTATTTTATTCAGGCGGAAAAAGAACTCCGGGGAACAGGGGTGGACCTCTACCGGGAGTCAGAGGAAGGGGTCCCTACGGTCACAGAGTGGCTGACAGACCGCCTGGGTCACACCGTGGACCATCAGCCCGCTCTGGCTTTTGACGGAAGATGCGTGAGTGTCAGTCAGACCAGGACTTATCGCAGGGCGCTGGCGGGAATGGAGGTCAGATTTGTGACGGATACCGACCCGGCCGGGGAAATCTGGACGGACCGGCCCGAGCGCCCTGCCGGGGAAGCTTTTGTACTTGGACTGGAGTACGCGGGGGAGAGCTCGCCTTCAAAACTGCAGCGTCTGCGCAAAAAAATGCGTGCTGCCGGGACCGCAGTCTATGTGGATAACAAGCTGGATAACCTGATGTGGCTTTTCAACCTGCGCGGAAGAGATGTCGAGTGTACTCCTGTCGCCCTGTGCTTTGGAGTGGTCACTGCGGACCGCCAGATACTCTTTATCCAGGACCGGGCAGTCACTGATGAGGTCCGCGCCTATGCGGAAGGAATCGGTCTGGAACTTCGCCCTTACGAAGAAATCTTCGGATTTCTGGAAAATCCGCAGCTGTACATAAAGGCGGCCGCTGCCTTTAACCCGCAGCGTCACAACAAGGCGGACCGCTCAGAGAAAAGCAGAGCAGCTGCCCCTGCGGACTGGTGCCGCGTCTATTATTCACCCGGTTCTCTCAGCATCAGCCTCTATGAAGCCATGAACAGGGGAAGAGACGCTGCTTTTGAAAGCCGGGACAAGGACATGGCTGCCGCTGACCGGGACGGTCTGAAAAAAGACATGGAGAGACGGAACCCTGTCGAGGTCTTCAAAGCTGTCAAAAACGAGACGGAGCTCACCAACATCCGTTCCTGCTATCTGGAAGATTCGGCGGCGGTCTGCAGGTTTCTTTACTGGATCCACAGGCATGTCGAAGATGGGACGATCGGGACCCTGACTGAAATGGACGCGGAAAAGAAAATGGATTCTCTGCGCGCTCAGATCAGTGACTTCATGGGGCTTTCCTTCAAGACTATTTCAGCCTACGGGCCCAACGCTGCCATGATGCATTATTCCGCCAAAGAGGATGACTGCGCCCGGCTAAGACCTGAGGGAATGCTTCTGGTAGACTGTGGCGGCCAGTATCTTCGCGGGACTACAGATGTCACACGGACTGTGGCGCTGGGACCCGTGACGGAGGAGATGAGGCGCCATTACACACTTACTGCAGTCGGCAATCTTCAGCTGATGGACGCGGTCTTCCTTCACGGCTGTTACGGCAGAAATGTCGACATTCTGGCCAGGGAACCCCTGTGGAGAATTTTCTCGGATTATAAATGCGGTACCGGCCACGGGATCGGCTATCTGCTCAGCGTTCACGAAGGCCCTCAGAACATCCGCTGGAGATTCACACCCGGCATGGAGGAGGCGGTTCTGGAACCCGGCATGATCGTGTCCGATGAGCCCGGTGTCTATCTGGAAGGCAGATATGGGATACGGATCGAAACAATCCTGGAAGTGGTGGAAGCTGCAAAGAACAGCGACGGAAGATTTCTTCGTTTCCGTCCGCTGACCCTGGTGCCCTTTGACTTAGCCCTGATTGAGCCCTCCTGCCTGACTCCTCAGACCCTGGACGTGCTCAATGATTACCACCGCAGAGTATTTGAGGAGGTCGCCCCCCTCCTGACCGAAGAGGAGAGGGAATGGCTTCGCGGACAGACACAGCCGGTTCCGGAGAGATGATTTCAGAACCCTTCCGCAAATAAAGGCGCCAAATAAAAAGACGCACGGCACAGGCCTGAAAGCTTTTAAACAAATGCCGTACAAGCGGAGTGTTCGCGTAAAAACACTGCTGCGCATTGTAAAAGCTCCGCATTGCCGCGAAAACACCTCGCGTTTCAGGTGGGTCTGTACTGTAACCGCGTGTACAGTGCAGGGGGCATGTTCCGGCAAGAAATGTTGCCCATAATGCACTATTGTGTTATAATAAAGGCACCTGAGATGCCACTCATCTGCTATTTTGAACCTACAATTACTTTAAACGGGATTCTCATATCGCGTGCTCAGATGTCAGGCCTTCCGTGCGAAAGCACAGGCAGAGGAAGATTGATGTTCACGCTGCGGACACCCACCTGGCATGTGTGCTAGGAGTCAAAATGCAGGTTCGGCGTTTCAGGTTTTTCTTTGGGGTTTCCGTCTCTGCATGACCGGAGAAACCCGGTTCAAGACTTGCCGGCGGGCTTTGCGCGATCTGCATGCTCCTTTTTTCTGCCTGCTCCCATGGCTTGCGTCACGAGTCTTGTGCGATAAAGAATTAAACCTGAATGTTGACCGGACGGGCGGGATCGGACATGGGTCCGCCCGCCTTTCTTTAATGTCTGCCCGCAGAGCGCTTATATACGGAGGTAAAGGAAAAGATGGAAAGACTGAATGCCTGGAATACTTATGATCTTGCCATGCAGCAGGACTGCATGGACTTTGCGAAAGATTACATTAATTTTCTGAATGTAGGAAAGACTGAAAGGGAGTGTATTGACTTTTTTGTCGCGGAAGCTGAGAAAAACGGATATATTGAGCTCAGCCGGGCAATTGCCGAAAAAAAACAACTTAAGGCGGGCGACTGTGTCTACAGTGTCTGGATGAATAAAGCCATGGTCCTGTTCCGCATCGGTGAAAAACCTTTTGAGCAGGGAATCAATATTCTCGGTGCCCACATCGATTCCCCCCGTCTGGACGTAAAGCAGAATCCCCTCTACGAGGACGGCGGGCTGTGCTATTTGGATACCCACTATTACGGCGGGATAAAGAAATATCAGTATGTGACGATTCCCCTGGCTATTCACGGAGTAGTGGTCAAAAAGAGCGGCGAGACAGTGATCCTGAACATCGGAGAGGAAGAGGATGATCCCGTCTTTTTTATCCCGGATCTTCTCCCTCATCTGGCCCAGGACCAGATGAAAAAGACCGCTTCTTCATTCATCGAGGGAGAGGCCCTGGATCTTGTCGTCGGCAGCAGGCCGGTGACAATCGATGCTGATACAAAGGCAGGACACGATGGGAAAAAGCCTTCTGAAAAGGAAGCTGTCACCAAGTCGCTTCTGAAGATCCTGAAGGATGTCTATGACATCGAAGAGAAAGACTTCATCTCGGCGGAGCTGGAGATCGTCCCGGCAGGTAAGGCCCGCGAGGCAGGTTTTGACCGCAGTATGGTACTGGGCTACGGACAGGACGACCGCGTCTGCGCATATCCTTCTTTCAGGGCCCAGATGGAAGTGAAAGAGATTGCCCGCACCAGCTGCACTCTGCTGGTTGACAAGGAGGAAATCGGCAGCGTGGGCGCGACCGGAATGCGCTCCCGCTTTTTTGAAAATGCTTTGGCAGAGGTCATGGAACTCTGCGGCCAGTATTCCGAGCTGGCTATGCGCCGCACACTGGCAAACAGCGCAATGCTCTCTTCGGATGTGAGCAGCGCATTTGACCCGGCATATGCCTCCGCTTTTGAAAAAAAGAACGTCGCTTACCTCGGCGGAGGTATGGTGTTCAACAAGTTTACGGGATCCCGCGGAAAATCCGGTTCAAACGATGCCAATGCGGAATATCTCGCGGCTCTCCGCAGCATTTTTGACGAGGATCAGGTCCTGGTGCAGACTGCGGAACTGGGTAAGGTGGATGTCGGCGGCGGCGGTACCATCGCTTATATCCTGGCCCTCTACGGCATGAATGTCATTGACAGCGGAGTACCGGTGATGAGCATGCACGCTCCGTGGGAGGTGACCAGCAAGGCAGACATCTATGAGGCTTTCCGGGGATACAAGACATTTTTGAAGAAAATGGATTTCAGGAATATGTGAAGAAGGAATATTAGGCCCTGTCTGAATCACATTTTTTATTCTTTATTGTGCAGGACCCGCGGGCGGGTCTTGTAGTACAGGGATTATTTATTCTTCATTGCGCAGAACTCGTGGGCGGGTCTTGTAGTACAGGGATTATTTATTCTTCATTGCGCAGGACTCGCGGGCGGGTCTTGAATTACAGGAATTAATCATGACCAATCATTCTGACACCAACACAGGGCGGGAGGTGCCCGTCGGGCACCGTACTGCTGACTATTACTATGATCTCCCTCAGGAGCTGATCGCCCAGGATCCTCTGCAGGACAGGTCTTCCTCCAGACTTCTGATCCTCAACCGCAGGACAGGGCAGAGAACCCACGGAACCTTTCGGGATATTCTCAAGTACCTGGAACGGGGGGATACTCTGATCCTGAATGACACCAAGGTCATTCCGGCCAGGCTCCTGGGCCTGCGGGAAGGAACCGGGGCTTCCATCGAGATCCTTCTGCTGAAGAGGCTGGAAAAGGATGTCTGGGAGTGCCTGGTGAGGCCGGGCAAAAAGCTGCGTCCCGGGGCGAGGGCAGTCTTCGGGGACGGAAGTCTGAAGGCTGAGATCCTTGAGATCGCGGAGGGCGGCAACCGCCTGGTCCGTTTCGAATATGAGGGGATTTTCGAAGAAGTCCTGGACCGTCTGGGAGAGATGCCTCTTCCTCCTTATATCACTCACAGACTGCAGGACCGGAACCGCTATCAGACTGTTTACGCGAAATATGAGGGATCCGCGGCGGCTCCCACCGCCGGACTGCATTTCACGCCGGAACTTCTGGGGGAGGTCCGGGACATGGGAGTCAATATCGGCTTTGTGACCCTGCATGTGGGCCTAGGTACATTCCGGCCTGTAAAAGTGGACGACGTGGAGGAACACGTCATGCACACGGAGTGGTACAATGTTCCCCCGGAGACGGCAGAGCTGATCAACCGGACCCATAAGGAGGGGCATCGCGTCATCTGTGTCGGCACGACCAGCTGCAGGACGGTCGAAAGCGCGGCGGATGAAGACGGGACAGTACATGCCGGCAGTGATGATACTTCTATTTTCATTTATCCGGGTTACCGTTTTCGTGCCATGGATGCGCTGATCACGAACTTTCATCTCCCGGAATCCACACTCATCATGCTTGTATCGGCTTTTGCGGGACGGGAGACCATACTCGAAACCTACAGGGAAGCCGTGGACAAGCGCTACCGCTTTTTCAGCTTTGGGGACGCCATGTTTGTTTACTGATCATGTGCCTGCCGGCATGTGGCCGCATGGGCTGCATAGCTGCCTCATGACTATGGAAGCTGCCATAGAAACCGTCATCGGAACTGCTTATAGAAACCATCGTCGGAACTGCATAGAAACTGCCATGGAAACCGTCATCGGAACTGCCATAGAAACCATGCCATAGAAATACTGTAATCCCTGTCAGACCCGTGCATTTTGTGGTAAGATAGTAGCCATGAATACTAAATATACAAACAGTTCTGAAAAATCCAAAAAAACCGGGATGCTGCTGTCTGTGATCATTCCTGCCCACAACGCGGAAAAAACACTCCGGAGAGCAGTGGAGAGCGCTCTGGGCGCCATGTGTGTCATCGGGGACAATGAGACGCTCCGGGCAGGAAGACAGGGTTCTTCAGAACAGGAATCTTCTCCATCATCTTTATATGAGATTTTGATCATCGAAAACGGTTCTTCTGACGGCACTGAAGCTTTGGCCTGCCTTCTGCAGGAGGAGCATTCGGGAGCAGTGCGTGTCCTTCAATCTGAAAAAGGTGTTTCCAACGCCCGCAACAAGGGGCTTGACGAAGCCAGAGGAGAGTGGATTCTCTTTCTCGATGCGGACGATTACTATCTGGAAAACGCCGGCACTGTGCTGCGGGATGATATGTTCTTTTCGGGGACTGATCTGATCGTACACAGTTTTGAATCGGGCAAGAGCCTTGTCCATGTATGCCAGCCCGGCGGAGAGCGTTTTTCGGGCGATATCTCAGGAATCGGTGTGAGAATGATCGAAAATCCCACCCGTTTCACGACTGTCTGGTCCAAGCTTTTCAGAAAGGACAGGATAGATTATGGCAGGCTGCGCTTTGATCCTTCTCTGAGGCTGTCAGAGGACAGCCATTTCTTTATCCGTTATCTGTCTTTGTGCAGAAGGATCCGCCTGATCGACCGCCCTTTTTACCATTATTCCACTGACAATGAGTCCGCAGTCCGCACCTGGGACGGGAAGAAGGAAGAAGGCTACAGAAAGTCTCTTGAGGCTGTGCAGGCCTTTTTGAAGACGCAGCCCGAGCCGGTCCGGAAAGCCTTTGCCGGTTACGGAATGATGCAGTTCAACCTGTTGATGGTGAGAGAAGTCTTTGCGGCCGGTCCGGATTCAGCTGAAAGGTCTTTCGGCCCGGCTGAGAAAATCCGCCGGATGATCCGGATCAGTCAGGAGGAGCCCTTTGCAGCGGCTATACGGGAGTATGATCCCGGCCGTCACAAAGGCCTGCGTTATCTGCCGATCCGGCTGTTGAAGTACGGACTGCCGCCGGCAGCAGCGGCGATCTATGAGGCGCGTGTCCTGCAGAACAGGCGCTCGGAGAAGATGCACTGAAAAGCTGACTTTGAAAAGCGCACCCGGAAAAGCATTTTAGAAAAATGTTCCCGGAAAAGTGTTCATGAAATAGTTTTTTTGAAAGCCTTCCCGGGCGTGCGGAGCGCTCAAAAAGCGCAGTGTCGTCTGCCTTTTACGGGCAGGGAGGCAGAGGCGGTGAGGGCTGGAATCATAAAGACGGGAGCCTGAAAATGTATAACGTCCTTGTTTTTGGTATGACAGAGAACCCGGGAGGGGTTGAGAGTTTTCTGATGAATTATTATCGCAGAATCGACCGCTCCCGGTTTCATTTTGATTTTCTTTGCAATTCTTATGATCCGGTGGCCTATGAGGACGAGATCCATGCCATGGGAGGCCGGACGATCCACTTTACTTCCCGCCGGCAGAACCCCATTCGCTTCCGCAGGGAACTGCAGACTTTTTTTGAAAAACACGCGAAGGAATATCAGGCGATCTGGGTCAATGTCAACAGCCTTGCCAATATCGATTATTTGAAGATGGCTAAAAAATACGGCATTTCCAGGCGGATCATCCACAGCCACAATGCGCAGAACATGGATACCAGACTGCGTGGAATGCTCCATGAAGCCAACCGGGGAAAGGTCGGCAGCTTCGCGACGGATTTCTGGGCCTGCTCTGACTACGCGGCAAAGTGGTGTTATGCCGGAAGGGGAGGAAAAGGCAGCCTTCGCCATCCTGCCGTCGTGATCAGGAACGCGATCGACGTCGAGGCCATCCAGGCCGGGATCGGCCGCAGGGACCAGTATCGGGCCCTGGCGGGCACTGAAGCGATGAAGGAAATGAAAGACGCAGAAAGCGGGACATCCGGGGCCTGCGGCTGGTCCGACAAGTACATTCTGGCCTGCATCGGAAGGCTTCATTTCCAGAAGAATCAGAAGTTTGCGATCGATGTGCTCGCTAAGCTCCTGCCTGTCATGCCTGACGCGCGTCTTTTGCTGATCGGGCAGGGAGAGGACGAGGAGATGCTCCGGGCCCATGTCCGTGAACTGAATCTGGAAGAATACGTATATTTTGCCGGCGTGGTGACGGATGTAGCCGGCTGGCTGGGCGCTTCGGACTTTTTCCTGTTTCCCTCGGTCTTTGAAGGACTGGGGATCGCGGGGCTGGAATCTCAGGCAGCAGGACTGCCGACTCTTGCGTCCGCGGGCGTCATTCCCAAAGACATAGCTGTCACGGAACGCCTTCAGTTTTATCCGCTGGAAAAGGGACCTGCCGGCTGGGCTGAGCAGGTGCGCCGGATGAGAGAGGAACTTCCCGCCAGGCCTTTGCTGCCGGAAGATCCCATGTGGAAAAAACTAACGGATGATTTTACGGAGAAAGGCTATAACAGCGCGGCGGAGACGGCCAGGCTGGAAAAGCTGCTTCTGGGAACTGAAAACGGAGATAGTGGTTACGATCATGAAAAAACTGACATTGGATGAGATCCGCGGCCTTGAGCTGGAACTGCTGGATGCCTTCGCGGAACTCTGTGAAAAAAACAATATCTATTATACCCTGGGCGGCGGAACTCTTCTGGGCGCGATCCGGCATCAGGGCTTTATTCCCTGGGATGACGATATCGACGTGATGATGCCCAGACCCGACTATGAGCGTCTGTTTCATCCGGAGAGCCTGGATATGTCGGGATTTCCGGACTATATGGAATTTCAGAGCTACAGGGACGGAAGTCTGAGTTATCCCTTTATCAAGCTGGTGGACAAGAGGACTTTTGTGGATTTTCCCTATTATGACAGCGAAGAGAACATCAGCCAGATCTGGATGGACATCTTTCCCATTGACGGGAATCCTGCCGACAAAAATGAGAACCGCCGTATCTACGAGAAATCGCTGCGCCTGCGCAGGCTGATCTTTATCAAAATCGCCAAAAAGGGCGCCGGTAAGACTGCCCTCAAGCGTGTACTCAAGCCGGCTGTGATCGCGCTGCTGAAGGTGGCCGCACCTATGCCCAGGCTGCTGAAAAAGATTGATGATCTTTCCAAGAGCATTCCTTTTGACAGCACGCCTTATGTCGGCTGCATTATGTGGGGCTACGGACCCAGGGAGCGCATGTCGCGCAAAAAGTTTCTGCGTCCTGTCAAAGTACCTTTTGAGGGCAGGATGCTGAACGCTCCGTCCAATTATGATCATTATCTCACGGGACTGTATCACGATTATATGCAGCTCCCGCCTGAGGAAAAACGCGTGATGCACGGCATGGACGCCTGGCTTCTGGAGCCCGGGGAGACTCCGGAAGACATCGTGCGCTGAGTCCGGAGGGCATGGAGGAATTCTATGGTATTTGACAGCAGGGCTGTCAGGCTCAGGATCCCACAGGATAAAGTGAGGATCCGGCTTGATGAGCTGATCACTTTTGCCGGACTCATTTTGTGGGTCGTTCAGGCCTATATAGATGACAGCGGGTTCGGCACGATTTTCGGGGCGGAACTGGGAAAACTGATCCGGTATTTCTGCCTTCTTCTGTTTCTGTTCAAAATCGTGGTGACGGATATGCATCTGGCCGCCAGGGCGGTTTCCGTGGCGGCTGTTTTTTTCTGTTATCTGATGATGATTCAGCAGATGGCGGGCGCCGGAATCACATTTTTGCAGCTGTTTGTCATGATGATGGCGGTCAAGGACATCTCTTTCAGGAAAATCTGCAAAGTGATGTTCTGGACCTGTCTGTTCTGTTATCTGGGGGTTTTGTTTTTTGACAGGCTGGGTCTGATCACGATTCCTCCTCTGGTGGATGGAAACCGTGTGCGCGAATATCTGGGATTCAGATTTGTCTCGTTTCCTTCCATCTATATTTTTAACCTGATTTTCTGCGGGGCCTATGCTTATACCGATCTCCCGGCTCAGGCTGCGGAAAAGAGGATATCGGGGCAGTATGTCCAGCGCCTCCCGCTGCCGGCTCTGGTTTTTCTGGAGGCGGTCAACGTATGGGTCTATATCAAATCCGACACCAACATCCCCTTTCTTGTCACATCGCTGTTTGTTCTGCTCTATTATTTGTGCGTCTACAGGGGAGTCAACCTTTTCCCCAACAATGCGCTGATGCGATTTCTGGCAGGGATCTGCTATCCCGCCCTGGCATTTTTTACCTATGAAGTCGTATCTCATTACAACAGCAACAGAAAGCTCTGGCTGTGGGTCGATGACAAGCTGACTCATTTCAGGATACGCCATGCAGCAGAGGGGCTTAAGACCTACGGGATCCATCCTTTTTCACAGGTCATCTATCAGAACGGAGACCTGGAGTCGCCCAACTATTTCTATATTGACAGCGCCTATATGAAGATCCTGATCAATTACGGGCTGGTCTTTGCCATTGTTCTTTTGGGCATTTACGCGATGATCTCGGTCGCCGCCGTAAAAAACGGCGATTCGGTCCTGTGCATCTGGATGGTCTGTATAGCCGGCTACAGCCTGATGAACAACGTCCTTCTGGACACGGAGCAGTGCTGTACCCTGTTTGCTTTCTGGTACGCGATCGAAGTGTGGCGAAAGAAAAAAAGACAGGCGGGACCGGCGGCGGATCTGGACGGACAGTGTGGAATCCCTCCCACAGGACCCGGGGGCAGGGCGGACATCCCCCGGTCATCCGGTCCGCAAAGTCCTGAGAGAGGAGTCAGAAGCCTTAGAATGACCGGGCTTCCGGCCGGAAAAGAGCAGACTGATCAGCGGGTGCCGGCACAGGGTGCCGGAGCAGACAAAGACAGCGCAGTCCCGGGTCGGGGAGAGCAGGCTGAGCCACAGGCGCCGGCACAGGGTGCCGGAGCAGACAAAGACAGCGCAGTCCCGGGTCGGGGAGAGCAGGCTGAGCCACAGGCGCCGGCACAGGGTGCCGGAGCAGACAAAGACAGGGCAGTCCTGGCTCAGGCAGATCAGGGCGGACCGGCAGAGCCGGCGCCTGATCCCGACGCAGATCCGGACAGAGAAGACGGGGGAAAGAGGAAAAAATCTTCCGACGAACCAAGCGTCCGTCTGAACTTTGTGCTCAGCATGGCCTATCAGGTCCTGGTCGTCCTTCTGCCCATGATCACAGCCCCCTATGTCGCCCGTGTCCTGGGGGCTGACAAGAACGGCATTTACAGTTTTACGGCGTCTTACCAGACCTATTTTTCCATGTTTGCCGCCCTGGGCACAGTTTCTTACGGCTCCAGGGAAATAGCCAGGAACCGCAAGGACAAGGCCGTGCGAAGCAAACTGTTCTGGGAAATCGAGCTGATGACGGTGCTGACTTCCTCGATTTCGATCGCCGCCTTTATACTCTTCATTGTTTTCAGAGACCGGTATCAGATTTATTATGTGCCGCAGGTGATGGCGATTCTGGCTGTCATGTTTGATATTTCCTGGTTCTTTACAGGAATCGAGCAATTCCGCTATATCGTGACCAAGAACGCCATGTTCAAGCTGCTGGGCGCTGTTCTGATTTTTACGCTTGTACATAAGCCGGAGGATCTGCTCTTATACATCGCGATCCTGTCGGCCACGACCATGCTGGGCAATATGTCCATGTGGCTGTATATGCCCCGCTTTCTGGACCCTGTGGACTTCCGCACTCTGCGGATCAGAAGGCACCTGAAGGAGACCTTCGTCTACTTCATCCCTTCTGTGGCCACTTCGGTCTATACGGTGCTTGACAAGACGCTGATCGGAGAGATCACGCGCAATGAGGCGGAGAACGGATGCTACGACAAAGTCGTGCAGCTGATCAATATCATGAAGGCCGTGACCTTCACCGCCCTCAACAGTGTACTGGGAGCCAGAATCTCATTTCTGTTTGCGGAAAAGAGATATGATGAGATCCGACGCAGGATCGAGACATCTATCAACTATATCCTTTTCATGGGACTGGGAATCGGATTCGGCCTGGCAGGCGTGGCTTCCCGCTTCATCCCCTGGTTTCTGGGGCCCGGATATGAACGCGCCATCCTGATGCTGGTCATGATGAGCCCCATCGTGGTGATCATCGGCGTCAGCAACTGCCTGGGATCCCAGTATTACACCCCTTCCGGGAAGAGAGCGCAGAGCGCGCGCTTTATCATCATTGGAGCCTGTGTGAACCTGGTTCTCAACCTGCTGCTGATCCCCCGCTTCTGGGGATACGGGGCGATCGCCGCTTCATTGATCGCCGAGATGACGATCACCATCCTGTATGTTGCTTTTTCCGGAGAGTCTTTTCATCCGATCGTCTTTTTGCGGGACGGATGGAAAAAGCTGGCCGCAGCGGTTCTTATGTTCGCGGCGATACGGGCGGTCGATCCTTTTTTCCACAGTAATTTCCCGGCTCTTGCAGTGGAAGTGTGTATGGGAGGAGCGGTATACATTATCGTCCTTTTTATACTCAGAGACAGCTTTATGACGGGATTCTGCATGGACACTGTCAGGCGGGTTCTGAGGAGGAAAAAATCGAGCCGCTGAACCCTGTTAAGTTCCGGCTTTTACGCGGCAGCCTGCAAAACACCCCGCGTTTGAGGCGGTCCTGTACTGTGACGATGTATCTGGTTACAGTACAGTCCTACCTGAAACTCGACGTGTTTTTGTACGCCGGAGCGTACAAAAACCGGAGTTTTACGGCGTTAACACACTCGAAGAGTGTGTTACGTACAGCGAAGCGTATTGGAATCGTCGAACGCAACGTTACATGTACACGCCCTCAATTGGGCGTGTACTGTAACCGTATCTGTCGGACCGCCGGATATGTTGCAAAGGGTTCTTTGCGCCTCACAATGCACTATGCTATAATAAAGCGGAATTATCGAGAATCAGAATCGCTGAAAACGATTTGGGAGGAATATTTTGGGTAATCAGAATTATGTAAATCAAAACCAGGCGGGTCTGAAGGTGCGGGAAGTCAGTCTTCCGCGGCTTCTGCTTCTGACATTCCGGCGCTGGCGCAGCATGCTGGCGGCGGGACTCATTCTGGCGGTTCTCCTTGCCGGTATGAAGGTTGTGAAGGAATACCGGAACAGAGGTGTCTCCAATGTGGCTCAGGAGGAGTACCTGGCGGCCATGGAGATGTACAACGCGTCAGTCGAGGCCTACAACAACGCGATCGAGAAGTTCCAGACCAAGATCGATGCCAAGCAGAAATATTTCAATGAATCCCTGCTGATGCAGATCGATCCCCACAACGAGTCTGTCTCGACCGCCTCTTTTGTGGCGCGCACGCCCGGCCTTGAAAAAGCGGAGGAATCGGGGGATGTGGGCAGTGCCTCGGTGATAAATGCCGGCAATGTCGCCAACGCCTGCGCCGACTACATTATGAACGGGATCTCTTATGATAAAATTGCGAAAAAGTACGGCGTGCCTGAGCAGAGCATCCGCGAACTGGTCTTAGTGACTTCCGACCTCAACCATTTCACCAGTGTGTTCAAGGTGCAGGCCAGGAGCATGGACTTGAAAATGTCCGGGGAAATCATGGATCTGATCATCAAGTCGCTGGAAGACAACCGGGCGGAGTTAACCAAATCACTGGGCAGATATGAGCTGAACATGGTCAGCCGCAGTGATGAAGTCGCTGTCGACACAGCCCTTCTCCAGCAGCAGACCGAACTGCAGAATTCTATTGCCACTCTGCAGAAAAACCTGCAGACCTCCCAGACCGCTCTGAAGGAGCTGATCAAACCCAGTGTCGCGTCCGGCGCCTCCATGTCGACGATCATCAAGCACGGGATTAAGTACGGTGTGGCAGGAATGGCCGGAGGAATTTTTCTGATGATCCTGGTCTACGCGGTCCTCATCCTGCTCAAGGGAAAGATCCTCTCCAATGATGAGATCAATATTGCCTACGGCCTCAGAAACCTGATCACTTTCCCGGCCGGAAACGGACGGAAAACAGCTGCTTTCCCTATCGACAGAGTTGTGGAGAAGCTGGTCAGCGACGCTCCCGATATGTCGGTCTCCGCCGCCTATGATGTGCTCGCTGCCAAAGCCGAAAATCTGGCTGCCGGTCAGGGAATGAGCACAGTCATGATGGTCGGGACGATCGGCGGGACCAGGCTTTCCTCTTTTACCAATTCTCTCAACAAACATGCAAAGAAAGAAAACAGTCCTGTTTCCTACGAAGCCTGCTCTGACCTGGAAAAAGATGCTTCGTCGATCCGCCGGCTCCGCCAAGTGGATGCCTGCATTGTAGTCGAAGAAATCGGAGAGAGTTCCTTCAGGGAGGCGGCTGAAGTCGTGGAGATGATCCTTGCGTCCGGCAAGCCTATTCTGGGCACCGTATATCTTTGACACAGGACAGACGACCAGCCGGCAAGCGGACTGCCTGCTGTCACACTGACTGACCGCAGGCCGCCGGCCGCGCCCCTGGGGGCGCGGCCGGATAAGGTGACTTTGACTGTTTTTAAAGAACGGGCGGCGTCTGTCTTACAGAACAGGCGCTGTTTTTCTTATGACAAGGTCCGCGTAATGTATTGTCCGCCCTGCGGCGGACTCGGCCCGGCCGGGGGGCAGAGGCCGGCATGACCGCTTCTACCTTATTGACACGGCAAGTGAAATGTATTTTCCGCCCTGCGGCGGACAAGGACCGGTCGGAGGGCAGAGGCCGGCGCGGCCGCCTCTACCCTATTGACACGAGGATACAATGAGAAAAAAACGACTCTTAATCGTTCTGTTCGCGGCGATCATTATCGTCATCGCGCTTATTGCCGTGATTCCCGACAAGGTCGGAAAGACTGGAAGAAAGCGTGCAGGAAAGACTGAACAGGACTCATTAAAAATTGAAGACAGGGTTCTCGCCGAAAAGGATTTCAGGAAAAAGAGCGGGGAATCTGACGAGGGAGACGGGGAGCGGATGATCTCCTCCGGGGATCTGTTCTGGGAACAGGGCAATGCCGCAGTCGACTCCTCTTCGGACACGGTCTATCTTCCCTGCGGACTGCAGAAAGAACTGACCTGGCGGGAAGTCCTGGACGGACTGGAACCGGCGGACAGGACAGGAATCATCTGGTTTAAAAAGGACGATGCCATGAAGGATCTGCCGACCGCGATCGAAAAGGGTCATCCATTCAGCGCCCTTCTTGTCACCGGTGAAGAAAATCTGGAGTTCAATGTGATTCTGACCGGTCTTCCTGCTCTGTGCATTGACAAGACGGACCCCGATGAGATCGTGAGAAAGGA
>Ga0256407_10005235_pt1 | contig 20971 bp, 18 predicted proteins | sample RumenRJG_04DNA_FD_193489 | JGI IMG/M metagenome (GOLD analysis project Ga0256407, IMG submission 193489) | Bovine rumen microbial communities from Lethbridge, Alberta, Canada - RJG_04 | ecosystem: Host-associated > Mammals > Digestive system > Stomach > Rumen | place: Canada: Alberta... | reverse complement strand
ATAATGCTTACCGCCCCCCCCCCGATTGCGGATAGAGCCTTTTATGGTCAGGAGTTTTTTTGTTGTCTTCTTGCATCAAACTTGACATACCGAGAAAATGCATGTTAAGTAATGTGTAACAGGAATTTTTGCCTGTGCCATATTCTCTATAAACATGCTTTAGATGGTATTTTGCTGTTTCATAATTAACATGGAGATATCTGCTTATATCTCTTATAGTGGTTCCGCTATAGAGGCCATAAATCAACTGTTTTTCCAACTCTATAGGTTCTTGGTAAGGTGCTTTCAGCCATCTGTCTTTATGGAATTTATAGACCTCATGCGTAGTGATGTCAAAAAGATAATTTTCTCTCTTATTGAGTGGAGATAAAACTATCCTCGCGAGAGAGATAACGGGTGAACCCTTGTCGGTCTTCAGCAAAGGAGTCATTTTTAAGGCAAAGAAAACATTCATTCCAACTGTTTTATAGTCTTGGATGTGAAGTAATACGGGTGAAGTCCATTTGTTTTTCTTTAATGACATCAGTTTTTGGCTTTTTTCGTACATCGGTTTATTACCATACCATGTACTCAGCATGCAGTCTGCAATTGAGATGCCAAACTTTTGATTGTCTTCAGAGAGTGTCTTTTGGTTGCTGCAGCAAATCAGCCGGCCATGGTAATAATCAATTAAAAACGTACAACTGTTGTCCAACAAGTCCATATTTTGATAAAACAGAGTATTGTCTTCTATGAAAAGGCGATATTTATCTTTATCAAAAGACTCGTTTGAAAAATCTTTTTTTAAAAATGAAAGAGCCATCTCAACCTCCTTTTTATTCTAATATTAGGAAGACACAAAAACTATGCTAAACTCATACAAATCACACAAATTAGTTTACCCTATTGAGTAAACATAAGAAGGGAAGATAGCTTTTTGTATAGACTAAATCATTGCTTGCAGGGATGGCATTAAAAGGATTTGTTTAACTTTGTGCAGGAAAAGTTTATTATTATGGAACAGTCTTTGGTTGACAAATTTTCTTTTTGTCCTGTTTGCGGTTCTTCTAACTTTATGAAAGAAACCCATAAGTCCCATCGTTGCCTGGACTGCGGTTTTGAGATGTTTATAAATTCTGCCGCTTCTGTTGTAGCCATTGTTCTCCATGAGGGTAAGATACTGCTAACGCGGCGTGCATTTGAGCCCAAGAAGGGAGAATTGGACCTTCCCGGCGGTTTTGTGGACGCAGGAGAATCGTTGGAACAGGCATTGTTTAGAGAAATGAAAGAAGAGACGATGTTGGAGATAGAGACATTCAAATGGCTTTTCAGTTTTCCCAACAAGTATCTTTATTCGGGAATAGAAGTTCCCACGACTGATAATTTCTTTTTGTGTACAGTGCCTGATATACAGAGATTGCAACCTCAGGATGACGTAGCAGAACTTATATGGATACCACTAAAGGAGTTAAAACCTCAAGATATGGCATTCGTATCAATGCAGAATGCCATAAAAGAGTTACAGCAACGGCTGTTATAATCATTCAAGATAGGTATAACCGTATAATCCTGAACGATAATTATTGATAAAGTTTTTACCTTCTTGAGTAGATATCTTGCCTTGTTTTACTGCTCGTGCGACCCATGACTCCAGATGCCGTACTAAATGCTTCGGGTCGTACTGAACATATGTCAGCACGTCTGCAACAGTCTCACCTTCTTGAACATGATCAATATAGTAAGAATTGCTGTCAGTCTTGACGGTTACTGTTGTAGTGTCACCGAAGAGGTTGTGCATATTGCCTAATATTTCCTGATAGGCTCCAAGTAAAAATACGCCAATATAGTATGGTTCATCTTTTTTAATGTCGTGTAGTGGAATGAAATCGGTTAAACGGCCGTTGTTGACATATGTGGTTACCTTACCGTCGCTGTCGCAAGTAATATCGTGCAACGTTGCATTGCGTGTGGGTCTCTCCGTGAGGCGCTGGATAGGCATTAAAGGGAAGAGTTGGTCTATTGCCCATGTGTCAGGCATACTCTGGAAGAGAGAGAAGTTGCAATAATACTTGTCTGCCAGTAGTTTGTCAAGGCCTAAAAGCTCTTCCGGGATATGCTTTAAGGAATGTGACATCGCATTGACTTCACGCGTGATACTCCAATATACACTTTCAATTTGAGCTCTTGTTCTCAAGTCTATCAGTCCGTGGCTGAAGAGGTCAAGACCTTCTTCACGTATTTGCTGTGCATCATGCCAATCTTCAAGCATGGAGCGTGTGGATAGGTGGTCCCAGATTTCACTTAGGTCTTTTACTAATTTATGATCGTCTGGTGTAGCCTCCCACGATTCATCCATTTGTGGTAAGGAACTTTTTTCAAAGGCTTCAATAATCAACACAGAATAGTGTGCAGTAAGTGAGCGTCCGCTTTCTGTGATGATATTCGGATGAGGTATTTTATTTTGGTTGGCTGTATCCACAAAGGTATATACACAGTCGTTGATATATTCTTGGATAGAATAGTTTACTGAACTTTCGCTATTGGAAGAGCGTGTGCCGTCATAATCCACTCCTAAGCCACCGCCACAATCTACAAACTTGACATTAAATCCCATTGCATGGAGCTGTACATAGAATTGGGATGCTTCGTTTAACGCTGCTTGGATACGGCGGATACTGGTAACCTGACTACCGATATGGAAGTGTATCAGTTTCAAGCAGTCTTCCATGTTGTTTTCTTTAAGTTTATCAAGAGCTGCAAGCAAATCAGAAGAGTCTAAACCGAATTTGCTGGCATCGCCACCGCTTTCTTCCCATTTACCGCGCCCCTGTGCGGCAAGTTTTATACGAATGCCAATATCTGGACGCATATTTAATTGGCGAGCTGTTTGCATGATGGTATCCAGTTCCTCGTTTTTCTCTATGACAAGAAAGATGCGTTTTCCCATCTTCTGTGCCAGCAAAGCCAATTCGATGAAATTTCTGTCTTTATGACCATTGCAGACAATGATGCTTTCCGAGTCAGTATGTGTTGCCAAGACTGCGTGTAATTCGGGCTTGCTGCCAGCTTCCAAGCCAATATTAAATCGTTTGCCGCTTTTAACGATTTCTTCAATGACAGGACGCATTTGATTGACTTTTGCAGGAAAGACAATAAAATGCTCACCTTGGAAATTATATTCTTTGGCAGCTTTCTCAAAACAGTCAGCCGTTTTCTCTATACGATTATTTAAAATCTCAGGGAAGCGAAGTAAAATAGGAGCTTTTGTGTCACGCTCTGCCAGGTCGTCAATAATCTCTTTGAGATCTATCTGAACTCCGTTTTTGTTGGGTGTAACATAAACATTTCCCTTCTTGTTAATTCCAAAATAGTTGACTCCCCAACCTCCGATATTATAAAGTTCTTCGGAATCTTCAATTCTCCATTTTGCCATTTTCCAAATTCAGTATTTGTTGGATTTGTGAAACAATAATGCTTATTTTATCGTAACTATCAAGTACATTTACATCAATAGTATATTGTGCTTGCTCATAAAACGGACTGCGGTTTTGCAGTTGTTGTGTAATGAAAGTCTTTAGTTCTTCATCATTTTTACCTACCAAAAGAGGACGTACGGTGTGACTTATGTGATAATGGGTGATAATAGTTTCTGGGTCTGCCTTGAGAAATAGTGTTATTCCTGTGCGGTTCATGTATTCCATATTATCAAAGAAGCATGGTGTGCCGCCACCGCAAGATAAGACAATATCTTCAAACTCAGCAGCCTCACGTAGAAGGCGGTATTCAATGTCGCGAAAGCCCTCTTCGCCCTTTTCTGCGAAGATATCAGCTATACGTTTATGGAAACGATCTTCTATATACCAATCCAAGTCATAGAAACGAAGTCCCATACTTTTTGCGAGGGCTTTGCCAACGGTGGTTTTGCCGGCGCACATATAACCTACGAGAATGATGCTTTTCACTTTTTCTTTTTGCTATGCTGCGCCTTTTTAGAATCTTCTGTGTTTTCCTGTTTGTTAATTACATCCATACACTCTTGTAAAGTGAGCGCAGTGGGGTCGGCAGCAAGTTTCTTTGGAAGGTGATAATTTTTTTTCTTATAAGATATGTATGGACCAAATCGTCCGTTGAGGATGCTTATTTCTGGATTTTCCTCAAATGTCTTTATATGTCGGGAAGCGTCTGCTGTACGTTTTTGTTGGATAATATCAACGGCTTCATCCAGAGAAATTGTCAAGACATCACTGTCTTTCGGAATAGGATAATATTTTTTATTATGGAGGACATAAGGACCAAACCGTCCATTGTTAACCACTACTGTCTCACCTTCAAACTCTCCAAGAGTCCGAGGCATACGAAGAAGGTTCAGAGCGTCATCCAGAGTAATGGTTTCCAGACTTTGGCTCTTAAGCAGTGGCGTGAACACAGGCTTGATTTTATCTTCGGTTGTACCCAACTGTACCATTGTGCCAAAGCGACCTATCTTGACAGAAACCTCACGTCCGGTATCTGGATCAATGCCAAGAGTACGTTCTCCTACTTTTTTTTCGGACTTTAAGTCCATGGCTTTTTCAACTTCGGGTATAAAATTGTTGTAGAAAGTTTTCATCATCGCATTCCAATCTTTCTTACCTTCTGCGATGGAGTCAAAGTCTTTTTCAATATTTGCGGTGAAATTATAGTCTAAGATGTTTGGAAACTCAGCCAAAAGGAAGTTGTTAACAACGGTACCGATGTCAGTAGGCAACAGTTTTCCTCTTTCAGAGCCAAAAGTTTCTTTTTTTACGGTTTCAAGTATTTCTTTAGTTTTTTGTTGGAGGGTGAAGATGGTATAAGTCCTGCTGGTTCCTTCACGATTGACCTTCTCTACATAACCTCGTTGCTGGATTGTGCTGATGATAGGTGCATATGTGGAAGGGCGGCCAATACCCAATTCTTCCATCTTTCTAACTAAAGAGGCCTCATTGTAACGGGCATGTTGTTGAGTGAAGCGTTGTGTGGTATTTATAGTGTTGTATGTTATAGCATAACCTTTTTTCAATTCCGGCAATAAGGTCATGACATTCTCGCTTTCTCCGTTATCGGATGCCTTGTATATTTTCAGGAAGCCGTCAAATTTCTGTACTTCACCTGTGGCAGTGAACGTTTCTTCTCTGCCGTCAATATTTATCGTTACTGTCGTCTTTTCAAAGGTAGCGTCAGCCATTTGTGACGCCAAAGTGCGCAGGCGGATTAATTTATATAAACGTTTTTCCGCAGGTGTACCTGTAATGTCTTCAATGTCCATAAAGGTAGGGCGTATAGCCTCATGCGCCTCTTGTGCACCTTTGGCATTGGTTTGATATTTGCGCAATTTAGCGTAAGTTTCGCCATAGGTGTCAACGATATACTTATGGCTGCTGTTCAAGCAAAGGGAAGAAAGGTTTAATGAGTCGGTACGCATATAGGTGATGTGTCCTGCCTCATACAAGCTTTGTGCTATTCTCATGGTTTGAGAGACAGAGTAACCTAACTTATGTGCTGCCTCTTGTTGCAAGGTTGAAGTCTTGAACGGTGGAGACGGCATATGCTTTACAGGTTTTTTGGTAATATCAGATATGGACATTTGTGCGTTTGCGCAATGTTTCAAGAAGGCCACGGCTTCATCTTTTGAGGAGAATGTTTTGTTAAGTTCTGCTTTAAACTCTTCAACAGTGTTGTCTGGCTGTGTTACAGAGAAGACCGCGGTAACAACGTAAAAGGGTGTAGCCTTAAAGTTCTCTATTTCTTTCTCGCGGTCGCATATCAGTCGGACGGCAACACTTTGTACACGTCCGGCAGACAATGCCGGTTTGATTTTACGCCATAGTAGGGGTGAGAGTTTGAAACCAACGATACGGTCTAACACACGCCTCGCCTGTTGTGCGTTAACCAGATTTTCGTCAATGTGCCGTGGATGTTTGATGGCCTCTTCTATCGCTGTTTTTGTGATCTCGTGAAAGACGATGCGCTTGGTGCTTTTTATATCCAGCCCCAATACCTGTGCCAGATGCCAGGATATTGCTTCTCCCTCACGGTCTTCATCGGAGGCCAACCATATGGTGGAACTTTTTTTTGCTTCTGATTTCAGATGGCTGACGATTTGTTTTTTATCTTCAGGTATTTCATACAGAGGCTCAAAAGTGGTTGTATCAATACTAAAATATTTTGATTTGAGATCTCGTATATGGCCATAGCTAGGTAAAACTTTGTAGTCTTTTCCTAAAAAACGGCCTATTGTTTTTGCCTTCGCAGGTGATTCGACGATGACTAAGTTTTGTTGCATTTTAATGTGTTACTTTTGAATTTGGAAGCAAAAGTAAGAAAAATATATGGAGAAGGAAGCTTTTTCTCACCATAGATTATTTAAAAAAGATTTTTAATACTTACGTATTAATACATCTTCTTTTTTAGTCGTTTAACTTTTTTCTTGTCTTTTGCTAAGTCTTTTGTGTAGCTTAATATACGGTCGCTGAAGTCTGTTGTTATCCATGTGATATCGTGAGCGGTAGCCCAGTCTACAAGATATTCGTCTTCTACCATCCACAGATATGTTTCAATGCCTATTTCTTTAGCGCGCTTGATGTATTGCGGATGATTCAGGAATACGTCTACGCGGTATGAGATGGCGGAAAAGCCCAATGCTTTTGCAGAATCAGGGTCAACCTTTTCATGTAAAGAGGCGGAGTTGTAGATTACATAGCAGCCTGGTGCCTGGCGAACAAACTCTTTGCATGCATGTATGCTGAAAGACAAAAACATTACTTGGTTCATCATATCCATTTCTTTTGCTAATGCCACAATGTCATGGACGACCTCTGTTTCTTTTGCCGCAGATGCATGGGTCTTCATTTCCAACGCAATTTTGAAATCAGGAGTTTTTTTGGCTTGCGCAAACCATTCTCTTAGAGTAGGAATTTTGTTGCCATACGGGAGGACGTGTTTCTGTATGTCTGTCCATTTGCTCCGTTGACAATGTAACCCTTTTTTTATCTCATTGTTATGATAGATGATAAGTTCACCGTCGGCGGTTTTGTGCACATCAAACTCACATGCTTCCAATCCCATTGTCTTGTGAAGTTCTTGTGCTTGTTTTAATGCCTGAAGACTGTTCTCGTCGGTCATGGGGTTTGTGTAGAAACCTCTATGTGATAAGACTTTCGGCTGAGCGAAACCGGCTAAAGCTATTGTTGCTATGCCAAGAGAGAATAAAATCTTTTTCATAATTTATCGCTGTTTGGTGTTATAATAAACAAAGTTAATTCTATTAAATTAGAGATGGTTATGACAGTAATGTCTTATCTGTGTTGGGCGGTACGAACGACATCGGGGCCATAGATGGTTGTCCAGTCATCACGCATAGAAACTGTTGTCCAGCCGTTTGCTGTGCAGTCGGTCTTACATTTTGATGCTTTTTCAACGTTGCCCAGTTCGCGCTCAGTGTCATCACAGAGCACACAAAAAGCCTTGGAAGGGCGTTTATTTCCGCTTGTTACATATTCAAACATGGCGAAGTCGCTTGATGAGTTACCGAAGGCAAGGATAGGTTTTTGTCCCAATTCACGTACCATGAAGTCAACCTTATTGTATGCTGTGCATTTTTCCTTAAATCGTCCACGGACAACACGTTGCCCTTTGGTTTCATTAAAATGACAATGCTCCATAATGGCAGGCTCCTTCCAATCAAACTCTTCCGCTTTGTTCTCAGGCACATAATAGACTTCACTGGAGATAATTTGATAACGCTGAATGGGAAGGATGCCGTTTATCAAGGGGCGTGCCAAATCACGGTCACAGCCACTGCATAGATAAATCTGAAAACCATTGGCGGCAAGATAGCTTACAACTTCCAGCATGGGCCAATAAAATGCTGTTCCCCACGTTAGGTTTGACAGCCCGTCAACAGGCCTTGGTAGTAGTTGGCTGGTAACAAAGTTTTCAGTTTCTTCTTGTGTTAATCCCATAAATCCGCTATTCTGGACTTCTTGCAGTTTTTCGTCAAACTCTTTGGTTATGGCGCTGTGATTATAGGTATAGTCATATGCTTGCAAGGCAAACTCTCGTTGTTCTTTGGTCGGTGTATAGCTCTTATCGTCAAGCAGACGTTGCAGCATAGCCATCCAGTGATAATAGTACGGCGCTGTTTCACACAGGAGCGTACCGTCTAAATCAAATACGGCCAGCCGTGCCTCTTTCGGCACATAGTCTTTGCTGTGTTTGTTGGTGACGCTTGCTACAAAGGTTTTCAACTGAAGCAGAGCAGGGGAATCAGTTTTCCAATATTTGAAATGACCTTTTTTGCTGACCTTAATCTGTGCGAGGTCTTGCCGTGTGGGCTGTGCCACCACAGTTAAAGCATATATGGCAGTGAGTGCCAGAAGAATGATGCGTAGTTTCATGATGCAAAGTTACAAAGTTTTCGTTTAGTTACGGTAAAAGAAATATTTCATCGCAATAAAATGACATTGATATCGAGGATAAAAAGAGGTATGCCTGGCATAATGTAAGCGTCATTGCATATCACGAGAGGAAAAACAGTGTTTATTTGATTTTAGCAGTGAATGGATTCTTCAGATTTTTATATCCTGAAAGGTATATACGTGCTGAACCAAATTTAAGATACAGAAAGCATGCTATAGGCAAATGATTGGCATCATCAGAGACATAAAAAGTACCTATTTCCTTGTCTTTTTGTTTGTCGTTGTCGTATTCCATGAAGGAAATCTTTAGACAGCGGAAAGTACCAGAGCCGTTTTTTGTTTTAATCTTTTCCTTGCCCTGATATACCAGAGAATGTGTAATCATACCGTCTCCATCGGTCATGTGGAACTTAATATGGTCTCCGGGTTTTAACTTGGTTGCATCGAGTGAGCGCGCACGCATAAGCAGACTTGCCATGTCATATACAGATTGGTTGCTTTCCTCTGTCTTCCATGTTGAAGTACCGGAAGAATGGATGTATTGCTGTTTGACGATGGTTTTATTGTTTTTGTATGTGAACCAGACTTTGCGCACTCTATATTTGTCTTGCTCCAAGTCTGTCTTGGTGTAGAAAAGAGGTTGCAAGTCATAAGTCATGTAACTTGTCAGTGTGTCTCGCAGCACGAAAAACTTGTCCGCCTTACTGGAGCCCCGGGATAATATACGGACACGATAAGCAGGTGTGCCGTGGTAATAGGATGTAGTGGTGCTTATAGTGCCTGTACCGGCTTTGACCCACATGAATTTCCAATTATAATAGAGGTCATATTGAGCTGTTTCGCCACTTTGAAAGGCTGTGTTGATTATACCGTCGGTAATGGTGACGGATTGCGAAAAACCCTGCCGTCCGGCAAAGATGCACATGAGTGCTAAGCTGATGACAAACAGCCTGAGGCTATCTCTTACCCCTTTCTCGTTCACGTTCTGCATTGCGGTTTTGTATTGTTTTAGCCTGATCAGGCTTTTGTTTGGTAATGATTAGTGGTTTTTGCTTCTCTCGGGAGACAGCATCTACATTCCAGTCATGAGAGATATCCCACCGTGCTTTGACGATGACCTTTTGCGGACAATAGTACACATCCTCAGGCTGAAGCCCCTTGTCATAATCCCCTTCATCCCATTTGTTGTTGCCGTTTTTGTCAGCAATCATGCGGAGGAAATACGTACCGGGTTTTACAAAGAAGAATTCAGCCGTGCCGTTTTTTACCCGGGCATTGTTAATCGGCTTGTCTGATGTCAGCAGTTGCACAATGCCAGAGTCGGTATCCTTGCCAGTGACATTCACAAAGAGTGAGCCATAGAAGTCCAAAGAGGGTATATCAAATTTATCGTCTATCTTCAATGAAGCGTGGTCGTAGATGCCAATGAATGCGGCTGAGTCTACAATCAGCCTGTAACGCTGCTGTGGGCGCCATTCACCGTAAAGTATATATTTCATCATAGACACACTGTCTTGGCGGAACAGATACGGTGCTTCTTCATAAATAGAGTCTTTTTGAAGATATAGGTGTATTTTGGAGGTGTCTATTCTTGCAAGAGGTTCTTTGAATATAAACGACAGGTTTTCATTGGGAGCAATATTGCCGACGTATTTTGTCATCTCCAGTTCAGGGACAGGATAGTTTTCTTCATACGGTTCCCCTTTCTTCTTTCTCTTATTTTGTTCTTTCTTCCATTTCTTGTATGCTTCCTGCGCCCATTTCACTTGTTTCTCATGGGAGAATTTGGATATAAACTCAATTGTGTCGATTTGTTCAATGAGAATCCCCATACTGTCTGTTTCGAGATATTTTACCTCGGCTTCCAGTGTATCCTGATAGATAAGGGTAGTGTCTCGTAACCAATAACGCAGAGTATCTTTTGTTTCATTACTTTCAATAACCCAGGCATCTGTCTCGTTAAAGTTAAGTCCCTTTATTGTGGGCAGTTCGGTTGACGGTCCTGTGAAAAACAGGTCAAAGTGTCTGGAATCAGAACGTTCGGTCTTTAGCAAATGCCTGTCTGCGTGTGTTGTGTTAAATGCACAGAGGACAACATTATCGGGCATAAAATGCGTATAATGAACAGGGACAATGGAATCATAAAAGATGCTGTCATGCCAGATGGTATCCATTTTCACGTCAGGAAAACAGTCTGTTGTAATGGTTTGTGGTGAAAAGGCTATCATCTCACTCTTTTGTGAATAGCGGAAATCACCGTCAGCATCGTTTAGTGCATAGATTTTATATGTGCCACGTTTGACACCCCGGATAACAAAGCGACCTGAGCCGTTTGTGCGTGCAACACGTAAGAAAGGTGTTTTTGTAAATGCCGTATCTGCCATGTCTTCATGCAGACCGACCAGAATGCCTTTAACCGGCTCCAGATTCGCTGCATTGAGGACTGTTCCGGCAACTTCCATGGTGTCGATATTCTCGCCTGTAGAGAAGACAAAAGCATAATTGCCCAAAGGATTACCTTCGTTATTGTCAATTATGGCGTCAGAGAAGTCAATGGAGTAGGTTGTGTTAGACTTAAGAGAGTCGGAAAGCTTAACCTCAATGTATTTACCTTTGGAAGCAATTTCCGGCATCTCTAATTGCGGAGGAGATACAACGACTTTCTCTGTTGCGTTCTCCAGTTGAACAAGTTCATTAAAGAAGATTTGTATTTTTGCGTTTTTGCTGCCAATCTGTCCGTAAACGGGAGTACTTCCTATGATGCGTGGCGGTTCTTCGTCATAAGGACCGCCGTCAGGTGTACCGGGATTTGCACAGCTTGTCACAAGAAGCATGCACACCAGTGAAAAAAGAAGTACTCGCAGTTTCATCGTGGGGATACTTGTTTTTAGTTATTCAGAGCAAGAATTTTTTCTATTATTTTTCTGTCATTGCATAGGCGTGGCACCTTATGCTGACCGCCCAGTTTGCCTTCAGAGGCGAGCCAGTCATTAAAGACATTAGGTTTTGCCACGATTATCTCCAGAGGCTGCAATGTGATGTCTTTTGAGCGTTTTGCCTCATAATCAGAATTGAGTTTTTGTAAACTTTTGTCAAGAACCTCAGCGAAGTGTTCTACGGAATCAGGCATATGGCTAAACTCGATAAGCCATTGATGCCGGCATTTGGCTTGCTTATCCATAAAGATGGGTGCCGCGGTATATTCGCAAACCTCTGCTCCGGTTGCTTGACAAGCCATCTCCAGTCCACGCTCAGCATTATCAACGATAAGTTCTTCGCCAAATGCATTGATATAGCTTTTGGTTCTTCCTGTAATGACAAATTTGTAAGGTTTTGTTGACGTGAAACGTATAGTGTCTCCTATTTCGTATCGCCACAATCCTGTGGTATTGCTAATGACTAATGCGTAATTCTTGCCTGTTTCAACAGCCCATAAAGGCACGGGCTCCGACTGTATGTCTCCGACATTTTCTATAGGAATAAATTCGTAGAAGACACCCATGTGTGTCATAAGTTCCATGGCGTTATCCGCAGGATCTGTTTGTAAGCCAAAGAAGCCTTCGCTGGCGTTGTATGTTTCCATGTAGTTCATATTTTCCTTGGCGATGATGTCAAGATAGGCATCACGGTAAGGGGCAAATGCGACTCCTCCATGGAAGAACACCTCCAAGTTGGGCCATACTTCCGAGATAGAATGCTTGCCGCTTACTTCAAGTACTTCATTTAAGACAGACAGCATCCAAGACGGGACTCCGCTTATGTTTGTTATATTCTTGTGAATCGTTGTTTGTGCTATGAGCTTGCGTTTTTGCTCAAAGTCACTCAATAAAGCAATTTCTTTTCTCGGTTCACGGATTTTATTAATCAGTGACGGGACATTCTCTATCATGATAGCACTCAAGTCTCCCACTAAGCTTTGGGGAACATCATAATTGGGTTGATGGCTGCCACCTAGCATCAAGGCGCGTCCGTCAAACAAACGGCTTTTAGGATGATTGTGCAGATAATATGCAACGGTTGCCATGCCGCCTCCGTAATGTGTGTCGTGCAAATATCTTTTGCTGACAGGGATAAATTTGCTTTTATCATTGGTTGTACCGGAACTTTTGGCGTACCATGTCACTTTCCCCTTCCATAGGATATCGGCTTCGCCATGGCGCATACGGTCAATGTATGACTTTAGTTCTTCGTAGGTGTTTATGGGTACGTTTTTGACGAAATCATCATAATTTTTTATATCTTCGTAGTGATGATTATGCCCCCACTCAGTGTCGCATGCCGTTTTTACCAAATGTGACAACAGTATGCGCTGAACATTTTCAGCATCGTCCAAAGCATGTTGGACTTTGGTATAGATGTGATTGTAATATATTTTTGCTAATGGCGTAAACCTCATGTCAGTAATCCTTTTTTAACAAATACATCATGCAAAGATAAAGCAAACTTTTCACTTTCATAAATGAAGATACGTTAATAATTGTTTGTGAAGTGTTCTAAAAGATGTAATTTTGTAGAAACATATCAAAAGAATGGCATGAGACATTGGGAAAGCATCAGGGAATTTGATGAAATTTTATTTGAGAAATGGAACGGAATAGCTAAGATTACTATCAACCGTTCGCGTTACAGGAACGCTTTTACGCCAAAGACCACATTGGAGATGTCGCAAGCGTTTGCTTATTGCAGAGAAGCCCAAGACATAGGTGTTGTTATCTTGACAGGTGCCGGTGATAAAGCTTTTTGCAGCGGTGGCGACATGAATTTCAAAGGTCGCGGCGGATATATCGGTCAGGACGGTGTGCCGCGTTTGAATGTCTTGGATGTTCAAAAGCAAATCAGAAGTCTTCCCAAACCTGTCATTGCCATGGTCAACGGATATGCTATCGGAGGCGGTCATGTGCTTCACGTTGTATGCGACCTGAGTATCGCCAGCGAAAATGCGATTTTTGGTCAGACCGGTCCTAAGGTTGGTTCATTTGATGCCGGTTTCGGTGCATCCTATCTTGCGCGCATTGTAGGTCAGAAGAAAGCCAGGGAAATATGGTTTATGTGCCGCCAGTACTCAGCCCAAGAGGCATTGGAGATGGGACTGGTCAATGCCGTTGTACCTTTTGACAAACTGGAGGATACCTGTGTGGAGTGGGCAGAAACGATGATGGAAAGAAGTCCGCTTGCCTTGCGAATGATCAAAGCTGGGTTGAATGCGGAGCTGGACGGACAAGCGGGCATACAGGAACTCGCAGGAGATGCCACGATGTTGTATTATTTTTTAGATGAGGCACAGGAGGGCGGAAAGGCTTTCCTTGAAAAGCGCAAGCCTGATTTTAAGAAGTTTCCGAAAATACCTTGATGGATTTAAATCAGTTTCTGGCTGAGTGGTTTGATTCTTCAGACAAAATAAAGGTTCATACCAGTGGTTCTACGGGCCAGCCAAAAACGATTTGGCTGAATAAGGAAAAGATGCGCATAAGTGCGCGTCAGACGTGCAGTTTCTTGGGATTAAAACCGCACGACGTTGCGTTATTGTGCATGCCTCTTGATTATATTGCAGGAAAAATGATGGCAGTGAGGGCAGATACGTGTCAGCTGCACCTGATCAGCGTACCTCCCACAAGTCGTCCGTTGGAAAGACTTGTGGGAGTGTCGGGCAAAGCTGTTCATATTGATTTTGCGGCGATGATACCGATGCAGGTACTCCTTTCACTTGAAGACAGCACTACCAGAGAGGTGCTCAAAAGTATACGTCACCTCATTATAGGCGGAGGCCCGATAAACGCGTTGCTGGAGAAAGAGCTGAAAGACTTTCCCAATGCCGTTTGGAGCACTTATGGCATGACGGAAACAATGTCGCATATTGCTCTGCGACGTCTCAGCGGAAAAGACGCATCTCAATGGTACGAACCCTTTGCCGGAGTCTCTGTTGCCTTAGATCAAGATGATTGTCTGATGGTCACCGCACCGGCAATTTTGGATGAAACTATCACGACAAACGATATTGCAGAGTTGCATCCCGACGGTCGAAGATTCAGGATACTGGGTAGAAAAGACAATGTCATCTGCTCCGGTGGCATAAAAATCCAGATGGAGGAAGTCGAGGAGAAGTTGAGGCCTGTTGTTTTTGGCGATTTTGCTATTACGAAATGTCCTCATCCTGTTTTGGGAGAATGTGTGGTGATGCTGACAACATCGGCAGACGTGTCACACATCAAGCAGCTATGCGCTGACAACCTGCCGCGCTATTGGGTTCCTAAAGAATATGTGTCAGTTACAGAAATTCCATTGACCCCTTCTGGTAAAATAGCCAGAAAGGAGGCGTTTGATGTGGCTTGTTCAAAACTTAAGGGCAAGTTGCGTTAACTGATACCGCTAATTGCCGATATGTATGCCATTCCACAGGATGGAATGTAAATTCCACAGGCGCGAACATAAATTCCGCGGGCTGGAACATATATTCCATGTGGTGGAACATAAAAATGTCCCACGATGGTACGGCACGTTTGCGGTGATTAATGTTTGGATTTATCGCTGTTCAGTTGCAGCCAGCTGCAGATAGGATAGTGGTCAGAACCATTTACCCGGTTGCACACCTTGCTCTTAGCCACATTCCAGTGGTCGCTGCATAGGATATTGTCAATACGGAAATACATGCCCCCTTCGTGGTAAGATATGCCGGGACCGTTGCCTCCTCGTGTGTATGAATCGTTTAGAATCTGGGTCAGTTGGAAGTGGACATATGATAAGGGGGAATCATTAAAGTCTCCGCACATGATGATGGGTACATTTCCCAGAGTTTTGATATATTTTATGAGCGTGTCTGCCTGTCGTGCACGATGGGTGCCCGCATCATCTACCTTGCGCGCCAGATAATGGATGTTTGATTTTGTATCTTCCTTTGTGGGTTGTGTAACGACATCTTTAAAGACATTTTTATCGTCAACACTTATATTGTTGGAGGAAAAATGACTGTTGATGACAATAAGTGTGTCATTGTCTTTTTTCAGACGGTAGATTATTGCGCCGTGCTGGATATCGGGACCTTTGACGATACATTTGTCTATAATAGGGTAATGCGTGTATAGACTCAAAGTGTTATATAAAAAAAGAGTAGTGTCTTTATATGCCCAAAGTGACATGACGGAGTCTATTGTCGGTCTTTCTGAAGAGTTGTATCCACCTTCTTGCAGGCACACGATGTCAGCTGCGCTGTGATGGATAAAATCATAGATTTCGGTTTTGTTTTCAACTATTCCCTTGCCAAAGGTGTCAACGTTATAGCTTAATACCTTGACATAAGCCTCCTCTTCATTGAGCTTTGAGAAATTGATGGGAAAAAATGTGCGAATAGGTACACCGCAAATGAGAAGGCCCAATAAACTGTTAATAAACCAGCGGAAGTCAATAAGAAGCCACAGAAGTGTGCATCCGCAATATACTAACAGAATCGGACCGAAAGCCAATCCCAAAGAAACCAGCCATGGGTGGTTGGAAGGATGAAACATACCGCTGTAGCCAGATGCGCACAAGAGGATAAAGACGACACTTTGCAGACACAGCAGCAAGAACTTGATGATGCCACTGAAACTGTTATGCGAAGTGTTCTTTTTACCCATTATCTCCGAAATAATTTTTCTTTTTCTTCGGCAGTCAGACTTTCATAGCCTGATCGCTTTATCTTTTCCAGAATGTGATTAAGTTCTTCGGGTGAAACCTCTTCAGGTTTGTCTTGTGGTTTTTCAGTTTCCGGTCTTTCTTCTTTAGAGAAGAAGTCATGCACTTTTTGTTTGAATGATTTCTTTTCCGGTTCATACTCTTCCCAAGTAGTAAAACCGGAATATCGTTCTTGCTCCTTCTTTTTATAACGTCTGATAAGCAGCCAGCCAGCGGCAGCTCCGCCCAGGTGTGCGAAATGTGCAACACTGTCGCCCGAAGCACCTAAAGCCACGATAAGTTCCAAAGCGATGAAGCCGGCAATCATGTATTTGGCTTTCATCGGGATGGGCGGTATGAGTAGCAACACCCGTTCGTTAGGGAAAAGCATGCCGTAAGCTACCAGGACACCATAAACACATCCTGACGCACCGATGGTAGTCCAGGTGCTTAGAAATTGGCTCATGGGCATGGAGTGCGTGCCAAGGTTAACCATCTCATAATTGTTTAGGCCCTGGGCGTAATATGAAATGAGTTGCACGATTTCCTGACTGATTCCGGCGATGATACCACAGAGGAGATAGAAAATCAGAAATCTTTTACCTCCGAGAACAGACTCGATAATTCTGCCAAACATCCACAGCGAAAACATATTAAAGAATATGTGTGTGATGTTGGCATGCATGAACATATATGTCAATAATTGGAAGGGTTGGAAATTAGAAGCTAAAACAAAATGTAACCCAAGCAATTGGTTAAGGTCGAAATTCCACCGCTCGCCGACCATCATGGCCATAAAAAGTATGCCATTGATAATCATCAAATTTTTGGTTATTGGAGGAGTCATGTTTTATATATAAGATTCAATATGATATTTAATTGTGCAATTATTGTGCCAGTTTAATGAGTTTCTTTGCAATGTAATTGGATATAAAAAATATGGGAAGTGCAAATATCCATCCTGCAAGAACATCTATAGCATAATGGGCGCCAATGTAGACTGTTGAGGCGCACAATATAACATAAAAAGGAGTTAGCGACCAAAACAGTTTGCGCGATAATTTCCATGCGAGTGTGAGTATGATAGAAGACAACCCGACGTGTGAACTTGGGAAAGCTGCGATGGGCTTCTCGCTTTTTTGCATTTGATCGACAAGATAAGAGAAAAGTCCGCCGTCGGCAGATTGGTTGTGAACAAGTTCAGGGTGATAGCGGAACCAGTCTCCCACGTTGGGGAAAACACCTTGCAGCGCTTTGTCTATACCGATGTGCTGAAAATAGAATTGCGGACCGGCGGAGAGGACAAAAAGAAAGAAGGTGTAAAATAAGATAAAAGAACATACTACCACGCAGGCGTAATACTCCAAAGAGGTATCATTCTTAAACAATGGCCATAGCACAATGGCGAAAATCATAATGTAGTAAGAAAAATATCCCATGTTAAACAACTCCTGCCACCAAAATCCGCTGAGAACCTGACAGAAAAGAACGGAAGGCTGGCAACCAAAAATAGCCTGATCGACCATTGCAAAAATATGGTCTGTGTTGGGCATGAGACGGGCGTAATGATAGATATCAGGATACCAATATGATAATAGTGTTATTTGGAAAAAGATGCGCAACAAATAAAAACACTGGCACGGGCGACACCTATATAATCCCCATAGGGCACCCGTTGCAGCAAGGATATAAACACGGTTTATAACCGGTGTAATCTCAATATCGCCCCACAGGCATCCTGCCAATATAAGTGTGAAAGCACAATATGCCAGCATTATCCACTCTATTGCTATAGGACCTTTGACAGGTTTAGGGATAGTAGTAAAAAGTTGTCTTATATCCATTTTTCTTTTTTATACCATGCAATGGTTTCTCTTACGCCTTTCTCCAAGTTGTAGTGTGGCTCATACCCGAGTGCCGTTATCGGAGATATATCGCATCGCCAGTTTCGTTGTTTGAGGATGTGATACTTATCATTGTTTAGTGCAGTCAGCTTACCTGTTACCTTACTTAACAGCGTGTTTGCATTACAGATAAGTCTGAGCAGCCATAATGGAGCCTTAATGTGTAGTACACCTGTTATACCCATTTCTTTTTGTAGTAGGACGCTGAAATCTTTGGAACTGTAGGTGTTGCCATCACTGACAAAATAGCTGTGTGACCTTTCTCCTTTCTCTGATACTAAAAAGACAGCATCAACTAAGTCTTTGACATAGACAAATGTTATCTCTTGCGGTTTAAAGCCCACAGAGAAGTCGATGTGCTGCTTGATGCTTTTTGCCATTAAAAAATAGTCTTTTTCACGTGGGCCATATACTCCTGTTGGGCGTAGGATGACAAAATCAAGGTCGGTCTGCTTGCGCAAATATTCTTCTGCGGCAAGTTTGCTTTCGCCGTAAGCGGTATTAGGTTCTGCCTTATCATCGTCAAGGATGGGCGCATACACGTGTCCTTTCTCATCGGACACGGGTTGCTGACGGATGCCGCCAAGGACGCTCAGCGAACTGAGATAGATCATCCTTTTTGGAAGCATATTACAGAGTCTTAAAGACTCCACGAGGTGCTGCGTACCCTTATAGTTTGTCTTGAAAAAGTCATCCCTGTCTTTGCCTTTAGTTGCTCCTGCCGCATGTATGACGATGTCCCATCCGTAAGGGGATTGTGTCTTGAAAGAACAGAGTTGTTGCTGTAATACAGCCATATCTTCAAGATTGAGTTCTATGAAGTGTATGCGTTTGTCTTGCAAATATCTTCGGCTACTGGTCGGGCGTATGCCAGCCCACACATCGTGACCCAGCTCGATGGCTTTTTCAACAATGAAACTTCCTATAAAACCGCTTGCTCCAGTTACCAGTATCTGCATAGTGTGTTAATAAGTCAATTCTATATGTTGGGATTGAACATCATGCTGCATAAAACGACATGCAGAGTGGTCAAAGATAATGTTGTTTTCCGTTGTAAGATAGCGGCAAGTACCGTCTCGGGTGCATTTGTCTGCCATTTCGGGATGGCGGTGCAAATACTCTTGTAAACTGGAGGCAATGTATTCGCCCTGGGCAATAACCTTGATTTTGCTTGAAAGGTGCTTTTGTATAAGCGGTAGCAACAAGGGGTAATGGGTGCATCCCAATATTATCGTGTCAATATTGTGGTCTTTCTCCATCAATTCTTCAAGAGATTTCTTGACGAAATAATCTGTTCCGGCACCATCCAACTCAAAGTTTTCTACCAAAGGGACCCACATGGGGCATGCTAAACCTTCCACGTGGATATCGGGATGCAGTTTCTTGATCTCCATCTCATACGACTTAGAATTTATCGTTCCTGTCGTGGCAAGTATGCCGATATGACGGGTGTGGGTAAGTGGACCTATACATTCTGCAGTAGGACGTATGACACCAAGTACCCTGCGATGGCTGTCTATTTTTGGGAGATCTTTTTGCTGAATTGTACGTAGAGCTTTTGCCGAAGCCGTGTTGCATGCCAATATAACCAGATGACAACCTTGATGGAATAAAGCCGTTACCGCCTCTAATGTATAATGATAAATAATATCAAACGAACGCGTTCCATAGGGTGCACGGGCATTATCTCCCAAATAGAGATAATCGTATTCAGGAAGTTTTCTGCGCAGTTCTTTTAATATAGTCAAACCGCCGTAGCCGGAGTCAAAAACACCGATAGGTCCCGGTAGTTCAGGAAGCCTAAGAGATTTCACGAGGCTGTGAGTTAATTGGATTTGAGAATTTCGGAAACCTTTGCATTTTCCGTTTCCTTTGACAGGGGTGTAGTGGTTGTTTGCCCTTCAGGTGCAGGTTCCGTCGTGGTGTCGCTCTTGACACGAGTGGCTGTGTTGATAGGTATCACTGTTCCATTCAGGCGTGCCAGCACCACTTCGGTAATGTCTAAACCAGATTCGTTGTGTATGAACGGGAAATTGTGACCGTCAGAGTTTCCTATGAAGAGCAGTCCGTTCTCTTTGCCTATTAAATGAAGCACGCTGTCAAGTTTTGCCTCCAATGGTTGGATGAGTTCTCTTTCTGCATTGCCCAACAATCGCTTGGCATCTTCTCTGAAGCTTATGCCTTGCTCCATGGCGACTTGTAGCTCTTTTTGGCGCTTGAGCATAATTTGTTCAGGAAAGTTTTTCTGCCCTTGAAGGTAGTCGGCAAACATCTTCTTGAATTTCTCTTCATTATATGTCGCCTCTTCCTCGTATTTCTTTTTTAATGTCTGTAATGCCGTTTGTGCTTGGGTGTATTCTGGCATTGTCTGCAATATCTTGCTGTAACTTAAAAAACCAAATTGATATTGCTGTGCGCTTGCAGTTTGCGGTGCAAGCATCACGACCATCCATGTAAGTGGTATGATAAAACCCAATATTCTTAAATAAGTTTTCATAAGCCGTAGTGTTTTTAAAGATATGCAAAGATAGATTTTTTCCCGTAAATGATGCTTCTTGTACTCTTAAATTCTTTGTTTTTAACAGCTGTTAGCATGTTTAGATGCTTCCAAGTGAACTCAAGGTTGCTGTTGTCATTTAATGTGCATTTCATTTTTCAGAAAGGGTGTTGCACCTGCACTTTAGCTTAACACAGTATAGCCAGAAATGGTTAAAAGACGAGAGAACAGATGTTTTGGGAAGCAGATGAAGTCATTTAAGACAGGCAATATCTTTTGCCAAATGTTTAAAATATTTACGAAATAATTTGGTTTATATTATAAACTTCTCTATCTTTGCACCGTGATCCGGACACAATTGGCCTTTGATGTGCTTTCTGCAGGAGCACGGACAGGGCCAGAGAGTAGTAAAGAACATCATTAATTAATTAAAAAATGAAACAACAATGGAAGAAAAGAACAATATGACTGCCGAGCGCAGTCTGGAAATCATTAAGGAATCTATA
>Ga0256407_10005233_pt1 | contig 20971 bp, 18 predicted proteins | sample RumenRJG_04DNA_FD_193489 | JGI IMG/M metagenome (GOLD analysis project Ga0256407, IMG submission 193489) | Bovine rumen microbial communities from Lethbridge, Alberta, Canada - RJG_04 | ecosystem: Host-associated > Mammals > Digestive system > Stomach > Rumen | place: Canada: Alberta... | reverse complement strand
AAGGTAGTCATTTTTTAATAAAGAGCCAAACCTTTTAAGCTATTTTATGAGGATTTGCTCTCTTTTTTTATCTCTATTTTGGCATGGTGTTTGCTAAATTATTCGTATATTTGCAAAGTGAAAGAAATAAATTAGTATTATATGACGAGTCAATTTTCGCCAAAAGTATCGGAAATACTGGCTTATTCACGCGAAGAAGCCGCCAGACTGGCTAGTCGCTCGGTAGGACCAGAGCACTTGCTGTTGGGTATGCTCAGGATGACTAACGGTCCTGTGTATGACCTCTTTCATCGCCTGAAACTGAACCTTCAGTCTGTGAAAACAGAACTGGAGATGCGTGTGAAGGAGGATGAGATCGCTGAGCCTATCCGCACCTATGACCTCGTGCTCAACGAGAAAGCCAGTAATATTTTGAAACTTGCTGTGCTGGAAGCACGTATCCAGCGCACCAATAAAGTAGATGAACAGCACCTGTTGCTCGCCATCCTCCATGATGCCGTGAACAATGGTGCCAAACAAGTATTAGAACTGAACAACATGAACTACGAGGACGCAATGGCAATACTGTTTGCCCCCAAGAAGGAAAACGGTGTTACCAACGGTGTAAGTCTGCCTGATGAGGAGGAAGAGGACGAAGAATACAATGAGGTGTCAAGATCACGCCATACCACATCGCCTCATGAGGGGACTGCCACTACAACAGTGAAGAAGCCTACCACTAAGACACCTGTATTGGACACCTTCGGCACCGACCTGACGGCTGCTGCCGCTGAGGGGAAACTCGATCCCTGTGTGGGGCGTGAAAAGGAGATACAGCGTATCATTGAGATTCTGGGGCGCAGAAAGAAGAATAACCCTATATTAATAGGTGAGCCGGGTGTGGGAAAGAGTGCCATCGTGGAAGGACTGGCACAGATGATCAACTCGCACCATACGAGTCCGATGCTCTTCGGCAAGCGGATCTATACCCTCGACATGACGGGTGTGGTGGCTGGTACGAAGTATCGCGGACAGTTTGAGGAGCGTCTGAAGCTCCTGATGAAGGAACTTGAGGCAAATCCCGACGTGATTGTGTTTATCGATGAGATTCACACGATTATTGGAGCAGGCTCATCGCCTGGTACGATGGATGCCGCCAACATCATGAAACCTGCCCTGGCAAGAGGTACGATACAGTGTATCGGCGCTACCACGCTCGACGAGTTCCGTAACTCTATTGAGAAAGACGGTGCCCTGGAGCGCAGATTCCAGAAGGTGCAGGTGGAGCCGACCACGAATGAGGAGACGCTGCAGATTCTGAAGAACATCAAGGACCGTTATGAGCATCATCACCACGTGACTTATACTGACGATGCGCTCTTGGCATGTGTCAAATTGACAGACCGCTATGTAACCGACCGTTTTATGCCTGATAAGGCTATCGACGCCTTGGACGAGACGGGTTCACGCGTACATCTGTCGAATGCACAGATGCCCCCCGATATCGCTGAGAAAGAGCAGGAGATTGAGAGCGTGAAGGAGAAGAAACAGCTGGCTGTGAAGAACCAGAATTTCGAACTGGCTGCGGGCTATCGTGACAGACAGACGCAGTTGGAGACTGAGCTGGAGGAAATGAACGAGCGCTGGAGAAAGGGCGAAGACGAGGAATGCCAGGTGGTGGATGCCGAACAGGTGGCAGATGTCGTGTCGCTGATGACCGGTGTACCTGTTCAGCGATTGGCAGAAGAGGAGGGTGTCCGTCTGAAAGGCATGGCTCAGGAACTGAAGAATTCTGTGATTGCCCAGGATAAGGCTATCGAAAAGATGGTGAAAGCCATCCAGCGCAATCGTGTGGGCTTGAAGGATCCCAACCACCCCATCGGCGTGTTTATGTTCCTCGGACCGACAGGTGTGGGTAAGACGTATCTCGCCAAGAAACTGGCTGAATTTATGTTTGGAAGTCCTGATGCGTTGATCCGTATCGACATGAGTGAATATACGGAGAGCTTCAACACCTCACGACTGATTGGTGCGCCTCCGGGCTATGTGGGCTATGAGGAGGGCGGACAGCTGACAGAGCGCGTGCGTCGTCACCCCTACTCGATTGTGCTGCTCGACGAGATTGAGAAGGCACATGGCAACGTGTTCAACATGTTGTTGCAGGTGCTCGATGAGGGACGTCTGACGGATGGAAACGGACGCATGGTGGATTTCCGCAACACGGTGATCATCATGACCTCGAATGCAGGAACCAGACAGTTGAAGGATTTCGGACGAGGCGTGGGATTCAGCGCTTCTGACACGACAGGACTGATGCTGAACGAGCAGGATAAGGAACATGCAAGAGGCATTGTGCAGAAAGCGCTGTCGAAGCAGTTCTCACCTGAGTTCCTGAACCGTCTGGATGAGATTATCACGTTTGATCAGCTCGATCTGGATGCCATCAAGAAGATTATCGACATCGAACTGAAGAGTCTCTATAAGCGTATTGAGCAGATCGGCTATAAAGTGAGTCTGGCTGAGGATGCCAAGGAGTTTGTGGCCACGAAGGGCTATGATGTGCAGTTTGGTGCCCGACCGCTGAAACGCGCCATCCAGAATTACATCGAGGATGGTATCAGCGACATCATCGTGAACGGGAACCTGCCGTTAGGCTCCGTGATTCATATCACGCTTCATGAAAACAAAAATGAGTTAGTGTTCAACTAACTCATTTTTCTTTTATTCTCTTTTTTACCTTTACAAACTCTCACATTCCTTAAGCCACAGGGCACTCGAAGCATCGCTCGGCATGCGCCAGTCGCCACGGGGTGAGAGACTCACACTTCCCACCTTCGGACCATCAGGCAGACAAGAGCGTTTGAACTGCTGATTGAAGAAACGGCGACAGAAGGTGACGAGCCACTTCTTGATGGTTGCATCATCGTAGGTATCGGCAAAAGCCTTCTGAGCCATCAGGAAAATCTTCTTCGGACTGAACCCATAGCGCAGGAAGTAATAGATAAAGAAGTCGTGGAGCTCGTACGGTCCCACGAGGTCTTCGGTCTTCTGCTTGATATTGCCAAGTTCGTCGGCAGGAATCAGTTCGGGAGAGATCGGGGTATCCACAATGTCGAGCAACGTCTCCGTAGCCATCTCGCCTGATACATAAGTCACGAGGTAACGGATGAGCGTCTTGGGTACGCCTGCATTCACACCATACATCGACATGTGGTCGCCGTTATAGGTGGCCCATCCCAAAGCGAGTTCTGACAGATCGCCAGTACCAACGACAATGGCATTCTCCTGGTTGGCCACATCCATCAGAATCTGCGTACGCTCGCGTGCCTGAGAGTTCTCATAGGTGATATCGTGCTTCTTCATGTCATGGCCGATATCCTCGAAATGCTGGATGACGGCCTTGGCGATGCTGATCTCCCGGATAGTGACACCTAAGGTCTGCATCAGTTTGACGGCATTGTTGTGTGTACGATCGGTGGTACCAAAACCTGGCATCGTAATGCCAATGATACCTTTACGATCGAGATCCAGCTTATCGAAAGCTTTGACGGTGACAAGCAGGGCCAGCGTAGAGTCAAGTCCGCCACTGATGCCAATGACAGCTTTCTGTGCATTGATGTGGTAGAGACGTTTGGCGAGTCCTGCCACCTGGATGTTCAGAATCTCCTCACAGGCAGAATGCATATCCTCATTCTTTGGAATAAACGGATGGGGATCGATGGCACGTTGCAATTCAAAGTCGCGTTCCTGAACGGGTTTGCAGGCTATCTCCAAAGCATGGGAATGACGCTGTGCATTGATGAACGTGGTGTTCTGACGGCGCTCTACACGCAGCTTCTCTACATCGATCTGATACTGCTGGATCTGGGGTGAGAAACAGAAGCGATCACCCTCTGCAAGAAGGTGTCCGTTCTCGAAGATCATGGCGTTGCCACCATAGACGAGATCCTGTGTGGATTCGCCAAAACCACTGCTGGCATAGACATAGCCGCTGATGGTGCGGGCACTCTGCTGAGCCAGCAAGGATTTGAGATAGGCATGTTTGCCAATGAGCTCGTTGCTGGCGGATAGGTTGAAGATGATATCAGCACCAGAGAGTGCCAGGTTGTTGCTGGGCGGAATAGGTGCCCATACATCCTCACAGATCTCGACGCCAAACTTCATGCCGCTGGAAGTGACGAAGAGCTTGGGCTCAGCACTCACAGAGACTGACGTGCCTGCGAAATAGAAATTAGAAGGATTCAGATCCTGAGCAGAGGCAAACCAGCGCTTCTCGTAGAACTCGGCATAGTTAGGCAGATAAGTCTTGGGGATGACACCCAATATCTGGCCTCCCTGAATGACGGCAGCACAGTTATACAACAGGCCGTTGATGATTACTGGCAGGCCTACAATGGAGATGATATTGAGTTTGCGGGTGAAGTCGAGCAGCGTGATGATGGCACCCTCGGCACGATCGAGCAGGAGCTGCTCTTTGAAGAGGTCCTGACACGTGTAGCCTGTGATACAAAGCTCCGGGAATACAATCACTTCTACCCCACGGCCTTCGGCCTGGGCGATGATACTCTCTATCTGCTGGACATTGTAATCCACATCAGCCACCTTCACAGCAGGAACGGCAGCTGCCACTTTTACAAATCCGTATTTCATAGCTTTACTTTTTGAATGTCGTTTTCTATGAGTGTATAGATGAGCGCAGGCTGCTCGAAGAAGGGGTTCTCACGGAAGGCATGAAGCTTATAGAACTTCACAGGATCCATGCGCACATCAGCATTGACAGGCGGTTTCAGCAGGAAGTGCTTGTCGCGCTTGTAGGCTATGAACTGGATGCAGCAATGCTCAAACTCATTGAGATCCTCTCGCCCGAACTCCTCGATAAACTCTTTGGTGTTGGGTTCTATCTCACCTTCTGCACGAACCTGCCAGGCTGTGCCCTCAGCAGTAAGATAAGTATAGCGGAGATAATAATTGGAGTCGTTGACCAGATAAGTCTCGAAACGTGTCTCCATCAACTCCTTTACATTCATCGGCACGAAGGCCAGGAAGGCACTCAGCTTGTCGCCACCTTTCCTTTCCTCTGGTTTCGCCTTGAAGGTGACAGGCTTATCAGCAGGCTCAGACTCTTCCTCTTCATCATCAGCAGCCAAGGCGGCTTTCACAGATGTGGCCTTTGATTCGACCACATGGCGTGTATCATAATTCTCGTCGCCCACAACAACCACTTCCGTGAGGCGCATAGGCACCTGGAAGCCGTCTTCGTCTTCAACGAGTACGATATTCTTTCCTTGGAATCCGGCAACTTTTCCGCCGCCGACTTCGCTTAAAAATCTTACTTTGTCTCCTATCTTCATAGATTTTGATTTAGAATCTGGGGGCAAAGGTAAATAAAAAAGCCCGAACTACCAAACGTTCGGGCCTTTTTCTTACAGGATGCTGTCGTGAGGGCATCAGTTAATCACTGGAACCACCGGCAATATCAAGCAGTTCGCTGGTGATAGCCTGCTGACGACCCTTGTTGTACTGCAAGTTGAGTTCACGCAACAGCTCATCGGCATTATCGGTGGCTGTCTGCATGGCAACCATACGGGCTGCATGCTCAGAGGCATTACTGTCGAGCAGCGCCGTGTAGAGCAACAGGTGCGCGTATTTCGGAAGAAGCTGAGTGAGAACGGTGTTCATGTCGGGCTCTACGATGAAGTTATCGTTGAGCGGCTTCACGTTCTCCTTATTACCTCTATCCTCTTGCCTCTCACCTCTTTTCTTCAGATACTCCTGCGACTCCTTTGTGGCAATGACACTCGTGAGGTCGCGTTCGTGATCGGCATTCAACTCCGACTCGATGTCGATGGGCAGGAAGGTCTTATGGGTAAGAATCTGTGATCCAGCACTCTTAAAGTGATGATAGATCAGTTCTACCTTGTCGATGTTACCCTCATAAAACTTCTCTCCCAGCTCCATGGCGATGTCGATGCACTTGCCAACATTTGGCTTGTCGGCTAATGCGGAGAATTCACCCTGCACGTTCAGTCCCATCTTCTTGGCCTTCTCATAGACCTTACGGCCTATTGGATAGATCTCGATATTCTCGAGCCCGATCTCTGGAGCGTATTTATCAACGGCATTCAGCATCATCTTGATGACATTGACATTGAAACTACCGCATAGAGAAGAGTTAGACGTAAAGACGACAAGGGCTACCCTTTTTATAGGGCGCACCTGATCGTAGATGGTGTGTGCCTCTGCCTCGGCAGCGAGGAACGACTTGAGGATGTGCTCCAGCATCGTCTCGTAAGGCAGCATATTCTGAATAGCTACCTGTGCGTGATGCAGCTTACTGGAGGCCACCATCTTCATAGCCGACGTGATCTTTCGCGTGGAGTTGACTGAGGCTATGCGGCCTTTAACTTCTTTCAGGCTGGGCATAGGCTATCAGGCTTTATAGGTTCCCGCAATATCTGCCATCACGGCCTCGATCTTGGCTGTCGTCTCGTCGTCGATCTTTCCGCTGGCAAGCGTCTCGATGACTTCGGGATTAGAAGAGCGCAACTTATCGAGGAACGATGTCTGGCACTCACGCACCTTATCGATGGGCACATCGCGCATCAGACCGTGTACACCACAATAGAGGATGGCAATCTGCTCTCCTACGGGCATCGGGCTGTACTGCGGCTGAATCAGCAACTGGTTGTTCTTACGTCCACGATCCAGTGTCATTGCCGTCACAGCATCCATATCACTTGAGAACTTCGAGAAGGCCTCGAGCTCACGATACTGTGCCTGGTCAATCTTCAAGGTACCTGCCACCTTCTTCATGGACTTGATCTGTGCTGAACCACCTACACGGGATACAGAGATACCCACGTTGATGGCAGGACGGAAGCCCTGGTTGAAGAGGTTGGACTCCAAGAATATCTGACCATCGGTAATAGAGATCACATTCGTCGGGATGTAAGCCGATACGTCACCAGCCTGTGTCTCGATGATAGGCAGAGCGGTCAAAGAACCACCACCCCTCACATGACCTTTCATGCACTCGGGAAGGTCGTTCATCTGCTCAGCCACCTCCTGCTGCTCGTTCATCTTGGCAGCACGCTCCAACAGACGAGAGTGGAGATAGAACACATCACCTGGATATGCCTCACGTCCTGAAGGACGGCGCAGGATCAGTGACACCTCACGATAGGCCACAGCCTGCTTGGAGAGGTCGTCATAGACCACGAGGGCGGGCAGACCACGATCGCGGAAATACTCACCGATGGCAGCACCAGCAAACGGTGCATAATACTGCATGGCGGCAGGATCAGCAGCTGTAGCAGCTACGATGATGGTGTAAGGCATGGCACCGTGCTCCTGCAACGTAGAAACGAGGGCAGCAACGGTAGATGCCTTCTGGCCGATGGCTACATAGATACAATAGACAGGCTTGCCTGCCTCATAGAAACTCTTCTGATTGATGATGGTATCCACAGCAATGGCGGTCTTACCCGTCTGACGGTCACCAATGATGAGCTCACGCTGTCCACGGCCAATAGGGATCATCGAGTCGATGGCCTTCAGACCTGTCTGCAGCGGCTCCTTCACGGGCTGACGGTAGATCACACCAGGAGCCTTACGATCCAGCGGCATCTCGAATGAGTCGCTCAGATCAATGTCTCCCTTGCCGTCGATAGCCTGTCCCAGCGGGTTGATGACACGTCCGAGCATATTGTCGTTGACACGGATAGAAGCAATGCGCTTGGTGCGCTTCACCACCATGCCTTCCTTGATGCCCGAAGTGGTACCCAGAAGCACACAACCTACGTTGTCTTCCTCCAGGTTCATCACGATAGCCATCGTCCCGTTCTCGAATTCGAGCAGTTCGCTGGCCTCGACGTTACGCAGGCCGTAGATACGGGCCACGCCATCACTGACGGTCAGCACGGTTCCCACCTCATCGAACTTCTCGTCATCCGAGATTCCCTTCAGCTGATCAAGCAGCACCTGGGACACTTCGCTTGGTTTAATCTTATCTGACATTGTTTTTTACCTTTTTACTTTTTTTACCTTTTACTTTTTCAAGGTTGATAGAATGGAGTTGAGTTTTGCCTTGACACTGGCGTCCATGCGATAGGTGTCGTACTCCAGAATGAAGCCGCCGATGATGTCGGGGTTCACCTCTGTCTCAAACTCCACAGTTCCATTAGTCTTACTCTCCACCATCTGGCGCATCTTCTGCTCTGTGGCAGGTGATACAGCAGCAGCGGTGATGAGGCGTCCGCGGATGACATTCTTCTGTTGGCGGTAAAGCGTGACGTACGAATTGGCGATGAACTGCATCACACTCTCACGGTCTTCCTTCAGCACCAGCTGGATGAAAGCCTTGGTCAGATCAGAGGGCTTCTCGCCAACAGCCGTCAGCAGCAGAACCTCCTTCTTGTCCTTTGAGAGCATCGGATTGTCTATCGTAAACCGCAGCTGTGGCACCTCAACATAGCTCTTGGCGAGCTGCTGCATCTCGGTGTAAACAGCATCCTCGATTTTCGCGTCTGTAGCACTCTTCAAGAGCGCACGGGCGTATCTTACCGATATGACTCCTATATCCATACGTTCATTACTTATTTGTCAGTTGAAACCTCATCCAGCATACGTTCAATCAGATCCATCTGAGCCTTGTCGTCCTTCAGATTCTGACGGAGCACCTTCTCGGCAATCTCCACACTGAGGGCAGCAACTTGCTGACGGATGTCGGCGATGGCAGCCCGCTTCTCCTGTTCGATGGCGGTCTTAGCGTCACCAAGAAGACGAGCGCCTTCCTCACGTGCCTTCTGCTGAGCCTGCTCCACGATAGCATCGCGTGTCTCGGCAGCCTCCTTGAGGATCTGGGCCTGACGGTCACGAGCCTCTTGAAGGATTGCCTCACCTTCCTGCTTGATGTTCTCGAGTCGCTCTGAAGCCTCGTGGGCTTTCTTCAGACTCTCATCGATATACTTCTTCCTTTCTTCCACCATACCGGTGATGGCTGGGAATCCATATTTCGCAAGCACGAAGAAGACTACGGCAAATGCCAGAAGCATCCAGAACAAAAGTCCCAGATCAGGGGTGAGGATTGCTGGCAGTTTACTGAAATCCATTCGCTATAATCTTTAAGTTATGACTTTAGAATTACGGAATGAATCATTACTTGATCAAGAATGCACAAGCTGCAATTGCGAAGAGTGCACAACCCTCAACGAATGCAGAGGTCAGAATCATGTTTGTCTGAATCTTACCAGTAGCCTCGGGCTGACGAGCGATAGCGTCCATAGCGCTGCCACCGATCTTACCAATACCCAAACCTGCACCAATTGTTGCAATACCTGCACCGATACCGCAGCCCAGCTGAGCCAGACCCTCTGCGGCTAAAAATAAAGCTGAAATCATAATCTTTAAATTTTTAATTATTAATAATGTTTGTACTTACTTGTTTACTTTCTAATTTTTTACCTTTACTCAGCGTGATGCTCCTTATGGGCAAGCCCGATAAACACCGCACTCAGCATGGTGAAGACGTATGCCTGAACAAAGGCTACCAGCACCTCAAGCGCATTCATAAAGAGCAGCATGATGATACTGAAAGCGTTCAGACCAAGACCAAATCCGACACCCATAGACCAACCGAGGAAAATCACACAAGTGAAACTCAGGATCACAGCGTGACCAGCCATCATGTTGGCAAAGAGACGGATCATCAGCGCGAAGGGCTTCGTGAATACTCCGAAGAGTTCGATGACAGGCATCACCGGAACGGGATAGGCTTTCAGGAACAGAGGAACCTCTGGCCAGAATATCTCCTTCCAGTATTCCTTGTTGGCAAAGATGTTAATGGCAAGCATCGTACATATTGCCAGGAAGAAGGTGATATTGATATTACCCGTCACATTCGCTCCACCAGGAAAGACAGGGATCAATCCGATGAGGTTACATGTCAGGATAAAGAAGAATACCGTGAGTAGATAAGGTGCGTAAGGCTTATAATGCTTCTCACCAATTGACGACTTGATCAGGTCGTCGTGAATCGTCATCACGATCATCTCCATCATTCCCACAAAGCCTCCAGGAGCCTCGTCTTTCGCATCGTGCTTCTTATACCAGCTGGCACAACTGAGGAAGATCACGATCAGCACAATCACCACAATCCAAATCTGCAGCACACTCTTCGTGATACTCAGATCGAGGGGACGTGCCTCCGTGCCGTCAGCCATATGCTCGTATATCTTACCATGATGCTCTTCGCTGAAGAAGAAGCCATCGGGCAGACTATGAGCCGTACAGAAATGCCAGTCACCGGTATTCTCGCTACGGATGATGATAGGCAGAGGAATGCTCAGATGCTTTCCCTCATAGGAAGCGATGTGCCACTCATAGGCGTCGGCAAGGTGCTCAAGGACAATCTCAGGAATGTCCAGCTCTTCGCCACCCCCACTCTCTTCGGCCAGCGCTGGCATCGGCAGCAGAGCTACCATCATCAGGAGGATTATCGACTTTAGTTGTTTCATTATCATATAAATATGTGTAAGCTAACTTTAACGTCAAGAGCGGTTAGATACTCTGGAGAAGAATACGGTATGATGTGCCAATGATGCCACATAGAACACCATAAACACAATGAAGAATTTCAGCATGGTATCATTGTTGTCGAGCAGATAATAGATAAACATTACTGCCAGCGCCAACAACAGGCGGAATCCGGATACTGCTGTAAAGAATGTGGGCAGACTGTCGGGCGAGTTCTTGGCTACATAATGCCACACCACGCCAATGGTAATACACACGATGAGTGTGAAAGCCACGCTGACGATGGCGGGCGTAAGCAGATCAAGAAACCACACCTGCATCACCAGAAGGGTCAGCAGAAACAGAGCGGCTGAGATATACAGTCCCTGTCGAATGTAGTTAATACTCGTCTTTCTGATCTTATCCATTCTTAATTCTTCTTATGTCTGCGCTTTACTGAAGCTCCACGCAGAGACTTACCTGATTCTTCTGTACTTCCACGAAACCACCTTGGATCTCCAGTGAGGACTTACCCTCTCTGTTGAAATACTCTACTGTACCCTTCTGGAGGGTAGAGATGATAGGTGCGTGGTCGTTGAGTATCTCGAACTGTCCCATCGTACCAGGTACGAGGATACGCTCGGCTGCTCCATCGTATTCAACCTTCTCGGGCGAAACTATTTTAAGCTGCAACATAACTCTAAACTCTTAATTCTTACATCTTAATTAAGATTAGCCTTTAGCAGCTTCGAGCAGTTTCTTAGCCTTCTCCTTGGCATCCTCAATCGTACCAACGTTCAGGAATGCCTGCTCTGGCAGGTCGTCAACCTCACCGTCGAGGATTGCATTGAAGCCCTTGATAGTCTCTTCAATAGGCACCATGACACCAGGCAGACCCGTGAACTGAGAAGCCACAGAGAACGGCTGAGAGAGGAAACGCTGTACACGACGTGCACGGTTCACCGTCAGCTTATCTTCATCTGAGAGCTCATCCATACCGAGGATGGCAATGATGTCCTGCAACTCCTTGAAGCGCTGCAGAATCTGCTTCACGCGCTGGGCACAATCATAGTGAGCCTTACCAACGATCAGCGGATCAAGAATACGAGAGGTAGAACCCAGCGGATCCACAGCGGGATAGATACCAAGCTCTGCAATCTTTCGGTCAAGCACTGTCGTTGCATCCAGGTGAGTAAACGTGGTAGCAGGGGCAGGGTCAGTCAAGTCATCGGCAGGCACATACACAGCCTGTACTGATGTGATTGAACCAGTCTTCGTTGAAGTGATACGCTCCTGCATGGTACCCATCTCAGAGGCCAGTGTAGGCTGATAACCTACGGCTGAAGACATACGGCCCAGCAGAGCAGACACCTCAGAACCTGCCTGAGTGAAACGGAAGATGTTGTCGATGAAGAACAGAATATCGGCAGCACCACCATCCTTACCACCTCCGTCACGGAAGCCCTCGGCAACTGTCAGACCAGAGAGAGCCACAGAAGCACGTGCACCAGGAGGCTCATTCATCTGACCATACACCAGTGTGGCCTGACTCTTCTTCAGCTCCTCAGGATCAACAAGACTCAAATCCCATTTACCCTGATCCATAGCTTCGCGGAACTTCTCACCATAGCGGATAACGCCCGACTCAATCATCTCTCGAATCAGGTCATTACCCTCACGGGTACGCTCACCTACACCAGCGAATACAGAGAAACCGTCGTGTCCCTTGGCGATGTTGTTGATGAGCTCCATAATGAGCACCGTCTTTCCTACACCGGCACCACCGAAGAGGCCAATCTTACCACCCTTCATGTAAGGTTCCAGCAGGTCGATCACCTTGATACCTGTGGCAAGAATCTCTTTCTTCGTAGAAAGTTCCTCGAACGTAGGAGCTTCACGGTGAATGGGATAAGCACCCTTCATGTCGAGCTGTTTCATACCGTCGATAGGCTGTCCGATCACGTTCAGCATACGACCTTTAATCTGATCTCCGGCAGGCATCAGGATTGGTGTGCCCAGCGGGATCGCCTCCAGTCCACGATGCAAACCATCGGTATTGTCCATAGCCACACAGCGCACCGTATCCTCGCCGATGTGCTGTTGCACCTCGACAATCAGGACGCGCCCGTCACCACGGTCAATCTTCAATGCATCATGAATCTTTGGCAGCACTTTCTCAGCATCCTGACCCTCGGTATCGAAGTAAACATCGATAACGGCGCCAATGATCTGGGAAATGTGTCCAGTAATTTGTGACATAAGCGTTAATATTTTAAGTTACTTGTTTGTTTTATAGTTCTCTTTTTTATATAGAGTTGATTGCAAAGATAGTCATTTTTCAGAAAATAGCGAACTTTTTTAGATTTATTATATAAAATAACAGCAATTATTTCCGTAATGCGATATTATAATTGTAATATTGACTATTTCCTGTGACATCTTCGAGCACTTTGATGAACGGTGGGAATTTCACGCTCTCCTGCTCCGCTACACCTTTCGACTGGAGTATGACGAGATCATTCACGGGCTCACTGAAAGTGTCTATTTCAAAATGCTGACCTTTCCAGATGAAACTCTGACGACGTTTGCGGATGGTCTGACGATATGGGTCTGCCTGCTGGAGCATCTGTTCGTAGAGGTTATTGTCAACCCGACGCTCAGTCTCGATTTCCTCAGTTTCTGAGATGGCTTTCTTCGAACGGTGTACATTGACGACCTTGCCCCCACTCCACTGACGGCGACGCAGACGCACCTCGCATCCAGGCTCTGCCATCAGATAGGTCTGGGTGATGTCGCTCACGATGGCACCAGGTATCTCTCCAATCACCTCTACCTTGTAGAGACGTTCCTTCTCCAAAGGTTGAGGCAGTCCGAGCACATTACTGATCTCCTTGATTACACGCCCTAACTTTGCATTAAAGTCATCGTGGTTATTGATCACACGCAGATGTGAATGGCCAGACCAAGCGTTGATCACTTTCTTATCCAACTCACGAGCCAGTCGCAGACCTTCCTCGTCGGCCTTTTCATATCGGGTGGCATTGGTGGCAGTCGTGTAATACTGCTCTGCTCCGTCAGCGGCACTAACCAAGTGAAGCACGGCATTATAGCGATCACGCAGACGGGTGGAGTCAGTTCCTGCCATCGCAGTAATCTCCTCCCACTCTTCAGGCTTGATATAAGCGGAAATATCCATTGCACCACGATCGCAGACTATCAGTACTGGTTTTGTACAAACCTCAGCCAGCGCCATGAACTGGTCTTCAAGTGCCAATTGTGTCTCAAGGATCGCACGCTCTCCCTGATAGTAAAGCTGACGATTTGGTGTCAGATAGTTCCAGCCTCCTGTGCTATAAAGCGTCGGAACCTCAGGGATGGTAAACACCTTGTAACCCATCCCAGAGAAATACTCGACGATTTTCACGAGGGCAGTGGTCTTTCCGGCACACGGACCTCCCGTTAGAACGATTTTCTTGATCTCCGGCATTATATGCTTAATTCATCCAACACCTTAATCAGTCGCTTGTCGAAGCGCTTATCAGTGCGAATGGCCTCCGAGAATGGCACATAGACCACATCGTTATTGCGTACGCCTACCATGATATTGCGCTGGCCCTGCTTGATAGCCTCGATAGCACCCACACCTGTGATAGAGGCGAGAATACGGTCAAGAGCTGTGGGTGAACCGCCACGCTGCAGGTGACCCAGGATAGACACACGTACATCGAACTCTGGGAACTCATGCTTTACACGATCAGCATAGTAGAGGGCGCCACACTTGGGACTCTCTGACACGATAACGATACATGACTTCTTAGACTTACGGATACCACGGCCCATAAACTGTGCCAACTGGTCAACATCTGTTGTTTCTTCAGGAACGATGGCAGCCTCTGCACCACAGGCAATCGCACAGTTCTGTGCCAGGAAACCAGCATCACGTCCCATAACTTCAACAAAGAAGATGCGCTCATGAGAGTTTGCTGTATCACGGATTCTATCAACACACTCCATAATGGTGTTCATCGTCGTATCGTAACCAATCGTATCATCAGTGCCATAGAGGTCATTGTCGATAGTACCAGGAAGTCCGATTACAGGGAAGTCGTACTCCACACCAAATTTCCAGGCACCCGTCAGCGATCCGTTACCACCGATTACGATCAGCGCATCTATCTCCTCTTTCTGGATGGTCTCAAAAGCCTTCTGCATACCTTCTGGAGTCATGAAGTCTTTCGAACGGGCGGTCTTCAGGATTGTACCACCTCGAGTGATGATACCTGAGACGTTCTCAGTAGTAAACTCCTTCACTTCATCGTGGATCAAACCTTCGTAGCCACGATAGATTCCCTTGATTTTAAAACCGTTGTAGATACCTGCACGGGTTACGGCACGAATTGCGGCATTCATGCCTGGAGCATCACCTCCTGAGGTGAGGATTCCAATTGTCTTAATCTTAGCCATAATACCTTATTAATATATAAAGTTTAGTTATACATTGCTATTTCTACCATGAGCACGGCCATACCTATCACCCAGCCTACCAGCACCTTCGGCGACAGGTTCTTCACATACCAGCCCACACGCATGTGCTCCATCTTCATCAGCGCCAGGCCACTGACGGAACCAACGCAAAGCAGACAGCCGCCCACAGCTGTAGAGAATGCCACAACCTTCCAGTAAGAACCGTTAACGGCAAACTGGCTCATATACTCTGAATCGACTACAAGTGAGAGCTGCTCACTGTTCAGTACAGGATATAGCGAGATGTCGCTGATGGCAATGGTGAATGTATCCACAAGACCACTCAATAAGCCAGACACAATACCTAGTATCCAGATGTTATGTACATTCTCATCAATCCATTCTGCCACATCAGCGAAGACACCCGTCTCCGTTACCACACCCATAGCCAGCATGATACCCATCACGAAGAGGATCTGCTGCAGCGAGCCATATTGCGTGGCCTTAGGGATATAGCGTTGCGACATCTGGTCGGAACGTAGCAAATTGCGGTTCATCACCTCATTTACTACCCATAGTACAGCGAGTACACACAAGGCTCCAAGGAACGGAGAGAGCTTCGTGATGTTATGGAAGGTAGGAATAAACCACAGACCACCGATACCTACGAAGAGCATCAGCACGCGCTGCCAAGGACTCAGATTCGTGTCGTCACCACGATATGGCATCGGACTCCATTGTGTATCGAGCCTGTCTGGCAGTTGCCTACTGATCATAGCCGTCGGGATGATCCAAGCCAATATAGCCGGGAGTGCCATAAATGAAGAAAAATGAGTAGCTGATATGGCTCCTGATCCCCAGAGCAACAAGCCGGTAGGATCACCAATTACCGTAAAGCAACCACCACAGTTGGCAGCAATCACGATGGCAGAACCAACCAGCATCCTTTGGCGTCGGTTCTGAACAATCTGACGCATGATCACTAACATCGTCAATGTCGTTGTCAGGTTGTCGAGGTTTGCAGAGATGATAAATGTGGCAAGGGTGATCGTCCATAGCAGACGTTTGGAGTTTCTGGTTTTGATCCACTTCGAGATAAAGTCGAAGCAGCCGTTATTGTTCAGGATCTCAATGATACTCATCGTGGCGAGAAGGAACATCACGATACTGGCCGCACGCCCTACATAATAAAGAAATACCTCATTATAAATGAAGTATTTAACTGCATCGCTCGACGGCTCATTACCAGCCAGGAATACCATGTATTCCACCGCATGGTGAGCCATCACGAAATCAGTACCATAGCAGATATATACCACCCACCCAACAGTGCCGATAAAAACAGCGATAGCCGCTTTGTTCACACCCGTCAGGTGTCCAGTGGCAATCACCAGGTAGCCCAGTAAAAGTAATATAACTATAATCAGTGTCATTGGCCAAAGCATTCTATATGGCTACAAAAGTACGGAAATATTTCTTAATTAACAAATATTTCAGGAAAAAAAACAAATATTTTAGTGATAGATAGTTTTGAAGTGTGTTTCAAATCGTGTATTGGGGCTTTTTTAGATTTAATTCCAGAACTTGCTACATTTAATTCTAAAAAGTGCGGGAATTAAATGTAGCAAGTTCTGGTGAGAAACGTATCTTCCTGTTTTGTTTAATCGAGGCCGAAGAGAACTTTCAGACCACCATCTACACCAGAGAAGCCCATGAAGGCGAGTGAGAGCAGACCGGCGGAGAGCATCACAATCGCCATACCTTGCATGCCCTTGGGGATCTTCACCAGCTCCAGCTGCTCACGCATACCGGCAAAGACTGTCAGTGCCAGTCCAAATCCGATAGCTGTAGAGAAGGCATAGACCACAGACTGTAACAAATTAAAGTCTTTTTGAATCACCAGGATAGCCACACCCAGTACAGCACAGTTGGTGGTAATCAGCGGCAGGAAGATACCCAGAGCCTGATAGAGCGCAGGTGATACCTTTTTCAAAACAATCTCCACCATCTGCACCAGTGAGGCAATGACGAGGATGAAGGCGATGGTCTGCAGATACTGCAAGCCGAAGGCATCGAGCACATATTTCTGAACGAGCCAGGTGACGATGGTGGCAAGTGTCAGCACAAAGGCGACAGCTGCCGACATACCCAGCGAGGTGTCAATCTTCTTAGATACGCCAAGGAACGGACAGATGCCCAAAAACTGTGACAACACGATGTTGTTCACGAAAATGGCGCTAATGAAAATCAGTATATATTCCATAACTTCAATTCTTCAATTTTTCAATTCTTCAACTTATTGACGATCGCAATCAGGAAGCCAAGGGTGATAAAAGCACCTGGAGGCAACACGAAGAGCAGGATGTTATAGGTCTCTGGCAGCAAGGTCAGTCCAAAGACAGAGCCATTGCCTAACAGTTCACGACAGATACCCAGGAGGGTGAGTCCGAGCGTGAAACCAAGTCCGATACCAATACCGTCGAAAAGTGCGGCTACTGGGGAGTTCTTGGCAGCGAAAGCTTCCGCACGACCTAAGATCACACAGTTCACCACTATCAGCGGGATAAAGAGTCCGAGCGATGCATCGATGTCAGGCAGGAAAGCCTTGATGACGAGTTGCAGGATTGTTACAAAAGCCGCAATCACCACGATGAAAACAGGGATACGCACCTTGTCAGGTGTGATCGACTTCAGACAAGAGATCACAAAATTGGTGCAGATAAGCACTGCCATCGTGGCTAAGCCCATAGACATACCATTCATGGCAGAGGTGGTTGTGGCCAGTGTGGGACACATACCAAGCATCAGGACGAACGTGGGGTTCTCCTTGACGATGCCGTTTTTGATAATCTGTATTGCATTCATACGTTAATCCTCCTTTTCTTGTTTGGTGGCACCAGTCTGTGCATCGACAGGTGTTGTCTTGTAAGCATTATAAGCATTGTTCACAGCAAGCAGGAAAGCGCGACTGGTAATGGTAGAAGCCGTGATAGCATCCACCTGACCTCCATCTTTAGAAACCGTGAGAGGTTCCTTAGGATCTTTCCCGATAATATCACCCTTCTCACCCTTCTGGAACCATTTGTCTGCCTTAGCACCAAGTCCTGGAGTTTCTGCATGCTCAAGCAGCGTATAACCAAGAATCTTTCCATCAGTATCGAAACCCACGAGCACCTTCAGATTGCCACCAAAGCCACCTGTAGTACTTTCGACTGCAGCGCCAAGGTCCTTTCCCTGAGCGTCCTGTGTCTGATAGATGATATAAGTGAGTTCCTTGCCCTTGGCATCATTCTGCTTCACGGTATCGGTTTTGGCCACTTTGATGTTGCTGACACACATCACACTCTTGATACCGTCGGCGAGTGCCTTTGCCTTCTGCTCGGCAATAGGACCTTCTGTCAGGTGGTTCACATAAGCAAGGATACCGCCCATGATAACTGCCACTCCTGTGAGTACCAGTACCATATTCGTCAAAGATGATTCTAATTTCTTCATACGTCTGGTCCTCCTTTAATTCTTAGCAGGCACTTCACCGAAGCGCTTGGGTTTCACATAATTATTGATCAGCGGTGTGAACGCATTCATAATCAGAATGGCAAACGACATACCTTCAGGATAAGCACCCCAGTTACGGATCACGACTGTCAGGAAACCGATAGCCACACCATAGATCATCTGTCCTTTTGGCGTCATCGGACTTGTGACGTAATCCGTAGCCATGAAAATAGCACCCAGCATCAGACCACCAGTGAGAATCACAGTGAAAGGATCGGCATAGGCAGGATTAGCCAGATGGAGCAGTCCGGCAAAGACAAACACGGTACCTATAATCGATACGGGAATGTGCCAGGTGATAATCTTCTTCCAAAGCATATATGCAAGACCTATGAGCAATGCCAAAGCACAGATCTCACCCATCGCACCAGCACCATCTGGATGATTACCAATGAAGAGTTCAAACGATGAAGGCAGCTGATCAAGCATTGACGCATCACCACTCTTAATAGCTTCTTTCATGATAGAAAGCGGTGTGGCGCCTGTCTCAGCATCAAGGTAACTGCCAAGTTGGCCAGCCTTCGGCCAGGTGGTCATCTGTGCAGGGAAAGCCACCAGCAGGGCTGCACGACCTACAAGGGCTGGATTGAAGAGATTATTTCCCAGACCTCCGAAAGTCATCTTTGCTACACCTATAGCGAAGAGGGCACCGATGAGGATGATCCAGATGGGGAGGTTTGAGGGAAGGTTGAAAGCCAGAAGCAGACCAGTGAGGATAGCCGAGCCGTCCATAATGGTATTACGCTCCTGTTTCAGTATATACTTGCTGATAGCCCACTCGAAGAATACGCAGGCTGCCACACTCGTTGCCGTAACAACAACAGAACCCAAGCCAAAGAAGTAGAACGACACTAACAGGGCTGGCATCAAGGCGATGATTACCCCATACATGTTGCGCTCTACAGTATCAGTCCCGTGGGCGTGTGGCGATAATGATACAATTAATTTTCCCATTGTATATTTACCTTTTATTTTTTACCTTATAACTATTTTGCAGCAGAACGGCTACGGATGATTCCCATGACAGTGCTCTTACCCTGACGGATATTGTCGAGCAACGGACGATGGGCCGGACATGTGAATTGGCACGAGCCACACTCGATACAGCTGACAATATCCTCATGCTCAGCACGCTCCCAGTTCTGTACCTCTGAGAGCTTGGCAAGCAGATATGGCTCAAGCCCCATCGGACAAGCACCAACGCACTTGGCACAACGGATACAAGGCTGAGGCTCCTTACGGCGCGCCTCTTCATCTGAGATCACCGTTACAGAGTTAGTGCCTTTACAGATGGGCACTTCGACTGAGGTAAGTGCCTTACCCATCATCGGACCACCAGCCAGCAGCTTGTTATCACCCTCAGGCATACCGCCACACGCATCAATCAGATCCTTCATCGGTGTACCCATACGTACTAGGAAGTTGCCTGGATTCTGGATTTTCTTTCCTGTCACAGTCGTGTAACGTTCAAATAGCGGCTTGTGTTTCATCACAGCTTCATAGACAGCGTAAGCAGTACCCACATTCTGAACGATAGCTCCTACATTCACAGGAATAGCAGGAGGTGCAGGTACCTGACGACGGATAACCGCATCAACGAGCTGCTTCTCACCACCTTGCGGGTAGCGTTGCTTCAGAGGAACCACCTCTACATTATACTTTGAACCATTAAATTTCTCAGCACATTTCTTTGTGAGCAGTTCGATGGCAGGCATCTTGTTGGTTTCGATACCGATATAACCCGTTGTCACCTTAGCACCCATCATCAGCAACTCCAGACCAACTAATATCTCGTCGGCTTTCTCCATCATCAGACGGAAGTCGGCAGTGATATAAGGCTCGCACTCTACGGCGTTGATGATCACACATTCTGCTTTGGCTGTAGGCGGAGGTGTCAGTTTAATGAAGGTAGGAAAACAAGCACCACCCATGCCAACGACACCAGCATTCTTGATACGATTGACAATCTCTTCTGATGTCAGTTCGGGGTGAGCTTCTACCGTTTCCAACTTATCAGAGCGGTCAATACTCTCTTCCCACTCATCACCTTCAACATTGATAATAATAACGGGCTTACGATAACCTGTGGCATCTATCGCCGTATCGATCTTGAAGACAGTTCCGCTGACAGACGAAAAGATGGGGGCCGACACAAAGCCGCCAGCCTCTGCAATCATGGTTCCCACCTTCACTTTGTCACCTTTCTGAACGACGGGCTTGGCAGGTGCACCAATATGCTGGCTCAATGGAAAGATGGCCTGCTTCGGCAAAGCTGCCACCTGAGTCTTTGCTTCATGGGTCAGTTTGTTCTCTTCGGGGTGTACACCACCTATGCTAAATGTTTTGATATTCATGCTTTTGCCTCCTCTTCTTTTTTAAGTTCTTTAGGTTTAGGAGCAGGTGCAGGTGTGGGGAAATTCACATCGCGTATAGCTTTCGTAGGACAGACTGTCACGCACTT
>Ga0256407_10005231_pt1 | contig 20972 bp, 19 predicted proteins | sample RumenRJG_04DNA_FD_193489 | JGI IMG/M metagenome (GOLD analysis project Ga0256407, IMG submission 193489) | Bovine rumen microbial communities from Lethbridge, Alberta, Canada - RJG_04 | ecosystem: Host-associated > Mammals > Digestive system > Stomach > Rumen | place: Canada: Alberta... | reverse complement strand
CGATACCACTGATAACTGCTACGTTTTCAGGAGCTACGCCAATCTCGGCCATAGCCTTATGGAGTGAAGCCAGGAAGAAGTGGTCGCCACAACCAGGGCACCAACGAGGCTGGCCTTTCTTAAAATCTTGTGCTGTATATGTACTCATTGCTTTACTTCTTTAAAATGTCCTCGAATGCGTTCACTAACTCTTCTACTACGAAGGGCTGACCCTTCACTTGGTTAAATTGATAAGGTACGAATCCGTCTACTTTCATGCGGAGGTAGGCTGCAAGCTGACCCATATTTTGCTCGGCAACAACAACCTTCTTGTACTTTTTCAGTACATCGGCAGTGTTCTTTGGCAGTGGGTTCAGGTACTTAAACTGTGCCTGAGCTACCTTATAGCCTTTTCCACGCAACTCATCCATAGCAGAATGCAGGTGGCCGTAGGTTGAACCGAAGCCCACAATAAGCAGGTCGGCATCTTGTACGTCGCCATCGACATCGAGGTCGGGCACCTGGATCTTTTCTATCTTTTCTTGACGTAAGCGAGTCATCAAGTCGTGGTTCTCAGGGTTAGTAGAAATGGCACCCGTGTTAGAGTCCTTCTCCAGTCCACCGAGGATATGAGCAAACCCCTCGCGACCAGGCACAGCCCAGTAGCGGGTGCCGTTCTCGGCACGCATATATGGAGTCCACTTGCCCTTCAGCTCCTCAGGAACGTATGGAGGATTGATAGCGTCGAGTTTAGCCATCTCAGGCAGTTTGAAGGCACCAGAACCATTAGCGATATAAGCATCGGTGAGCAGAACGACAGGCGTCATGTGCTCAAGGGCAATCTTTGCAGCCTGATATGCAGCGTCGAAACAGTCGGCAGGACTGGTAGCAGCCATCACTGGCATGGGGCTCTCACCGTTACGTCCGAAGAGTGCCTGCAGCAGGTCGGTCTGCTCCGACTTGGTTGGCAGTCCTGTAGCAGGGCCACCACGCTGAACGTCAAGTACAACCAAAGGCAGTTCCATGATGACAGCGAGGTTCATAGCCTCACTCTTCAGGCAGATACCAGGACCAGAGGTAGAGGTAACACCGAGAGCACCAGCGAATGAAGCACCGAGAGCAGAGGCACAACCGCTGATCTCGTCTTCGCACTGAACGGTGATAACACCGCATGACTTGTGCTTAGAGAGCTCGTGGAGCACGTCGGTAGCAGGAGTGATAGGATAAGAACCCAGATAGAGACGCAGACCAGCCTTCTCGGCAGCAGCGATGAAACCGTAGGCGGTAGCCTTGTTACCCGTGATATCCATATAGCGTCCAGGAACCTTTTCCTTAGATTCTACGCGATAAACATTGATGGCGTTAGAGTGGGTGTTGTGACCGTAGTCCCAACCGGCCTGAATCACCTTGATGTTTGCCTCGGCAATAGCAGGCTTCTTGGCGAACTTCTCCTTCAGGAAGTTGCCCACCAGATTCAGGTCGCGATCGAAGAGCCAGCATACCAGTCCGAGAGCGAACATATTGCGGCACTTCAGCATGGCCTTGTTGTCCATGCCGGTGTCGGCCAGACAGTCCTTTACCATCGTGGTCAAAGGACACTGGATCACACGGTCGGGGTCGATGCCCATCTCGCCAAGATAATCCTCGGTCTGGAACTGGGCCTTCTCTAAGTCCTTGGGACCAAACGAGTCGGTGTCGATGATAATCGTTGCACCCGGCTTTGCATAGCGATACTGTGTCTTCAGCGCAGCAGCGTTCATGGCCACCAGCACATCACATTTGTCGCCAGGGGTATAGACTTTACCGGCACCGATGTGAACCTGAAAACCTGATACACCCGTCAGCGAGCCTTGCGGGGCGCGGATGTCTGCGGGATAGTCGGGGAATGTTGAGATACCGTTACCTACGGTAGCTGAGACCGTAGAGAAAATGTTGCCGGCCAGCTGCATACCGTCACCGGAGTCACCTGAAAAACGAACGACCACCTGGTCGAGCTCTTTCACTTCCAATTTTTCTGCCATAGCACTTGTCTCTTATAATTGAAGATAATTTTTCTTTTCGGGGTGCAAAGGTAGTAAAAATCCAGTGAAGTACATACAAAAAAGTGAATAAATTTTACGAAAATCGCATTTTTGTATGCATAAATCAAGTCTTAATTGTATTTTCTTGCATTGTGATTCGTCTGTAATTTATGCAAAAATGCGAGCAATTTATGCATAAATTCGCGATTTATGCATAAATTCACCCTCAAGTAGCATCCCTTGTTTGCTTATTCCTATCAAAGGAGGTATGGAACTTTAATTAAATAAAACTAATTTTTGCGTGTTATTGATGCGGGTATCAAGGAAATTGATTAATTTTGCACCCAATTTTTGAACTATACATTATTATATTATATAGAAAGCATGGATAAAGTAAGTTATGCCCTGGGTTTGGGCATCGGACAACAACTGGCTCAGATGGGAGCCACAGACCTGAATGTAGATGATTTTGCACAGTCAATCAAGGATGTGCTCTCAGGTGCCGAACTGAAAGTGTCGCATCGTGACGCACAGCAGATTGTACAAGAATATTTTGCCAAGAAAGAGGCTGCCATGAACGCCGAGCGTGCCGAGAAGGGCAAGGCTGCCAAGGCAGAAGGTGAGAAATACTTGATAGAGAATGCCAAGAAGGAAGGTGTGATTACCACACCCAGCGGTTTGCAGTATCAGGTGCTGAAGGAAGGCAACGGCAAGAAGCCCACAGCCAAGGATTCCGTCAAGTGTCATTATGAGGGCTTCCTGATTGACGGTACCGTGTTCGACAGCAGCGTACAGCGCGGCGAGCCCGCTGTATTCGGTCTGCAACAAGTTATCGCTGGTTGGACAGAAGGTCTGCAGCTCATGTCTGAGGGTGGCAAATACCGTTTCTTCATCCCCTATCGCCTGGCTTACGGCGAGGGCGGTGCAGGTGCCATGATTCCTCCTTTCGCAACCCTGATCTTTGATGTAGAGCTCATCGAGGTGATGTAATCCTGGCGGCGAAATCACGATAAAACGTAATAACGAAATAAAAAAATCAATCAAGAACAATGAAAAAGTTTTCTTTTGTAGCCGCTATGGCTATCGCTGTTGCAACGCTGATGTCGTGCAACGGAAACAATCCCAAACCAAGTCTGAAAACCGACGTTGACACTCTCAGCTATGCCATTGGTATGGCTCAGAGCCAGGGTCTGAAGGATTACCTGGCAAATGCCAAGGGTGTTGACACCACCTACATGGCAGAGTTCATCCAGGGTGTTACTGACGGAACCAATGCCGCTGATGACAAGAAGAAGGCCGCTTATCTGGCTGGTGTAGAGATTGGTCAGCAGATTGCCAACAATATGGTGAAGGGTCTGAACTATCAGCTCTTTGGTGATGACTCTACTCAGACTGTCTCTCTGAACAACTTCATGGCAGGTTTCGTGACCGCCGTTACTGGCAAAGAGGGTAAGATGACTGTTCAGGAGGCTGACTCTATCGCTCAGACCCTGTTCGAGTCAATCAAGGCTAAGCAGATGGAGAAGAAATATGGTGAGAACCGTAGTGCCGGTGAGGCTTTCTTGGCTGACAACGCTAAGAAAGAGGGTGTCAAGACCCTGCCTTGCGGTGTGCAGTACAAGGTGCTGAAGGAAGGAACGGGAGCTATGCCTGCCGATACCAGCACCGTTGTGGTGAACTACGAGGGCAAGCTGATCGACGGTACGGTTTTCGATGCTTCTAACCGTCATGGCGACAAACCCGCAGAGTTCCAGGTTGGTCGTGTGATCAAGGGTTGGCAAGAGGCTCTGAAGGCTATGCCTGCAGGTTCTGAGTGGGAAATCTACATTCCCCAGGAACTGGCATACGGTGCTCAGCAGTCAGGTCAGATTCCTCCTTTCTCTACCCTGATCTTCAAGGTTGAACTTGTTGCAGTGAAGTAATAACACGATGAAGAAGACTCTTATCATAGCACTCGCCCTCGTGGTGGGTGCTTCTTTTAGCACCATCGATGCTGCAAAAAAGAAAAAGGACAAGAAAGGTGCTAAGACCGAGGTGGTGAAAGCTCCTGTGAAGTTGCTTTCGAGCAGTGATACCCTGAGCTATACCACCGGTATGGCTGTCACTAACGGACTGATTGGCTATATGCAGTCGCAGTTGGGTGTTGACACGGCGTACATGGCTGATTTCATTGCAGGTTTCGAAGAGGCTATCAAGGGATTGGACGATCCTCGTCAGAAGGCCCGTATGGCCGGTGTTACTATTGCTGACCAAGTGAGCGGACGTATGCTGTCGGGCTTGAAGAAAGAGGCTGAGGGTGCGCCAGACTCTATCAGTGACCAGTTGTTCTACCGTGGTTTCACGGATGCTCTGCTGAATGACACCACAGTGATGACCCTGAGTAAGGCCGAGCCTATCTCACGCGAGAAAATTGAGGCCAACCGCCAGGCCAAGATTGCTGTACAGACAGCTAAGGGCCGTGCCTTCCTGGCTGAGAACGCGAAGAAAGAGGGGGTTATCGTACTGCCCAGCGGACTACAGTATAAGGTTCTGAAGCAGGGTGACGGAGTTGTGCCTCAGAAGACCGACAAGGTAAAAGTGCACTACGAAGGCCGTCTGATCGACGGCACCGTGTTCGATGCTTCTTCAAAACATGGCACCGAACCCGCCACCTTCCGTCCTGACCAGGTCATCAAGGGTTGGACAGAGGCACTCACCATGATGCCCGTCGGCTCCAAGTGGCAGCTCTTCATTCCTCAGGAGTTAGGCTATGGCGAACGTGCTACCGGTCAGATTCCTGCCTATTCGACCCTTATCTTTGATGTCGAATTGGTAGGTATTGATAAATAATTTGTCAGTTTTTCGCAAAAAAGGTTGCAAGTTAAAATAAAAAAGTGTACTTTTGCTATCAAAATGCAAAAGTACACTTTTTAAATGGAGAAAATTGATAACCTGGACAAGAAAATATTAAGCATCTTGTCAAAAAACGCACGCATCCCGTTTAAGGACGTTGCAACTGACTGCGGTGTGTCGCGTGCAGCTATTCATCAGCGTGTTCAGCGCCTCATTGACAACGATGTCATCACAGGCAGCGGCTTTGACGTCAACCCCAAGTCTTTGGGCTATCGCACTTGTACTTATGTGGGACTCACGTTGGAACGTGGTTCTATGTACAAAGATGTAGTGAAGCGTCTGGAACTTGTGCCTGAGGTGGTGGAATGTCATTTCACAACAGGACCCTATACCATGATGGTGAAGCTCTTTGCCCGTGACAACGAGCAGCTGATGCATCTGATTAACGGTCAGTTGCAGGAAATTCCCGGTGTGGTGGCCACGGAGACGCTCATCTCCCTCGAGCAGAGCATCAAGCGTGAGATTCCGGTACATTTCGATGAAATAGATCTGTAGATGAGGCAATATGACTTAAACGCTATACTGGCCGGCATCCATCAGGAGTTTCCTGTTGCATTGCGTCGGCCAGTTATTGGTATTACAGGCAACTACGGTGAACTGACCTGTAAGTTGGGTGAGGGCTACTATAAACAGGTTGTAGCTGCAGGTGGCGTACCCATGATAATCCCACCGGTGGCAGACAAGGCTGTATTGGCTGATACGCTCGACCGCATCGATGCGCTGTTGCTCAGCGGAGGAGCCGATATCAATCCGCTCTATGGCGGTGAAGAGCCGGTGCCAGGTCTTGGGGGCATCAACAGTGAGCGCGACCTGCCAGAACTGCTCATCGCCCGTATGGCCTATAATCGCCAGTTGCCTATACTCGGTATCTGTCGGGGCATACAGACACTGGCAGTAGCTCTTGATGGCAAAGTGGACCAGAATATCAAGTTGACCACTGTAAAACATTCGCAGGATGCCGACCGTTCAGAACCTACCCATTCCGTATCCATAGAAAAAGATTCCACCTTATATAATATATATAGGGAAGAAAAGATGGCGGTCAATTCATTCCATCATCAGGCAGTCAGCGAGCCAGGCGTGAAGTTCCGTGTCGTGGCTGTGGCTCCTGATGGAGTGATAGAAGCGATGGAGAGCGCAGAGTTCAAGTCGATACTGGGTGTGCAGTGGCATCCAGAGTGTATGGGAGAAGACGGTCTGCCCATCTTCCAGTGGCTGGTAGATGAAGCAGCGAAGTTCCAGGAGGTGAAACGCGTACATGATCGCATCCTGACGCTCGATACCCATTGCGACACCCCCATGTTCTTTCCTCAAAATGTGAACTTTTCGGCTCGCGATCCACGCCTTCTGGTCGATTTACATAAGATGACCGAAGGTCGTCAGGATGCTACTATCATGGTGGCCTATATTCCCCAGACGATGGAGGGGTCGGCCTATGACTATGCCAATAGCATCTTTGATAAGATAGAGACCATCGTGGACAGCAACAAGACCAGTCTGGCTCTTGCGCGTACACCGCAAGACCTGTGGCAGAACAAACGTGCAGGTCGTAAGAGCATCATGCTGGGTATTGAGAACGGCAAAGCCTTGGAAGGCAACCTGCAGAACATACAGCATTTCAAGGACCGTGGCATTGTCTATATTACGCTGTGTCATAATGGCGATAACGACATCTGCGACTCGGTACGTGGCAATGAGAAGCATGGTGGTGTCAGTGCTTTCGGTCAAGAGGTCATCCAGGAGATGAACCGTCTGGGTATCATGGTTGACCTGAGTCATGCCCATGAGCGCAGTTTCTATGATGCCCTCAATATATCCAAGATACCTATTGTGTGCAGCCACAGTTCGGCTCGTGCTCTGTGTGACCATCCCCGTAACCTGACTGATGACCAGATGCGTGCACTGGCCGCAAAAGGTGGCGTTTGTCAGATCACATTGTATAACGGCTTCCTGAAGAAGGACGGTCAGGCCACCATCCTCGATGCCTTGCAGCATCTGGATCATGCCATTCAAGTGATGGGCATCGATTATGTGGGACTGGGTACTGACTTTGACGGCGATGGTGGCATCCTTGGCCTGGCGAACAGTAGTGAGCTGACTCATTTCACCCGTCAATTGTTAAACCGTCGCTACAGTGATGAGGACATACAAAAGATTTGGGGTGGCAATTTCCTGCGAGTGATGCAGCAAGCGCAAGCCCTGAGGCGATAGGATAAAAAGGAACAATAATAGGATTAAAATTACGAATATCGATATAAAGTTTTGATGGTTTCATTATTTTTTTGTTACTTTGCAAATAAATATCGATATTAATATGAGACGACCTATTTCAACCTTAATCCTATGTTGCGTGTCCCTGTTGTCTTTTGCACAGAATCATATCCTTTGTGGCCCTGTGCCAACAGAGAATCAGTTACGATGGAAGGAGATGGAGATGTATGCCTTCATCCATTATTCGCTGAACACCTATACTAATCAGGAATGGGGCTTCGGAAACGAAGACCCGAAGTTGTTTAATCCCAGCAATCTGGCACCCGACATTACGCAGGACATGCCCAACAGCGGCGAGAAGTTTAGCTCTAACTATTACATCTTCTTCGGCGCCGATAAGATGATGTTCGTAACTCTCAACGATGAGGCGAATGTCACAGGTTTCCGTTATCTGCCTCCGCAGGATTCTCGCGAGGGCCTTGTTACCCACTACCGTATTTCTGCCACCACCGACTGGCAGAAGTGGGAGACATTAGGCGAAGGCGATTTCTCGAATATCGTGAACAATCCCATCTGGCAGACCGTGCGCTGCAAGCCCACTCGTGCAAAGATAATCCGCATGGAGGGCCTGCGCTTGGCACAAGGTGAACGTATGAGTTATAGTGATATTGAAGTCGTAACAGAGAAGTGATAAATGAAAAAGATAACATTGATATCAGCCTTGATACTGTGTTTGTCGGTACAGGCACAACCTCGTGACTGGGAGAATCCCGCCGTGCTTGGCATCAACAAACTGCCATATCACGCCACGTTGCAACTTCCTTCGAAATGGAAGGAGTGCAAGGAGATTGTGAGTCTCGACGGACAATGGAAGTTTCATTGGAGTAAAGACCCAGAGTCAAGACCTGCCGATTTCTATCGCGAGGACTATGACGTGAGCGGGTGGAATAATATCAAGGTGCCTGGTAACTGGCAGCTACAGGGCTTTGGAAAGCCTATCTACGTCAATATGCAGTACCCGTTCCATCGCGACCGTCCTAACGTGACGGGCGAACCCGCGAAGGACTGGTACGCCTACGACCATCGCAATCCTGTGGGTTCGTATGTGACGTTTGTCGATATAACGAAGGAGATGCTCTCAAAGAATCTGATTCTGCATTTTGGCGGTGTCCATTCTGCGATGTACGTCTGGGTGAACGGTAAGAAGGTGGGCTATAGTCAGAACTCGATGTCGCCTGCTGAGTTCGACGTGACGAAATACGTTCATGAGGGCCGTAATAAGCTCGCTGTCGAGGTCTATCGCTGGAGTGACGGCAGCTATTTGGAGTGCCAGGATATGTGGCGTCTGAGTGGCATCTTCCGTGAGGTACAGCTTTGGGTACGTCCCTTGGTGCATATCGCTGATTATAAAGTGGAGGCCATCCCCAATAAGGACTTTACCAAGGCTGAAATTTCAGCCGACATCGCCATCTGTAATTCTGGTAAGAAGAAAGCGAAGAACGTGAGCGTGGCCTTCAACATCGAAGGAAAAAGTCTAAAATCTAAAATCTCAAATCTCAAATCAAACGACACCACGCACGTTCATCTGACGTATCAGATAGACCATCCTAAGCTTTGGTCGGCCGAAAAGCCCAACCTCTATACATTCAGCATTGAACTGGGTGATGAACACTTCGAAAACCATTTCGGCGTGAAACGTGTGGAGTGTGTGGGCGAGGTCTTCAAGATTAACGGTAAGAACGTGAAGTTGCGTGGTGTGAACCGTCACGACCATCATCCAGTAACTGGCCGCTATGTTGATGATGCCACTTACGAAAAGGATATCGAGCTGATGAAACAGGCGAATATCAACTTTCTGCGCACCTCGCACTATCCCGACCGCGAGTATCTCTATGAGCTCTGCGACCGTTGGGGCATCTATGTGATGGACGAGGCCAACCAGGAATCGCACGGCTATGGCTATGCCAATAAAGTGATGGGCGAAGACCCTGAATGGAAGGATGCCCACGTAGACCGTGCCGTCTCATTGGTGCAGCGCGACAAGAACCATCCCTGCATCATCTTATGGAGCCTTGGTAACGAGGGTGGGGTAGGTCCTAACCTCAAGGCGATGCGCGAGGCCGTTGTGGCCCTTGACACCATCGCCTTGCCTTTCTGTGATACCGACCGCCGTTACTCAGATATCTACGATGACGGCTATCTGTCGCCCGACCGTCTGCGTGAGGGCGCTAAGAATGTGACCGACCGTCCCTTCATGATGCGTGAATATGCTCATGCTATGGGCAACTCCATGGGCAACTTCCAGGAGTACTGGGATGTTATCTATGCCGACTCCAGCATCTGTGGTGCTGCCATCTGGGACTGGGTGGACCAGGGGTTGAGTGAAGAGTTAAGAGTGAAGAGTGAAGAATTTGCTACCGCAACACATACGACGAACAGCACTTCGCAGCCCGATTCTTCACTCTTTGCTCTTCGCTCTTCATTTTTATACGGCGGCGACTTCGGCGATAAGCCCAACGACGGAGCTTTCTGTATCAACGGACTCATTGATCCTGACCGTACGCCCCATCCGCATTACTATGAGGTGCAACACGTTTATCAGCCCCTGCAGTTCGTTAGAGAAACTGATGGGCGTATTAGCATCATCAACCACGACAGCTTTACAGATCCCAGTGAGTACGACATCACCTACGACACCCTTACCATCGATGGCGAACGTCTGCTGAACGTAGCAGCCCGTCTGCGTGAGGATAAGCCCTGGGCAAAGAAAGGCTTTGCTGTGGCCAGCGAGCAGTTCGTGATCCAGCCATACAGTTTCCCTCAGCCCGATTCTTCACTCTTCATTCTTCACTCTTCACTTAATAATATCACCATTGATGGCAATAAACTTACCTCGTGGATGGTTGATGGTCGGGAGATGCTCGTTGCTCCCCTCGAACCCTACTTCTGGAAGCCCGAGAACGACAACCAGCATGCCGCCCGTTTTGCAGAACGCACCGCCGTATGGAGGGAAACCTATGACGTGACGGTGAAATATACCGTCATCAATGAACGACAGATTCTTGTTAATGTGGATTACAAACCTACAGCTACCGATCGTCCTGTGATGCCTAAGTTCGGTATGCGGATGCGCATTCCTGCTGCCTTCACTAATATCGAATACTATGGTCGCGGACCTTGGGAGAACTATCCCGATCGTAAGCGTAGCGCATTCTTGGGGCAGTACAAGATGCCGCTCTCAGAATTCGAGACGGAATATATCCATCCGCAGGACAACAGCTGTCGCACGGATGTCCGCTGGTTTAAGATTGGAAATGGGAAGAATACCCTTCGCGTCGAGGGCCTTCAGCCCCTCTGTATCCGTGCCTGGGACTATGGTGAGGAAGACCTGGAACCCGCTAAGCATCCTCATGAAATACAGCGAGGCCGCTTCGTGAATCTGAACATCGACCTGAACGTACACGGCGTAGGCGGTATCGACACCTGGGGACAGCGTACGTTACCTCAGTACACGATCGATGGTAACCAGCCGTACCACTATTCCTTTATTCTGGAATGGTGCGGACAATAGTACTTTTGTAAGTTTTTTTCATTTTGTTTTCATATTATCCAGAAAGTTCGTATCTTTGCACCGTCTCGTATGAATTAATAATAATCATAGGATATGAAGAGAGTATTCAATTGGGTGTTTGCCGCCATCCTTGCTTGTAGTGCTATGAGTGCACAGGCACAAATTATGAAAGCGGCTGACTTGGAGAAATATGCCAAGGAGAAGTATGGTGACAAATGGCTTGATGCTGCCGCTAATCTGGCCGGTGGTCTGACACTTGACAAGAACCAGTCGCTGACTTATCAACAGGTGATTGAGGCTCCTGGCAAAACAAAGCAGCAACTTTACGTGGCCCTGAACTACTGGGTGACCGCTACTTTCAAGGACAAGCAGGCCATCACACTGAACGATAAGGATGCAGGATGCATCATTATCTCGTCGACCATTGATGCCATTGCCGACCATACCGGTACGCTTAACCGCTACGTAGTGAGCATCACCCCTGTTATCAAGATTGATATCAAAGAAGGTCGCGTACGTGTTACCTACACTGTTCAGAACTACGACATCCTGAAAGCAGAGGATGCTGGATGGCTGGGTGGACTGGCCGACAACACTAGGTACAACAACAAAAACCAGAATATCTACAGCGACGGTAAGCGTTTGAAGGAAGACAAGACCGACCATCGCCTTTATGACGAGCAGTGGGAGATAGCCAAGCACTATCCCTTTGTGGAGAAAGACAATAAGAAACGTACTTGCTCAAAGGCACTGGTGATGACTCACGCCTATTCTAACGCCATTATGGACAAGGTGGAAGAAGCACTTAAGAATGGCATCGTGGGCAATGAGGACGATGAATGGTAAACAAAAAATCACGAAATATTACGGATTCGTAAAATAATCGACGAAAAATTTGGCAGTTTGAAAGAAAATGTCTACTTTTGCTGCCGAATTTGAAAACAACAAAGGAAATGACAATATTAGCAAACAACTATTGGTGGTGGCGCAACTCAAGATTAAGATAATCGTGAGATTGATTGCCGCATACCTATAGTTCATGCTAAGGATATATTGAGAGGCCTATCGTTCTTACGATGGGCCTCTCAAAATTTTGTGAAGAGTTGAAAGTTTAGAGTTAAAGATATGAATTACCAAGTAGACAAAAACGGTTTTTACGGAGAGTTCGGCGGTGCTTATGTCCCAGAGATTCTCTACAAGTGTGTTCACGACCTTCAGGAGGCCTACCTGCCAATTATTGAGAGCGAGGAGTTTAAACAGGAGTATCATGCACTGCTGAAGGATTATGTAGGCAGACCCAGCCCCCTTTATTATGCAAAAAGGATGAGTGAGCGTTACGGATGTCAGCTTTACCTGAAACGTGAAGACCTGAACCATACGGGAGCCCACAAGATCAACAACACCATTGGTCAGATTCTTTTGGCAAAGAAGATGGGCAAGACCCGTATCATTGCTGAGACAGGTGCTGGACAGCACGGCGTGGCTACGGCAACGGTTTGTGCGCTGATGAACATGAAATGCGAGGTGTTTATGGGTGCTACCGACGTAGAGCGCCAGCATACTAATGTGGAACGCATGAAGATGCTGGGTGCCGAAGTACATCCCGTGCGTACGGGCAACATGACGCTGAGTGATGCCTGCAGTGAAGCTATCCGCGACTGGTGCTGTCATCCTGCCGATACCTTCTATATCGTGGGCTCTACCATGGGACCTCACCCCTATCCTGATTTGGTGGCTCGTATGCAGAGCGTTATCAGCGAAGAGATCAAATGGCAGTTGGAAGAAAAAATAGGCCGCAACTACCCCGACTATCTTATCGCCTGTATCGGAGGAGGCAGCAATGCCGCTGGCACCATCTTCCACTATATGGATGATGAACGCGTGAAAATCGTTTTGGCCGAAGCAGGTGGACATGGTTGGGATACCGACTACACAGCTGCCACCATTCATCGTGGTACAACGGGCATCCTGCACGGTGCGAAGATGCTGGTAATGCAGAATGAGGACGGGCAGATTCAGGAGGCTTTCACCATCTCGGCTGGTCTCGACTACCCAGGCGTTGGCCCTATGCACTGCAACATGGCGAAGCAGGGGCGTACGCAGGTGCTGAGCATCAACGATGACGAGGCCATCTATGGCGGTTATGAACTGACGCGCATGGAAGGTATCATCCCTGCCATCGAGAGTGCCCATGCTATCGCTGCCCTGAAGAAATTGTCATTCAAGAAGGATGACGTGGTGGTTCTCACCGTGAGCGGCCGTGGCGACAAGGACGTGGAAACGTATCTGAAGAACAAGGCGATGGCAAAGGAATATGGGAATTTCTAATTGAGAATTGAAAATTGAGAATTATGATTACCTATCAATATCAGACGACCAGTAAGACGATCCTCGCGGATCTGTACACCCCGGTGGGCGTGTATATGCGACTGCGCGACCTCTATCCGCAGAGTGCGCTGATGGAGAGTTCCGACTATCACGAGAAAGACAACTCGCGCTCGTTTATCGGCATCGACCCTATGGCCAGCGTGGCGATTGGTCACGGCTTGGCTACCATCACCTATCCTGATGGCACTACGTTCCAGCACGAGGTGAATAAGGAGTATCGCTCGGACAAGGCTATCCACCAGTTGATTGACCGTATCCAGGTTACTGGCGAGCACGCCAACATCTGTGGACTCTTTGGCTACACCTCGTTCAACGCCGTACGTTATTTCGAGAATATCAACGTGAAAGATGAGACGCAGGCAAAGAACGATGCCCCTGACTTGCTCTATATATTATATAAGGTGGTGATTGTGTTCGATCACTTTAACAACACCCTCACGATTGTTTCACTCGATGGCGAGAAGGAGCTTGATGATGTGATGCGCGCCATGAATAAGGCCAACGTCAAGGCTTACGACTTCCATCCTGTGGGCGAAACGACCTCACCTCTTACTGACGAGGAACATAAGGCAAATATCCGCAAGGGCATCCAGCATTGTCTGCGTGGTGACGTGTTCCAGATTGTGTTGTCTCGCCGTTTCATCCAGAAATACGAGGGCGATGATTTTAAGCTCTATCGAGCACTCCGCTCTATCAATCCCTCGCCCTATCTGTTTTACTTTGACTTTGGCGGTTTCCGTATCTTCGGTTCTTCGCCTGAGACACATTGCCGTATAGAGGCCCCCCTTTCGTCCCCCGAGGGGTACACAATAGCTCCATCCGGCAAAACTAATGAAGCCCCCTCGGGGGCCGTAAGGGGGGCTCGTATGTATATTGATCCTATCGCTGGTACCACTAAACGTACAGGCGATGCAGAGGCCGACCGCAAGGGTGCCGAGTACCTGCGTAATGATCCCAAGGAGAATGCGGAACACGTGATGCTGGTAGACCTGGCTCGCAATGACCTGAGCCGCAACTGTCATGGGGTGAAGGTAGATTTCTATAAAGACCTGCAATACTACTCTCACGTCATCCACCTCGTATCGCGTGTCAGTGGCGAACTCGACGAAGGGGCTGATCCTATCAAGGCCTTTATCGACACCTTCCCTGCTGGTACGCTCTCAGGTGCTCCGAAGGTTCGTGCGATGCAGCTTATCTCTGAGTATGAGCCACACAATCGAGGTGCTTATGGTGGATGTATTGGTTACATAGGCCTCGATGGCTCATTGAATCAGGCCATCACCATCCGTACTTTCGTTTCACGCAACGGTGAACTCTGGTTCCAGGCTGGTGGCGGCATCGTGGCTAAGAGCGACGAGGAATACGAACTGCAGGAAGTGAACAACAAACTGGGCGCCTTGCGTCGCGCTATATTAATGGCTGAAAAAATGTAAGGTTATGAAGATAGTCATCATAGATAATTACGACTCGTTTACATATAACTTGAGTCATTTGGTCAAGGAACTGGGAGCAGAAGTTACCGTGTATCGTAATGACCAGTTCGAACTGTCGCAACTGGAGGAGTTTAGTAAGATTATCCTCTCGCCGGGTCCTGGTATTCCTTCTGAAGCAGGTTTGTTGCTTGATGTTATTCGCACCTACGCTGGCAAGAAACCCATCTTGGGCGTCTGCTTGGGGCATCAGGCTATTGGCGAGGCCTTTGGAGGCAAACTTGAGAATCTGAGCGATGTCTTTCACGGGGTGGCAACGCCTTGTCATCTCACAAGCGATGATGCGCTCTTCTCTGGCATCTCAGAGGAGTTTACCGTAGGCCGTTATCACTCGTGGGTGGTCTCAAAGGATAACTTCCCCGATTGTCTCGAAATTACTGCTGAGAGCGAAGAGGGACAAATAATGGCACTGAAACACAAGACACTCAACGTACGTGGCATCCAATTCCACCCTGAGAGCGTACTCACACCCGATGGCAAGAAGATGCTGCAGAACTGGATGTTTCTTTAGGGCGTAATAACGATATAACGTAATAACGACATAACGAAAAAACAAATTATATGGCACAGACAATGAAAGACATCCTGAACAGGATGCTGAATCACGAGGAACTATCTCGTGAAGAAATGAAGAACATTCTGATTGGCATCACTCAGAGCGAGTATCCTACCGAGCAGATTACTGCCCTGCTGACCGCTCTGCAGATGCGCGGTGTAACCGTTGACGAGCTGTTGGGCTTCCGCGATGGTATTCTGGAAACGGGTGTTCCCGCAATCCTGAATGCCGACCGCTATATCGATGTGGTAGGAACTGGCGGCGACCGTAAGAACACTTTTAATATCTCTACCACCAGTTGCTTTGTCATTGCTGGTGCAGGTTACAAAGTCGCCAAGCACGGTAACTACGCAGCCACCTCTGTATCAGGCGCATCGAACGTCATTGCCCATCATGGCATCAAGTTCACCGATGATATCGACAAGCTGAACCGCTCACTCAACGAGGCAGGCATCGTCTATCTGCATGCCCAGCTCTTCGCTAAGGCCATGAAGTTCGTTGGCCCTATCCGCAAGGCATTGCAGTTCCCCACCATCTTCAACCTGTTGGGTCCGCTGGTTAATCCCTCTCAGCCTAAGTGCCAATTGCTTGGCGTTGCCAACCTTGACCAGATGCGCCTTTACAATCAGGTGTACCAGAAGATAGGCATCGACTATGGTATTGTAAACTCTATCGATGGCTACGACGAGATCTCGCTGACGGGCGACTTCAAGGTTACCACCAAGAACTACGAACGCATCTTCAAACCGAGTGACCTTGGCTTCGAGATTGCCAAGCCTGAGGAACTCGTAGGCGGGGCTACCGAGGAAGAGGCTGCAGCTATCTTCGACTCCGTACTTGAAAATCGAGCTCTGCCTGCTCAGAAGAATATCGTGCTGGCCAACGCCGCCTTCGGCATTCAGGTATTGGAGAAGGGACAGAAGAGCATCGAGGAGTGCATTGCTATTGCCCGCGAGAGTATTGACAGCGGAGCTGCCCTCAGAACCTTCAAGAAGTTCGTGGAATTAAATGGTTAGTCGTAATACCGTTATACCGGAATAACGTAATAACGTAATAACGTAATAACGAAACAATGCAAGATATCCTACAAGAAATCGTAGCGCACAAGCGTCAGGAACTGGAACAGATGCGTGCAAAGAAGCCATCCATGCGTGAGGCTTTGCTGGCATCACCTACAGGCATCATCGCCGAGTTCAAGCGGCGCTCACCCTCAAAGGGTTGGATCAAAGAGGAAGGACGTGCCGATATCATCCCGCTCTCTTATCAACGGAACGGTGCAGCAGCCCTCTCGATTCTCACCGACGAACACTACTTCGGTGGTTCAGATGACTTTATCCGTCAGGCTCGCCAGAGCGGTGTCACGCTGCCCGTCCTCTACAAGAACTTCGTCATCGACGAGGCTCAGCTCTATGCCGCTGCCCTCTGTGGTGCCTCTGCCGTGCTGCTCATTGCTGCCTGTCTTAGCAAGGCAGAATGCAAGCGACTACTGGACAAGGCCCATTCTCTCGGTCTTGAGGTGCTCCTTGAGATGCACGCTGAGCACGAGCTGGAATATGCCGAACTGGAACCCGACCTCTGCGGTATCAACAATCGCAACCTCGGTTCGTTTGTAACCGATGTCGAGAACTCCTTCCGACTGGCAGAACTACTGCCAAAGGATGCCGTCAAGGTCAGCGAAAGCGGTATATCAAATCCTGACACCGTGAAGGCTCTTCGCCAAGCCGGCTTCCGTGGTTTCCTCATTGGTGAGAACTTCATGAAGACCCCCGACCCAGGTCTCTCCCTTCACGAATTCATCAATCAATTATGAATTGTGCATTGATTAAGGTTTGTGGTATGCGTGATGCGGAGAATATCCGCGAAGTCGAGGCATTAGGCATCGATTTGATGGGCTTTATCTTCTGGCCGAAGTCAAGTCGATACGTCAGCGAGCGCCCCAGCTATCTGCCAAAGAAGTGTAAGCGCGTTGGCGTGTTTGTCAACGAAGACATTGAACAAGTCAAGCACATTGCCGCAGATTATGCCCTCGACTACATCCAACTGCATGGCTCCGAGAGTCCCGGATACGTTCAGCAACTCCATGATTGGCAAGTCATTAAGGCTATTAGCGTGAGCAGTCGTGACGACATCGCCACATTCAAGGACTATGAGGGACTTGTCGACTACTTTCTCTTCGATACTAAATGCACCTGCATGGGGGGAAGTGGACAGCAGTTCGACTGGAGTGTGCTCGACAGCTACGATGGCAATACTCCTTTCTTGCTCAGTGGCGGCATCGGTCCGGATGATGCAGAGCGCGTAAAAGCCTTTCATCACGGAAAGTGCATTGGCATTGATCTCAACTCCAAGTTCGAGCTATCCCCTGCTCTTAAAGACATCAATAAACTTCAAGAATTTATAAAAGAATTAAGCATATGAATAAGATAAACCAAGTATTCGCCAATCGTGGCGATAAGAAGTTCCTCAGCCTTTACTTCTGTGCCGGCTGTCCTACACTCGACAGCACAGGCGATGTTATCCTGACGATGCAACGTCGTGGCATCGACTTCATTGAGGTGGGCATACCATTCAGTGATCCGCTGGCCGACGGCCCCGTTATCCAAAGCGCTGCTACGCAAGCCCTGAAGAACGGCATGAGTCTGAAACTGCTGTTTAGCCAGTTGAAAGCCATCAAGGATCAGGTAGAGATTCCCCTCATCCTCATGGGTTACCTCAACCCCATCCTCCATTATGGCTTCGAGCCGTTGCCCATAGGGCGAGACCTCTCACGCTCGCCAGAGCAATCGAGCTTGCTCTGGTCTCGCTCAATCGAGGCCTTCTGCCAAAGTTGTGTGGAGAGTGGCGTCAGCGGTATGATTATCCCCGACCTGCCTTTCAAGGACTATCAGGAAACAGTAAAGCCCATTGCCGACCGCTACGACCTGCGCGTCATCATGCTCATCACGCCAGAGACCAGCGAGGAGCGCATCCGCTTTATCGATGACAACACTGATGGCTTCATCTATATGGTGTCGAGTGCTGCCATCACGGGAGCCCAGAAGTCGTTCGACGATGCCAAGCAGGAGTATTTCCGTCGCATCAACGCCATGAACCTGCGTAATCCCCGCATGATTGGCTTTGGCATCTCTAATGCCCAGACCCTCAAGGCTGCTCAGGACAATGCCGCCGGTGCCATCATCGGTTCTAAGTTCGTCACTCTTTTGAATGAAACAAAGGGTGATGCCGATGCTGCTATCGATCAGCTCTTTAAGGTATTGCGTGAGGAGTAACTGCTGTTTTCGTAACTTTGCGACTTGTTCGCGAAGTTACGGAAAAAGCTTAAAGAAGCAGATTTGAGCTTCATAATCTGTTTTCTGCCGAAATAGAAAATCAGGCATGGGGTGATGAAACCTATGATGCTGCCCATGCAGACATCCGACAGGAAGTGCTGGGAAAGATAGATGCGTGAATAGGCACCAAGGGCGGCCAGCACCAACAGCGATAACATCGATACATTAATCAGAACCCATTTCCCGTAGCTTTGTTCTGTATTCTGTTTCTTGTAGTGGAATGCCAGATAAAGTGCACAGCAGGTATAGAAAACGAAGAACGTAGAGGCATGGCCCGACGGGAACGAATTGCTGTGATGCATATCAACGCCCTGCACCAAAGGCAATGCCATGTTCTGGCAATGCTCGAATGCGCTGACTGGACGCTCGAAACAAAAGGTGTGTTTCAGTATCTGTAGTACAGCACCTCCTGACAGTTCTGAAAGGGCAAAGAGAATGGTCAGTTCCAGCTTCTTCCAGAGTATAGGAAGAAGTGCCAAAATATACAATGGCCATTCCGCAAGCTGGGTGTAATATTTGAAGAAGGTGTCTTCAAGACTTGTGTGATAGGAGTTCAACAGCAGATGAAGTTCCAACTTCGGATATACACATTGCAATCCGAGTACAAATAGGAGTAGTCCTAAATAAGCCAGGCCATAAACTGAAAGCAACTTCTTCATGGCTGCAAAATTACTAATAATTTTGGTAATTTTTATATAAATACAGAAAAAATTTGGATAAGTGGGTACTATTTTATAACTTTGCACACAAACTAATCCAAAGAGCGAATGAAAACTAACTATGAAGTGCGATATGCAGCCCATCCGGAGGATGCCCGTCATTACGATACTGCCCGTCTGCGCCGCGATTTCCTCATTGAGCACCTGTTCGTAGAGAACGAGGTGAACATGGTGTATTCCATGTACGACCGCATGGTGGTGGGCGGCGCGATGCCCGTGGGTGAGGTGCTGCCGCTGGAGGCTATCGACCCCCTGAAGGCTCCTTTCTTTACCACCCGTCGTGAGATAGGTATATATAATATAGGTGGAGAAGGTGTCGTGAAGGTAGGCGACGAGAGTTTTGAACTGGGCTACAAGGAGGCACTCTATATAGGAAGAGGTGATCGCGAGGTGTCGTTTGCCTCGAAGGACGCAGGAAAGCCCGCCCTGTTCTACTTCAACTCTACGACGGCCCACACGGTCTATCCCTGCCGAAAGGTGACGAAAGACGATGCTGTGGTGGCTCACATGGGAAGTCTGGAAATGTCGAACGAGCGTAATATCAACAAGATGCTGGTAAATCAAGTGCTGCCCACCTGTCAGCTTCAGATGGGAATGACTGAACTGGCTACGGGCTCAGTATGGAACACGATGCCTGCCCACGTGCACAGTCGTCGCATGGAGGCCTACTTCTATTTCGAGTTGCCCGAGGACCAAGCCGTCTGTCACTTCATGGGCGAGCCACAGGAGACCCGTCACATCTGGATGCACAACCACGAGGCGGTGCTCTCACCAGAATGGAGTATCCACAGTGCTGCTGCCACGCATAACTACACGTTTATCTGGGGAATGGGAGGCGAGAACCTTGACTATGGTGACCAAGTCTTTTTTGGCATCAAGGAACTGAAATAAGGTTTTTCTTGCCTGCGGCGCTACGTGAATATCCATAAATGAACACGAATGTTCCATAAATAATAATTTTAAGAATTCTTTCCATGCGGAACTTTAAGGAATATAAGGATATCGTTTATGCCATTATAGGCTCAGCAATGGAGGTTCATTCAACTTTGCATTGGGGGCTTCTTGAGGCTGTTTACAACGAATCATTATGTTTGGAGCTTGCTGATCGAGGTGTAAAGTGCGAGCCTGAGAAGTCGCTGCCATGCTTTTATAAGAGCCACAAATTGGAAAAGACTTACAAAATGGATGTTGTGGTTGACGATGTCATTGTTGAATTGAAATCTGTAAAATCAATAATGCCAGCGCATAGGGCGCAGTTGTTCAATTATATGCGTTTGACAAAGCATCCAGTAGGAATCCTTATAAATTTTGGGGCTTCAAAACTGCAGGGTGAACGATATGGGTATATAGAAGAAACCAACGAATGTGTGCTTCTTGACCGTAATATGGATATAGTGAATGAATACGTTGATTGGGGCGAAGATGACTCCGATGAATAAAAAATAATTTATGAATAATTCGTGTTCATTAATGGTCATTTATGTAGCGTCGCAGACATATAAATATATTTATTGTTTAACATAAAATAATTCAAGTAAAATGGCAAATTTATTTTCATTAGAGGGAAAGAACGCCTGGATTACCGGCGCTTCTTACGGAATTGGCTTCAACATCGCAAAGGCTTTTGTTGCAGCAGGTGCAAAGAACATTATCTTCAACGACATCAACGAGGCTGCCCTGCAGCGTGGTTTGGACAACTACAAGGAGGCTGGCATCGAGAATGTGAAGGGTTATGTGTGCGACGTGACTGACGAGAACGCCGTAAAAGCACTCGTAGAGAAAATTCACGCTGAGGTGGGTCAGATTGATATCCTGG
>Ga0256407_10005230_pt1 | contig 20975 bp, 19 predicted proteins | sample RumenRJG_04DNA_FD_193489 | JGI IMG/M metagenome (GOLD analysis project Ga0256407, IMG submission 193489) | Bovine rumen microbial communities from Lethbridge, Alberta, Canada - RJG_04 | ecosystem: Host-associated > Mammals > Digestive system > Stomach > Rumen | place: Canada: Alberta... | reverse complement strand
TGGTAGAGGAACTTAGAATAGTCAATGAGACGACACACAGGAGGATTTGCATTTGGAGAAATCTCCACAAGGTCAACACCCTGCTGGCGAGCCATATCCAATGCTTCTTTCGTAGGCATCACCGTCGATCCGCTTTCGCCTACTATGCGGACCTCTCGTACACGAATCTGTTCGTTTACGCGGTATTGGTTCTGTTTTTTGTCTGTCTTCATTAAGCCATTTTAAGCAAATCGGCTGCAAAGGTACACAAATTCAACGAATTAGCAAAACTTTTTTACTTATTTTTTCGATTTCATAAAAAATAAATGTACCTTTGCACACGCAAAAACGACACCACGCTCATGGAGAAGCAAAAAGTCATTATCAGCGAGCGACTTGAACAAGTGCTCCACCAAGAAATCGCCGCATGTCAGGCTGACCGTCTGTTTGTACTCACCGACGACACCACCCATTGTCTCTGCCTGCCTGTAGTCAAGGGTTTCAAAAGTATTGAAGGAGCCCAAGAAATAACGATTTCTTCAGGCGACACCAATAAGACGCTGGAATCCGTCTGTCATGTATGGAGCGAACTGCAGCGACTAGGGGCTACCCGTCACTCGCTCCTTATCAATCTTGGCGGCGGCATGGTGACCGACCTTGGTGCTTTTGCCGCTTCCACGTTTAAGCGCGGTATATCCATCATAAACATCCCCACCACACTACTTTCCATGGTCGACGCTTCCGTAGGAGGCAAGACAGGCTTCAACTTCGGTGGACTGAAAAATGAGATAGGTGTCTTCCGCAATGCCGACTGCGTCATTCTCGACACTACGTTCCTCAACACGCTCGATGAAGAAAACATCCTTTCCGGCTATGCCGAGATGCTCAAGCACGGACTCATCTCGTCCGAAGAGCATTGGGCAGAACTGATGAACTTCAACATCGAAAGACCTGACCTCAAGGAATTAGGAATGCTCGTTGCCAAAAGTGTACAGGTAAAGGAACGCATCGTCACAGAAGATCCTACGGAAAAAGGCATCCGTAAGGCACTGAACCTGGGGCATACCGTTGGCCATGCCTTCGAGTCGCTGGCCCTACAGCGCAACCCCGTCCTTCACGGCTATGCCGTGGCATGGGGACTGGTATGCGAACTCTACTTGAGCGTCATTAAGACAGGATTTCCTGTTGACAAGATGCGCCAGATGGCACATTTCATCTTCGACCACTACGGACGTATGCCCATCACATGCGATGACTACCCCACCCTGCTAGAACTGATGGCCCACGACAAGAAGAACATTGGCAACGACATTAACTTCACCCTCCTAGGCGGCATCGGCGACATCCGTATCAACCAGACCGCCACAAAGAAAGAGATAGAGGAATCTTTAGATTTCTACCGCGAGGGCTAAGCAATGAGCGCCATCTGTTCGGCTACCTTGCGGGCAACCTTTCCAGTAGGGGTAAGTGGTATCTGAGCAACTAAGAGAAAGTGGCGGGGAACCCAATGTTTTGGCAACGCCTGATGGCATACCTGACGGGCAACATCCACATCGCCCTCAGTTAGCAAAACAACGGCATCACCGAACTTAGCATCTTTTCGTTTTGTAATGCAAAAAGGAAAGGGAAGTTGAGGTTTCAATAGTCGCTCCACCTCTTCTATCTGAATCTTGATACCACCAGAACAGATTACATTATCACGTCGTCCAAGCACCTTAAAACACCCATCTGCCCGAATATCCACAATATCGTTAGTGATCAGCATGCCGTCGTGTACGGCAGGAGCATCAATAACCAAACAGCCATTTTCATCTTGCGACAAAGTGACACCCTCGAAGGGTGTGTACCACTCACTGGCCTCTGGGCCGTTGAGCCGACGAAGAGCGATATGCGAGAGCGTCTCCGTCATGCCATAGGTACTCCAAATCTGATTGGGAAAGCCGATCAATACACGGGAAAGAGCATCATCGATGGCCCCGCCGCCGATAATCAGATGACGAATATGTATCAGCCGTTCTCGCCCTTCTGCAGTCTGTAAGAGATTGAACACCTGCAAAGGCACCATTGCTGCGAAATCCACATCGCCCTCCCACGATGGGCAGCCACAGGGCTCCACCGCGATGAGCCGGAGCCCGCAAGTGAGCGCACGTACCACCATCATCTTGCCTGCAATATAGTCGAGCGACATACAAAGCAGTGCCGTGTTGCCTTCCTTCAATTTCAAGAACCGACAGGTAATGCGTGCCGAGGCCTCCATACGTCGTTTTTCCACGAGCATCGGTTTCGGTTGCCCTGTTGACCCACTGGTATGCACCAAGACTGTTGGGCTATCGTTATGCCACTCTGCTAAGAATTCTTCAAGATCCATAATTTGTCGCCACGTATTTCCAACGACATGGGGATGTTGTCCATGAAGAGTTGTCCCGTACCCAGTCCTTGCGGGAAAGTGATGTCTTCGCCATAGACATCGCTACAAAACTGGGCGATAGCATTCAGACCGATGTTACTCTCTAAGGCAGAGGTAATCCACGAACCGATGCCCTCATCCTTGGCAATCTCTATCCATTCCCTGCATCCCATCATACCACCATGAAGCGATGGTTTAAGGACAATATAACGAGGTTTGATGATACGAAGCATCAGTCTCTTCGTCTCAGGGTCGTTCACACCGATAAGTTCTTCATCAAGAGCGATATGCAGCGGGGCTTCGCGACAGAGTTCCGCCATCATTGCCCATTGTTTCTGTTTAATGGGTTGTTCGATGCTGTGGATAGCATATTGTGACAATAGTTCCAGTTTATAGAGCGCCTCATCAGGGCGGAAGCCGCCATTAGCATCCAGTCGCAGTTCCACTTCATGATACGAGAACCTCTCACGGATGCGCTTCACCAAATCCAATTCATGGTCGAAATCGATGGCTCCCACCTTTAGTTTGACGCAGCGAAATCCCTGCTTCAGTTTCTCCTCCATGCGCTGCAACATCTCCTCATAGGAACCCATCCATACTAAGCCGTTGATGGGGATGCCCACCTCGCCATGAGAGAAAGGTGTATTGAAAAGAAGATGAGAACAGGGAACCGAGAGCGGAGAATTCCGTAGACTAAGAAGGGCCGTCTCGATACCGAAGAGCATCGACGGATAGTCGCGCATCGCCTCATAGTCTATTTCGCCCGTCTTTTCCACCTGATCACAGAATCCACGCAGGACCTTCATATACACCGAGGGAGGCAGGGCATCACAACTCAGGTCGGGCAGCGGTGCGCACTCTCCCACCCCACATCGTTCACCATCGGAAAATGTTAGCAGCCAACTCTGGCGTTCGGTGTACACCCCACGTGATGTTCCCGCTGGTTGCCTAAAATGAAACACCCGCTCTTTAATATCTACATGGATCATCGTCATCAATAATCATAATGCACAACATTTCCCCATTCTGGATTGACGACAATCATAAACTGAGCAGTATTTTCATCATTACCAGGATCATCACCGCCCGTATCGTCACCCGAGCCATCCGTAAAGAAGTAACCAGAGCACTCCGTAATCTGGTTCTTTTTGATAGGGATATTGGTGAATGTTCGGACGCCCTCATCTGTCCCAGGATACGAAATCAGATCTTCATTTTCGTCAAACATGCTGACCAGCAATTTTAGCGTTGACTCATCATCGCGAGGGAATGTATATAGATCAAACTGTAACGGCTTACCTGTCAAAGAATCTGGAATATCTACAAAAACGCTCTGCTTCGACTTATCCACGCCATAGCCGGTCAGCACATTGATGGCTCCACTACCACCTTCATACCAGAACCTTACCCGCTTTGCCTCTGCCGGTTTGGCATCCTTTGTAGTAAAACGAACCATAGCCGAAGCACGAACCACATTAACCTCATATGTCTTTGCCATTGCCTCAACAGTCACATCCTGATAGGCTATGAATGTATCTGAAAAGCCATCGGAATTGGAAAACTTTATATTCGAAGGGTCTGATAACGTGGGATTTGAACTGCTACTATGCGCTAAGACCATTACCTGATAAGTACCTGGTGTTAGTTTCATTCCAACCTCACCAAAATCCTCATCCCCCTCTTTCTGGGTAATGCCTTTCACTTTGCTGCCGCCCTGATAAACCACAAAATTGAGCGTTGTCCATGGGGCAGAATCCGCTCTTGTTCCTGATGCCACCACCTTCAAAATCAAGTTGGCATCAATTTCTATCGAAGGCTGCTGATTCTGCTCCTCTTCGTCAACAACCATTTTCTCACATGACAACAATAATGACAGCATCACCATCGCCGATACCGTTAGAGTCCAAAATCCATGTTTCATATTCTATAGTTTTTCGGTTATTATCAAACAAAAAGCCTCCCCTAACAATACTGTCCTGGAGAGGCATTCGGTGGAGCTGGAGGGAGTCGAACCCTCGTCCGCACAAGGAAACCATACGCTTTCTACACGCTTATTCCAGACTTCATTTTCGTGCAACGGCAAGACCTGGACAACCAACCGTAGCCTTATCTCCTAAAATTTCATTCCCCAATCGGAGCCTTGAAGAACTATTTCCGATTTTCTCTGCGCCGCTGAATCCTCAGATTCGGAACCAGATCCTTGGAGCGACGTCCCGTTCTCCTACCTTGTAAGAGAATTAAGCCAATAATCTACTATTCTTCGATTAGGCAGCGAGAGCATACTCGTTGTTGCCAATTAATTTTCCGACCGCAGAGATTATGGAGCCTACAGTCGCCGCTCCGCGTGCTTACGTACCATTTCATCTCGCCGTCAAATCCAGTCAACCCCATTTTTACTTGGCTATACCTTCATATTCTATGCGAAATATGGCATTGCGAGTGCAAAGATATAAAGTTTTTTCCAAACAACAATGGTTTTTCGAAAGAAAATGCTTACCTTTGCAATAATTTTGCAAAAAAAGAGTTAACAATATAGGAATACAATATATAATATGAATATGAGAAGATACGTTTTGCTGTTACTGTTGGTCATACTGACAGGCGGGCTGGCTATGGCTCAGTCTGGCATGACAGACCAGCAAGTAATAACCTACATCTTGGAAGAGAATGAGAAAGGAACGAGTCAGACAGAGATTGTTACCCGTCTGATGCAGCGCGGAGTGACTGTCCAGCAATTGCAACGTGTCAAGCGCAAGTATGAGCAACAGAAGAAGCAATCCAATCTGGGTGGCACTGATGCCAACGACAGCGACAACCGCCTGCGCACGAACAACGCACAACAACGGACACAACGCGGACAACGGACACAACGTACAACCAATAAGACTCAGAAAAACGCCAACTCTTCGCAGCGCATCCAAGGCTCGCAGGACATCCATCATACCTACGACGACGATGATGAAGACTTCCTTCTGATGCAGGCCGAGATGGAAGACATCGTGCCTTTAGACTCCATTGCCTTGTTAGAGCAGATGCTTGAGGCTGAGCGAGAGAAAAAGAACCGTATCTTCGGACACGACATCTTCAACAACGAGGACCTGAGTTTTGAGCCCAATGTGAACATTGCCACCCCTCAAGACTACCATCTAGGGCCTGGTGATGCTGTCATCGTCGATGTATATGGTGCCTCACAAGAAACCTTCAACACTACTGTCTCGCCCGATGGCGACATCACCATTGAGGGGTTCGGACCCGTACAAGTGAGCGGGCTGACGGTGGCACAGGCCAATGCACACCTTCGCTCACAGTTGGGTCAACGCTATAGCAGCAGCCAGATCAGACTGACAGTAGGCCAGACGAAAACCATCTTGGTCAATGTGATGGGCGAGGTAAAGACCCCTGGCACCTATACACTATCCGCCTTCTCCACCGCGTTCAATGCTCTCTACATGGCCGGCGGCATCACCGACATCGGTACACTGCGAAACATCAAGGTCTATCGCAACAACCGACTAATATCTACAATCGATGTCTATGACTATATCCTCAACGGAAAGGCCACTGGTAATGTCCGTCTAACCGACAATGACGTCATCATCGTAGGTGCCTATGACTGTCTGGTCAACATCACAGGTAAGATCAAGCGCCCCATGTTCTACGAGATGAAGACCGATGAGAGCCTCAACTCGCTTCTGAAATATGCCGGCGGTTTTACCAGCGATGCCTATAAAAAGTCCATACGAGTGATACGAAAGGCAGGAGCCCGATACTCTGTGCATACCGTCAACGAGTTTGACATGGGTTCTTTCCATGTAGCCGATGGCGATTCCGTGGCTGTTGACAGTATCGTGAAACGCTATTCTAACATGGTTGAGGTGAAGGGAGCAGTATTCCGTCCTGGAATGTTCGAATTAGGCACGAACATCACAACCGTCAAATCACTCGTCGAGGCTGCTGAGGGTGTCACAGAAGATGCCTTCACTGCCCATGCCATCATGCACCGTATGAAAGCAGACCGTTCGTTGGAAATGAAAGCCGTCGATTTGGCGGGCATCATGGAAGGCCGTATAGCCGATATCCCCTTGCAGAACGAAGACGTGCTATTCATTCCAAGTCAGGAAGAGGTCCGTATGAAACAGACACTGACCATCCATGGTGAGGTGCAGAATCCCGGCATCTACAAATATGCGGAAAACGAGACCGTCGAGGACTTTATCATGCAGGCCGGCGGACTGACAGAGACAGCCTCGGCAGTCAATGTGCTGGTATCGAGACGTGTCTTCAACCCCAAAGCCACTACTAAAGACAGCATTATGGCACAATCGTTCAGTTTCACACTGAAAGACGGTTTTGTCATTGACGGTGAGGAGGGCTTCAAATTGCAGCCTTACGATGAGGTCTATGTACGCCAGAGCCCTGGCTACGGCATACAACGTAATGTGACCGTAGATGGTGAAGTGCTCTTTGGCGGCAACTATCCGCTGACTAAAGAGAACGAGCGTCTGAGCGACCTTGTCAAGAAGTGCGGTGGTTTCACCAATCTTGCATACGTAGAAGGTGCCCGTCTGGAGCGCCGCATGAACGAGGCAGAGAGGCTCCGCTATTTGGAGTCATCCAAGATGCAGAAGAAGCAAGACGAGGATGCCCTGATTGAGATGGCATTGAAAAGTGGGCGGTCCATTGGTGATCTTGACAATATCAGGCAGACCAAGCGAGAAGAACTCACCAACATCCCCTATACCTATTTCGTAGGCATCGAACTCGACAAAGCCATAGCAAACCCTGGCTCTGACGAGGACCTAGTGCTTCGTGAAGGCGACCGCCTCTTTGTGCCTGTCTATAATGGAACCGTGAAAATCAATGGCGAGGTGATGTATCCTAACACCGTGGGCTATGAAGCCGGAAAAAAAGCCAGTTACTACATCGACATGGCCGGCGGCTATGGCAATAAAGCCAAGAAGAGCAAGGCCTACATCATCTACATGAATGGCGACGTGGCCCGTGTGTCGAAAGGTGCCAAGGTACGCCCCGGTTGTGAGATCGTGGTGCCATCGAAGTCCAGCAACAAGATGACAACAACAGAGACTGTCGCCCTCGGAACCGGTATCGCCTCTATCGCTACTATGATAGCCACTATTGCAAGTCTCATGAAGTAATGGACGTCAAGGGAAATATGGAAGAGAAGAAAGAGAAAATTATTAATTTCAATATAGCAGAAATTATCAAGTTACTCAAAGCCGACCGCAAGAAAGTATGCATATACTCTCTTGTAGCGGGAATCATTGGTATTGTTTTGGCTTTCGGTACTCCTAAAATCTATAAGTCTACTGTTATCCTTGCGCCGGAAGAATCGGGTGCAGGCTTTTCAGGAAGCATTTCATCACTGGCTTCCATGGTTGGCATGAACATGAAGATAGGTCAGACTGGTGACGCGCTCTATCCAGAAATCTATCCAGACTTGATGAGTTCTACTGACTTTATTGTCGGGCTTTTCCCCGTCGAAGTGACCAAGGACAAAACTGGCGAAACTTATACTTATCAAGACTACATACAACACCATCAAAAGTTAGCCATTAGCGATTATCCAAAAGCACTGTTTGTTAATTTGATAGAGAAATTGACGGATGAAGATAGTCTAGGAGCAGGACACGTAGTTGACCCATTCCGACTCACCAAGAAAGAAGATGAGGTTGCTAAAGTCATCACAGGAAATCTTGACTGTGCGGTAGATAAAAAGACCAATGTCATTACCATTACTGTTACAGACCAGGACCCACTTATTGCTGCCACCGTTGCCGATAGTGTACAGATGCATCTTCAACGTTCCATCACAGAATATCGTACGAAGAAGGCCCGCGTCGACTTAGAATACATGGAACAATTGTTTGCAGAAGCCCGCAAACAGTATGACGACGCTCGCAGGGCATACGCTGATTATGCTGATGCCAACCAAGATGTATTTCTGCAGGCTTATAAAATGAAAGAAGAGGACTTGGAGAACGACGTGCAACTGAAGTATAACATCTATCAGCAGGTTGTAGAACAGCGTCAATTGGCCCAGGCAAAATTGCAGGAACGCACGCCCGCCTTTACTATTGTCCAGCGAGCAACAGTACCCATCAAGCATAGCAGCCGCCCTAAGGTTATTACACTTGCCATCTGGATGTTTTTGGGTTTTCTGCTGAGATGTGGCATATTGTTCTGGCGTAATCGCACGCAGTTCGTCCGTCTATAAGATATTCTTATTCTTCAGTAATGGTAGGTATACTCAAAAAGCATCCATACTTTTTTGCAACTATTATTGCTACCCTGTTAGCAATAGTTGTGTGGATATGCGTGCCCAATGAATATACTGCCATCACCAAACTCTCTGACGAGTATAAAGAGGCAGACTTAGCCATTGGCCTCGATAATATGAAAGCCCGTATCAAGAATTTGATGGGCGAAGGCAATTCTGGAATGAACGACATGGACGTCTATTGCAAATTCCTAAAAACTGAAGATTTTGCTCGTGAATTGTCTCACAAGCAACTTCCCAATATGAATATGACTTATGGGGAGTATCTTACAGAGAAAGACACCATTGAGAACATTCTGGATCGCATTAACTACAACTATAGCAGTAAACAGGAAACACTAACCATAACTTTTACAGATAAAGACCCTGTCATAGCAGCCCAAATGCTAGATAGCATTACGGCTCAACTACAATTAATCATCACGCAGCATCGACAATCTATAGCCAATGCATCATTACAAAACGCAGAACAAAAATTATCTACCATAAGGCTCGATTACGAACAGGCTCAAAGGGATTATGCTACTTTTGCAGATTCCCATACCAACATTAAAACTCAACAATACATACAACAAGAAAAGGCTCTTGGTCAAACAGTTTCAATAACTAAGAACTTATATCAGAAAGCGACGGAAGAGTATGCTCGACAGAAAGCACTCAAACAACGCTCTTACATGTCGTTTGCTGTTATACAAAATAATACGACGCCCCTAAAGCCCAATAGTCATTTTATTGGATACCTTCTTAGTTTTATTTTCATTGCACTTCTTCTAACACATGGTCTTATCTGCTATAAACAGGGGAAAATTGTATTTGACTCAACATTATTAAGTGACTATAAATCACCATGGAGTATCACCATCATTATTTGGACACTGATCATAGGATTATATTATTTATTAGACACATTATTATATCCGATTACTGAACAGTTTTATTACTGCCTTATCATATGGGTTCCCATATTTTGCGTCTTATCATATCTTACTTATGAATTAACAGATTCTTTTAAATACAATGATAACATTGAATTTAACAAGAATGTATTTACATTCTTCTTAATAATTTCAATGATTATTACACCACTCTACGTATATCGTATTTATCAAATCGTCTCCATGTTTAGCGCCGACGACCTTATGGAGAACGTCCGAATACTTGCTATTTTTGGCGAAGGGCAAGGATTTCTTGGCCAGTCCATCATTCTGAATCAGGCTTTGCTAATTACCGCATTATGGGCATATCCGCGAATTCCATTATGGCAGGTTATCATTCCTATTCTAGCATGCTTTTTGAATGCAATAGCGATTATGGAGAAAGGTACATTGTTCTTCGTTTTTATTTGTATCATTTTCGTTTTGCACCATAAACAAGTAATCAAACTAAGAACTATTATCATAGCAGGATTATTACTTATCGGCTTCTTCTATATCTTCAATCTACAACGCGCAGGAGCAGAAAGCGATTATTCTAAGAACGAGACCATTATCGACTTTATTGCAATGTATGTCTTGTCACCTCCTGTGGCGTTCTGCCAACTTATGCCAGAAGCGACCCCTCAATTTGGAACGAATACATTTGGGACAATCTACCATTTTCTGATTCGATTCGGTGTAGATGGCATAGTCGAGAAATTAAAGACTCAGGAGTTTGTCATGGTACCCATCCCAACCAATGTATATACTATTTTCCAACCCTTTTATATCGATTTTGGGTATAAAGGGATAGCATTCTTTTCCGCATTATATGGTATAATATGTGGTTTCCTGTATCGTCTGTATAAAAACAACAACGCTGTCGGATGCTGTCTCTATACATTTATTATATACGTTTTAGTACTTCAGTTTTATCAAGAGAACATATTTCTGAGCCTTGCTACAGTTATTGAATTTGTATTTCTTGTTTATTTGATTACTCAGCAACATATCAAATTCCGGTTCTGAACTATTTAAAATAATGGAAGATATAAATAACAAAAGGTCCAGGCTAATACGTAATAATATCATTCTTTCATTCTTTACCAAAGGATGGTCGGCTATCGTACTGCTTCTGACAGTTCCTGTAACACTTAATTGTTTAGGGGATTATAAAAACGGAGTATGGTTGACGATAAGCAGTCTCCTTTTGTGGATTGAAAACATGGACATCGGGTTAGGAAATGGTTTGAGAAACACGCTTGCCATACATCTGGCACACAACGACATTCCGAAAGCAAGATCTGTCATATCATCAGCATACGCCATGCTGACATTGATTATGATACCTATTGCCATCGTATTGTTCATTATTATCAAGATGTATGACACACATTTACTATTTAATGTCTCCACAGATATTATCGCAGATCTTGATTCAATACTCATCGTTACGTCCCTATTAGTTTGCACTTCCTTTATTTTCAAACTAATAGGCAATTTCTATATGGGTTTACAACTACCCGCTATCAGTAATCTTCTCATAGTATGTGGTCAAACCCTGACTCTTTTCTTTACTTATCTGGTGTACCTGTCAGGTAGCCATTCTATGATGCACATTGCACTTGCTAATACCCTGTCGCCCCTTATTATATATTTATCAGCATACATTTATTCTTTTTATTACAAATATCCGCATCTTCGGCCAAGCATAAAATTTGTTCATCTCAGGCAAGCAAAAGAAGTCATGGGAATTGGGATCAAGTTTTTCATCATCCAGATTTCTGGTGTTATCCTTTTTATGTCTTCCAATATCCTAATCTCAAACTTGTTTACACCATCCATGGTAACACCCTATCAAATCTGTTTTCGGTATTTTAGTTTGTTATTGGCTATATTTACCGTTATCTGCATGCCCTACTGGACTGCGACAACTGACGCACATGAGAGGCACGACATGGAATGGATTCGTATGACAACCCGAAGATTGAATCTTATGACGCTGGGAATCTTTATTATCATGATAATCATGGTCGTCTGTTCTGATTTCATTTACTCCATTTGGATTGGAAACGACATCAGTATCGACATAAGATTGAGTATTGCCATGGCAATATACGTCTTCATCCTCATCTATAGTGAGCGATACAGTTATATCATAAACGGATTTGGAATGCTCCGCCTACAACTCATATTTACTATTGGGGCTGCCATTGTTTTCTTTCCGTTAGCCTACCTTGTCGTAAGTTGGAAACATGACATCACATGGTTTGTTGCTGTCATGTGTTTTGTAAACATTCCTGGTATGATCGTTAATCGTATTCAGTTCTATAAAATAATCAATAATCAAGCAAAGGGGATATGGAGCCGATGAAAGAAAAAGTATTAGTATTAATGTCCACATACAATGGCGAGCAATATCTTCAACAACAGATAGACAGCATCATCACACAAAAAAATGTTGACGTGGAATTGCTTGTCAGAGACGATGGCTCTACGGATAAGACTATTGATATCCTGAAAGATTATCAACAAAAAGGATTGCTATCATATTATGCAGGTGAAAACCTAAAACCCCAATTAAGTTTTTTACATTTACTGCGCCATGCTCCTGAATGCAAATATTATGCCTTTGCCGACCAAGATGACGTATGGTTAGAAGACAAGTTGTCTTCAGGGATTGAGGCCATCTGCTCGCATGACAGTCAGCCAGCCATCTATGCATGTCAGACCCAGATGACCAATCAATCTTTGGAAAAAATACCTACTCCCCTACTTCACCCTTGTTGTACCTTTGGCGAATCACTTGTTTACGCTTATGCAAGTGGATGCACGATGGTGTTCAACAATGCTCTAAGAACTATCATTACTTCTTATCAACCATCCTTTATTGACATGCATGACTGGTGGATCATCAGTATCGCTACAGCCATGAAAGCACATATCGTTTTCGACCACCATGCACATATCCTATATCGCCAGCATTCAAGAAATGTCAAAGGACTTAACGATACGAAGTTCAAGGAGTGGAAACAAAGAATACAACGATTACTGAACAAGCAGCAAATACGCTACCATAGTGCCCTAGAACTTTATAAGGGCTATTACACCCTATTACCACAAGAAAGCAAAGACCTGATAGATCTTTTTATACAATCAAAAAAGAGTTTCAAGCACAGGCTACGTTTACTCATGGACTCACGCTACAAATGCGGAGATCAGAAGACGTGGGTTCTTTTCAAACTATCCGTATTGTTGAATACATATTAAGTCACCTTTATTGTACCCATCTTTTTAGAACGTAGTAGAAAATCCAATATCTATAGGCAAGTTTCTGGTACAATGACAACGGACTCTTGCCTGTTGTCAATGCCGACGTGTTATCGCCATGCCTACGATAACGCAGCAACTTATCGGGAATAAAGGTTGTCTTATAATAGAGATCGGCTATCTGGCCTATCCAATAGTCGTGCATCACGATATGAGGAGGGAAAGGTAGCAACTTCTTCAATATCGTCTTTCGGAAGGCAGTACAGCAACCAATATAAGTTGTATGATATAGCGTCGGCCAGAAACCCTTATGGGGTTTGCATATATCGTAAAGAGATCTTCCTGTACTATCAGCCTTCTCATCACAAATCCAGGCATCACTTATCACCAAGTCCGCATCCTGCAATGCTGCCACCATGCGTTCCACCTTGTTGGGCTCCCATACATCATCCTGATCTGACAGGAACAGATAGTCGCCAGAGGCATTTTTTATGGCATTCTCAAAATTATAGGTCAGTCCTGTGCGAGGACCGCAGAATACCTTGATTCGAGAGTCATGAAACGCATCCAGTACCTGGAGGGTGGAATCCGTAGAACCATCATCAGAAACTACGAGTTCATCTTCCTCGCCCAACTGCTGCAAAATGGAAGAAACTTGCTCTTTTATATATCTTTCACCATTATAGGTGGCCATACAAACACTAATCATGTTGCAAAGGTAATCAAAAATAGAGAAATAGAAGTAAGATTTCTTAAAATATTACAATAAAAACCTATTGTTTTCGTTTTATTAAGAAAAGGTCCTTTTCATGAAAATATGCATACTCACTCCTCGCTTTCCAATGCCTGAATGCGGAGGCGACTTATTAAGAATCAATTATATTGCCAGATACCTGAAGTCGCAAGGCCATCAGTTGGTATTGGTGTCATACACAGAAGAGGCGCCCGACATTGCAGCAGCCCAGCAATTGTATGACAAGGTCTATACCGTCAAGCGCAGCAAGATGGCTTCCACGATGTTTTCTGCCCTGTTCATGCTGACGGGACGTCCCATACAGTGTGGCTACTATTACTCATGGGCATTCAACAGGCTCTTCAAGCAGGTCATCAAGACCGAGAAGCCCGACCTCTATATCTCTCACCTGCTGCGCATGGTGCCTTTTCTGGAGAATGCCAAGTTGCAAGGAACGTCTATCATTGAGATGACCGATGCCTTGTCGAAGACCTATGCATTGGCCACAGGGGCGAAAGGCAACACGCTGCTTCAGAATATCTATAAGATAGAGAAGCACCTCATTGCCAAATACGAGAAATTCGTCATCAGGCGTTATCCCAAGGTAGTGCTGGTTTCTCAGTCCGACATCGACTTCCTCAGCAGCAATATGAAGGGAGAGCACACAGAAGCGTTGGAACTTCACACCAATGGTGTGGAATATCTGTCAGAAATCACCAACCAGATTGACACGAAGAAGATATGCTTCATCGGCCACATGCAGTCTCTTCAGAATCAGGACGCCGTGATTCATTTCGTCAACGACATCTTCCCGCTCATCCTGGCCAAGAAACCTGATATGAAGTTCTACGTCGTAGGAGCGCATCCTCCCAAGAACATCCTGAAACTCGACAATGGCAAAAACATCTTTGTCACAGGGTTTGTTGACGACCTCAACAAGTTTGTGTCCGACTCTTGCATTGCCGTTGCACCCGTACAGATCGCAGCAGGCATTCAGAACAAGGTCCTGGTGGCCATGGCCAACGCCATCCCCGTAGTCCTCACCTCGCTCATTGCCAAGGCCATCCCTGAGTTGCATGATGGCGAGAACTGTTTCATTCGCGACGACAACCAGTCGTTTGCCGACATCTGCATCGAACTCATTGACAATCAGCAACTTCGCACTACCATGAGAGAACAAGGCCGCAAAATGGTAATCGACCACTACTCATGGGATGAGAAACTAAGGGGATACGAAGACCTTCACCTATAGAGTAAAATATCACTTGTCCCTGTCCACTACCTCACCGTCATAGACGATGAGGCTTCCAACAGTTCCTGCTTGAATAAGAAATAGTATGCGCGTGTACCTTATCATATAAGTTACACTACCCTACACTACTACAAAACAAGTTGTTTTGTACTCGTTCGGATAGTCTCTTCGATGGTAAGAAAGCATTCCTTTCGGAACAAAACAAGTTGTTTTGTAGGTAAAGAAGGCTTCTCTATCATCCTAAAGGCTGCTCCCTCCTCCTGCCGCGTGCCGTCATAGTCCATCTTGGCAAGCCTTCGCTCCCATCTCCAAATCCCCCAAATGCAAGACTTTTGCAGGAAAACTGTCTAAAAACGCAAGAAAGGTGTAACTTTTGAAAAAAGGTACACCGCCGCAACAGACTGTACTCTAAATAGTTATGGCAAAAGTGTAACTTGTGTAACTTTTGGGGGCAAAAAATTTTTATAGAGAGAACAGTCGAACTTTCTGAAGTTAAGGCCATTAACCATCCACCATCCGCCAAAGAAAGCAATGCCTCGGACGGGCTCAATCCGAACGTCATCTACGCCCCATTCCGATGCTTTGCAACAGTCGTGGGAATGCTTCCTTATAGGGGAAAGGAAGCATCCGAATGGTGACTGCAAAGCATCGGAACGAGGGATGGAAGGCATTAGAGTCCACTTTTATGGCTCCGCTGCCACCATAGGTTCAAAATCATAGGTAGGAGAATGGTAGACCTCAACAATTGGAGCATCAAGTGCATCCTCAATAGACACGAGAGTATCAATCGTGAAATTGTGGGTGCCACGCATCCATTTACTGATTTCGGCTTCGCTCTTGCCCAATTTCATAGCCAAATCTTTCTGCTTAAGACCTTTTTCCAGTAGAATATCATGTATTCTATCAACAATACGAAAAGACAAGGCAACAGATTCACGGGTCTCAGGTCTTACCCGTTTGCGCCTCTCCTCTAAAATTTCACACCTCCTCTTACCTTGACGTTTTCATACTCTTCCAGTAATTCTATACTGTATTCTTGCTTCATGCCGAATCTTAACTTTTAAGTTATCTGCGGCAAAGATACAACAACTCCAAGAAACTGCCAAATAATTAACTTAAAAAATAAGTTTTTCTTTTATTCTTGTCCAAAAGGCGAGCGACGTATCTGATACGAATAGAGGGTGTGTCAAAATAGGCACATCCTCTTCTTTTAGGTTCTTTGCACAAAAATTTGGAAAAGATGAAATACAGAATCAAGAAAGAGACTAAGCCGAAGTTGCCTACTTATGGCAAATACAAGGCTGTTGCAGTTCATAATCAGATTTGTGATACTGATAAGATCACAGAGGAGGTGGCGCGTGAGATGGGCTGTCATGCAGGTGATGTATATGGCATTATGTTAAGCCTTTCCACTGTGATTAATCGTCATCTTCGTAATGGTGACAAGGTGAAGCTTGAAGGCTGGGGCACGATGAAACTCGAGATTGAGAGCGAGAAGGTGTATAATCTCAAAGATTTCCGTGCCAATAAACATATTCGTGGTGTACGCCTCCACTTCCTCCCCGAAAGCCAAAACGGCTCCCCCGAACTCTACAAAGACCTCAAGTTCGAGAAAGACAAAACCTGACCTGAAAGATTAAAGGAATAAGAAAACTCGTCAAAATTTGGAAGATTAATAAAAGATTCGTATCTTTGCAGCGTAAATGTGTGTCACGATGAGTAAAGCTGGAGTAAAACGAGTATTGATAAACCACCTGAAGAAAGCGAATGCTTTTTGGTCTTATCAAGTGGATGCCATTAAGGATGTGCCTGATGACATGCTGGTAGAATTGGTTATGCTCCATCTTGATTTGGATGACATCAACAAACTATTCGAGATTTATCCCTACAAGTTTGTCAAGAAAGCATGGATTGAGAATGTGGTGGCTCAAGGAGAAATGTATTATGTGCTGAACAAGTTCTTCGCATGGTATTATTTCAAGATGAAAAAGCCAGGAGCCTACGTAAGATCGATGGCTACTCGCGAACTGAACAAAAAACTGATAGCATGACGAAAGGATTAGCCCCACAGACATCAGAACTATTTGATGCAGTAACTCGCTTGGATTGCATCAAGCCATTTGTTCTTGTAGGTGGAACTGCTTTGTCGTTACAACTGAATGCCCGACAAAGTGAGGACCTTGATTTCATGCGTTGGAAGCAAGGGCCTAAGGATAAACTGGAGGTTGGATGGCCTAACATAAAGAAAGAACTCAGTACTATTGGTACTATAGAGTCTGAGGATATCTTGGGTTTTGATCATGTGGTGTTTGTTGTAAATGGGGTAAAATTGTCTTTCTATGCTGCCCCTCGAAAGCAACTCAGTACCATGCAGCCTATTATTTTCAAAAATAATCTTCGAATTGCTGATGTCCGTACTATTGGCGCTTTGAAGATGGAAGTGATGCTCCGTCGTGCAAAGTTCAGAGATTTTTATGACTTGTATTCAATCTTAAAAAGTGGCATTGACATTCAGGAGTTGATACCACTTGCATTGGAACACTCAGACCATAAGCTAAAACTGAAAAACCTGCTTGCCATGATCACTAATGGAGATTTCTTCAGTAGAGATAGCCAATTTGAGAAACTATCTCCCATTTATGATGTAACTCCTACAGAGATTCAAGAATACATCAAGGCGCAGTTACAAGGCGGAGTGTAGGATTCCCCCGAACTCTACAAAGACCTCAAGTTCGAGAAAGATAAAAATAGCTTGCAATGAAACTGCCATTTCATATTATACAACTGCTGAAAGAGAAGTCTGGGAACGAACTAAGACTTCCTTCAGATTGTGAATTCCTATCACTCGACATTGAGAGTAAGACAGGAGTCCGTATTGGTGCAACAACGCTGAAACGACTTTTGGGCTTTGCACAGGATGAGCGAACACCCCATGCCAGCACCCTTGATGCCATCGCCCGCTATCTCGGCTATGCCCATTGGGAAGAGTTGTCTCAGATTGAGGACAAAGGAAACTCCGACTTTGATGCTCCAGAAGAGGAGATCCGCTCTGCTGACTTGCAGCCTGGTGCCTGTGTCGAAATTACCTATCTGCCAGACAGAATGGTAAGGATGCAGTATCTGGGTAACCAGCATTATCGTATCACGGAGAGCCTGAACAGTAAACTTCAAATCGGTGATGAGGTTGAGATCCTGAATTTCGTGCTGCATCATCCTTTGTTGGTGCTCAATGTGTGGCGTGGTGGCGAGTCGTTGGGACAATTCACGGCAGGCCGCATCTCTGGCCTTTCTTCCATCAAAGTCCTATAGTCTTTCAATCTTCAATCATCCGCTCGACTTTGCCGCTTGGCTAGTCCAAGAATTTTCAATTATCATCATGGATTCTTCGCAGTTCTCAGATAACCAGCCACGTTTTGAAGCCATCGAACAGGTGGAATCACAGGGAGCCACTTGTGACACCTTCCGTGTAAAGTTATATGGCAAGCTGCATTTCCTTAAACGCTTGAAGGTAGAATATGCAGGTGACATCCGCTATCAAGAGGCTCTTCGTAAGGAGTTTGAGACTGGCTATCGTCTGGAACATCCTAACTTAGTGCGTTATCTCTCACTCGATAAAGACAGTATTCTGATGGAATACGTTGATGGTGAGACACTTTCGCAACGATTGGCCAGGAATACAGACTATTTCAATGAGCAGAAGCATACGGAGAAGTTTGTCCGTCAGTTGCTGTCCGCCTTGCAATATCTGCATAGTCATCAGGTGCTTCATCTTGATCTGAAGCCAGATAACATCCTGCTTACCCATATCAACGATGATGTAAAACTTATTGATCTTGGTTTCTGTTATACAGACGCGTTTGTTGATACGCAGGGCCATACCAATGCCTTTGCTGCCCCAGAGCAAAAGGCGGGTGGGGAAGTGGATGTACGTTCAGACATCTATGCCTTTGGCAAGATTCTGGAACTGTTGCCCGATCACTCCCTTTATAATAAGGTAATAGCCCGCTGCACAGCAGATCGGCCAGAAGATCGCTACCAGTCTGTGGGTGAAATCCTGCACGATATTCTCCATAAGCGTCGTTATTTCGTTTGGGTGACAGTTATTGTCTTATTGGCTGCCTTGTTTGCTGCAGGTTTGGCATTACTCACGCATCAAAAGAACGAGTCTGCCGTCATTGAAGAAATAGTAGCCGATTCTGTCGCATCAGAACAGCAAGACACACTCCAACAGATGACCCAACCTCCTGTTAGTAAGTCAAATCATCAGCCCCCAGCGAAAGATGAGCAAACGCTGCTAAAAGAGGATATGGAGCGCATGATAGATCAGGCTTATCGCTCCACCATCTCTACTTTCTGCGATTCTGTATTCCCTTCCCCAACGCCTTCTACAGGCAAAGCGTGGTCTGATGCCTCCACGGAGTTCCACAACCAGGCTATCGGGATTGGTGATCGTTTGGTTAAGAAGTACCCAAATATCCCAGAGTCCACCATCCGCCAAGACTGCGAATCTCGTTTCCAGTCCCTCGTATCCTCCGTCTTCAACCAGATGCGCACCAACGCCCAGCAATAAAGCAATAATAAATGTAAAATGGAAGAAATGGTCACGCCGTTTCTTCCATTTTTCGTCTTTGTTTCGTACCTTTGCAAATCAATAGATGATTAAAACCTCTAAAAAGAAAAGTGAATATGAAACGAATGATGTTATTATTGGCCTTCTGCGGCCTACTGACAACCGCAATGGCAGATTGGACCTCGCAATTGCACGTCACCTCCACAGGTGGAAGCGTCCAAATCCAGATATTGCGATAAAAAATGTGAAAATACAGCCCACATTGAACGTAGTTTGCTAAATATTTCTTATCTTTGCATTATCGTTCAGTAATGGGCGACAAACATAGTAGGAAGCGTTTAGCTTTCATCTGTACCGAAAAGTCTGGTAAACTTCAACGTACAACAGATGATTGATGACACGTTCCCTCCTTGGTTGGAATATTCCCTGTGCAGCCATTCTTGGCTCACATCCTATATATCCTCCAAGGGTGTGGGCTGTTTCTTTTATCTTTGTACAGGTTTTACCAGAGCCTTCGGTAGGATAGACTGAAAGGCTCACACTTCTATTGTGATAATAAAAGGTAAAACCTATGACGCAAACAAATAATTACTACCGTCCTATATGGACTTGTGGAAGATACTATGAGAAGGCACAGGCTGCAATCTATTACAACCTGATTGCTGGTATGAGCTATTTCTTCGAAAGCTATTCTGCAATGGTGATAGGCGAGATACTGTCTGTTCCACGAAATGGAACAATGAATCTTGAAACTATTGGCAAGAAGTTAAACATTGCAATGGAAAGCTTAGTTCCTTTCTTTCAGCAGTTGGAACAGATGGGAATAGTTTCTTCTGTATTTCCAACGGAAGAAATCATTGCAGACTATCGTAAACGTGTGAGTGAATACAACTGTCAGCAGGAACAGAAAGTTGAACGTACTACACAAGAAAAGTTGCCATACGCTATTTCCAATGCAGAACAGATGTATACAGAGAAGGTTGGTGGCATTACAAGTGTGATGTTTGAACTGACCTATCGCTGTAGTGAGAAGTGTATCCACTGTTATAATGAGGGCGCAACACGTAACGATGATGAAGTCAGCACTCGTGGCAATAGAGAAGAATTAACGTTTGATGACTATAAACGGATTATTGATGAACTGTATGAACAAGGTCTTGTCAAAGTGTGTTTGACTGGTGGGGATCCCTTCTCAAAGTCCTTTGTATGGGAACTGATAGACTATCTATATAATAAAGGTATAGCATTTGATGTTTTCACCAATGGTCAGCGAATCGTAAATGATGTTGAGCGTTTGGCAAACTACTACCCACGTTTGGTTGGTGTTTCAATTTATAGCGGTATTCCAGAAGTGCATGATTATATTACGCGTATCAAAGGCTCATGGGATAAGTCGATGTCTGTTGTTCGTCAATTATCTGCATTGGGTGTTCCGGTGAATTTGAAATGCTGTGTGATGCGTCCCAATGTGAAGTCGTATTATATGGTGGCTGATATAGCTAAACAATATGGTGCTGTACCTCAATTTGAAATTAGTTTGACGGATTCTATA
>Ga0256407_10005228_pt1 | contig 20980 bp, 15 predicted proteins | sample RumenRJG_04DNA_FD_193489 | JGI IMG/M metagenome (GOLD analysis project Ga0256407, IMG submission 193489) | Bovine rumen microbial communities from Lethbridge, Alberta, Canada - RJG_04 | ecosystem: Host-associated > Mammals > Digestive system > Stomach > Rumen | place: Canada: Alberta... | reverse complement strand
CGATAAGTGTCTGTATTGAACGGGCACATTAATGTCTATCTTTTTCATTTTCTTTATCAATTTGTTATTCAAGAAGGAGGGCCCAAAACTTTCGCTTCAGACCCCTCCCATCTGTTTTTCATTTCTTATGCAGCCTTCTCATTAAGATATTTAGATAGGCCATAAGTACTGTTGAATCCTTTATCATCCTTGTAGGTTTCATAATAGAGAATCCACTTAGCCTCTTCCTCTTTAAGTTTCTTCTTCAATTCTTCAGGAGTATCAGCTACTACTGGCGTTAGAATACCCCAAATCCAATCTGAAGGGACAGTGGTATGTCTGATATCTTCTATTTCTTTCCCGCCATATTCCACATTCAAACAGAGCCAGTGATATTGACGAACGACCATGTCCATTGTCTCTCCGATATACATCATTCCGTTCTTGATGAGGATTCTGACGTAAATATAACCAATACACGCTCCAGTCATTGAAGGGGTGTAATTGCTTATCTTATCCAACACATCCTGCTTGATGGTGTGTTTCTTTAAATTCTTTTTTGCCATAACTTTCATCCTTTAATTTGTTTTCAGAAAGGTCCTTATGACCCTTCTTTCTGCTTACCAGGTTCATTGTGATATTTTTTGATTTTAAGAACCTAGTAAATCTTCTGTACGCCTCCCGTTCCTTTTTATGACGAGGGCAGATTTCAATGATATCGCTAAGCTTGATCGTGAATTCATACTTTTCTCCTGTCTCATAAGCTTTTCTAAACTGTTCATCATACTGCTTTAGCGATTCGACATCCATAGCAAACATTCTTTCTTCTACTATGGCGTTGTGTTGATACTTTCTTTTGGTATTCATCAGCAAAAATTAAAATTGTAGTTCCATCTCCATCCCACGAGTATTGGAATGTTTAAGCTCCACGCCCTTTATTCTCGATGCATGGTTCTGTCTAGCTAGTCTCTTGTAATCCTGAATGATGTCCGGGATATAGAAGTAGAATAAGAACCCGGGGAAATTAGGTACATTCAATCCCAATGAAGGTCGTCCCTGTCCCAAGATCAGCCACATCAAAGGTTGAGGAAGGTTTTCACTATCATCCTCGAATTCTTTAAGGATTATCGGCCACCAGAACTTTACTTTATTGTTCGGCTCATCTACAGTTACCTTAAACCCGCTGAGGTCTTTCCCGTTAGCAATCGTCTGCAACTCAGCGTTTACCGTCCATTCAAAATCTTCGGGAATGTCAAACCACAATTCACGTAGTTTACCCATGAGCCAGATCTTTTTGACTTTCTTTTTCATTATCCTTTCTGTGATTTAATAGTTAGTATCACCCCTTTATCACGGAGCAATACTTTCTGGAGCTTCTTGTATGAGTCTTTTCTACGACGAGAACGAGGACACAAAACCAGTAGATGTTTAAGTTCTACCGTCAAGCTCATTCCTTCGGTTAAATGCCCATACTCAGCTTCTAATCTCTTGATATCTTCGGCTATAGAATCAACCGAAGCCGCACTTTTCACACGTTTTTCATGAGCATCCGGAAGAATCGTGCGTTTATCCTCCCGTTGCTCATCATCCTTTGTTCCCGGCACCCAAGACGAGAACATGTTTAAAAGTAATTGATATAACATAAATCATATAATATTAAGGGAATCAGACATTTGAATCCCGTTTTTCGATATTCCACAGTTATAAGAAGAAGGGGCTTGTTTCATCCCCATTTTCTTCATTTCAACATAGGTAAGGCGGCTATCTCCCTCATGGATAAGGTTCCCAGGTCATCCAAACCCACCTTTTTTCAATTTCAGAGATAAGGCTCCCAGGTCACCAGAAGAGCAATAACCGCGTTTCAGTACATAGGTAAGGCTTCCAGGTCCAGGAATCCGCTTTTTCTTCATTTCAGAGATAGGGGTTCTATGGGCTGAGAAGTGCGTTTTTCATGTTTCAACCCTGATACTGTAGTAAACAACAGATAAGAGGCCCTAATATGGCTAGTAGCACTTAACTATTTATTGATTATCAAATGAAAAACACTACTTTGTTTGTTCATCATGGAGATTCTCAAAAAAAATGCTTATTTTTGTGGGTTAAAGTTATACTTAAGTTATGGCAAAGAAGACACAGCTAACATATAAAGAGATTGAAGATCGACTCAGATGCCTCAAAGACTCGAAAGTATCCAAGGACGAGATTGGATTTAAAATCTTATATGGCTTCGGAAAATCTGAACGAGAACTTGATCGTTATCGTGAGGGAAAAGGAGTAATCAAGACTTTTGATGGCTTGCTTATAAAGGGCTTTTTCTGCTATAGGTCAAGTTCAACTCTGCGTTTTGCTGATGATCTAGATGATTTAAAACGCGACCATCAAGTTCTGAAAGCTGCACCAAAAATCATAGCGGTCAGTGACGGAATCACAATTCGTGCTTTTGACCTTCGACAGCGTCAAACCTTTGAGCAGCGAGTTGATCGTCTTTATTGTGATTTTGAGTTTTTCTATCCACTTGCTGGTGTTGAACGAATCGAGTACATCGAAGAATCTCCTGCTGATATTAAAGCTGCAGAAAAGTTGGCAAAACTGCATGATGAGATTCGTGCCTATAACGAGTTTACATCTGATAGTGATCTCTATGACCTCAATAACTTTATTGCTCGACTTCTTTTCTGCTTTTTTGCTGAAGACACAGGTATATTTGCTGATAATGTTTTTACCAACGCCATTAAGAAATTCACTATAGATGGAAGAGACCTGAAGGCTGTTTTGGAGCAAATTTTCCGGTTCATGGGAAATAAGCCTATACCTGCAGGAATCATTCAAACGTATTGCAAGCAGCATTTTGCATTCGTCGGTGGTGGTCTTTTCGAACGCAATACCTATATCCCTGAACTTTCATTCAAGGCGCGTCAAATCATCATTGAGAGCGGAGAACTTGATTGGCAGAACATAAATCCTGACATCTTTGGTTCTATGATTCAGGCAGTCGTAAATCCGGATGTTCGTGCTACTCAAGGTTTGCACTATACATCTGTACCAAATATCATGAAGGTGATCAACCCATTATTCCTTGATGACTTACGTGCTCAATATCAGAACATTGCAGAAGAGTTTGATAAAGTACAGAAGCAAAAGGATATGGGGGTAATAAACCAAGATAAATTCTATGCGCTCTGTAAACCTATTGAAAAAAAATGCAATCAATTAATGCGTCGTATGTCAAAGATGAAATTCTTTGACCCTGCATGTGGTAGTGGTAATTTCTTGATTATCACCTACAAAATGTTGAGGCTATTAGAGATGGATATTCTCTCTATCAAGAAAAAATGTTCACGGCAAAGCATCATTGAGTTTATAGATTCTTCATGTATTTCTCTACAACAGTTTTATGGAATCGAGCTTTTTGACTTCCCCCATGAAATAGCGATGCTCTCTTTATGGTTAGCAGAACACCAGATGAATAAGAAGATGCATGAAGACTTTGGTGTAAACAAAAAAGCACTACCCCTTCAAGACATCAATAATATCCGCTGTGGAAATGCTTGTCGAGTTGACTGGAATGAGGTTTGCCCACATGAGAAGGATGATGAGGTTTTCATATTTGGAAACCCACCTTATGTTGGAGGCAAACTTCAATCAAAGGAGCAAAAGTCAGACCACGCTTTAGTATTAGGTCACCTGCCCAGTTTTAAAAATCTTGATTATATATCTTCATGGTTCTTAAACAGTTCAAAATATGTTCGAGATACTAGAGCCCAATCGGCTTTTGTAAGCACTAATTCCATCGTACAAGGTGAGCAAGTTGCCATGCTTTGGCCCTACGTTCTTAATGAAGTAGAAATATCTTTTGCCTATCAGACTTTTAAATGGTCAAATAATGCAAAGAATAATGCTGGTGTATCGTGTGTTATTGTAGGGTTGGCTAGTTCAAAGAGCGTTCAAACTAAAAAGCTTTTCGATAATGAAGGCAAATGTTTGTTGGTTAATTGTATTTCGCCATATCTATATGGAGGGAGCACGTCCATTGTCCAAAGCCAAAATCAGTCAATTTCTGGTTTACCTGTTATGGAATATGGGAATATGCCTCTTGAAGGAGGCTTTTTGAAATTGAGTTCAGATGAAAAGAACGAACTTATAAGCATGTACCCTGAAGCTGAATATTTTATTAAGCCGACAATTGGAGGTGAGGAATTGATTAATTCAATCCCTCGATATTGTTTATGGATTGAGGATGAAGATTTAGCAAAAGCGATAGAAATTAAAGGTATTAAAGACAGAATTGATGGTGTTTATAACTTCCGAAAGAATGGTGGAGATGTGGCTCGTACTCTCGTGAACAAATCACACCAATTTCGATATAGAAAAACAGCTAAGGAAAACGAGATAGTAGTAGCATGCACTTCTTCCGAAAATAGAGAATATATGCAAGCTGCATATTATGATGCAGATTACATTACTATGAACTCTGTTGAGGTTATTTATGACGCACCTGTTTGGATTTTTGGTATTATTTCTAATAAAATGCATATGTTATGGACAAAGGCTATTGGGGGTAAGCTAGAAAGTCGAATCAGGTATTCTACTCAGCTATGTTATAACACATTTCCTTTTCCTCATGTTTCTGAATCAATGAAAAGTAAAATTGAAGAGGCATCCATGGACATTCTTCTGAAAAGAGAACCTTATCTTACGCAGGGAAAGACTCTTGCCTCCCTGTATGATCCAGTAACGATGCCAGACGATATCCTTGAAGCACATCATAAATTGGACGATATCATAGAATCTTGTTATCCAGGCTATCCATTCGCTTCAAACGATGCCAGGCTGGAATGCCTTTTCAAAATGTATGAAAAAATGACTAATAAATGACACCAGATATGAACGTAAATTTGAAAAACGACTTTGTTGATATTCATTATCAGCAGAACGGTCAATCAACGACTACAAATGAGCTTGGTATGCGTGAGATGCAAGCCAAGGCATACGAAGCACGTCACCAGAAGTATTTACTAATCAAGGCTCCACCAGCCAGCGGTAAGTCTCGAGCTCTAATGTTTATAGCACTTGATAAAATCGAGAATCAAGGTATCAAAAAGGTTGTAGTAGCCGTACCTGAAAAAAGTATCGGTCGCTCTTTTGCAAACACCAAGCTCAAGGAAAATGGTTTTTTCGCTGATTGGACAGTTGACATAGCTTATAACCTTTGTGATGTGGGTGGTAATGAGGCTGACAAGGCTGGTCGTTTTGTTGAATTCTTCCGAGGATCCAATAATAGCAAGGTTCTGGTATGTGCTCATGCCACACTCAGAAACGGCATGAAAGAACTACATGACGATGAGTTTAATGATTGTCTACTTGCGATAGATGAGTTCCATCATACTAGCGCTGATGCAGATTCTGGTCTTGGAGATATAGTCCGAAGGGTAATCAATAATTCAACTGGGCACATCGTAGCTATGACTGGTAGCTATTTCCGTGGTGATGGTGTGCCAGTTCTTAGAGTTGAAGACGAAGCAAAGTTCTACCCTGTAACCTACAACTATTATCAGCAGCTAAATGGATATAAGTATTTGAAGAATCTTGTACTCGGTTATCACTTCTATCATGGTTCATACATTGATCATCTTGATGAAGTGCTTGATACGACCAAGAAAACGATTATCCATATTCCAAGTGTGAATTCAAGAGCATCCTCTGGAAGCAAGTATGACGAAGTTGGTGAGATTATGAGTCGAATAGGCACCATCGTCGATAAGGATTACGATACATGTGTTTATACTCTTGAAACTCCAGACGGAAGGCTATTGAAAGTTGCTGACCTTGTGGAGGACGATATCAATGAACGAACAAGAGTTCAGGCATATCTTCAGCACATGAATAAAGCTGAAGATATGGATATCATCATAGCGCTTGGAACAGCAAAAGAAGGATTTGATTGGACGTGGTGTGAAATGTGCCTTACAATTGGAGTTCGAGGCTCATTAACTGAGATTATTCAGATTATTGGTAGATGTACTCGAGACTGTGAGGGCAAAGAAACTGCAAGATTCGTTAACATGATTGCTATGCCCGATGCCGAACAAGCAGATGTAAAAGTAGCTGTTAATGATTTTTTGAAGGCAATTACGGCATCCCTGTTGATGGAACAAGTAATGGCCCCAAGTTGGAAATTCAAGACCGCCAAGGATGAGGATGATGAAGATGAGGACAATCCTTTGGTGAACACTATCGTTGTGGAAGGTCTGAAGCCTCTTTCAACAGAGAAAACAAAGATGATTATTCAACAGCAGCTCGATGACCTCCAAGCTGCAGTTCTTCAAGATGATTTAATAATTCGTGCCATCAGTGGGAGTACAACAGCTGAGAATATAACTCAAAACCTTATTCCCAAGGTAATCATGAAACGATATCCTGACCTTACGCCAGAAGAGGTTGAAGAGGTGCGTCAGCATTTCTTGCTTAACACTTTAGTAAAAGGCAACAATATAACAGACGAAAACGGAGATCCTGTAGATATCACTCCTGGAATGATTCAACCAAAAGATGGGGAAGAGCAATCCTCTGAAGGCAACAGATTGATTAAACTGGCAAACAAATTCATTAATATCGATAAATTAAGTATTAACCTAATTGATTCAATTAATCCTTATCAGAAAGCTTATGAAGTCGTGTCAAAGAATGTGGATGCCGAGACCCTAAAAATCATTCAAGATACTATTGCTGAGCAGAAATTTGATATGACGACTGAGGACGCTATCCGATTGTTCAAGGGTCCGTTAAAACAATGGGTGGCAGAGCATAATGGTCAAATTCCTTCCTTAGATGATCCCAATCCACAAATTCGTGAATTGGCTCAAGCATATACGGTCATCAAGAATCTCAAGATACGCAAGATGATGGGCCTAAATTATGAAGGATGATTATGGAGAACAATAATAACGAATGGCCAGAAGAGTTGCTGACCCTTTTTGACGACCCTCTCCTTGACGGAGTTAAGCCCAAACCGGCTCCTATCACTGCCGACGATCGTACACAAAAGAAAATTGATGATCTTCGAATTTGGGTCGATGCTAATGGTCGTGAGCCAGATATTAACAGCAAGAGTATTAAAGAGAAGCTGCTGGCAGTCTCTCTTCAAACATTAAAAGAAATGGGATTATGGATATAGACAAAGAACTCGATGAACTCTTCAGTGACCCGTTACTGGATGTAAGTGATAAAGAATTAACGTTGTTCAACCTGCCTGCCGACATGAAACGAGTAATGGAGGGCAGGAGGCTCCAGCCAGATCATTATGCCCAAAAGAAACAATGTGAAGATTTCCATCTTTACAAGCATCTTTTTGAAATAGTTCATCAAGAGCTTAAAGAAGGGAAAAGAAATCTAGTCAAGACTTCAAAGACTTCTAATTTGGATGAGGGACATTTCTATGTTGTAGATGGAATGCTTGTGTTGCTCCAATCAATTCATGAAACAAAAAGAAGTCGCAGTGGAATGATAGATGGACGAACACGTTGTATTTACGAAAATGGAACGGAATCCGACATCCTTCTCGAAACACTTCGCCGTAATGTCCTCCATGAGGGCTATGGAGTAACAGAACCTCAAGATAAAACAAATGAGGCGTTCTTCAAGCAAACGATCACAGATGGAGACAAGTCAACTGGCTATGTCTATGTGTTGAAGTCCCTTTCTCCGGATCCTGAAATAGCCGGTGTCAAGGATTTGTATAAAATTGGGTTTACGACCAACACCGTAGAGGAGCGAATTCAAAATGCTGAAAAGGACCCCACATATTTAATGGCTCCGGTTCAGATTATTGAAACCGCTCAAATTGTGAACATGAACTCCCACATTTTTGAGACAATAGTCCATCAGGTTTTCAAAACGGTTCAATTTCAGTTGAAAGTTTATGATGCTGAAGGCAATCTGCATGTTCCTTCTGAATGGTATGTGGTCCCTCTTGAAATAATCAATCTTGTGATTCAGAAGATCTCAGATGGGACGATCACTCAATACTCCTACAACCCACAGATGCAATGTCTTGAAAAAAGGCTGGTGAAGAATAAATCCACTTTTAACACAGAGGGGTTAAAGGTCTTGACGCTTAACATCAAAGATGTCTTTTTTCAGGAGATTATGAGCGGGGAAAAGACTGTTGAGTATCGTGAACTGAAACAAACGACAATTAATAAGTACACATACATTGATGAAACTGATGGTAAACGCTATTTACGCCGATATGACGTTATTCGATTTTTCGTAGGCTATCATAAAGACCGAGATTCCGCTCTTGTTGAGGTCAAGAATACCACATATAGTGATGGCATTGTAGAATACCATCTTGGCCGTATTCTAGAGCATGTTAAACAGGATAAGGGCTAATCAAATGGTCTTTGTTTCATGATATTTTTTAAAGGAATAAGCAACATAACAAAAGATGATTCCCGATTATAATAACATCAATAATAACGAATATTTTATGCTGAATGAACCATCAAGCTGGGGTGGCAAATGGACAGAAGAGAAGTTAGACGCATTTGAGAAATACGTCAATGCATATCTTCAAATAATGAATGGTTTTCGTGATAAGTATAACTGGAAGTTGATATATCTTGATGGCTTTGCAGGCAGTGGTTCACGAAATGAAAAAAAGAAAGAGGAGGATTCAGTTCTTTTGCAAGATTTGTTTAAAGGTTCAATACTGCAAAATGAAGAGCTAAACCTATATAAGGGTTCAGCGGAAAGAGTTTTAAGTATATGTCAAAGAGGTTTTGACTACTATTACTTCGTGGATATCGATGACGAATCAAGCATGAGATTAAAAGAATTGTTATCTCGCTTTGAAAATGAAAAAACAATAATCTATAGACATGCTGATGCAAATAAACAGATAGAGATGCTTGCACAAACAATGCATCAGCATAAACAATATGCTTCTTTAGTTTTATTGGATCCTTTCGGTATGCAAGTCGATTGGAATTCTATAGAAAAACTGAAAGACACACGAACAGATTTATGGATTCTAATTCCAACAGGTGTTATAGTTAATCGGTTATTAGACAGAAAAGGTGAGCTTTCTCATATTGAAAAATTAAAGTCTTTCTTCGGAAAGGATGAGGCTTTTCTTAGAGAATACTTTTATACAAAAAGCCAACAGCAAACTCTTTTTGGTGAAATAGAAATAATCAAAAAGGTCGAAAAACCAATTCAAAAGATAGCAGAACTATACATTCAACAACTAAAGGGTATTTTTAAATATGTAACTCCTGAGCCATTGGTGTTATACAATTCACGTAATACCCCTATTTTTCACTTTGCTTGTGCCTCTAATAATAAGGTGGCAATTAGAATAGCTAATGAAATAATCAACAAAAAGAAGAAATGAGGACCACTAAGATAGAATGGACAGAACGTACATGGAACCCTGTTACTGGATGCAACAAAGTTTCAGAAGGGTGCCGTCATTGCTATGCTGAAATGATGACGAGAAGACTTTATTCTATGGGGAATCCAAAATATATAAATAATTTTAAGCCGACAGAACATCCAGAAGCTTTATTAGAACCTTTCAAATGGAAGAAGCCTTCTAAGGTGTTTGTATGTTCCATGAGCGATCTCTTTAACGAAGATATCACTTACGAATTTGTTGATCGAGTGCTAGAGGTGATTAGACAGACACCGATGCACACGTACCAAATCCTTACGAAAAGAGCCATACGAATGGCAGAGTATTTTAAAAATAGAGAGATTCCGGCTAACGTTTGGATAGGGGTAACTGTGGAAAACAAAAAGGCAGTAGAACGTATTGACTCAATTCGTCATCTTAATGCAACAGTTAAGTTTCTTTCTTGTGAGCCTCTTTTGGAAGATCTAGGAGCAATAAACCTTGATGGAATAAATTGGATTATTGTTGGAGGCGAGAGTGGAGTATCTGCTAGACCCATGAAGGAACTGTGGGCCATCAACATATTAAATCAAGCGCTCAAAGAGAATATTCCATTCTTTTTCAAACAATGGGGCACTTGGGGGAAAGACGGAGTTAGACGTAATAAGCATGCAAATGGAAAATTGTTACAAGGCGAAATCATCCAACAGATGCCATTAGTCACTTTATTATGAAAATTTGGCATAGTCTTCTGAGTATCCACATTAACCTTTAATACATCCCCATTTGTTTGACTATTATACTGATTATTTAATCTAACAATTCAATCTATGAAATCCATGTTCTCAGACCATCAAGAGTATTGAAAGGTATGTATACTCTACCATCAAGAAAGTGTGGAAAAAATGATAATACTTTTTCAGTGATGATTACCATGATTTGATCTTTTTTCATTACTTTTGTATTAAAGAACGAGGCTGCAAGTAACTCAAAATGAGATTTGCATCTCTTCGCCATTAAAAGCACTAACACTCAACAATCAATATATGAACGAGACATATAAAGAGAAACTCAGCCAGCACGTTGAAGGTATCTTCAAAGGATATACCTTGCCGGGCCTCCACATCTGTGATATTGCTACAGGTGGTGGAAAATCTTATACCATCGGAAAGCTCACCTGTGAATACTATCCCAAGTTTTTTGATCGCATTGTGATTCTATGTGTTCAAAACAAATTGGTTAATGGGATGAATCGTGAGATTGAACGTTTTATCGATGGACCTAACAGCCTTATAAAGCCATCAGACAAAATGGTTATAGAAAACAACCCGGAGGTAATCACAAAGGCCATAAAAAATGGGTGTTTTCAGAAGCTTGTTGATGAAATGCAATATCAGATTGGGGAGCAGAAGAAACTGGATTTAAGGGTCGCTGAAATACAATATAGCTATAACTATGTTAAGAAGGTTTTTGAAGGTTTATCTGGCTTAATTAAGACATTTGACGAGAATAGTAAGAATGACTACATACAAAACCAAATAAATGAGAGTGAGGCAAATCTTCGCAAAGCTGTTCGCATGTTTTTTGATTCATTCAAGAAGCACCTCGAAAAAAACAAGCAACTCAAAAAAGTAACACTCGAGACTATATTGAGTAGATTCCAGTCGCTCACAAAAGTCTATCCTCAAGTGGAATATAAGCGCAAGAAGGTGCTTCTAATGACAGTACATAAGGCAATGTATGGCATTGACCCGATACTCTCAGAGAAGATTAAGCTAGAGAATTTTGCAGAGAAGAATAAGAAAACACTAATTCTATTTGACGAATCGGATCAGGCAGCCGTAGCCATGCGTTCTGCCATTATCGAGCAATCAATTGAGAATGCTGGAGGCAGCAAAAGATTTGCTAAGGGTTATAATGGTTATCTCCAGTACTTGGATTTAATCAACAACCCTGAACAAATATCAAATGAGTATTATGGCTCCTTGCTTGAAGAATGCCTTAACAAGGCTAAAACGATAACTCAGAACAACTGGGAGCGTACTTTCGGGAAGATAATTCCATATAAGAATATATTTCTGGGCAACGATGAAGAATTAGAATCATACAGAAGGGGAGTGTTCTTTTCTGGGCCAGCATTAAGACTGAATATTGCTCAGAAAGGTGATAACACAAACTCATATATCTGCTACAGAAAACGTGATCGGCATTTTTGCCTTGTTCATGCCAATGATAAAGATCAACTACTGACAGAATACCCTGTAGTCATCCCGATGGATCAATTCCTATCATTAATCCTCGGCAATACTACGTCTATAAAAGGTCAGTTGCGAAGAGTCATTTCTGAATCACTTAAGCGTAGCCGAGAAAGATTTGAAGCTGAGACAAGAGAAGTCTCAGCCAATGCTTCTACAACAAATCACTATCTTGGTTATCCAACACTGGAACGAGAGATACACACATTATTCTCTCGCTTTGAGACGACTTCGGAATATCAGTTTGAGCAGCAGATTAACGAATTCATGACAAACAGAAAGAACCTTTCTGTTGCGGATGGTGATGAGAAAATGAAGTTGCCTGATTTCTCAGTATATTCCCAGGGCGTCCAGCTATATCAAGAAGAGATTGATGAACGAGACAACCAGCATCGTGTAAGGTTGTCATGTAGAGAAATAACTACTACACCAGAAAAAATCCTGATAGATCTTGTAAATTCTGATGGGACATCTGTTGTTCTATGTTCAGCAACTGCTTCTTGTTGGTCGGTGGTTAGTAACTGTGATATCAAGTATCTAAAACAGACTCTTGGGGACAAAGTTCATGTCCTCTCAAAGGCAGATAGAGAGACATTTGACCATCTCGTTGACAAGACTTACCCTGAGGATCATCAGATAGAGATTGTGCCCTTGCAGAAATATGAATTTCCTGACAAGCGAGAGAATGCGATTGTATTACCGGACAAATACAAACAACTGTTTTCATCTGATGCAATAGCTGAAGGACTGGTTGAGAAGTGGTTTAAAATAACACGTCGTGAACTTAAGAAAACATCCAAGGGCATTGAAGATTTAACATTCCAGTTATATCGCCTGTTCCAGTTTATTGAAGCATACCACTGGTTCATCAGTCATAATGACATCCACAGTATGATATATTTCCAAAATCGTACTGGAGATAAGGACAAAAATCAGATTCAGACTCTAAGCTGCCTTATCGACGGGACATATAAGGATATGCCTTCAACATTGGATGATGAGTTGCCGACCGATTGGGAGAACTGTCACATTCGCATATCAAAAGACTGGGAAGATGTAGAATCCAACATCTTAACTGAACTCAGCGGGGACAAAGATGCCAAGCTAATGCTAGTTTCTGCCTTTGGAAGTTTCAAAGCAGGAGCAAATTTACAGTATGAAATTCCTGATGGTCTCGACTATGTAAGTGGAGATAATTGGAGCAACGAAGGGGAAAGGCTAAAGAAAGACTGGGATGCCATTTATGTTCAATCGCCCACAGCTTATCTCATGATGAATGAAGACGGCACTGAGAGTACTTATGAAAAAAGCCTCTACAATGCCATGTTGACTTTAATGATGCTGTATGAACGTGGCTGTCTTTCGAAAACGGATGTCGCTCAATGGCTTTGTTACGCTCTTTCAAATAGCTTTATGTTTGGGGAGAAACAGAATCCTGGTATTGTTAAGGACAAGTCAGCTTGGGCCCAAACCACAGTTGAACAAGCTATAGGACGATTGTGCCGAACAAGAAACAAACCTCATACCACATATATCCTGTTCGATGAATCGATGAAGTCCTTCTTTGATGCTGCAAATATGGAGAAGTCTCTCACTAAGGAATTCAGAGCTTTGGCCGAATACATCATGAATCATCAAAACGTTGATGTTCCAGATAGTAACCCTGATGAAGTGATAAGGTGTAATGATGCAAATTATGCTCAAAGACAACTAGATCGGCTTCGCAGTTTAGCTCTTCGCTATACACCTCACCAAAATGATGAAGAAGACATTGACGATGACTACGTTGGTGATGATGACTTACCTTATAATGTGAAAAGCAGTCAAATCATGAACCAAAGCTATAAACAGACTATCATTAGAAAGCCTGTTATCGAGAGCATTGAGGAGTTGGATGACCAGGACAAGCGTCTGACGTTCATTCCAAAATGTTATGGTTCTTGGGATAGAGATGAAAATGGATGTTATTCCTACTCGTGGGACACAAAATATAATAAGATCTGTGTTTCTGGTAAGGGAAGGGCTCGCACGATTTCCCCCTCTTATGTGAGACTTGATACTCTTATGAAAAACCCTGTGATTAAAGCTCATTTCGAGAAAAATGGCTTTGCTACTACATGGGGAAAAGAAGGACTGATTCTTCATCCAGAGATTCTAGCAACTGATTATGCCGGAGAAATTGGTGAAGAAGCATTTAAGGCGATTTTATTGTATTATACCGATTGTGCGGAAGATAGCATCAAACATTTGGAAGGTAAAGATTACGAGTTGGCTGATTACGTCGTAGTCAATCCTGATGGAAGTTACAAAATAGCTTTTGATGTGAAGAACATGAACCCCAGAGTTGACCATAATGACAAAAAGGGGGATATGCCCACTGCGAAGAAGCGCGAAATAAAGAGGAATCGTTTGGGATGTGAACTGATTACAGTCAATATGCTCCAACTGAATGAAAGTGGTATGGATGAGCTTCGTGAGATATATGGTATTATTGATAAGAATGGTAATATCATCCCTAGTGCTATCGATCATCTCAAAAAACTTACTAATTCCAAGTGAACATGAAAATAGATGAACAGTACATTAAGAGCTTACCTCTTACCACAAATAAGATAAATGTAACCATTGATAAGAATGCTTTCTTTTCAAAGTATTCTATTGTGTCTTACTATGGTACGGATAAAGAGTCGAGAAACCTGGCATATGAGCAACTAGCTGATGCTCCTTGCATTTCTGTTACCGGAATTAGAGCGCGGTGGAGAGGATTGCCCTTCCCTTCCACCCATTTCTTCATTCTTGCTGTTAAAGGCGAGGAAACGAACATTCTTAACAGCTTGAGAGATTATGATTATATCCGCTCACAAATAGATACGCTGGAAGAATATGACGAAGTGCTCCAGAAGAGAATTATTGCATCACTAGCCATCAACTCACTTGGGAAAAAGAAAAACAACAAGATGATGTACAATGATGGCTCTCTACTCGTATGTGATGATAAAAACTTCAATATACCGAAATCAAGACAGGAACTTGTGTGCTTGAAAATCGAGATTAACGAGTACATGAATCTTATCGCAAAAACCACCTCATTCTCAAATCCGTCATCATATAAGGAACTTGCAAGTCATAAGAATTGTGTCTTTCGTGTTAGCAATGACATTGGAGGGTATCTATGGGAAGGGCGTTCCGTTAAGCCGATTGTTGTAAAGGACTTTAAAGATGGTGATTACAACCTGAAAGAGCTATACATTCTGAAGAAAAGATTTAGTGACAATAAAAACAATGTTCCATATTGGCCCTATAATAAAGAGAACTATACTCATGGACGGCTCTTTGTTATTTGGCAGGTAGTCAACTCAGTTAATGAGGATTTCGATGGTTTAGTAAAAATAGACTTTTGCGATTTTCAGGTATTACATTATGATGAGTGCCGGACCGGAAATGACATGCACTCATTATTGCGTGAGTATCTAACAGGTAGATCTCTTTTTATTGAAGATCCTTTTAATACTTCTGCATCCAAGGAATTGACACATCAATTCAAGTCCGAAGTGCAAGTTCTTATGGGAGATGGCATTATCTTCTCAAAGAAGCATTCTAGTGATAACATGATAATAAAACTATGCGAACCTAAAGAGCAAGCAGCAGGCAGGACTCATTATACACAATCTCTCTATAGATTAGCGCATAGCAGTAATGCTTTACAACACATTACAGTTCAAGAGAACAAAAAACAAGAGGTTACCAAAGCGAGTGCAAGGCGTATTCTTATTGAGTTGCTTGTTAAGGATTCGCTTATCAACAGGATAATGCCTAAACAGTTGTCAGAACTAATGTCAGGTTGGACATTTTATCGCTATAAGATCAATCAGGGTTTCGTTCATGGCGCATCTTTAGCAGTGAGCACAGATGGTTCTATGAACATAAAAGAGTATGGTTTATCCCAGAACAATCTTGGTGAGGATTTTGAGCAATTTGTTCAGGAATACTTGAAATTCGATGACTACGATAAAATCCGTGGAGGCAGAGATTATATGGCATTAGCAAAAAATGGCAATGTGTATCTAATCATTGATACTGATGAAATCCCAATCCTCGATGTTGATCTCATTGACGAAGGATATGACCAAGTGATTAATAAGGGGGAGACCGTTGCGATGTTCAAGCGTAAGAAAAATGTTCATGAATATCTTCGTGGTTATATTGGATTCCATCTTTGGAAATCGGATGGCCTCAACGGAGAAAAGGACGCGGCATATTCATATATCGCTGGAACCAATAGCGAGAACATGCAGATCATGCAGAACACCAAGATGGATAAAATGCCTAGAGCAAGGCGTATCTTTGTGTTGAATGAAGACAACCATGAAGCAGTCAGAACAGATATCAATGAAATAACGTCGATGCTAAAGTTTGGATTTGGCCGTTGGAATGAACTAATGACTTATCCGTTCCCATTCAAATTCCTGCAAGAGTATCTGGATGATGCATGTGAAACGGTATTCTCGAAACACTGGAAAGACATAACCTACAAAGGAGATCTATGAGGCAACACAAGCATTTCCACTCTAAACCCTTTCACTAAGAGAAGAATAATGCGTATATTTGTGGGCATCTAAACTAAAACAACAAGGTTTATTCAAGGGCCAATATACAAAAGTATAAGAAACATATAATCACCAACATATCATAGACCAATTATGGCAGACACAATTAAAGCACGGCGAGAGTTATACAAGCAGTTTCAAGAGGCATTTCCTATTGAGTATCTAAAAGAAATGCCCCTGGAGAAATATACCAACCTCCATGAAGTTGACTTAGTTGATACTTTCTGTTATTGGATTGAAATCAAAACGCAAGCGATAGGTTCGATGAAAGGGGGCTCCTCTTTCAAGTTCGGCATTTATAAGTATATCAATAAGCCTAATGCCGCTTACATGCAAGCTGATGACCAATATGCCTGGTACAGAAAGTATAATAAAGAGACAGCACAAGATGCTTATATTGTCGTCAGGGATGCCGTAGTGAGAGTAGCTGAGCTTGCATCAAAAGGTGATTTTGAGGAAATTGATGCTATTGACGAACTTGGTGATGTGTTCAAGTGGAAGATTGCCTACTTGTACTCTGATGAAACATTGATACCCATCTACAAGCGAGAATGGCTTAATGCCATTGCCAGAGAACTTGGTATGGATGAACCTGAGCAAAAGGAAATATCAGATATTCAATATTTTTTGATAGATCAGAGAAACGGCAAAGATATTTATCAGTATCATGATGATTTATACGCTTTATTATCGAACAATACTAAAGAGCTATCCAGGCAATTAAAAAGTGCAGTAAGAGAAAAACTTAAACACGACGATAGGCTGAAAGCAAATCAAAGCGGACGCAACTACATCTGGATCGGAACCAATAATAACAAACTGAATTCGTCAGACTGTCATTATGAATTATGTTGGGATAAGTCTGCAAAAGCCAATCATGATGGTGAAACCGTTTTCGTTGAGCTTCATTGCGAAGAGAAGAGTACAAAAAAACAGTTTGAATCATTAAGGGACATTGATGGGCTATCTGAATTCCCGTGGGGAAAAGGTAATTTAGGCTTTAGAATAAATAATGACGGCTGGGACATTTCAGCTGATTCGATAGATGATCTTGCAGATATTCTCATTGATGAATTGCATCAGTTGGATGATCTTGTTGGTGAAAAAGTAGAAAAAATAGAGTCTGCTCTTGCTTCAGATTCAGACACGAACTCAGATATCAGATATTGGATGTATGCCCCTGGTGAGAATGCTTCAATGTGGTCCCTTTGTCAAGAGAAGAAACTCATTTGTATTGGCTGGTCAGATATGGGGGATTTATCCCAATACAACAGCCTTGAGGAAGTGGGGGCAAAAATGCAAGAAGTCTATAACGACAAGAACAACTCCTTTACAAACGACAGGCTGGCAGTATGGGAATTCACTAAAGTAATGAAGCCAGGAGATGTCATTATCGTTAAACAAGGGAAATCAAAAATCCTTGGAAGGGGCATTGTCACAGGAGATTATCAGTATGATACTTCTTACGATTTCTGCAATATTCGTTCTGTTGAATGGACCCATATCGGTGAGTGGGATGCACCTCACCAGACCGTTATGAAAACTTTGACGGACATTACCAAATATCCAAATTATGTGACGGATCTGGAGAACCTTTTCGATAGTAAGACCTCTGAATCATCGTCTACTAAAAGATATTGGTGGCTCGTTGCAAACCCCAAGATATGGAGTATAAGCGACATGAAAGTGGGAGACATTAAAGGCTATACTTTATATAACGACAATGGTAACAAACGTCGTATCTTCCAGAATTTCTTGGATGCAAAAGAGGGAGATATTGTTATTGGATATGAATCCACCCCCACAAAACAAATTGTTGCTCTAGCCGAAGTGGCTAAAGCTAATGACGGCAAGAGAATAATCTTTCAGAAAACGGAGTCGCTTCCGTCACCAATAGATTTCTCGACCTTTCGTCCAATCCCAGACTTATCGGAGATGGAGTATTTAAAAAACTCTCAAGGGTCATTTTATAAGTTGACTGAAGACGAGTTTAATACGTTGATGGATGTAATCAGGGAATATAACCCCAAAGTTGAAGAGAAAAATAATGCTAAATACACCGAAGACGATTTCTTGAATGAAGTTTATCTCCCGAAAGAATCGTATCGTCGTATGAAGGCCCTACTGTTGTCGAAGAAAAACATCATTCTTCAAGGTGCCCCCGGCGTTGGAAAAACATTTTCAGCGAAACGGTTAGCTTATTCAATAATGGGAGAAAAGGATCCGTCGAGAGTGGAGTTCATTCAGTTCCACCAAAGTTATGCCTATGAGGATTTCATTATGGGATATAAACCCAATGAAGAAGGGGGATTCTATCTGAAGAAGGGAGTGTTTTATAACTTCTGCAAAAAAGTAAAAGCCGATCCCGATAGACCATATTTCTTTATCATTGATGAAATCAACCGAGGGAATATGAGTAAGATCTTTGGAGAGCTGCTAATGCTGATTGAGAATGACTATCGTGGGGAAACGGTAAAGTTGGCTTATAGCGATGAGCTGTTCGATGTCCCGTCTAACTTATATATTATCGGCATGATGAACACTGCCGATAGAAGTCTAGCGATGATCGACTATGCTTTACGTAGGCGTTTCAGTTTCTTTGACATGAGACCTGGATTTGATTCTGATGGTTTCATTCAATACCAGAAAGTCCAAAACAGCCCGTTATTTGATCAGGTTATTGAAGCGATTAAATCATTGAATCTTATCATTGCTGATGATGATTCATTAGGCGATGGATTCTGCATTGGTCACAGCTATTTTTGCAATCAAGAACACATCACTGAAGAGTGGCTTAAGAACACGATCGAGTTTGATGTGCTTCCTATGTTGAGAGAGTATTGGTTTGATAATAACGACCTATATGAGCAGCAGGCTGGTAAACTGATGGGACTGTTTAATGACTAAAGACAATGGAATACTAATTAAGAATATCTTCCACATGCTGGCCTATGCCTTCCAAGAGCTGCGCCAGAATTATTATGAGAAGATTGCTACTGAGGATTTCGACAACATTCATGATTTGTTTGCCGAGATTCTTGTAAGAGGTTTTTCTGTTCAACTAAAACAAGGTCTTCGTAAGGAATATGTCTTAAAACACGAAACAATGTCTTCGTTGAAAGGCAAGCTGGATCTTAATGGCAGTATGAGAAATCTTGCAGCTAGAAAGAGATTGTTAGACTGTGATTACGATGAGCTTTCTGTAGATAATATCTTCAATCAGATTATCAAGACAACCGCTGTCCTTTTGATAAAACACGGGAATGTTAAGAAGGAGAGAAAAGACGCTCTCAAGAAGATGTCACTTTACCTCTCTGAAGTATCTACTATCGACCCGGCTTGTATCAGGTGGTCTGCCATTAGATTTGATCGTAATAGCAGACGTTATAGAATGTTGATCTATATTTGCTACTTCGTTCTTGATAATCTAATCTTGACAACCGACAGTGGAGAGTATTGCATGAATACATTCTCAGACGATCACATGAGCCGTCTGTATGAAAAATTCATTTTGGAGTATTACCGACGTCACTATCCAGAATGCAAACCCAGGGCAGCACGTATCGAATGGAACTTTGAGATGGAGAAGGTTTCAGCCGAATCAAAGTCAGCACTACCTATCATGCAGACCGACATTTTCCTTAGAGTCGGTGAGCGGACTTTAATAATAGACGCTAAATATCATTCCCATTCACTACTTGAGCATATGGGGAAAAACATTCTCAAGTCACTGAACTTCTATCAGATTAACTCTTATGTTATGAATTATGACACAGATCATACTGGGTTGGTTGATGGTATGCTCCTTTATGCTCAGACATTATCTGAGGGCAAAATGGATTTCATGTACCCTCATAAGGACGGGAACAAGTTATACGTTAGGTCATTGGACCTAAACCAAGATTTTGACCACATAAAAAAACAATTAGATAGCATCGTTCAGTCATGAAAGAAATAAAGAATTGGCAGCTCTTCGTCGATAAGTTCGGTGAGAATTACAGTATGCATGATGCAGTAGTTAAGCGATTCGACTTGAACGAGGACGAACTGACTGTGGTTCTCAATACTGTTTATGATATAGACGATAAGAGCGTTTATGACGTGACTTTCAAGTTTTCCCATCTAGTCAGCATTGAGATGGATTGTGAACTGGGAGACGATTATGTTTGGGGTATAGATGTCGAGAAGGACGCCAAGTACAAGAATATCTTCAAGTTCAAAATCGAGGATACACAGATCGTCATAAAGTGCTTTACCATTGAACTAGTGTCCATAACGGAGAGTGAGCCATTCCGTCGAGGTCTATATCTGTTGGAAGATGAAGATGTAAGTCCCGAGAATGCAAAAATAATGTGGAGGTCATAATCGGCAATACAATCACTTATAATGACGATTTATCATGGAACAAGATAACAATCAACAGGAATCTGAGCAGATGAAACAGTACCAGGCCGTTATGCTATGGAAGCTTGGATTAGGTCACATGGGTAAGTACTTCAATGGCGAAAATCCATTGCCAGACAAGAATGAAATAGCCACAAAGGACAGCTGGAAAACGGAGCCTATGCCCGATAAGGATGTCTCGAGATTACAGATGAGTATTACTGTGACTGATGACGATATGGAAATCATTCGTCGAGGACACATACCAGAGGCCCAGGAAGATCACTGGTTTATGTACTGTGATGATGAATATATCCGTTACTATCGCAGTTGGACCGGCATGTGTGCTTTTGAGGCTCACT
>Ga0256407_10005227_pt1 | contig 20982 bp, 11 predicted proteins | sample RumenRJG_04DNA_FD_193489 | JGI IMG/M metagenome (GOLD analysis project Ga0256407, IMG submission 193489) | Bovine rumen microbial communities from Lethbridge, Alberta, Canada - RJG_04 | ecosystem: Host-associated > Mammals > Digestive system > Stomach > Rumen | place: Canada: Alberta... | reverse complement strand
AGGTGTAATGTTTCTTTTGAGAATGGGAAAATTGTAGGTTTTGATCTTGATAATTATTATATTCTTGAACATTGCAATGTGAAAAGTGTCAATAAAAAAGTATTGAAGTTTGTGAACAATGATGGTATGCGAAACGTATATTATAAGAGTATGGAATTACGTTTTATAAAACCATATGAAGCAGAAAATGTAGTTGATAAAAGTGTAGTTGAAGATAATAAAGATGAAGTTGAAGGTAATAAAGATGAAGTTAAAGAAGAATATGTAATGGAGTTTAAACGAGAAGGTTTAGCTGGCATTGTTAATAATGAATATATTGAAAGTGTCGATGGAAGAGTATACCAACGTGATTATAAAAAAGAAGATTATGAGATGTTGACGGAAAATTATTTTAATAATGTAACATATCATATGTCTCCTTGGGAAAATGATACGGAAGACTACAACAGCCTACAATACATGACTAAGAGTTATATTATTGCTTTGGTGACTTTTGTTGGTAAGGGTAAAAAAGAAGAGAAGTGTTTTGTTTACTGTAGAGATGCTAATAGTATAAAAAAAGGCGATGAAGTTTTTGGTTTATTCCAGGATAGCAAAGCTACAAAAATAAAGATTTTACGTTGTGGTGATATCATCAATGCCATGAACATGTTCTCGGGGTGTGGGGATTTAATAGAGTTAGATGTATCTAATTTAAAGACTCATAAAGTTATAGATATGGGTTATATGTTTTATAACTGCTCTAAATTAACAAAATTAGATGTATCTAATTTTAAGACTACTAATGTTACAAATATGCGATATATGTTTTATAACTGTAATGGGTTACTGGAATTAGATTTGTCTAGTTTTAATACTTCTAACGTTACAGATATGCGTTATATGTTCGCAAGATGTAGTCGTTTACGTGAGTTAAGGTTGTCTCGTTTTATTACTAGTAAAGTTACAAATATGAGTGGGATGTTTAATTCGTGCGTAAGTTTGGTATTGTTAGATATATCTAATTTTCATTTTATTGAATCCTCAAATAAGAAAGACATCTTCTATCAATGCTTTAAACGTAACGATAACAATGATGTTGTGATATTGTGTAATTATACAATACGGCTTGTTTTTGAGTTATATAAGAATCTAAATCCTCCTTTCCAGATTTTCAGTAATATACTGGCAAAAGATGATGTAACAAAACAAGATAATTTAACAAAGATATACAATATGAAAGAGGGTTATGTATATAAGATCACTTTTAAAAAAGCTAATGTCGCACCATTGGGTAATGTACAAAATAATAATATTAATGACAATAATATCCAAATGGGTGGTTTTGGAAATATTGTTGATAATGATATAGCTCCACAAGGTGTTAATGATATTATACCTTATCCTGGAAATAAAGTTGTGGGAGGGGGTAATAATGTCCATGGTAATAATGTTTCTGAACTAGATGTTAATGATAATATAACATTGCGAATAGACACTATATCTTTTCACAGGGATGATGATACGAGGTTATCTTTAGCTTTAAAGGAGAAGATAATTACTACGTTGTTACTTCAGACGGTTTTTTGCTTAGATAGATTAGAATACATGTATAATAATTTATACAGTGAGGAATACCTTTACCTTTTGCCTCAGATAATACAGTTAGTTGATAATGACGACATGAGTAATTATTCCTACGATGATTATGTTGCTGTGTTGATTTATCTTCTTAATAAGCCATTCGGGAGAGTATTAGATCAAGAAAATATGTCTTTAGTTGATATTATGAACAATAAATATAGAGAAAATAATTCCTATGGTGAATTATCAGGTAACAATCGTTCATATGACGAGAGCTACTTAGAGAATGATGGTGAGTGGTGTGATGTTTATGGTAGGAGATTTATAAATTTAAACAATATAAAAGGTGATGAATTTGTTAATATAGTCAAACGTAACGTTGGTGATGGTGGAAAGCCAATACATGAAATATATATTAGCCTTGTAGAAGATGAAAAAGATGATAATTGTCGTTATTTTATTGATAATGTTAAGAAAAGCAATCAGCAAAGCGACAAGGAAATATTGGCGTATGTGGAGAGGACTTTTGAAAAAAAAATAGATGAAGATAGAAGTGAATGTATTATAGTAAAATGTTTTATTTATTGTCCAGAGGCTAGTAGTATAGAGTATGAAGGTAAATTTTATGGTTTATTTAAGTATAGTGAAGCTACAAAGATAGAAATCTTAAGTTGTGGTTATAACCTGAGGAATATTTTTTATATGTTTGCTAATTGCTCACAATTAGCAAAGCTGGACTTAAGTGAGATGGTATTATGCCCAGTGAATTCATTTGATTATTGCATTAATTGTGGAAATATATTGCTTGGTACTTTCCAGAGTGATGATCCTGATGAAGTTTTTGTTGGGGAAATGCGAATTAATGCCGGGTTGCTGAAGACGTTTATAGACAATCAAATAGTATTATACCCTGCAGATAAGAATAGTATTGTAATTGATATTATATGTAACAGTAAGAATAGATTCCGAGTTTATCGATATGATGTGAAGTATAGTTACGATATTGATAAATTATTTGTGTATGATAAGAATAAGACAGATGACAAGAATAAGGAGGAAGATGAAGAAGTAGAAGATGATGATAATCTTTCTGGTTGGGATAATAAAATAATAAAAAAAGATGAAAAAGATAAAAAAACAAAAGGAGTATCTATAAATGTTAATTTGGATGGTCAATTATACGATAAAGATACTGGTCAGGGTTATATAATAATTCGCGACAGTGATAATGTAGGTAATGATAACATTATAATAGAATATGGTATAGACGAAGACGATAATCTTATGTCTTCTGTTGAGTTATCTTCAGTTTCGAATAAATATTATAATACTGACAGTATACACCAAAGGGTTAATAAAGCGAAATTGCCAAAAGGTTTGATGTGCTCTTTAGAATTGTCGGCGAGTACATATTATGTTGAACTTGACGGAAAACTGAATGAGTTTGTTGCTTTTTTAAAAAAACATTCACAATGTAAGGTCGGATGTAGTATTACTAAGCTAGAACAGTATGATGAGAAAAATAATGAAAATAAACGTATGGATGGCAAATTTGAACGTAACGATTTACAAACTTATGTGTTTGCTGTAGTAAAATGCGGTAACGTACAATATTTGATCTGCTATATAGATGATAATTCTACCACTAAAGTAAAAGCAGGTTTATTTCAAGATATTGAAGCTACAGAAATAGAAATCTTAAGCTGTGGGAATGAAGTTACAGATATGAGTAATATGTTTAGGAACTGTAGTAGTTTAACAAGCCTTAATTTATCTAATTTTAATACTGATAACGTTACAAATATGGGTTATATGTTTTATAACTGTACTAGTTTAACAAGTCTTAATTTATCTAATTTTAATACTGCTAACGTTACAGATATGAGTAATATGTTTGCTAACTGTAGTAGTTTAACAAGTATAGATTTATCTAATTTTGTTACTAAAAACGTTACATATATGGGTGGTATGTTTCATAACTGTAGTAGTTTAACAAGCCTTAATCTATCTAGTTTTGATACTGAAAACGTTATAAATATATGTGGTATGTTTTTTGGGTGTAGTAGTTTAATAAGTCTTAATTTATCTAATTTTAATACTAAAAACGTTACAGATATGAGTGGTATGTTTTATAACTGTACTAGTTTAAAAAGTCTTAATTTATCTAATTTTAATACTAGTAAAGTTACAGATATGAGTTGTATGTTTGCTAACTGTAGTAGTTTAACAACGCTTAATTTATCTAATTTTGTTACTAAAAACGTTATAAATATGAATGAGATGTTCAGCTTCTGTAGAAGTTTAACAAGTCTAGATTTATCTAATTTTAATACTATTAAAGTTATAAATATGCGTAATATGTTTTTTGGGTGTAGTAGTTTAACAAGTCTAGATTTATCTAATTTTAATACTGTAAACGTTACAGATATGAATTTTATGTTCAAGGACTGTAGTAGTTTAACAAGTCTAGATTTATCTAGTTTTGATACTAAAAACGTTACATATATGATTAATATGTTTTCTGGCTGTAGTAGTTTAACAAGTCTTAATTTATCTAATTTTAATACTAATAAAGTTAAAGATATGGGTGGTATGTTTCAGGACTGTACCGGTTTAACAAGTCTTAATTTATCTAATTTTAATACTGAAAATGTTGAAAATATGAGCAATATGTTTGCTAACTGTAAAAGTTTAACAGAATTAGATTTGTCTAAATTTAGCTTTAAAGAATGTAAGATTACTAGTGGTATGTTTCATAACTGTGTAAAATTACGTAGTTTAAACATATCACAGTTCGACATTGCAGGTAATGAAATCAAGATTGTGAATATATCATGTATGTTTGCAGGATGTAGTAGCTTAGTGAATTTAAACATTGCTTGTTTTACAAACGTATTATTGGAGGCAAGTATTTTTGTTGAAAAAGTGTTTAAGGGTTGTTTTAAAAATGGAGCCAATATAACTATTACTTGCCGTGTTGGCTTGATGCGAAAATTAATTTTATATACCCGTGATAATAGTGCCTCACAGAGTTTTGGAGTTAAATTTACATGTACGAATATGTCTTTAAAACATCCTGATATTTTGTTTACAGACTACGACGAGCTAAATAATGTAGAATTTGATGCAGTGTATAGTTTCACTTTTAAAAAAGGAGACAAAGATGACAGTAGTATGTTGTTTTATAGGGATTGTAAACCATATAGTAGAGGTAATAATAGTATACATTTTGACAGACAAACTGGGGAGAAAGATGAACTTATTATTACGTTTTTAGAAAATGATACTGCCTCGAATAAGAAAAAAATACATTTTCAATTCCAAGAATGTACTCATGAAATAATAAAATCACAGCAGCCTACTGAGCATACAAAAGATATTTATAAAATAAAAACTAATGGTATTATGTATAATTGGGATAGTCTCTTGAAGTGTATTAATAATATGAAAGATTTTGTAGTTACAGTGAATGATAAAGACAACTATAAAATTCATTTATTAGCATTAATAAAGATTAGGAATACATATTATTTGTATGTTATTAGGGGTATGAATGGCGCCCCTGTTGATTTAGACTCACTGTCAGAGTTATTTTCTCTTCAGGAGATAGTAATTTTATTTTGTAGTAGTGATGTCACAAGTTTTAAAAATATGTTTTTTGAACGAAAGTTTTTATCAAGTGTTAAAATATTAAATGTAGACCTTAATAAAATCACCAATATGGAAAATATGTTTTTTGCGTGTGAAAAATTAAAGAATGTTGAATTCATAAATACCACTATTCCTAATGTTGTAACCATGCAGGGTATGTTTAGTAATTGTGAAAGTTTAGAAAAAGTAGATTTATCTAGCTTTAGTACTAAAAAAGTTATAAGTATGCAGAATATGTTCTCAGGATGTACTAGTTTAAAAGAATTAGATTTATCTAATTTTGACACTGGTAATGTTAAGGATATGAGTTTTATGTTTTGTAACTGTATAAAATTGGAAAAGGTAGACTTATCCAATTTTAATATGGGTAATGTTGTTAATATGAGTTATATGTTCTGTTCGTGTGTTAAATTGTGTACTATAATCTTTTCCCGTTATACTATGTGGTGTGAAGCAAAAGTTGATGGTATGTTTGAGAATGCTTTTCAACAGAATATAAATAAGACGCTATTCGTTACTGCATATTTTTTTAAAAAAATATGGCAAAAAGTAGTATTCGGAAGGAATAATATTTCTGGCGTGGTACCACAAGGTAATAATTCTCTTTATTGTAAAGTTGTTTTAGGTCTTAATAATGAAGTGTTAACGTTGGAATCATCAGATTCTACATGTGATTTAAATGATTTACATTTGCAAAATTACTTCTCAAAAAGGTTTTGCAATTATAATCAAGATGTTGTAGGTAAGGAATACAGTAATATTATTACAAAGAGAACACTCTATGGTAGCGGAGTGAATAAATATATTTATAATGGTGATAATAATATTATTGATAATACTAAAGTAGAGATTCATAATTATTTTTATCCTTATTTACATTTAATACTTTTATTTAATAATTACAACATTGTCTATGATCATATTTTCTCTACCGTGTGTCCTCAGGGTAATAACTGGATGCAGCAATCTGCAGCAGAAGTTGATGACTATAATGCTAAATTGAGAGAGATATTTGTTTAATTGTTTTAAAAACTATGACTGGGTTTGAAGTACCATTACGTCAAGACACCTCCTACGATAAGAAGGTACTTATATCAGTTTTTTGTGGTGTCATCTTTGGTGGAGTATCTATTTTTTTGCTATTATCCTGTGTGTCGTATGTTTTTGTTGGTTCTGAGGCAATACAACTTGACTCTTATTCCTTATCCGAGGTTTTACGACATAATGCCTACGTTAAAAACTTCTGTGGTGTTTTGGGGGCTAAGGTAGCAAGTGTAGTTATGTTTTGTGGCGTTGGTGTGGGAGTTTTCCCGATAATATTCTTTTTTTTATTTTTATATTGTAAAAGTTTGAATTTATATTTTGTGAAGGAGATATCTATAGCGAAAGTATTAGTGTTGTGTCTTCTGGCGGTAATGTATATTTCCATGGTGTTATATTACATTTATATTAACTTCTCGTATAAATATTACTTGCAAAGATACATAGGCTATATGACAATAAGCTTTGGTGAAATATTGGAAAAATATGTTTTCACTCTCACATTACCTTTGGTAATATTTATTTCGTTTGTAGTTTTCTCATTAATACTGGAAAGAAATATTTTGAAAATGACATTGTTATGTGTATTTAATCTTCTCAAGAAGACGTTACAATTGCTTTTTTAGTGTGGGAAAGAGACATATGTATTATTTTACTTTTGTGTTATATAACTTTTTAATATAAAAAATGTTTTTTATAGTTATATTTATATAAAGATATATATCTAAATGGTACGGATAATTTGTTATATTGTATTTTTTTTCTATTGTGTCATATGTAATTTTCCGAAATCGCATTCAGAGTCCTTGCATGGTCCAGCACAACAGATAGTCATTGATGATAACGTCAAGAAAGCCAACATGGTACATGATGTTTCCTCCGAGGATATTTCCTTTGGTGATAAACAAGATGCACAATCTCAAGATACTTCTTCGCGTAAGGGAAAGAAGAAGAATGCTAATGATATAAATAATAACAATGGTAATATTTTTCGTCTCAAGGACATAGTAATAGAAGGTATCACGGATAAAAATCAAAAGAAAAAAATCTTAGACACCATTAATATAGAAGAAGAGGAGGTCATAAACATAAATAATATTCTCAATTTTAACAAGATAAAAAACAAGCTTATACGTGAATGTTATTTTATATCATCGGTGAGTATTTTTTATACTGTGCATTATGATCCCGATTCGGATTATGTTTCGGATTCTGATCCCGATTCGGATTATTGCCTGACTCTTTATTTTGTTTTTACTCCAGCTTTGCATATTGAAGCTATTGAGTTTAAAAATATAAAAAATGATGACATGAAAAATGAATTTAACGATAGTATTCATCGTGCATATTTTACTGAGACATATATAGGTAAAATAAAAAGTAAACTTGACCGTACCCTGGATCCTACGTCGGAATATATTATTATTAGTAAATCTCCACAAGAAGGTAATAATGTAAAACTACTCATAGAGAAAAAAAAAATGGACTTCAAGAAAACTTATATTCGTGATGTTAGATTTATGGGAAATATAAGATTAAAATCTGAATATTTACATACTGCTATGAATATAAAAGGCAGAAGAGAAAATATTTTTTCTTCTGTGTTTAAAATATTTAATAATATAAGAAAGGGTTCTGATAATTTACTTCGTGATCCTGCTCGTTATATGAAGAATATCTCTAATCAGCTTTTAAGTCTCAAGGATTATTTATTACAAAGTGTTAGTAAAACGTATAATAAAACCATAATAGAACAAGATGTAGAAACAATAAAGTCTTTATATCATAGCTATGGATTTTTGAATGTTAAAGTTGTGCCGGAGTTAGTAGAGATAGGTGATGAGGATTCTTATTGTGATTTAGTTTATACGATATATGAAGGTCCTCAATATACCATCGCAGGATATAGCATCATTGGCGACGAAGATCCAACTACAAAGTTTATAAAATTGACAGTTATGCAAGAGATGCCATATATTGGAGATATTTATATGGAAGGTTATATTAGTGGAGTGATATCAAAGATTCCTGAGTATTTACAACGTGTTGGTGGTGGTGACGCAACAACGGACCTAAAGATATTGTCTATACATGCTAACAATGTATATTTTTTAGTTACTATAAAAGAAGGTGATAAGCAAAAAGTTGGGAATATTAAGATCATAGGTAACAAATTTACGAATAATAAGCACATATTACGTAATCTTCCCAATATCCCTGCTGATTATAATTTCAACTCTGGTGTTGTACAGGCTATACAGTCTTCCTTGCAGCAATGTGACTTTCTAAATGCGCAAGAAATAGTCGTAGTACCCTTTCCTAATAGGATAACAAATGCCCAAGATATACATTGTATTGTCTCTGAAAAACGTGTTGTAACGCCTACCAATGCTCAGGTATCTGGGCATATAACCTCAGAGCCGTTGTTTTCATTTTTGGGACTGTTTAATTGGTATCTTGCCCCTAATGTGGATGTAGGATTGGATTTCCATAATTTAAATCTTAAAAAGCTATTCCCATCTAATTTTAAGGATGATCTTATATTATGGAAAGGGGAAATGCATTCGCTATATTGTCGTGTATTTTATTCTCCTGACGTAAGAAATAGTAAGGTGATAAATAATTTTAATATATCATTGACATTCTTATTGCCCGAACTATTTACTATTAAAAAATATAATGTATCTACACAATTTTCTTGTGACTATAGAACTAATTTCAGCACTAACAGCAGTGATAGTTTACAAGAAGCCGTTGAAAAAGAAGAAAACAAAGATAGGGTAAACTACCCATTTAATTTTAGTTGGAATTTCAGATGTCATACTGGAATATTAGATATTGGTTTCAATTTATTGGATATTCATAATACAGTCAAAGGAGTGACGTTTAATCATATTGTAACCTTATCTCATGATTTTGTAGGATCGATTTATGAAGAGGGTATTTTCCCACTGAGACTTAATTCTGTATCATGTAGGATATACCTTCCATCAGTTTTAACTGTCATGAATAAGATTCCTATCTTCCCGAAGATGTATTATAAGCCCATACATATGATTTGTGATTATAAGAGGTGTTGGGAATTGATTCCAAGGGGTGTTATTTATTTTCAGGCGTCTTTAGGACTTTCATTGAAAGATAATGTTTTTATGTTGCAGGGATGTGAAAGTGGAAATGATAATGTAAGTTATGATTATGTCAATCAACAAGATGTGACTTATTTCCATATTAAATGTATGAAAGAGAAAAAAAAGGAGGAAATTAAAACCAGTTTATTACAACAGCAGCTACAACAACAATTGCGAAATAATATAGCGTTTAAATTAAATGGGGAGCTAAGATATTTAATTGTCGCAAACGCATTTATTGTCATATATATATTGTTGTTTATGAATAGTGGCATAACAAAATCGTATAATAACATTGCTTTGAAGGAAAGTCTATTCGATCTGTACCATAATTATCATTCCGGGGTTGGGGTGTTCTTGAAAATACAATTTATAGGGTCTATATTGGTATATTTTAACCCACGTACAGAAATAATGAATATAGTAAATAGTTAATTATATAATATTATTATGCAAATCATAGACACACATGCTCACATGTATGACTATATCTTTCATGACGACATAGAGTCTGTTATAAATTCCTGTGTTGTCTCTCATGTGACAAAAATGTTATTACCTAGCACCAATTTCTCTGACATTGTAGATGCTATATCTTTAAAAAAGCGCTATGAAACTCTTTTTGATGTTATGTGTGGTATACATCCTACTAATGTCACTGAGGATATTCTCACGCAACAGAAATTATTAGAACATCATGTTGCGAATTATAATTTTATAGGCATTGGTGAAATAGGATTAGATTTTTATAAAAATACAACAGAAAAAGAGTTACAAATAAAAATGTTTCACATATGTCTTTCTATTGCCTCTCAGTTATCCTTGCCGGTTTCTATACATTCGAGAAATGCTTTTGAGGATACTTATGCTATTTTAAAACATCATCAGCATGGTAACTTGACGGGAGTGATACATTGTTTTTCTGGTACGGAAGAAGAAGCCAAAAAATACATAGACATAGGCTTTGTGTTAGGGATTGGAGGAATAATAACTTTCAAAAATAGCCACCTATGTGATGCAATAAAAAACATCCCACTTAAAAATATAGTTTTAGAAACCGATAGTCCCTACTTATCTCCACATCCACATCGTGGAGAACGTAACACACCAGCAAATCTGATTTTTATAACGGAAAAACTCAGTGAAATATACAATACCACAACAACTGAGATAATAACTTCCACGACATCAACTGCAAAGAATATTTTCAAGATATAGTCTAGAATAAGAACTACACTCTTGTTACTATATTTTTTACCTGTTGTACAAAAAGAAGGTTTAAGCGTATATTTTTTCTTTTACATTCTTTGTTGTCTTTTTAGTGTTTTCCTTATTACAGCCATTAATCTCTACTCCATTTTTTATTATATTAAAAGGTATTGTCCATTTAATATCTTGAAATGTTTCGTTGACAAAGGTATGTAGTTCTTGTAGTTTTTGTTTTGAAAGCAAAAACACATCCATAAAAGGTTCAAAGACACTGTCACGGTATTTAGTCTCTGAGTGGGGCTTTAGAATGGATTTACTTGTAGACATATCTTCATCATTTAATTTTATTCTCCCAAAATGCTTATGTCTGTATTCTTTCGCACCGTTATTATCAAATGGTAACTGTTGGGATACATACCAATACTTTCCTACTTTATGCAAGAGAAATCTCGCGCTTTTATTTGTCGCTATCATAGCTTATGAAATTTTTTCAATATAATTATTTACTAAATATATTTCTGATAAAAATAAAATTTTAATATTTTTTAAAAATAAAAAAATATTTTTACAGAAAATGTTATTTTTAAAACTTTATTCATATAAGATAATTAACATATTATGCATAAAGAACAAGAACAATTATTTCAGCTTTTAGCAGAAAAACAAGCTTTGGATGTGAATACTATAACTTTAAATTCTCGTCTGAATGAAGACCTAAACATAAAACCTCTCTCTACTAATTCTGTAGAATTACTTTTTGATGTTGAACAAGAATTTGATATACAAATAGATAATGAAGAGTTTTTAGATGTTACCACTGTAAAACAACTTTTAGGTCTCATAAAAAAAAAAATAACACAACGTGATAGTGACGAGGATGAGGAAGCTGACGATTATTAAAGTTTTTTGCAAAGGTATAAAATAATATTGTATTTTATTATTTGTAATGTGAGATTTTGTTTTGGTCGCATGGCCGAGAGGTTAGGCAGAAGTCTGCAAAACTTTGTACAGTGGTTCAAATCCGCTTGCGACCTCAAGAAAAGTAAAGATTACATATATGTGTCGCGAGGAATTGTATATGTGTAATTTTTTTAAAAATACATATTTTTTCCCCGAGTGGCGGAACTGGTAGACGCGTCGGTCTCAAAAACCGATGGTAGTGATATCGTGTCGGTTCGATTCCGACCTTGGGGACTAGACTGTATGAAGTCTCTTTTGGCAAAAGATTTATACAAATATATATTCTCTCAACTGGAGATGATATATGAAGACGTTTATGAGCGCAAAAGTATCAGTAATATTATATTCTCACATATTACAAAATGTGGTGAGGTAGATTTATTATTGAATGTAGAAATAGAATTTGAAGATTACCCTACGCTGGAATATATATTTTGTCGGCTGAAAAAACACGAACCAATACAGTATGTATTAAATACTACTACATTCCATGGTATAGATTTTTATGTGGATGAAAATGTATTTATACCGCGTCCTGCAACGGAAGAAATGGTGGACGATATCATCAACAATATATCCTTGAATGGTAAGAATGTTTTGGACCTGTGTACAGGGTCAGGGTGTATTCCTATAGTTATAAAAAACCGCTATCCTGAGGCAAATGTTTATGGTATAGATATTAACCCTCAGGCCTTGGAGGTAGCAAAAAAAAACGCAAGAGCAAATACTGTCGATATTACGTTTTTATGTCAAGATATATTTTCTGATAAAATTTATTCTTTCTTTTCTACAGAAAAAATGGATGTCATCGTCAGTAATCCACCATATGTGTGTGAAAAAGAGAAAAAAAACATGATGCCAAGGGTACTAGACTATGAACCTCATGATGCTATATTTGTGAGTGATGACGACCCAATTAAATTTTACAAGCGCATATCAGCACTTTCTGAAAAAATGTTGAAAAACAAGGGAGACGTATATGTAGAAATAAACCCTAAGTTCAAAAATGAAGTAAAAGGACTATTTAAGAATTATACTTGTTGTGAGGATAAAAAAGAATGCGATATGTATCGTTCTTATATTTTACATTTCAGAAAAGATACTTAGAGGAGTTATGGGGTTATTATTTTGCCAGAAGAATTTATACTTGAAAACATGTAGCTAATGTAATAATTTTTTTATTAATATATATTTATTATGCCATATACTGTTTCTATTGTAGGCCGTCCCAATGTCGGCAAGTCTACGCTCTTCAATCGTTTCACTTCTAGTAATAAAGCCATTACTGCACCATTGTTGGGTACAACGCGGGATCGTAATTATGGCTCTTGTCTATGGAATGGAATAGAGTTTTATGTTATAGATACAGGAGGATATAATTTCGATATTTCTTCAGATGACATAATAAAAGAAATCAACAAGCACATATTATTAGCAATAAAAGAATCTGATCTTATATTATTTCTTGTTGACTGCCATGATGGATTAACGGATAACGATAAACTTTTTGCTAAGTTATTACATAAGACCCCCAAGCCAGTGTTACTAGTAGCAAATAAGGCGGACAATGTACAATACCAATACACAACATATGAATTTATGCAATTAGGCTTTGGGGAGCCGATGAGTATCTGTGCAAATAGTGGTAGCGGAACAGGAGATTTGTTAGATGAAATAGTAAAAAGATGTGGAAATAAATGTAAGCATGACGATGTTGAAAATATTCTTTTGCCACGTATAGCTATTATTGGTAAACCAAATGTTGGTAAGTCGTCATTGTTAAATTTATTAGTGGGAGAAGAAAAAATGATAGTACATCATCATTCTGGCACAACAAGAGATTCTGTAGATACCATTTATAATAGATATAACCATAAGTTCATATTAGTTGACACTGCAGGAATAAGGAGAAAATCTACAGAAAAAGATGACATTGAGTTTTATTCTTCTCTGCGAGCGATAAAGGCCTTAGAAACTTGTGATGTGTGTTTATATGTCGTTGATGCTACGGTTGGAATTTGTGCACAGGATATGATATTATTAAATCTTGCCATAAAAAAGAAAAAAGGAATTGTTATTTTAATAAATAAATGTGATTTGATATCTAAAGAAAATGAAGAGTTTAAGTTATTGAAAAAGAAAATAACCTCCAAGTTGAAAACATTGCATTTTATCCCTGTGATATATGTTTCTGTTTTAGAGAAGAAGAACATTTACCATGCTGTAGAAAAAGCCCTCGCAGTATATGCAACCCTTTCCAAGAAGTTCTCAGTGAAGAAATTAAACGACATATTATTGCCTATAATAAAACACAATCCTCCCTTTTCAAAACATGGTTTTGAAATAAAGATCAAATACATTACTCAATTGCCAATAAAGGGTATCACGTTTGCCTTTTTTTGCAATCGTAGTAATAGTATACAAGATAGCTATAAACATTTTTTAGAAAATAAAATACGTGAGAATTTTGAAGTAGATGGCGTGCCAATTAAGATAGTATTTAAAAATAAAGATAATAACGTTATAAGATAGCGCACATGCACCGTTAGGTTTTCTCTTCTAATTTTAGGTACTTGGCTAAATATGGTATCGTGAAACCTTGGAATAAAAACGAAATCACTACTATGATAAATACTATATTAAATATTTTTGTAGCATGGGGAATGAAAAAATCGTCAATATTAAAAGGATATGTTGCAAAAACTATAGATGTTGCCCCTCGTAATCCTACAAAAGATAAAAATATTTTTTCTTTAAAGCTAAACTCACTTTTATATAACGATATAAACACGCTTATAGGTCGAGAAACAAAAATTAAAAAAAATGATATCATAACGCCTTCTATAATATCGTTTTTTAATTTATCCGCAGAGACAAGTAACCCTATGCTTATGAACATTATCATTTGGAATATCCACGATATACCATTAAAAAACCAAATGAGTTGTTCTTTTAGTAAAAAATCTTTTTTCCCTAAAAGAATACCTGCTATATAGACGGCTAATAGTCCATTACCATTGATTAAATTTGTCATGGCATATGTAAACATAACCATAGATAATGCAAAGACGGGATAAAAGTTCTTATTATCTAACTCTATTTTTGATATGAACGATTGCATACAATACCCCATATAGAACCCTATTATAAGTCCTAATATGAGCCCTTGTAAAAATAACATTATACAGCTGAATATAGATTGTTGGCTTGTTTTATTACTAAACGAAATAAAAGATATCACTAAGAAATATGCCATTGGGTCGTTACTGCCAGATTCAAATTCTAATAAAGATGACAATGTATTTTTGATTTTTAAATTTTGGGATTTTAATATTGTAAATACTGCCGCGGCATCTGTGGACGCTACGACAGAGCTAAAGAGCATACTAGTGCTAAAGTCAAAGTTGGTAAAGAAATTTATTATAACACCTAACGTTACAGATGTTAAGAGAACTCCTAAGGTAGATAAAGCTATTCCTCGATACAAAATAGGCTTTATGTTATCTATATTTGTTTCTAGCCCACCAAGAAATAAAACTATACATAATGTTATCGAACCTAATGTTTTTATATATTGCACATCATAACCTTCTTTATTGCTTAGTTCAATACCATAAGATCCTGCAATCATACTAACAGCAAAGCAAACTAATAATATTGGAATATTAAGTTCTTTGTAAAAAGAACTTGCAGTAATACTTGCAAAAATCAAAAATGAACCAATAAGAAGTATCTTATCTACATCTATCATATTGTTATTTATTCATATCCTATATTAATATTTTTAACAACTTTTTTCAAAAAATGACTATTATATTATAATAATATATTCATGGTTAATAATTTGTAAAATGTGTTTATGACGACAACAGAATGTGGAAATGGGTCTTATTGTGTAATAGTAGATGTGTGTTTATTTTTTCTTGTTTTAATATTGATATGTATCATAAGAAATCAGTTGTCGCGTTTTAGAAATAATAGAATCATAAATATATGCTATGATACTATCAATATTCTATTTTATCCTATTATCATATATGTAATAGCTAAATTTGTATTTTATCATAACACTGTCATTTTCTATATATTTGAATATTTAATCAACAATAAAGCTCTTCCAGTAAGCGATATAGAGGATGTATATATTACGTTTATAAATATAATGTTTAAATTCTCACACATAATAAAGCTTTTTTGTGTGTTATTGATTTTACATAATATCGTCGTTTATATGATCAATAAGATAACGTCTAAGTCCATATCTAATACTCAGCAAGAAATGGCATTAAAGACAATACTAAAAGTAGTAGAGTTTATTATACTGTTTTTTATTGTCGTATTGCTATTATACATTGCTGATGTAGACATAAAGACTATATTTACTACCATAATTACCCCACTAGCTGCGGTTATGTTCGTTTTAAAAAATAAAATTAACAACGTCTTCAATGGTGTCATCTTTGTTTTGTCGAATACATATCAAAAAAATGATTTCATATCTATACAACAATTAAACTTATCCGGTTTTATTGAAAAGATAACATTATCGCATGTATACATACAAACTGAAGAAGGCGATATTATTGCTATACCAATATCTAATTTTTTAGAAAATAATATCACATGTAAAAATACACTTGGGGTGTGTAGTCTAGTAGTAAATGTAGATATCGTGGCAACTAAAGGCACACTTTCCACTCAAGAGATAACTTCCCTTTTTGAAAAAAGTAAAATACAAACCAAGGATGTCGACATTGAATTAGAAAATATAGTAATAAAAACCGTAAGGAGAAGTAGCATTACGGTGATATTGTATTATCCTATGCATGTTACCACCTTCCAAGAATACAATTCATATAAAAACATTGTTTTCAGCCATGTACATGATGTAGTTGCGAATGAAGACGCCTACGAATGCGAAGCAATATATGAACAAAAATAAAATAACATAACATGAACTAAAATAAGATCACGTTATATCTTATTTCTTAGTTCATCAACACTAAACTTTTATTTTTTGTATACCAATCATTAATGTATATATTCACCTTTGCAATGTTGTGTTGTTTTGCAAAATCCTTGTTGTTCTGATAACTTGTCACGACTTCATATCCTGTCTTTCCCTCAAACACTGGTGGCATGGTAATAGCTCGTGGAGAAAAATAAGATATATTGTCTTCTATGTTATACATTATATTTTTCACATGTGAAAGACTACAGCAATCCATTTCTGTATCTATTACTATTCCGTCTTTTGCGCTTTTATAACTGATGATATCGTAATCTGCTCCTACAACTACATTATACTTTTGTGCACCAACACGTAAATTTATAGATGTATTATTTAATTTTTCCAGGAAAATATTTCCATAGCAGACTAAATCTTGAATGAAGTCCTCTTTCTTTTCCTCAAACATGCTTTTGTATATCAGTTTCAATATTAAACTTTTTGAGAGTATATACTTGACAAAGGATACCTTCACATCTTGAGATTTTATTATTTCATTATATGCGTTGTTTTTGGATAATAAGGTGTAATCATCACTTACTATTAAAGGGAACTTTTTCACCGCTAAAGCTAAACCAGCAAGATATTCTATAGCTATATTTACAGCTTTGTCATAATTGAAATCTTTAATTTTCTTCATTTTTACACCATAAAGGAAATTAAACGTTTTCACCACTGCTGTGACCATGGAATGGTAGCTAACAGAATGACATCGCGCATAGGTTTCTTGTTTATCCTGTACGTTAAATTCTTTTTGTATTCTGTCGAGAAAACTGGTACGTTTATTTTTTACGAACTCGTTATTTTGAAAGTATATATACTCGTTAAACTTAAATAAACTCTTATTGTACACATTAACGCTGTATTTACTTTTTTTTTGCGTGTTTACACATGTGCTACTTTTTTGATCGCATGTTTTTTTCTTTTTGCAATTTGTTGTTCCTTTGTAATTTGTTTTACTGCTGCTGTTTTTCTTTATGACCATACTTAATAAAAAATATATGATAAAATAATATAAATAAAGCTATAATTTCCCAAGTAGAATATTATAATTTTTTAAAAGATTTCTTCTTCCCATGTCGGCAGCTAATGCCAAGGCAATTTGTTGTTTTTTAATGCCTCTTTTTATTTTGTAATAATATTTCAACTCATGTAAGTCGTCTTTTACTGCCATATGATAGTTTTTAAAATACAATTCAGGATATAGTTCCTCTAGTGTGGTAATGTTCTCATCGTGAGTAGCATATACACCTATTATGTTTTTATTTTGTGCTATGAACTTAATAAAATTCGTAGCAAAAAGATTTGAATCTTTAGGATTTGTGCCACAGAAAAGTTCATCACAGATGATAAAACCAAAGTTCTTATTTTCAATATCTTTACTTTGAGATATAATATCGTCGCATAGTATCAACTCAGACATGAATTTACTTTGTTTCTTTTCAAAGTTAGTGCTAATGTCTATGGCAATAAATATTTTCTTAAATGGTGTTAAAATACATTTTCTTGATGGGCTGATACCATAGGCATAGGATAACAATAGAGAAGTGATTATAGATTGTATAAAAGTAGTCTTCCCCCCTGCATTCATACCGTATATTAACATAAATCTTTCCTTTGTGTCAAAATATACATTGTTAGCCACTGCAATGTTTTTATCTATAATTGGTGCCCATACATCTTCTAATTGTAAAAAAGGTTTATCACTGTCGCTGATATCTACTATGCTCCATACTTTCCCTGTGGTGTCTTCTTGTATGAGAAGATTAATGATGGAAATATAAATTTCTATATTTGCTATTTCCATTATTGCGTTAATTAAAAATTCCTTATTGTGCTCAAAGAGATAAAAGAACTCACAAAAATATTTTGCTCGTGCTCTTCCCCATTCGTGCCAATAAGACCAATCATAAGGTATCACTTTTAGTAAATATATCATCCTAATCACGTCACCATTTAGCATGTTGCCTTCTTCCGTGCCAAATAATTGTGCACATGACGTCATTTCTTGTTCAAAACAGTTGTGTAATGTGGGGTTGTTTTTGATAATATTATATATGCTATACATAGATTCGATATAGGCTTTTATGTTGTTGAATTTTTGAGATAAGGTATTGTAAAAATTACTGGGGTTGAATAAATGTTTTATACTGAAGATAATGTAGCCTAGCAAGCCTAAGTGAGCAACACCAATTAATCCCTCAATTAAATACATTATTGTTTTTTTATTTTTACCAAGTGTTATCATATTCTGAATGGTATTTATCTGGGTAGGTACTAATGGACCTTTTTCTGTTGTGTACTTATCTAGTATGCTAAATTCTTGACTGTCATTACATTTATGTTTGATTATTTGAAGTCCGTTAATCGAGAAGCTATGAATGAAGGTAAAATAAAACACTATCATATAAAAAAAACAAATGATTAATACTTTTAACAGTTTCCCTGTTTTTTTACGGTATATAATATTATTCGCCATTTCTATATATATGTTGTAATCATTAATTCCATATCGTCGTTTTGTGTCGCTATTGGAGAAAAGCTTTATGAAATCTTTTTCACATTCAGATATAGTGTTAAATAATGTTTCTAGTTTTTGTATGTCTTCAATGCTGGATAATAAAGCTTGTATTTTATCTTTTTGTTGTTTTATGTTATGGTGTCGTAAAAAGTTTAACGCTGTCATTATAGCACCTAATTGTGTTTTTGTATTTGTGATACGGGATAAAAGTTTATTTTCATATTGAAATCCTTGTAGGAGACAATTTCTAAACATCTCAGAATCATAAGGTATGTCATCATTGGTATGCTCTGGAATAAAATTAGATTTTTCTATTATGCAGTAAAATAGGGTATTTAAAATTGATGTTTGCTCAAGTTTTAATTTCGTAGATTTATATATTTCCATTTGTTCTTCTGTTATGTTGTCTTTTTCTCCAAGCTCGAGAGAGGATTCTATATATTTATACTGGTGATATACATCGTTAGTTATGTTGTTAGAATTCATGTAATGATTTTTTACCATTTGGTAACTTTTCATAAATTCATTTTCTGTTTCTATGCATGTTTCCTCGGCAAAAGTAAAAGGGGAGATGACGTGTAATGATGTCAATAGTAAAATAATACGCAATAAAGGTATGTAACTATATTTGTTACCTTGCGATAATATACGTTTTTCTTTCATAGTATATTTATACTAAATAATAATAGAATTATAAAATATTTATCGAATAAATTGTATAAATGGTTTATGTACGCTGTAAAATGATGTATTGATTCTGTATAAATGATATATTTTAATATTTAGTATACTTGAGTTGAGAAATATCATCGTGACGGTTATAGTCATCAAAAATGAAAAATAGTTACAGAATAATGCCGTTGATGTTGGAGTAGTTATAGAATAATGTTAAAATATAAAATTTGTTGCCTAATCAGGATTCGAACCTAAACTTACTGCACCAAAAACACTCGTGCTGCCATTACACCATTAGGCAATATATTATGATAATATAAATATAGCATATTATCATGTAAAATATATACTACATCATTTAACAATAATACTATTTTTGAATATAAAATCTCGAATAGCAAAATAATAATATATTAAATATACTATTTTGGAATGTGCATTTAAAATGATTTTATATATTTTTTTAAAAAATGTACAAAACTTTCTTGATATAATGTATATATTTATATTAAGATTACTAACTATGAGCAAAGACAGTATCTTTAAAACAGGTTACAAACACGTATCGGTTAAGTTCTACCTTTACGCATTGTTGTTGCTATTTTGTAATTGCCTACTTTTGGCAGGCTGTGATTGTGGTGGCTGTTGTAGCTTCGTGGATTGTGGTTGCTTTAGTAGTTGTCTTTGGGACAGAGGGGATAATGGAATGGAGGTCCAAAAAGATGATAAAATCCAAGAGGATAGTGGTTTGTTTTGGAGAATATTGAGTTATTTAAACATTTGTAAGAGTCCTGACGAGGAGAAGCCTAAAGGAGAAGAGATAAAAAATAATAATCAAGAAATTAAAGTAACAGTAATAAAAACAGAAGATAATAAAAACGTTAATGAAAAGGTGTATGATAAAAAATTAGAAGAAGCCGACAATGAAAATGAGATGATGATCGGAGGCGGTGAAATTATTGAGCAAGAAGAAGAAGAAGACAATATGATCGGAGGCGGTGTAATTATTGATAAAGAAGAAGAAGAAGACTATATGATCGGAGGAGGTGAAATTATTGAGCAAGAAGAAGAAGAAGACAATATGATCGGAGGAGGTGTAATTATTGATAAAGAAGAAGAAGAAGACTATATGATCGGAGGAGGTGAAATTATTGATAAAGAAGAAGAAGAAGATAATAATCAAAATGATATTTTGCATTCGGACAGTGATGATAATACTCAGTTTA
>Ga0256407_10005226_pt1 | contig 20984 bp, 16 predicted proteins | sample RumenRJG_04DNA_FD_193489 | JGI IMG/M metagenome (GOLD analysis project Ga0256407, IMG submission 193489) | Bovine rumen microbial communities from Lethbridge, Alberta, Canada - RJG_04 | ecosystem: Host-associated > Mammals > Digestive system > Stomach > Rumen | place: Canada: Alberta... | reverse complement strand
TTGAGAATAATAATAATAATAATATTGAGAATAATAATAATAATAATAATAATATTGAGAATAATAATAATAATAATAATAATAATATTCAAAAAGATAATAATAATATTAATAATCAAAATAAAAAAGATAATAATGAAAATGAAATTAAAGAAGTTGAAAGTAATATAATTTTGGAAAGTTCAATTAGTGAATCAAGTAAAAGTTCATATATTGATAAAATTCAACAAGTTTTTACTAAAACTGAAAAAAAACAATCAAAATTAAATATGATTAAAGATTTAATAGTTTCTAATGTAACTAAAACTGAAGAATTAATTAATAATTTTGAAAAACAAAAAAATGATTTTGAGAAAATTATTAATTTTAATAAGGAATATTTTAATAATTTAATACTTAAAAAATATCAATCTCAATCACAAAATAATGATATTGTAGGAATAAATAATTATAATGAAAAAATAAAAAATTTCCAAAATCCAAATGAAAATAAAACAAATAATAATCATAATAATATAGATATATCAAAAGAAAATAATAATAAATTAAAATCACAAAAAAACACTTTTTTAAAATCATCATCAATAAAATCAACTAATGATTTATCAAATACAAAAAAAGATAAAAATGAAAAAATAAAATTAAAAAATAATAATCCAAATTCAAATATATTAAATACATTAAATTTGAATATAGAAAATAATCCATCATACATATCAAATAATTCAAGAAATAATACAGATTTAAATACAAAAAAAATAGGAAAAAGTCAAAGAAATTCATTAAAAAAAAATTTAAAACTTCATGAAAATTCATTAAAAATAAATTTAACAAAAAATCCAAATTATCATTATAAATCAAATTCAGATTTTTCATTTAATAAAAATAATAATTTAAAAGAAAGAAATTCTTTTAGTTTAGAAAAATATATTCAAAAATATTTAGAAACTGGAACAGTGACAAGAAGATTTGATGGAATAAAAGTTAATTATGATAAAGGAAAAATTAAATTAGAATATGAAGTTGGATTAGGTGCAAATCATCAAATTACAGGAAGTCCTCTTTTAAATCAAAGATTAACTGAATCTAAAGGTGATGATGATTCAGTACAAAGTAATCTTGTATTGGAGTAATTATTTTATTATTTTTTTTTTTTGTATATTTTTTTTTTATTTTTTTTTTTTAGTTTTTTTTTATTTTATATATATTGATTTTTTTTTCTTTTTTTAAATAAGATTTTGTATAAAGGTTATTTTTGTAAGAAATATTTTTTTTAATTTTATAAGTTTATTTGTTTTATTATTATTTTTGTAAAGAAAGAAAAAAAGTTTTATTAAATGAAAATTAATTAAAAAAAAAATATATTTTTATTATTTTTATATTAAATACTTATTCAAATATATCTTTTATACTTTTTAATAAACCTTCTCCTTCAATTACAATACCTCCTTTTACTATTGAAGTATTTTGAATTAATTTAAAAAAATCAAATAATTCAATTCCATTATTATCAACAAAGTAAAATTCTTTATTATTTAAATATTTATTAATATTCTTTTCTAATTCATTAGATTTAATTACATCTTTTTTACCAGATATATTATTTATTTTATCTACTGTTATATTTTTTGAAACTAAATTTAAATTAGTTACAAAATATGAAGGATTAAAATTCCCTTTAAATTTAATTTCCAAAATAATTTTATCATTTTTTTTTTCAATATAAAAATTAATTATACAACTAACAATTTTTGAATTATAATCAAATGTAATATTTTTATATTGATAATTAATAATAATATTTTTAATAGAATCACCTTTTATGAAATCATCATGAAAAAAATCAGAAAAATTTATTTTGTTATTATCAAAAGTAATATTATATGATAAAAATTGTATTTTTTCTATAAACTTTTTAATTAATTTCTCACTAATAAATAATTTAAATTTTCCATTATCATTAAAAAAATCTGAACCAACAATTGTTTTATTAAGATCTTTATTATTATATGCCTCAAACCCACCTCCGATATAATAACATTGAACAGTATTTGGATTATATAATGAATCACAAGAACCTGAAAATTCAGATAATTCAATAAATTGAAATATTTTTTTTGAACCAAAAATGTCATTCATTAAAAAACTTATTGATTCATATTTTGAATATAATTCATTTATTCCTTTTTTCATTGCATTATGAAATGCAGATTTTAATAAATCCATATTTTCTTTTAAAAAATTATTTTTTATTATATTTAATATTTCATAACTATCTCTTGATTTATATATACAATCTTTTGTATCAATATCAATATCCATATATAATTCTGTTTTAGATATGTTGTTTTCTTTCAATACTATTGATTTTGGGTTGAAATAAAAAAAAGAATAATGATCTTTTTTTTTGTTTGTTTTATATTTAAATGTAATTCCAACTTTATTTTTAGAAAATACAATTACATTTTTTTCAATTAAATAATATGGAGTATAATTTTGATCAGTTAAATTAAAATTACTAACTTGTATATCATAAATTTGTAAATCATTAGTAATTATATCTTTAAAATTTGAATTGTATAAATAATCAAATGAATATTTAATAAAAATATATTTATAAAGTTTCAATAAATGATCATACATTTTTTTTTTTGAATAAGAAGTCATTATATATTGACAATAGCATATTTGAATAAAAAGAATAAATAATAAAATGATACTAAAAGAATTCATTTATTTAATTATCTTTAAATATATTAAAAATATTATTTTATTTTTGATAAAATATTTTTGAATATAGATAAAATGTCTAAATTAAAATGTCATTTTAAAGGACAAATAAAGGAAGTTTATATTTATCCAAAATTAACAACATTTAAAAGAAAAATTTTAAATGATTTTAATGAAGATTTAGATAAAATTGATTATTTAAATTTAAATGCTTGTGATAATTCTTTTTCAACGAAGTTTCAAATAGAAAACCAGAGTGATTATGAAAGTATTATTTTTGATTTGAATATTAATAATATAATTTGTGATTTAAATGAATATATTAAAGTTGAAAATAATGAATTAAATCAACAAGTTATGGAATTAAAAATTATAATTTCAAAATTAAAAAAAGATATTTATTTTTGTAAAAATAAATATAATAAAGAATATAATAAATATATTTCTCTCAAAAGAGATATTGATGAATATAAAATTGAATCAAAAAAAAAAATTGATTATTTTATAAAATTAAAAAAAAAGAATAATTATAATATTGATATATATAAAAAAGAACAAAGTATAAATATCATAAATTTTCAAGATAAAGAAAATAATATGAAAGAAAATATTGAAAATGAAAGTAGATTTTCTAATAATAAAACAAAATTATTTCCTCAAGAAAATGATTATAATAGTTTTAATATATTAAATATTTCTGAAAATAATATAGAATATAATTCTAGTATTAATCAAATTAAAGGAAATAAAAAAAATGACTCTGATAAAGAAGAAGATAGTAAAAATGATAATAGTAATAAAAATGAAATTAATAGTAATGAATTTGAATATATTAATAATGATAAAAATGAAAATAATATCAATGAAATTAATGAAAATGAAAATATCAATAATGAAAAAAAGGATAATAATGATAATTTTGATAATGAAAATGAAGATGAAAATTATATTAGTATAATTGATAGTAATTCCAAAATAAATAATAGTATTCAATCTGAAGAATTATATTCATCTTTTATTATATTTAATAATAATCCAATATACAAAAATAAAAATGAAATTATAAATAAAACTCCAATTAAAATAGAAATAAAAGTAAAAAACAATGGTAAAAATCCAATTCCACGTACTGATATAATATGTGATCAAGAATCTGATTTATATATTTTTGAAACTTTAGTAAATAATGGAAATGATATATTACCAAATGAAGAAATAAATGTAAAACTTAATGTTTTTTTTAAAGATTATCAAAATATAAAAAATGGATTAAATACAATATTTATTTATCTAAAAAAAGAGGATAATACTATAATTGGAAAAAAGAAAAAAATTGAGATTATGATAAAAGATAATATGATTGAAAGACAAGATAATATTGAATCAAATTCAGAGAGTATAGATAATATTTCAGAAAATGATAGTTTTTCATAATATCAAAAATTAAGAATTAGATAGAAAAAATATATTAAATATTATTTTTTATAATAATTATTAAAAAAATAATATAATAAAATAATATTATTATATTTAATTATTTAATTAATATTTGTATTTAAAAAATTAAGCATATGTCTTAAATTTAAAGCATCACTTTCTTCTTTTTCAATTAATCTTTCATATTTTTTATTTTCATTATCACAAACTTGTATTTTTTCAATCATTTCATTAATTCTAACATTCAATTTTTTAATTTCTTCATCTTTATGATTAATTTTATCATGTAATTCTTTAGTTTGAATTTCTTTTCTATAAGAATTATCATTTGGTTTTTTTATAGGAAATTCAAATTCAAGTCCTTCTTTTTTAATAGGAGAAATTTGATATTTATATATACTAATATTATCAAAATTAGATTGATTATCTTTAAAATCATTTTTACTAAAAACTGAAATTGAACAAGAATCAAAATTATTAGAATTCATCATATTATTTGGTATTTGTAATACATATGATGATATTATTGAACGAGTATCATTTAATATACTTTTATTATCATTTTCATTTATATCTTCATCTATTTCACTATCTAAATTTTCTTTACTGTTATTTTGAGAATTATTTTTTGTATTTTTTTCTGTTGTATTTGATATTGGATTATTATCTTTTTTATTTTGATTTTTTATTGATTTATTATCTATTATTTGTGTATCATTTATATAATTTAATTTTGGTTCTTCTATTATTTCATTTTCTTTTTCTTTTATATTTTCATTTTTTAATTTATCTTCTTCTATTATTTCTTCTTCTTTTTGTTCTTCTCTTTTTTTTTCTTCTTCTTTTTCTTCTTCTTTTATTATTTCTTCTTCTTTTTTATTTATATTTATTTTTTTATTTTCTTCTTCTATTAAATTTTTAATTTCTTTTTCTTCTTCTATAATTTTTATTTTTATTTCTTCATCATCATTTATTTTTTGTTCAATTTCTCTTTGTGTTTCTAAATTCATATTTTGAATAAAATTTTCACTTTTATTTATATTTTCTTCATCAATTTTTTCATTAAGATTTTTTTTAATTTCATTGATGTTAATATTTTTTTTCTCTTCAATTTTAGAATCATTGATTTTTCCATCTTTTATTTTTTTAATATCAATTTTTTTTTGTTTGTTATTTATTCTATTTTTTTTTGGTATTGAATTACAACATAAAATTCCTGAACTTTCTTTTTTTCTTTCACTATTTGAATTATTATTTACTTGATTTCCCATATTAATATTATTTAATTTATATTTTTTATATTTTATATAATAATATATAAAATTACATAACTCAATTAAAATGTATATTAAAAAAAATAAAATAAATAGAATTATATAAATACCATATTTGAAATATGAAAAAATTAATTTTTATGAATCCAATAAAACAACTTTTTTTCTACTTTTATATCTCAAATTAATTGGTTTTTTATTAAATAAATCAGAATTAATATAATCATAATAATTAGTAAAATATTTAGTATAAAGAGGATTTTTTTGAATATTTTTTCCAGTTTCTGTATTTTCAATAAATTTATCCATTGCTAAAATATCAAAATTATGCAATTTTTGTTTTAAATTTGAACAAATTGCATCTTTTTCAGAAATAAGTTTATTTATTATATTATTATATATTTTCAATCTTGGCATCACTTTTTTTCCAACATTAAAATTACCAAAAGTTAAATTTGGTTTATAATTATTTTTATTTATATTATTTTTATTTTGATATTCTGATATATTAAATTTATTAATTGGTTCTATTGAATTAGTGAATAATTTTTTATTATCTGATTTATTTATATTATTAAGATTTAAATTTGTACTTGAAGAATTATTTAATTTAACTTTTCCTTTACTTTCTGAATTATTTAAAATAACTTTTTTATTTTTTTGATTAGGAAAAAAAAATTTTCTAAAAGAATTAAATGAAGTTTTTGTATTTATAATCTTTTCTTTTAATATATTTTCTTCATTATAAAAAGTTGAATTTGTTTTAACATTATTTTTAGAAATACTTTTTTCTTCTTCTTTATTTTCAATATGATTAGTTTCATTAACTAAAGAATAATAATGATAAAGTGTATTATTTTTTAATTCAATTAATCTTTCAATAATTAATTTTTTTCTAACTTTAATCCATTTTTCATAATTTTTTCTAATAAGAAAATCTTCTTTTAACTTATTAAAATAATTTAAAGTAATAGAAAAATATTCAGCAGTTTTAGAAATACATCTAACAGAACAGAAAAAATTATTAGTATTAAAAAATAAATAATCATCCATTCCTAAAACATCACCTTTCTTAACTAAAAAAATAGAAAAAATTCTTTTTTCTTTATTATAACTTTTCATTTTTTCATTTAATTGAATTTTAATTAATAAATCTCTATTATAAGAATCTCCTCCGAAATTATCAATAATTTCACTTAAATCTTTACAAGAACAAAAAACATCAACTTTAAATTCTCCTGATTTAATAAAATAAATTTCTTTTCTTTCTTCACCTTGATAAAATAAATATTTTCCTCTATTAATAACAACTCCTTTAAAATTATTAAAAATATAAATTTTAAATAATTCTTTACTATAATCATAAAATAATTTAGTATTATAAATAGTTTCAATATTATTTCTTCTAATTCTTTCTAAAGTATCTCTAATACAAGCTTGATAAATATCTTTTTTAATAATACCAAAATATGAATCTTCAAGAGTAATAATTGTTGCAGTTCTCTTAGAAAAATTATCTTTTAATGCAACATCTCCGAAAGATTTTCCAGATTCTAAATCAACAACTTTAATATATTTCCATAAAGTAAATTCCATACTTTCTTTTGAATTTGATGTTACTTCTTTAGGAATTAATCTATTTATATATTCATTTAATTCTATTTCTTCACTTTTAAAACAAGTTAATTGTTTAATTGTTTGAGTTTGTTTTTCTAAATCAATTATTTGTTTTGTATAAGTTGAATCAAGTATTTTTCTATTTGAACTAATAGTTTTATGTATTAAATCTAATTCATGTAATTCAAATAAAGTTAATAAATGACCAATAAATTCATTTGGAGTCATTATCATTGTATAACTATTAGGTACTAAAACTCCTATTAAACCATTAAAAATTAAATAAAATTTATCTCCTAATTGACCATTTAAACAAACTATTGTATTTTTTTTCATATATTCACATTGGATAAATGTTGAAATTTTTTGCATTATTTCTTGAGGATCATGAAAATTTTCTGATATGTTTAATGCATTTATAAATCCTGGAAAATGTGTTAGATAATATCTTATTATTAATATGTCATTTTGAGTTCTTGATGATGTTTTTTTTAATATGTGAATTATTAATTTTTGTAATTCTTTTGGATTTGATATTGGGATTTCACTTATTGGAATTCCTGCTCCCATTTTTTTATATAATTTATCTGCGTATGATTGTATTATATCATGTGTTGATAAACGCTTTTGTCTTAATGTTGTTTTTCTTCTTTTCTCATCTCTTTGTGGTTTCATTTTAGTTTTTTATTTATATTTTTTTGTGTGTTTTTATTAATTTTTTTTATTTATTCTTTTTATTAATATTCTATACAATTTGAGATAATATGAAAATTAAAATTATTTTTTTTTTATATATATATAAATCAATATTTATAGTTGTGTAAAAAATTTTTAAAAATTAATTTTTAAATTTATTATGAAATTATATTTTATAAAAATAAATATTAAATATTCAATTAATATTTAATAATGTCGATAAAACAACCTTCTTTTTTAAAGAGTATGCCTTTTAGTAATTTATCAAAAGAACCTTCAAAATTACCATATATCCCAACTGTAATAGATGAAGATGATAATGAACTTAAAAAAGAAATATATATTTTAAAAGATGATGGTTTACCTAGAATAAAAATAAATTTAAGTCAACCAAAAAAAACAGGTAAAAATATAAATATAAATTTTTATAAACCAAAAAGAGAAAGAATTCATTTTCAATCTTTTGATTTTAATAATAAAAATAATATAAATGATGATTTAAATTCAAATAATGAAAATATAACATCAATTTATCAATTAGATAAACCAAAATATCAAACAAAATTAGAAAGATTAAAAAGAAGATTTAGAAATAAATCAAATAATTTTTCAAATAATAATAATAATTCTAATAATTATTTATCTAGTGTTTTTCTTACAAATCTAAGTCAAAGATTAACATCTGATAATTCAATTAATAATTATTCAAATAATTTTTCTCCTATTTCTTTAAGTAGAGTTTCGTCAGGAAATAAAAGAAAAATTTTAAATTCTAAAAATAAAATAAATTTTGTTAAATCACTTGATTTTTTAAATAAAGAAATAAAAGATGATTATGATAATATGAAAGAAAAATTTGATGATTATAATGAATATGAAAAATTTATGAAAAATAAATGTAATAATGTTTTAAAATATTATGATAAAAGATTTAAAATTCAAAATGATGAATATATAAATGAAAGAATTGAAAAAATTAAAACTGAAGGTTTAAATTATAAATTTAATAGATATTTTGATAAGTTGATTTCATTAAAAAAAAATTTTGATTATATTGCAATGAATAAATTATTAAAAGAAAGAACTGATAAAAAAAAATTAGAAAAAGAAATAAATAGACAAAGAATACAAAAACAAAGAGAAAAATATTTAAATTTAATTGAACAAAATATAGAAGAAGCAAAAAAAGTAGAAATGTTATCTGATGAATATATAAAAAAAAATCAAAAATTAAATAAAATAAGTTAAAAAAACTTTTAGTAATATTTAGGGATATTAAAAATATTTAATTATGTAATTATATAAAAGCATTTGTATATTTTTTTTAAAAAAGAAATTTAAAAAATATTAATTTTCTTTTACTGTAAAAATAATATTTATTTTTAAAAAAATCAAACAAGAGAAAAATAAAAAAAAAAAAATAATAAAAGTTTAAAAGATTAAAAAAAAGAAAAATAAAAACCTCTTTTTAATTACTTATTATATAATAAAAAATGTAATTTTATTTAATAAATTACAATTTTTATTAATAAAAAAATTAAAAAACCACCTTTATCAAAATAAAGAACAATTAACAATCCAATTAAAAATAATAAATTACAACAATTAAATTTATAAAAAGAAAATAATATAAATAATCAATTAAAAAAAGAAAATGTCAGAAAAAAAAAGATCAATAAAAAAATCCAATTCAGTAAAATCAGGAAAAAGTGACTCAAAACTAATACATATGTCAAAAAGTTTAAAAGTAGGTCACACAAGAAAAGAAAGTTACAATTTATCAAACGCTGCATCATTTGCAAATAAAATAATAACAAATGCTTCACCATTAATAATTAAACCAAAATTATCATTAGATTCAAAAGAATTAAACATAAACAATGAAGATTCTTTATCAATTGACATTTTAAAAAAAGAATATTCAAATTATAAAATTGGAGAAATGTCACAAAAACCTTTTGGAATAGTAAAATCATTTGCTTTTAATACTTATAGTGGTTTAATTAAAGATTATAATGAAGATAAAATTTCTGTTTGTTCAAATATAAAAAAACCATTTAATTCAAAATCAAGAATTTGGCCAAAAATGTCTTATTTTGCAATTTTTGATGGTCATGGTGGTGATAAATGTGCAATTTTTTTAAAAGAAAATTTATTAAATTACATAATTGAAGATAAAAATTTTCCAATTGATATAAAATTATCATTACAATCATCAATAGAAAGAGCAGAAAATGAATTTAATAAAAAATACTTAAATTTAAAACCAGATGATTTAAAAAATTTAAATGAAAAAACTGATTTTAGTGGTTCATGTGCTTTAATATGTTTAATAGTAGATAATAAAATTTACTTATGTAATATTGGTGATAGTAGAGCAATTATGTCAATGGAAAATGGAAGTAAATTTCGTCCTTTAACAATTGATCATAAACCAAATAATCCAAAAGAATATGAAAGAATAATAAAAAATGGAGGTAAAGTTTATATTGATAATGATGAACCTATTAGAGATGAAAATAAAATAAAATTTATTTCTAATGATAAAGAATTTGATAATTATGTTAATGATGAAGTTATTTATAGAATTTATCCTTCTGATTTATCTGTTAGTAGAACTATTGGTGATCCTAAAGCTAAATTAAAAAATTTAGGAGGATTTAATAATCAAATTATTTTCAATCCTGAAATTTTTACTTTTGATAATAGTAATTCTTGTGATTTTATTATTTTAGGTTGTGATGGAATTTTTGATAATTTGAAAAATAATGAAATTATTGATTGTGCTTGGTTTATTATTCAAAATACTGATAAAGATAGGAAAAATGATATTAATTTAGTTACTTTAGATATTTGTAATATGGTTATAAAAAATGCTATGGATAAAATGTCTGGTGATAATTTATCTGTTATTGTTATTGGATTAGAAGGGTTGGAAAAATATATTAGTAATAAAATGCTTAAACAAAAAGTAGGTAATATGTTTAAAGATGGTAAAAAATAAAATTTATTTGTTATAAATAAATTAGGATTGAAATTTTAAAAATTTTTATTATTTTGTTTATTTTAATAAATTTAGATTATAATATTATTTGAAATTTGATTAAAATATTAATTTTTATTATACTTTATTTTATTTTGTATAATTAATTTTTTTTTATTTATGAAATCATTTTTAACAAATATTTTTGATATCAATAGAGAGTTAAAATAAAAAATTTAAAAATAATAAATTGTAATTTTATTTAATTCTTTATTGATTATTTATTTCTTTTAATAATAGATTATAATAATAATAATTTTTTCCTAATTCTTTATAATGTTCAGTATATTCTTCAAAACTTAATTTCTTATTCATTAAATCATTTATAAGTTGTTTTTTTGGAATTTCATATTTTTCTTCAATCTCTTTTTTTAAAACTTCAATTATATGTTGTTTATTATTTTTTTGTTCCAATTCTCTTTTTTCATTTAAAAGATTTGAAATATTTCTTTCTTTTTCTAAAATTGATGATTTTAATTGTTCTATTTGTTGAATATAATTTTGATACTCATTTTTATTATTATCCATTTGTAATAAATCTCTATTTAAATTTTCAATTAATTTTTGATTTTCATTTTTTTCTTCATTTAAAAAATTAAAAGTATATTTTTCAGTATTAAAATAAATATAAAGTAAATCATCAATTGATTTACCCTTTAAATCATTTTCAATTAAAGTCAATTTACTTTTTATAAGACTATCATTATTCATTTTTTTATAAAAAAAAATAATTAAAAGTAATAATTTATAAATTAAATATTATTATAATATAAAATGAATTTATTTGATAATTATCTAACAAGTAAAACTTCCCCATTAGATTTATTTCAGTTAATAGAATTAATAGGAATTGGGAGTACATGTAAAGTTTACAAAGCAATAAGTAGAAAAACAAATAAAATATATTCAATTAAAATATGTAATGAAATAGAAAAAAATTTTGAAACAATAATAAATGAAATAACTTTATTTAGGCTTTTCAAAAATAAAAATTCATATATAGTAAAATTTTATGGTATATATTATTTAAATGAAGATAATACAATATGGATAATTTTAGAATATTTTGAATATGGAAATATAATATCATATCTAAATAAAATTAATTATAAACCAAATGAAGAATTATTAGCAACAATAATTCAAAATGTTTTATTTGGTTTATTATTTCTTCATTCACAAAATATTATTCATAGAGATATTAAATCACAAAATTTATTATTAAGTTCAGAGGGAAGAATTAAAATTTCAGATTTTGGAATTTCAATAAATAAAAATAATATTGATTCAAATATTATTGTTGGAAGTCCTTATTGGATGAGTCCAGAAGTTATAATTAGAGATGAATATAATGAAAAAACTGATATTTATTCTCTAGGAATTACTATTTATGAATTAGTTGAAGGATTTCCTCCTTATTCTGAATTTAAACCTGCTATTGCTATGAAAAAAATTATTCAAAATCCTATTAAAAGCTTAAAAAAAGGAAATAATTATAGTAATGAATTTAATGATTTTGTTAAATTATGTTTAAAGGTTGATTTTAATGAAAGACCTAATATTTGTCAATTGTTAGATCATAAGTTTATTAAAAAGTCTGGTTCTGTTAAGTTATTAAAGAGTTTTATTGAAGATAATAATTATTATTTTTATAATAATAACAATAGTATTAGTGAAAATAATAAAAGTTGTGATAATGAATATATGGAATTAAATAATTATAATAATAATTATAATTATAATAATAATAATAATAATAATAATAATGAAAATAATAATAATAATAATAATAATGATAATAATAAGAATAATGATAATGAAAATAATAATAATAATGAAGAAGAAGAAATTAATGATTCTGTTATAATACATGATAATGATAATACTATTATTATAAATGAAAATAATTCAAAGAAACAAATATTAAATTATAAAGAAATATTAAAATATGATTCAAATTATTCAAATTTAGAATTTGTAGATTACGAATCTACATCAAATATAAGTTACAATACCGATAATTTAAATCCACATAAATAATATTTTTCTGTGAATTTGAATTCAGAAAATATATTATTTTGTAAAGAATAAAATTATTGAAAATAAAAGAATAAATAAGTTAAATTTTTATATAGTTTTATTTATATATTTGTTAAAATATAAATTAATAAATTTTTTAATAATTAAAATATTTTAGAATAAAATCCTTAAAAAAATTTATCCAATTCCAAATATAAAAATAAACAAAAAACATTAAAATTAAAAAAAACCAAAAAAAAAAAAAAAAAAAAATGGATTATTGTTTATTAAAAAAAATAGGAGGAGGAAATTATGGAGATGTATTCTCAGGTTCATTAGAAATTGCAATAAAAAGAATTCCAAAAAAATTAGTAGAAAAACAAAACTTATATCAAGAATTAGATAGAGAAAGAGAAATATTAACAAAATGTAAATCAAAGAATATTGTTAAATTATATGATTATATTGAAAACGAAAAATATTATGATTTTCTCCTTGAAAAATGTGACACAGACTTAAGTAAAATATTAAAAGAAAAGAAAAAATTCTCAATATCTCAAATAAAAAATATAATGAATCAATTAAATAATGCATTTAAAATAATGCAAAAAGAAAATATAATACATCGTGATATAAAATTAGAAAATATTTTAGTTAAATATAATAATAATTCTGACAATGACTTTATTGTAAAATTATGTGATTTTGGTTTAAGTAGAGAATATAATTATGATATTGATGATTCTTTTGCTGGTTCAATTGAAACAATGGCTCCTGAAATTATGAATGAAGATTCTTATAATAGTAAAGTTGATTTATGGTCAATTGGTATTATTATGTATCAAATGTATTATAATCATCTTCCTGAATTTGATAATAATGATAATATTATTAAATTACCTTCTGATGAAAATTTTAGTAATTTATTAGAAAAATTATTAAAAAAAAATCAAAATGAAAGAATCAATTGGGATTTATATTTTAATCATCCTTTTTTTTTAGAAAAGGAACATGTTAATATTTTAGTTATTGGAAGGAAAAATGTTGGTAAAAGTACTTTAATTAAAAATGTTTTAAAAGAAACAAATGATAAAAATAAAATTAATAATCCTAAAAGATATTTTAGTAGAAATGACGTAATAAGTAATAATTTAACTTTTCCAAATTGTGTTATTTATGAAAAGGAAAATGAAAAATTTAGATTTTATGAAATGAAAGGATATTATGAAAGAAGATATAAATTTGAAAATTTATTAAAAGATATAAATGAAATAATTGAAACTCAATTATTAAAAAAAGATAAAGATAAAAATATAAATTGTATTTGGTATTGTTTTGATTATGAAAAATATAATGAAAGTGAACAAATATATATTGAACAATTGAAAAAATTTGCAGATGAAAAAAATATATTAATATGTTTCATAAGTACTAAAACAAAAGATAAATTAATTATAAACATAGCATTTGAGAAAATAATAAAAAATAATAATAAAAAAAGAATGGATGATGAAGAAGAAAAATATGTTAAATGTAGAGTTCTTAGTGAAACAATGGATATTATAAATGAAGAAGGAAAATTAGTCGAAATTATTGAACCTTTTGGTATTAAAATTTTAATTAGAAAAACTCTAGAAAAATTAAAAGATAAAGAAAATGATAAAATTAAAACAATTAATTTTCCTTTATCTTCTTATCGAGGTTTACATAAATCTCATATTACTTTAATACGTAAATATAAATATTATTAAAAAAATATCAGGTATTTTTTTAAGGTTTTTATGAAGTCTTTACTTATTTATATAGAATATATTATAAATGATATATCATCATTTAATTTTTAGTATTTAGGAAATTTTTGATTTATTTTATAAATAAAATAGAAACCAAATTTGTTTAAATTATTAAATTTAAAAATATTTATAAACAAAAAATAATTTATAATTAATTTATTTGAATTTCTGCAATTGAAACATTATGTGTTTTTTCATAACCATCATTTTCAACTTTAACTTCAATATTATTCTTTAATTGAAGAAGAAACATAAATATTTGATATGAATTTAATACTACAATATACATTATAAAAGAAGCAGAAAGTAATTGTATAAAAGTTGCATTAACTAAAAATTGATAACAATTAAAATTTGCATAATATTTAGCAAAACAACAAACAATCATATAAATCCAATAAATAATTGAAATAATTAAAAAATCAAAAAAATTTTTTTCTTGATTTTCATGTGGCATTAATAATAAATCTAATAAACCAAAAATAGTATTTAAACCATGTAAATAATAATTAAAAATATTTTCCATTTTATTTTTTGGTTTTTGCATAAAATCAGTTCCTAATAAAGTAAGTGTCCAAAATAAAATTATTATAGAAATTGAAACACTCATTATATATTTATAAATTGTATTTCTCATTATTTTTTCAAGTGAATCAAAATAATTTGAATTAAAACAATAAAAACTTATATCACATATCAATACAATAATTAAATAAATAGAAACTGCCCATAAACCCCAAGTAGTATAAAAATAAAAATGAACTAATTTCAAATTAAAAATAAAAAGACTAAATATTAAACTATTAAAAGTATATAAACAACAAATTAAAATAAATTTCCATTTAGTAATATTATCTCTCATTAAAAATATTAAATTTAAAAAAAAAATTAAAATTTTCAAACAAAAAAAAATTAAAAAATAATAAAATTTACTTATTATCATTTTGTCTAATAGTACCAGGGAAAAATCTATTAGTAATAGGATCCCAAACTTTCTTATAATCATTATTAATAAAAGCTCCATTTCTATTAGAAATATAATGTTTATCTTTATCCTTATTAAAATAATCAAAAGGAAACATTTTTCCAGCATCTTTCCAAACAGGAAGTCCAGTTATAGGATGAATATTATAAGGATCATAATGAAATTGAATTTTATCATAATCAAATCTAGGTTTCATTTGTTTTGGATTTATCATTAAACATTGATATATACTTTCTTTTGGTTGAATATAATTACCAAAATCAATTTTACTATTTCTAATAAAATTTTTTGTTTTTTCATCTAAAATTGCTTTATCTTCATTTCTTAATTTTTTATATGTAAAATCACGTAAATTTGATGTTAAAAATGGTTTTTCTTGAGGAAATAATTTTAATTGAAATCCTGAATAATTTGGTTTTAAATATGGTTTATTTAAAACTGCTCTATTCCCATTTAATGGTTTTGGAGTGTATAAATCTCTATGTGTTGATTGAATTTTGTATTTTATATCTGGGTTACCTAAATCAAATTGTGATTGGTTACTTTGCTGAGGACGTTCTACTATTCTTCCTTCTGTTAAAAAAGGATTTATTGATAAACCTGAAAACATTTTTTTTTATTTTTATTTTTTTTTATATTGTTTTTTTTTTATTTTTTTTTTGTTTTTTAATTTACTTTTTTTTTATTTTATATTTTTTAAAGGAATAAAAATATAATTTGTTAATTTTATTTTTATTTTATTATCTATGGAATAAATTATTAAGTGCCATAACTATACAAGCAATTGAAACAAAAGGACTTAATCTATCACCAATTACACTAAATGTTCTTATCATTCCTGTAAAGCCTTCTTTACATTGTTTAATTGATTTAAATGTTCTTCCTAAATATGTACTTAAACAAATTAATAAGACTATTGTTGTTAACATACTTTGAAAATTAAATAATGCACTCTAAAATATTTTTTTATTATTATAATTTGATATTCTTACCATTTTTTTATTTTTAAAAATAAAAAATTATGTCTAAAAATGTTCAAAAAATAACAATTGAAAAAAGAGTTTTTAAACTTGAAAATAATGAAGATTTTATATTAGAATATCCTTCAAATTATAAAGAATTAGTTGATAAAAAATTAAATAAACTTCAAGAAGAATATGATGAAGTAAATAATGTAAATAAAGAAAATGAAAATAATGAAAATATTAATAATAATATTAATAAAGAAAATTTATCAGATAATTCAAAAAATTCAAATGAAAAAAATGATAATATTAATCATTATAATATTGATAATGAAAATAAAGAATATTATCATCCATTAGGAGAAGTACCAGATTGTTTAAATGATGATGATGATGGTTTTATTGAAGTAAAAGAAGAAAATAATGAAAATAATAAAATTGAAAATAATAATTTGAATTTAAATGAATATCAAAATTTAAATCAAGATAATAAAAAGGAGATTGATATTAATGATTTTGAATTTACTGAAGATATTAAAATTGAAGAAAAAAAAATTGAAATTAAAAATATAAAAAGAAAAAATTCTCCTATTAAAAATCCTGAAAAAATAAAAGCAGCTATGAAAAGTTTAAATATTAAAACACCAGAATGGGCAAAAAATTTATCAGATGAAGATTTTATGTTTAGAGTTAAAACATATTTAAAAAATAAAAAAAATAAATAAATTTTTTTTCAATATAAAAAATTTTTAAAAATTCATTAAAAAAAATTTAAAAAATGATGATATTAAATTGGATAAAAACTTGTTATTGTAATAATGAAATAAAAAAAAAAGAAATAAATATAGAAATATTACAAAATATAGATAATAATAATGAAGAAAATAATATGATAATAAATCAACAAGATAATAATAATTTATTAGTACCAATTAAAATAAAAGAGATTAAAACAACAACAAATTCTTCAAATAATAAAATGTTGGGAATTCAAAATAATATTTCTGATAAAATTTCATGTTTAAGTGAAGCTGATATTTCACTAAAATCAGAAAATAAAAAATCTTCACCTCAACCTAATATAATTAAATCTTTTCAAACATCTAAAAATAAATCAAAAGTACATTTTACTAAAAATAATTCAAATCAAGTAGAAGATAATGTAAATGATAAAAAAATTAAAAATATTAGAAAGTCGTTAATGAAAGATTTATTTTGATTTTTTTATTAATTAATGTTTTATTTTTTGGAAATGAAAAGTAATATGTTTTTGTGTTTTTGTAAATTATGAATAATATAATTTGTAATAATACTTAAATTTATTTTTATCTTTTTGGAAAAATTTTTTATAATCTTACTTATTCATTTTTATGTTTATTAACATAAAAATTTATTAATAGAGTCAGTTTAAATTTTTTAATTTGAAAAAAGTCTATTATAAATATCTAAAATAATTTTTAAAAAATTGTTTGATAAATTAATATGAATATATAAACTTTAATTTTTGTTAAAATAATAAATATTTAAAAATATTGTTGTAAGAATTATTTTTTAAAATATATCATAGAAAAATTGATTAATCAATGTTAATTTAATTATAATATTATTATAAAATATTCTAATAAATATTCTATATTTATAAATTTAAAAAAGAAAGCAATTTTCTTCTTTTTTAATATTGTCAATTTTTTTGTTATAGGAATATTCTTTCTTATATATTATTTTTAATATTTTTTTAATATCTTTATTTAATTGAAATAATATAATATCACGTTCTTTTTCACAAGAAATTTTTAATTCATTTTTCAAAATTTCATCATTAATAGGAATAGATGAAAACATTTGTAAAACAAAATATTCCATTTTATCATATCCATTAAGAACAAAATTATTTTTTAGATGATATAAATTATTTTTCTTTAACCAAATATCTAAATTAAATTTCATTTGATTAGAAATAATAATATTTTTTTCTTTATAAGAACAACAATTACATCCAAAACAATATTCAGTTGAATTAATAAAATTTTCTGTAAAAGTGACAGTATAATTTAATAATTCTTTTGAAATTTTTCTATCAATAAATTCACTTTCAATTTCTAATTTTGTTATTATTCTATATATATGTCCTATTTTTTCTATTCCAATTTCTTCAATATCACTTTTTGTAATTTTAAATTTTCCTTCTTTCATATCTTTAATTACTTTATTAAATGAATAAATACCTTTTGATATAAATAAATTATAATAACATAATAAATCAATTTCATTTAAAAATTCTAATAATAAACTTCCATCTATATTTATTAAGTCTATATTTGTTGAATTTATTTCTGATGCAAATTTCCATATTTTATTTGATTTATAATCACTTAAATTTGTTATGTTGTTTAATTGAGATTTATTTAAATAAGATTTATTTGATTCTGTTTTATAATTTGTTGTTGGTTTATCAATTTGATTTATATTATTTCGAAAATCAGTAAAATTATTTCTTGAATTCTTATTATTTTTAAATTCAAAATTAATTAAATTTTCATTTATTAAATTTACACTTGATGATATTTGAAGTTTATTATTTATATTATTTATATCATTATCATAATATATTTTATTTTCTTTTTCATCTTCTTTTTCTATATTTTGTGATTTTAAAGTTATGTTATTTGAATTATTTTTTGATTGTAATATTGTAAAACTATTATATGATATTTTATCATTATCATTTAAATTTATAATATTTTGATCATTTTCTTTATTTGAATAAGTAAAAAGATGTAATGAATTTTTACTTTTTTTATCTGATTGATAAGGATTTAAATTTATTTTTAAAATATTTTGTCTCATTAATTCTTCTTCTTTTAAAGTATTATTATTAATTTTTATTTTATTTTTTACTTTTTCTTCATTTTTAATTTCTTTATCTTTACTATCAATTTCATTTTCTTTAAATGTAGTATTAGACATATCAGTAAATAATAATTTTTTCATAATTGTATTATTACTTTTTAATATACTTTTATCATTCAATGAATTGTCTCTTGAATTAGTTTCTTCAATATTACTATGAATTATATTTTTTTTCAAATTTATATATTCTTTATTTTCACTTTTTATATCAGAAATTTTCATCAAATTATTATTTTTATCATTTAAAACTGCTTTATTTGATAAATCTTTATTTTCCAATTTTATACTATTACTTTTACTACTATCATTTATTTTTTTATTAAATGTCCATTCTTCTTCTTTATCATCAAAAATCTTTATTAAAGAATTTTGATCAGGACTTTCTATTGAATTTTCATTATTATTTGAATAAGAATTATCTGAATATTGTGATTCTTTAACGGAATCTCCATTATTAAACATTTTATTTTTAATTTAAATGTTATATTATTTATGAATAATGAATTAAAAATATAAATTTTCAATGAATGAAAAAATAGAATATCAAAATTTAGGAAAAAAAATAAATAAGAAATCAATGAAATCAATAGAAGAATATAATAAGCAAATTAAAGAATGGAATATTAAAATGCATAAAATATGTATTTCAGTATTAATAATAATAAATATATCTTTAATATGTTTTTTATTTTTATTTAATTATCAAATAAATATAATTACTTTTAATAATATAAGTCAAACAAAAGAAATAATAAAAGAAGAAAAAATAAAAAAAGATTATGACAATCAAATAAATTACATGTTAGTAAATCTTTATACTAATGTAGGATTTGATAATCTATTATATAGTTATTTTCTTCAAAGTATGGAAGAAATGAATAGAATAAAAGATTTATTAATATCAACAAGAGGATTAGATGTTCATAATAGAAGTTCAATTCATCCAGTAATGATTTTTTCAAAATATAATTTACCATTTAAAAAAGAAAATTTAAGAGAAATTTTATTATATATTCCAAATATAATGATATTAATTGAAACATTTGAAAAAAAAAGATTTGGATTCTTTTGGTCTGTTGCAATATCACGTCATTTAACAACTATTAAAGATAATAATGCTTTTATATTTGAAGTAGATAATGGAAAAAAATATATGGTTAAAGATTTTGCTGAATATGCTATTTTTTTTCCAGATGATCCTAATAGTGATATTTTATTTAAAATTGGTGATGGAGATTTTGTTATTACTAAATCTTGTTTTGAAAAAAGTGAAAAATGCAAAAGTAATTTTCCTGAATCTTATGAAAGAAATGGTGCTATTAATAATCCTTTTACTTCAAATGGTGAATTTAATATTTTAGATTTTGAAGTTTTTGCATTTTTATTTTTTTAATTGGGATAATAAATTTTTTATTAATTTGATTTATAATATTATTGAAAATAATAAAAATAATAATATTAAAAATAATTTACATTAAATATAATATTCTAAAAAAAATTGTATCTTTATTAATT
>Ga0256407_10005224_pt1 | contig 20988 bp, 13 predicted proteins | sample RumenRJG_04DNA_FD_193489 | JGI IMG/M metagenome (GOLD analysis project Ga0256407, IMG submission 193489) | Bovine rumen microbial communities from Lethbridge, Alberta, Canada - RJG_04 | ecosystem: Host-associated > Mammals > Digestive system > Stomach > Rumen | place: Canada: Alberta... | reverse complement strand
TTACTTTTATATCGTTTTCGGGTGCAAAGGTACTGCTTTTTTGGAAAAAAACATAAAAAGTTTAGCTAAAAATCGTATAAAATTTGCGTAATTCAAAAGAAATGAGTACTTTTGCACCCCAAATCGGTAGATAAATAACAAAATTAAATAAGTATATTACAATGAAGAGAACATTTCAGCCACACAATCGCCGTCGCGTAAACAAGCACGGCTTCCGTGAGAGAATGGCCACAAAGAACGGTCGTCGAGTTCTGGCTGCTCGTCGTGCCAAGGGCCGCAAGAAGTTGACAGTTTCTGACGAGAATCACGGAAAGTAATTCGCAGGGAACTTAGAAAATGAGTTAAAATAGAAAGAAGTAGAGCGAAATCTTTGCTTCTTTCTGTTTTTTTATGTACTTTTGCACAAAATTCGCAAAAGGAAGATGAAAACAAAGGAATTCTTCGGTAAGTTCTGCAGCAAGTTCCTTATTTTGAACTTGATTGCTATGCTGTTGGTTTTGTTCTTGCTGTTGGTAGGTGTAAACTACGGACTTGATTGGTATACCCACCATGGTGAGAGCATTAAAGTTCCAAACCTTGAGGGCGTAAAGATATCAAAGGCTCGTGAGATGATCGAGGAAGCCGGACTGGTGATTGTGGTAACTGATAGTGGTTATAACAAGCGACTGCCAGCCGACTGTGTTCTTTCTCAGAGTCCCGATGCAGGTCTGACAGTTAAGACCGGTCATGTGATATATGTAACTATCAATTCATCTTCATCACCGTCGGTGGCAATTCCCGACGTGGTGGATAATTGCAGCTATCGTGAGGCCGAGGCCAAGTTGGTTTCACTCGGATTCAAGGTGCTGCCGCCACAGTATGTTACAGGTGAGAAGGATTGGGTTTATGGTGTGTCGGTCAATGGTCGTAGGGTTTCTTCTGGCGAACGCGTATCTATAGAACAACCTCTTACGCTGCTAGTTGGTAGTGGACAGTATGGTATGGATGATGTTAGCGTGGTTGAGCCTGAGATGGAAATTCCCGAAGGTGGTGGCGATGATGTAGATGAATTTGTAGAGGTAAAAGAGAAAGAATGATTGACGAAATAAACGATTTCGAAGAACAAGAGCAAGAGCAGGAAGATTTGCTATACGAACACTTCCGTATGGAGGTGGACAAGGGGCAGGTGCCTGTTCGTATCGACAAATACCTGGTCGAACATCAGCAGCATTCCAGTCGTAACCGCATACAGAAGGCTGCCGATGCAGGTTTTATCCATGTAAACGAAAAACCTGTAAAGAGTAATTATAAGGTACGCCCGGGCGATGTTATTACCCTAATGCTCGACCGTCCGCATTATGATACATCGATTGAGGCAGAGGATATACCACTGAATGTGGTTTACGAGGACGATGACCTGATGGTCATCAATAAACCTGCTGGAATGGTGGTTCATCCTGGTTGTGGCAATTTCACCGGTACTTTGGTCAATGCTATAGCGTGGCATCTTAAAGATCTGGCTAGCTACGACCCTAACGATCCTGAGGTGGGATTGGTACATCGTATCGACAAGGACACAAGCGGCTTGCTGGTAGTGGCAAAGACTCCCGATGCCAAGACCTCGCTGGGAAAGCAGTTCTTTAATAAAACCACGCATCGTAGTTATAATGCTTTGGTGTGGGGAAACTTTGTTGAAGACGAGGGTAGGATAGAAGGAAATATCGGTCGTGATCCTAAGGACCGTCTCCGCATGGAGGTGTTTCCGCCCGATTCCGAGATAGGCAAGCCTGCAGTAACCCATTATAAGGTGCTGGAGCGTTATGGCTACGTAACGTTGGTGGAATGTATACTCGAAACAGGTCGCACCCATCAGATACGTGCTCACATGAAACATATCGGCCATCCTCTGTTTGCTGATGAACGCTATGGTGGAACTGAGCTGCTGCGTGGCGAGCGCACGGCTAGCTACAAGGCTTACATACAGAATTGTTTCAAACTATGTCCGCGACAGGTTCTGCATGCTAAGACACTGGGATTTGTTCATCCCACTACTGGCAAGCAGATGGACTTTACATCAGAGTGGCCCGAGGATATGACGGCTCTGATTGACAAATGGAGAAATTATATAAAGTTTAAAGATACAGAATAATACGCGATGAAAAATTTGAAGAGAACTATTGCTATCGTATGTGGTGGCGACTCATCAGAACACGACGTTTCTCTGCGCTCAGCACAGGGACTTTACTCCTTCTTTGATAAGGAGCGCTACAATGTTTATATTGTTGATATCAAGGGTCAGGACTGGCACGTAGAACTGTCCGATGGCACAACAGCAAAGATTGACCGCAATGATTTTTCTTTCATGGAAAACGGTGAGGCCAAAGTTTTCGACTATGCTTATATCACCATACATGGCACTCCAGGCGAGAATGGACTGCTGCAGGGTTACTTTGACCTGATTGGTTTGCCATACAGCACCAGTGGTGTACTGGTTGAGGCTATGACATTCGATAAGTTTGTGCTCAATCAGTACCTGCGTGGCTATGGTGTAAAAGTGGCCGACTCGCTGCTGATCCGAAAGGGTTATGAGGAGTTGGTAAGCGACGACGAAATCGAAGAGCGCATAGGTATGCCTTGCTTCGTTAAGCCTGCTGCCGATGGTTCTTCATTCGGCGTCTCGAAGGTAAAGGAGAAGGACATGCTTGCTCCTGCCATCCGCAAGGCTATGCTCGAGAGTCCTGAGATTATGGTAGAGAGCTTCCTCGAAGGTACCGAGATTTCTATTGGTGTATACAAGACTAAGGATAAGGCTGTGGTTCTGCCTGCAACTGAGGTCGTTACTACCAACGAGTTCTTCGACTACGATGCTAAGTACAATGGTCAGGTCCAAGAGATTACTCCTGCCCGTCTGCCTGAGGATGTAACAGAGCGTGTCCGTCAGATTACATCACACATCTACGACATCCTGCACTGCAACGGTATCATCCGCATCGACTATATTATCTCTAAGGAGGGTAACATCTCTATGCTCGAGGTTAATACCACTCCGGGTATGACAGCTACCAGCTTCATTCCTCAGCAGGTGCGTGCTGCCGGTCTGTCGATGACAGATGTGCTTACAGAGATTGTTGAGAATCAGTTTGATTAATATATGAGAGAAGAGTTCGACGAGATCCGACCTTACGAGGCGGGAGAGATGAAACAGGCCTTCGACGACTTGCTCAACGACAGGCAGTTTAATATCGTGATGAAGGGCTTTGCCCCTTGGTTGCCCAAATCGGTGCGTAATGGTTTGCTGCGCTTGGCTTTCACTGGAATCAAAACGCCACTCGACTTCCAGAAGCGTTTCATGAAACCTGTGGTCAAGTTCATTATGCGCAAGCATACCGACGGTTGTTCGTTCTTGGATTCTTCTATCTCTTCTTACGATAAGAGTCAGCGATACACATTTGTGTCGAATCACCGCGATATCGTGCTCGATTCGGCATTCCTTGATGTATTGCTGGTTGAAGCAGGTTATCCTACTACCGTCGAGATAGGTATTGGCGATAACCTGCTTATATATCCTTGGATTAAGCGCCTGGTCCGTATGAACAAAGCCTTTACTGTTCGTCGTGGACTCTCACTGCGTGAGACGTTGGCCGCATCTCAGCTGATGAGTCGCTATATCCATTATGCAGTTACCCAGAAGAAGGAAAATATCTGGATAGCTCAGCGCGAGGGGCGTGCCAAGGACTCTAGCGACCACACCCAGGATGCCGTGCTAAAGATGTTGGCTATGGGTGGCGACCTTAAGGAACTGAACATTGTTCCCCTCACTATCAGTTACGAGTTCGATCCATGTGATTATCTTAAAGCACAGGAGTTCCAGCAGAAGCGTGATAATCCTGCGTTCAAAAAGTCTCGCCAGGACGACCTCGACAACATGAAGACTGGCATCTTCGGCTATAAGGGTCGTGTGGTATATCGTCCTGCAGCCCCTATCAATACATGGATCGATGAACTTTCAGATCTGCCAAAGACAGAGTGGTTCAAGGCTTTGGCCGAACGCATGGACCGCGAGATACATCGTGGCTATGAACTCTATCCATGCAACTACATTGCCCTCGATGAGCTTAATGGCGACAACGCCAATGCCGCTCTTTACACCGCTGCCGACAAGCAGCGCTTTGAGCAGTACCTGGCTGGTCAGATGGCTAAGATACAACTACCCAATAAAGATGAGGCATTTCTGCGTGAGCGTATGCTTACGATGTATGCTAACCCAGTTCGCAACCTAATGGCCGCACAATGAATAAACTGCTTAGATTTTTGATTGTCATAACTATTACTTGTCAGTTGTCGACTCTCATCTCATGTACACAGGATGCATACGAGAAGGGGGAGGGCGAATACTCCTTGTTGCGTGGCGATTTTGCTGAGGCTGTTGTTAACAGTACAAAGCAGGTAACAAAGATTATTACCGATGATGGTGATGAATTGTTTGTTACATCCCCTTATACAGCTCGATGGATAGCCAAGGCCGATACCACCTATCGCTGTATGCTATATTATAATAAGGTGGAAGGCAAGGCTGATGTGGTCTCGATGGGACAGGTGCCTTGTGCCGCTATCGTGCCATTGTCTAAATTCGACAAGGAGCTGAAGACAGACCCTGTTAAGTTTGAGAGCACCTGGCTGAGCAAGACTGGGCGTTATCTCAATCTCAGCATTCTTGTTAAGACGGGTGCTACGGATGATACCACAGCCGTACAGAGTCTGGCTATTGTCTGTGATACTCTGATAACCCATACCGATGGTAAGCAGATCCGTAGTCTTATCCTGCATCACGATCAGGGCAATGTGCCTGAGTATTACTCTACTCAGGTCTATGTCAGCATCCCAACAAACAGAATTGATGCCGACTCGGTTAGAATCAGCATCAACTCATACGATGGCGAAGTGGTGGCTAAGCACCCTTGTCGTTAATTCGCTTTATATTCCTTGTTCTCTACAGCGTTCCAGTCTATCTGATCGGTGCGCTGTGCTAGTGGTGCGTGTGGTATAACGCTACCATCCTTTACCAGTATTATACAAGGTATCTTGCCTGCTTCGATAGTCTGATATCCACCCTCGTACACTTTGCCCGTCTGATAGTCAATCCATTTACCCTTTGGCAGATAAACGTTGCGGCTGTTACCGCTCTCAAGCAGAGGTGCTACCAGCATCTTCGAACCGAACATATACTCGTCCTCCACATACCATGCACCCTGATCGTGTGGGAACTCTACCAGAAGTGCACGAACCATAGGCAGTCCCAGCTTAGAACACTCTTTAGCCTGTTCCCAAACGTATGGCATCAATTTATACTTCATCTCGGCGCACTCACGGAATGCATCGGTAAACGACTCTGAGATGAGCCATGGCTCTGTTGGAGGTGCTCCGTGGGCACGGGTGTGACTGCTCAGGAATCCGAATGGCAACCAGCGGCGGTAGATGTCCTCGGGCGATGCGGTAACAAATCCACCCATGTCGTGACTCCAGAACGAGAATCCGCTCAGACCGAAACTCAGTCCACCTCTCAAGTCACCCAGCATACCGGTGTTGGTAGTAGCAGCATCGCCACCCCAATGCAGAGCGTAGCGCTGACTGCCTGCCCATGCACTGCGAGCCCAGATGATTCCCTCGCCAGGATGATTGCGCTCTACAACCTCCCAAAGGGCTTTGTTGTAGCGCAGTGGGTATAGGTTGTGTTCATACAGTCCGCCCTTGCCGCTATGATAGAATCCGTTGTAAGGCGCAGCCTCGCCAAAGTCGCACTTGATGGTCGACACACCTTGCTTCATCAGTCCCTCTATCTTCTGCTGATACCAGGCTACGGTTTCTGGGTTAGAGAAGTCTAGTATTGCATCCTCTACAGGCATGCCGCCAGTAGCATTTTTTACGTGCATACCTTTTTCGATTATCTCGCTGAAGAAACGATTCTTCGGGGTGAAGTATGGCAATTGCCACAGACAGGTGTGGAATCCGTCCTTGGCCAGTTGCTTCAGCATCTTTACAGGATTCTCAAAGCGATCCTTGGCAAACTGGTAGTCGCACTGCCAGTCGGTGCCAAACCAACCGGTGTCAAAGTGAATTACATCTGCAGGTATGCGGTGCTCTCTCAGTTGGCGGGCTATCTCCAGTCCCTCCTTCTGCGAGAAGTAGGTTATGCGACTCATCCATGTGCCAAAGCTCCACAGTGGGGGCAGTGGCGATTTGCCTGTAATCTCTGTGTATTCATAAAGAATGTCCTTGGGCTCTCCGAAGAACACAAAGAAGTCCATCTGCTCGTCAGCCATAAACAGTCGGTCAGCTCCGATGTACGATGCACCGAAGTCGCAGGTGACGGGGGCCGAGGTGTGCATAAAGATGCCGTAGCCGCGGTTTGAGAAGAAGAACGGCACAGGCTTATATTGTCCGTCAGTCTCAGGGCCCTGAGGGTCGGTCACACTCAGATGCACTTTCTGGCCTACCTTATTAAGAGAGGTGAAAGATTCTCCGCAACCGTATATGCGCTCGCCAGGAGCTAGTGTCAGCACAGGGTTGATGCTGCGCGAGTTGTCGCTGCCGCGCTTGATAAACGAGAACGGCTGCAGTTTTACTTGGCTCGAGTCGTTGTCGATGATGTGGCGTGTTTGCGTCAGTACCTTGCCCTTAGCATCTTTGATAATCAGTCGCCATGGGTACTTCTTTATCTCGATGGTACCGTAAGCAGAACTGTATGTTATGGCATCTGCCGACTGATAGGTATTCCATGCCTGTCCTTTGCCCTTCGCCTTGAATCCGTCGCAGAACATCACATCCTCCTGATCGCTGTTCTTTGGTTCCACAGGAGTGGTCAGCATGCGTATGCGTGCTGTTCTTGGTGTTATGAACTCAATCTTTATCTTCAGGTTCGGATCGTTGTCGTATGCCGCATCGGGGAAATCCAACTGTTGCATACGTACAGGCCAGTAACCGTTCAGGTTGAACGCCTGTCGTGGACTCATCCTGTATCGCTTCCATTGTACCAGTCCCTCTCCCTTAGCTGTATCAAAACATACCAGCGAGTCGGCAAAGAAGTAGGTGTTCGACAGGTCATAGAAGTCTGTCGACATGTCCTTTTGCATACACTGCAGATATTGTACACCTGCGTTAGTCTGAATCTGCGCTGAGGCGTGCATCCCCCAAGCCGCACAGATGATTAGTAATAATCGCTTCATAGTTCATCAGTTGATTTAATGCTGCAAATTTATAAAAAAAATCCGAGATTATAACAAAAGGGCACTGAAAAAGTGCTTAATGATACTTTTTCAGTGCCCTTTTGGTAAGGATTTGAATCATTATTTATTTTGGAGCATTGTTGTAAATAGTCTCTAATGTGTAATCTGCATCATTAGATGTTGCGGCCTTTATCATAGTCTTTACTAGCGATTCCAGACCATTAAGGTATGATCCATCGTTGTGGTTAAAGTAACCATGATGCTCATTTCCGCCTCCGGTAGAGTTGTTATCCCATACAAACAATGGCATGTTGTAAGTATGAGCCGCACGACAAACATACTCCAGATAGTAGTTGCGGAACAGATTTGCGCGGTCGGTAGTGTGCATTACGCAACCATACTCGCCAATGTAAACGGGAATATTATTAGCAACATACTTCTCCTGCAATTTCTGGAAAGTTTCAACCACATGCTCCTCGTTGCTGCCAGTCTGATATTTGCCTGATGCTGCTGTGTGGCCCCATTCCGACTTTCCGCCATTATCTTCCGGTGTCAGCGTGAAAGTGTTAGGATCATAGAAGTGTACGCTTACCATCACACGGTTGGCGGCATCTGTAGGCAATACAAATCCATCTTCGAGTGCGAACTTGGGGCTAGATGCATAGGCAGGCACACCTATCCAGCGTGTGGCATTATTGCCACCTGTAGCACGGATAGTGTTTACTACCAACTGGTTCCACTCGTTCAGAGTCTTATACTGTTTGCCACCATCAGTAAGGTTGTCGCCCCAACCCCAGTTACCATCCTGGACCTCGTTGAATGACTCGAAGAACAAGAAGTCACCTTTATCCTTAAAAGTTTCGGCTATCTGAGTCCAGGTCTTGGCTATACGGTCCTTTACATTCTCGTTGATGATGTTATTGCTGGCAGCCTGCTTGATGTCCTGCCAATACTCATCGTGGTGCATATTCAGGATGACATTCAGTCCTGCAGCCTCAGCCCAGTCAACATTCTGTTTTACCTCTGCCATATAGTTGGCATCGATGGTCCATGGGTCGGCAGTCTGATAGTTACCCCATGTTACACATACACGTACGGTGCTTACACCAGCAGCCTTCAGGTTGGTATAGAGCGCCTGTGTAGGTGTGGCATTATCCCAATAGCCCCATTGGTTGGGCACACCATCCTGGCCTGAGCTAGTGTCGAAATGGTTACCGAGGTTCCATCCCCAGCCCAATTTCTTGGCTAAAGCGGTAGCGTCGTTATTGAGAGCTTCTGGTTTCTTCTTTGTGGTGAAACTGAATGAATACTCATCAGCAAGGGCACCTGTAACTCCGATAAGTCCTTTGGGGATTTTTACAGTAACCTTGGTCTCGTAATCAGAGCAGTTAACAGTAAAACTCAGATTCTTACCACTAACTGAGGCAGAACCAGAAAGTGTTCCTCCTGAGATGACAGGCTTCAAACTGGGATCGTTCGACATATTGACATCCTTGTCATAGCTTACTTGCACACTGATAGAACCAGTGGCAATATCTGTTGCACCATTAGCAGGGGTCGTTGACAGTACCGTAGGTGCTGTAACCGTTGGTGTAGGAGGGGTAGGAGTTGGTTCTGGATCATCGCTACCTCCTCCACATGCTACATTAATAGTAAGCATGGCCATAATGGCTGTAATAGAAAAGATGTTTTTAAATTTCATACTCGTTAATATTAGTTGTTATTAGAAAGATATAGTCCACTTACATCATGCAAGAACAGTGTTTCCTTCAGATTATAGAATTCCACAAAGTTGGTTGTTGATGCATGACCAGGATATGGAGCAAAGTGATGCTGAGGTCTCTCTCTGGCATTTCGCCATACCAGCACATATCCTATAGGATACTTTTCCAGTACGGGAGCCAATGTGTTGGTCCACCAGTCGCTGGTCTTGATGCCCTCATAACCAGTTTCGGTTAGTGCCATCACCTTATTATGCGCTTTTGCCACTTTGCTTACCATAGCCAGATTCTTATCCAAGTCATCAGCAAACTTTGCTATCTTTACTGTATCAGCATCAGGAGCAAAGCAGTAACAGTCGAGACCAACAACATCGATTATATCGTCGCCCGGATAACGTTCCAGATACTTTGTGGCATCTCCATCGGGTTCTGTGCCAGGAGAGTAAGCGTAAAGTGCATTTACCACGCCCTTGTCCTTTAGACGATCAACTGTCAAAGTCCAAAGACTCTTATATTGCTCTGGCGTACAGAAGTCCTGGCCCCACCAGAACCACGAACCAGTATGCTCGTGCCAAGGACGGAACAACACAGGAACCCTGACTCCGTATGGTGTCTCTAATGAGTTAAGGAAATCAGCCACTTTGTCCAGCCATGTAAGGAACAGCTCATGTTGCTTTCCACCCTCAAGAACTGAGGCGACGGTATTCTTTTCGACGTCTTTCAGAGAATCGGCCACCCACGAGGTGCCACCCGACAGCGGATTATCTAGATGCCACGAAAGTGTAATCATACCGCCATGATCGAAGTGGTTTATGATTTCCTGACGGATACGCTTAAAAGGTACGCCATCCAGATTCTTATCGTCACCTAGTTCTATATGACCGAGGTCGAAACTAAGAACAGCAGGAAAATCATTGCATACGCTCTTTACATCCGATTTTGTTCCGATTGTAGAGTCGTTGTCATAATCTGACTCCCAACCTATACCATAAACCACATCGTCATGATGTCCAAACATATAAACACCGCTATCAGCCTGAGCTTTCAGGTTGGCTAGCATATTCTCTGTACGAACAGTCTTACCCGACTCACCAATAGGGTCGTCGGCTTTGCCATTTCTTCCACACGCAGTTATCATCGTGATAACTGAGATTATCAATAATACGCTCTTTGTAACTTTAGACATATCAAAATTTTAAAGGAGGCGCAATTACACAATTGCGCCTCCTGAATTATAGGTTAATTACTCAATTGTAATCTTAGTACACTTCACGTTGTCTCCATTGAGAACGAATACACCACCCCATCCCTGCGAGGTATATGCTGCATCGAGCATCTCCTGAGTGAGTTTAAGTGCATACTTTCCTCCATTACCATCAAGGTCATACTGAGTGAACTTACCACCTTCGGTGTCGTTACCCAAGCTACAAACACTTGCATAGGTTTTGCCCCAGTGACCTTCAACAAACTCAATCTTCCATGCTGCATCCAGTGGAGTGAGATAGAAGTAAATGGTCTGACCTGCCTTTGCACCAAAAGCTGACAGTTCTGCACCTCCATCAGAGAGGACATAAGGCTGGTTGCCCCAATCGTCGGCAATAGCTTCACCTTCCCAAAGAGTCGTCTCAAGGCTGTTGTAGTGAGTTACAGCAATCTTAGTAAGAACAGCGCCTTCACCATTAACAATCCAGCACATACCCCAATCGGTCAGGGTAGTCAATTGTTCAACCATTTGGGCGGTAGCTACAAACTCTATGGCACCATCGTGCTCAGCAAGATTATAGTTACCAGGATTAATCTCAGCACCGCTGCCTACACCTGCTGCAACGCCAGCCTCTTCCTGTGCAACCCAATGTCCATCGTAGAACTTTACATTCCACCAATCATTGTATGGAGTAACATATACACGGATTACATCACCCTCCTGGAGGTCCATATCCTTGAACATGTTTGGATTATTGTCACCAGCAGTGCCCTTACCCATTTCCCAGTTCAAAGACCATGAACCAAGATCTACAGTACCAGTCCACAGCACTGTGGTTACCTCAGTGTTAGGAATAAAGTCTATGGTATAGGTAATCTCTCCGTTGGAAGAAATCAGACGAACTGCAGAACCCTTCTTGGCGTTTTCTGGAACACCAATAATAAGCTGATCCTTGTTCAGACCTGTAATAATCCACTGGCAAGCTTCGCCATTAATTTCTACACCAGTAAGTTTGTCGCCATTAACTACACTAAGTACCATGCTATTACCAGCCTTTAGCTCATCATCACCACTAGGCAGAGCTGCTGCATAGCAGAATACTGCTTCATTTACTGTCAGATCAGGTCCAGAAACAGTTGTTCCGTTAGCAAGCTTAAGAGTTGGCTTACAGCTTACTGCGTCCATAGGTACAGTCAGAGAAATACTATTGCCATCGGCTGCAGGTTCTACCTTCACCTCGGTAGTTCCATCGCCAAACTGCACAGTCTTAATCAGATCAAGGTCTGTACCATTGATAACCAATGCTCCACCAGCATTTACAACAGAATTGCCGTAACCAGTAACAATAGGCTTAACCAATGTGTAAGCAACTTCAACGCCAGCACCATTAGCCATGCGTAGAGTGATATTACCATCAGTAGCTGTTTCAGGCACAGCCTTAACTATAATCTTGTCGGCAGCCACAGTGATAGCATCACCGCTCTGAGCATCAGCATCGGGGAACTCAACACTTGTAACAACATCAAGATCCTTACCATTAATTATAAGAACAGTACCGGCCTTCACAGGGTTAGGAGTAGCAACAGCCTCTGAAGGCTTAACTGTATTGATGTTACCTACTGGAACCTCAACACCAGAACGGGTAATGAAGTTGAAAGCGCCATCGGGAGCCTCGGCTGGTAATGCAAATGTAATAGAAGTCTTTGTTGCCTCGAAATCTGTAACCTCAACGCTTCCAAATACAACCTTCTCAACCAAGTTGTAGTAGTTACCTGTCAGCGTGATTGTCTCACCCACCTTAGCGGTGATAGTGCCAAGCACGTCGTCTTCACCACGAGGAGAAGCTATCTTACTGGTAGTTGGAACGCCAATCTCTATAGCCTTCTGGGTTGGAATAATCTGATATTGAACATTGTTTGGGTCAATCTCAGCATTAGTCAGATCGACGGTATAAAGATTCAGCTTACCTGTCTTTGCCTCCTCAGGAACAACCACTTCGATAACATAACGGTTGTGTGCAGTAAAGTTATCTACACCAACACGTACACCATCAGCAAATTCTACCATCTGGATGATATCCAGATAATCATCACTTCCTTCAGGAATGGTGATTTGAATCTTCTCGCCAGGCATAGCTGATGCTGGCATGGTGATATTTGCAGGATCAAGTCCCTCGGTGTAATTCAGCTCGGTAATTGTAGAAATAACGCTACCTGTCTTTGTGGTCAGTTTAACAATACCTGGTACTGGACCATCGTGAGGTACAACAACGCGTATCTCACTTGGTATACCAGCCTTTACCACTTCAATATTAGTAATTGGGGCTACACCAGGTATCTCTACCTGAGAAATCTGATCCAGGTTACTACCAATGAAGCGGAGTGTACCACCACGCATAACTGGAGTAGGACCGTACACATTGAGACCTACACCAGAAACAAACTGGTTTGTGTCGAGGTCATCATTGCTACATGCCGTAAAGGAGGTTGCTCCTGTCAGCACTAAGCACATCGTTAAGATGGCTGAAAAGATATTCTTCTTTTTCATTGTCTTTTGCTTAATTAATTAGAGATTTGGAACAACGCGGATGTTGTCATAGCGGAATATTGGTGTACAAATTGTACCAGAGACGCCGCCATTGATAGGCCAGATAATGAAGCTGTCGAACGAACTTTCGCTCATAGGATTGCTTACCTTGCTACCATCATCGTTATATACGAATTCTGTCAGAGGAATAGTTACTGTAATCCACTCGTCGCCAGTATCGAATGAACCTGAATCCTTCCAAGGATTGTAGAGAGCACGAGGCAGGTCAAGACCGCCGTCGGCACTGGTGTGGATGTAAGTGTTATTCTGCCAAGAGTCGTTAGCACACTGCTGATTGTTCACGAAGAGAATCTGCATAGCACCTGCCGACCATGGATTTGACTTTGGAATATAGAGCTCCATCTTGAATGACATGTTCTGCCAATCAGAGAAATCCAAGAAGTTGCGCAGAGGAATACCAGGGCCGGAAGTGATGCTCATAGGATCGCCGTTCCAGTTACCACACCAGAATGGGAGTTTAAGATCCTCAACCCATCCACCTTCGGTTTCTGCAGGTCCTACTTGTACATAGTTTCCGTCAACACCGTTTACATCGCTGTAGGTAGCATTGATGTTCCATCCCTGAGGAACAACATCGGTAGCTCCGTCGAAGTTGGTGATAAGACCACGGCTATCGTGGAAGTAGAACTTAGATTTTCCTGTACCATAGATAGAAGTTACTTCAACCTGTCCCTCCTGAACGCCCTCAGGAACTTTGAATACAATCTGAGAGGCAGAGATAGACTTGATATTCTCTGCAGGCACCTTAATGCTGGTAGAGTTGCTGATGCCAGTAAAGGTAACAGACAGAGGCTGGTTGGGGTCATCAACGAAATACTGACCTGTTATAACAGCATCTTCGCCTATCTTGGCCCACTCATTCTTCATAGCAGTAACCACAGGAGCAGGAACAAGCACCTTAAAGTCGTAGGTAACTGTATCTGCATCGCTTGTCACCATGTATATTTTACCAGTGTTGCTACCAGGAATATCCTTAGGGATAGTGAGCAGCATGGTGTTCTTGGTGATGTAACTTGTATTCAGAGTTGCCTTTACATCATTGAAGTACATCTCCTTAATACTTGTAAGATTCTCACCGACAATACAGATAGGAGTGGCAGTGAAAGCTTCGACAAGGAGCGAATCCTTAGAAGCAGCATCCTGCAAACGTATATAGTTTATTGAAGGTTTTCCACCCGTCAACTCAAATTTGTCGGGATCGTCAGCACAAGAACTGAAGAGCGACACAAAACCGACGGCAAGTAAAGCCCAATTAATATGCTTTTTCATTTTATATTGCATTTTAATCATTAATAAGAATAAGTATTACGAATGTCTACATGTACAGGAGGAACATTAGAACCTACATTAGGATTCAAAGCAACGTCCTCTGTTGGGAATGGAAGAACGAAAGAGTTGGCTGTAACATTAGGTACAGCAGTCTCGTAATTATACTCCACATTACCATCAGCTGTTACAATGTTCCATGTACTGCGATCAGACTCAAAGTAGGCCTTGTAGAGAGCGTTGCAGTTCCAGAGCTGGTTGCGGTGCTGGTTCTTAAGTTCGGTGATACAAGCATCGACATCGTAGTAAGCACGACGAACATAGTCGTACCAACGGTCGCCCTCGCCGGCAAGCTCAAGACGGCGCTCCTTCCATATCATGTCGAATGTAAGACTATTAACTGCGGCTGCTGTAGGAATAGCGCGCTGGTGTACCTTATTATATGCATCACAGGCAGAAGCATCGGAACCCTTACCTTGAAGTGTCATAGCCTCGGCATATACCAAATACACATCGGCAAGACGCAGGATGTGAGTAGCAAGTGCAGAAGCCATACGGCCATCGGCAATACCCATCTCAGCTACGTGGTCGGCGGTATTTCCGTAAAGGTGCTTAACGTTGTTAGAACCGCAAGGTCCTTCCAGCTGACCAGTTGCCGAAGCGTTGTAGTTGCTGTCATAGATGTACTTAAGATAGTCAAGACCTCCCTTGTCGCGCCAGAAGTATGGATACACATCGCCAGGAAGCATCATTGTAGCCTTACGACGCTTGTCAATGTCAGGTCGGCTATCCGGACTTGGGAATTCCTTCAAACGAGCATCGGCACCTGTACCTTCAATAGTGTAAACACCAAATGCTTCCATCAAGTCGGCAGATGGGCCACCCCAACCGCCCCATACATTACCTACCTCGCAGAAGCCTTCGATACCAAGGTCGCTCTGCAGTGAGTTCTGACAGGTCCAGTGAGCGCCAACAGTCCAGCGCCAAGCAAACAGGCTCTCGTCGCTAATATTGTTAGAACCGCGGAAGATGTCCTCGTATTCTGGCATCAATGATCGTCCGGAATTGTCGATTACATCCTTGGCATACTGAGCAGCCTTGGCCAAATCTTCGCTATTAAGACTGCCTGTAACACCCGCCTTGGTAAGATATACCTTAGCCAGCAGACCCTCTGCACAATAATAGTCTACACGACCAGTAGTGCTCTTCTCGCGTGGAAGAAGCTCCAAAGCCTTCTCTAGGGTAAGGATGATATACTCGTAAACATCGGCCTTCTCTACCTTTGACATCTCATTATAATTGCCAGCGGCAAGAGTTGCCGAGTTATCGTGAACGATGGGTACATCGCCAAACGAACGTACCAGATAGAAATAAGCCATAGCCTTCCATGCCAGGCACTCACCCATTGTCTGGTTCTTTACTGCCTGTGATGCGCTAGCACTAGAGATTGACTGATATACCGTAGAACAGTGGCTGATAACTGCCCACAGCGAATATGACATATTAACAAGGTCTACATCGGTACCATTAACCGAGAAGTTAAGGTAAGGGCTATTACCCATATACATATTACCCGCCATAACCTCACCAACCTTGATAAAGCCACGCTGGAAGTCATACCATGGCGAATTATAGAGATAGTTGACACCCGAAATGCAGGCTTCGTCGGAAGAATAATAGTTTTCCGTATTGTAACTATCCTCTGTCGGACGATCCAAGAAGTCGTCGCAAGAGGTAAAGCATACCAGGGCTGCCGAGAAGAGCATTCCGACACCCATAGCTTTTATGTTCATTTTTGTTTTCATAATCGTAGTAATAAATAATTAGAATGACACACTCACTGCACATGAAACACTTGTTGGCGAGGGATAACGTCCGTTGTCAAGACCGAATACGTTAGCACTTGCTGTAGAAGCACCGATTTCAGGATCGTAACCATCATAACCTGTGATAGTTAAGAGGTTTGTGGCGCTGACAGAGAGACGCAGGTTGGTCAGTCCAATCTTTCGTATAAGTTTGGTATCGAAAGTGTATCCTAAAGTAACGTTCTTAAGACGTACATAGCTGCCATCTTCGATATAACGGCTGCTCCATGCATCGTTATCATTAGGATCATTGATTGAAGCACGTGGAATTGAAGCACCAGGATTAGCAACGACAACATTAGCAACGTTATCATACCATCTCTCGTCGGTAGCATCAATGGCCATAAGCTTAGTACGGTTCAGAACATCAGTGGTCTGGTTTGTCCAAGCCGAATTCATGTGGGTAAGCTTCATCTTCATGTAGTTACCAACCTTGTTTCCTACAGAACCATTAATGAAGATGTTCAGATCAAAGTTCTTGTAACGGAAGGTGTTGTTCCAACCGAAGGTGAACTTTGGCAGTGGAGAGCCAATGTTGGTCTTATCGTTCTCATCAATCTTACCATCACCATTTACATCCTTGTATTTGATATCACCCACGAATGTGGTATTTGAGCGACTGTAGCGAGTGGGGTCTGTACTCCAGCTCAGACTACCGTCGGCATTGGTAACAATCGGGTTGTTCTGCTGAAGAGTGTTTACTGGAGAATTGATGATATCCTCGAAATTCTGATAGATACCCTCTACCTCATAACCATAGAAATTATAGAGTGACTCACCTACTACTGAACGAGACACCACGTCGGTCCACTGACCTACACCCAGCAGAGCTGTAGAGTTAGACAGGCTGTTCAACTTGTTGCGGTTGATAGAGAACTGAACGTCGGAACTCCAAGAGAAGTTTTTGGTTTCAATAGGTCTGGTATTCAAAGCAATTTCGATACCTGTATTCTCGATATCACCATAGTTTCCGTATGGAGCTGCGAGGGCAGAAGAGCCGTTGCCGCTTGTTCCCATATACGAAGGCAGGATGAGCTGCATAAGCATATCCTTTGAAGTCTTCTTATACCAATCTAATACAAGGTTAACACGATCATGGAAGAAATTCAGGTCAAGACCGATATTAATCTGCTCCTGTGTCTCCCACTTAACATCGAGGTTCTTAATATTAGCTGGACGATAGCTCACACCAAGAGCCGACTCCATAACGCTCATTGCAGAACCCCACTTATAACCACCGATGTTTGAGTTACCTGTCTGACCCCAACCGATACGGAGTTTACCATTGGTGAGGATGCCATTGTTTCTGATGTTCTCAAAGAACTTCTCCTCAGTGAATCGCCAAGATGCTGCCAGAGAGTGGAAACCAGCCCAACGCTTGTTTGGACCGAAATTTGAGCTACCATCATAACGATAGGTATAGGTGAACATATAACGGTTGTCGTAATTATATGTTTCACGAGTGAAGAACGACGCCATTGCAGCACTTCCGAAACCATAACCTATGGTTGGATCACCAGTACCAAGTGCTGGGTTCTTCACGATATCAAGAGGCATACCTGTGTTGAAGATAGAAATATAGTTCCAGCTTGACTCCCAAGCCTCCTGTCCAACCATGGCTGTGAAGCTGTGCTTGCCGATATTTCCATTATATGTAACATAGTTCTTGAATGTCCAGTATTTATTCTCGTTCTTCTGCTCACGACCTTCGTTCTTGCTAAGATGATAGGTTCCAAGGTCGACAGTAGGATTAAAGGTTTCAGCATGGTTCCATCCGAGGTCCCAACCCAACTCTGTATGCCAAGTAAGATTCTTGATAGGTGTAATATCGAAGAATAGGTTACCATTGAGCTTCTGACGTCTCAGGTTGATGTCGTTCATCAGAGCCATAGCAATAGGGTTAGGATTTGTAAATCCTTCCTTGCTTACAGATGAATAGCCACCGTCGATATTGTAAATCTGGATATCAGGAGGTGTGGTCAGCGAATAGTTGATGATACCTTCATCCTGGTCGGCCTTCAGCAGATCTTCCTTTGTCTCGCTGAAAGAAACATTGAGGCCCATCTTCAACCAAGACTTAAGATCGGCATCGATATTGGCACGCATAGAATAGCGCTTGAAGTCACTACCGATAAGCGTACCCTGCTGATTCATGAGACCGCCGCTGACATAGTATCTTACCTTATCGCTACCACCCTGCATACCAATCTGGTGCTGATGCTGGAAAGCAGTACGGAAGACAGCATCCTGCCAGTTAGTACCCTTACCCAGTACGCTGGGGTCGGAATATGCAGGATCGGGATTAGACAGTTCGCCCTGATTTACAAGGTCGTTGTAGAACTCGGCAAACTGGCGCAGGTTAAGCATGTCGATGCGCTTGCTCTGGCGCGACCAGTTAACCATACCATCATAAGTAAACTTTGCTTCGCCTGCCTTACCACGCTTAGTAGTAATAAGTACTACACCATTAGCACCCTGGGCACCATAGATAGCTGTAGCAGAGGCATCCTTAAGGATTTCCATAGATACGATATCGGCAGGGTTGATAGTTGCGATAGGAGAAATCGTTGAAACCTGACCATTTCCCAGTTTGTCGCCCAGACCGAAGTCGGCACCCGACTGTCCTGTTGCCTGCACAATCACACCATCGATGACATACAGCGGCTCAGCGCCTGCATTGATGGTGGCCTGACCACGCACGCGGATAGATGAACTTGAACCAGGGGCTCCTGAGGTCTGTACTGCAGACACACCAGTTACACGGCCCTGGAAAGCCTGGTCAAGGTTTGTAATATGTGCATCCTTCAGCTGTTCTTCGCCCAGTGTAGCCGAAGCACCTGACAGGTCGCTCTTCTTCATTGTACCATAACCTACTACAACTACCTCATCGAGCAGCTGTTTGTCTTCTTCGAGAGTAATCTTGTAGTTAGATTGGTTAGCAGTAATCTTTACCTCCTTGTTAAGGTAACCGATGTAAGAAATCACCAGGGTCTGACCTGGGTTGGCGTTCAGAGTAAAGTTACCGTCGAAATCGGTAGCAACACCGTTTGACGTGCCCTTCACCACTACACTAGCTCCGATGACGGGGCCCGAAGCGTCGACTACAGTACCTGTAATCTTCTTAGCAGCCTGCTGAACCTCCTGCGGAGCTTCGGCGGCATTGGCGTTCGTTGAGTATCCAAGTCCTATCAAGGCCATGGCACTCACCAGAAGCGCTGTCTTTCTAAAATTTCGATTCATACTTAGTGTTAATATTGTTAATTGGTTTGTAAGATTGCAAGTTGGTTTATGAGAGTATAACCCTCAAAATCGCGCTCCCTATATATATAAGGTACGCGTGTGATACTATCTTAAGCTGAACTGTTTGTGGTCATATTTTGTAATTTTAAGTTTATTAATTAGTTACAGCAGCGAATCCAGACTTGCTGAATCCGCTGCAAAGGTAAGCATTTCTTAATTAAATATAATACTTTTGTTTGATAAATGCTGATACTTTTTTGCTCTAACCTCATTTTTAACATTTAAAATACGTAAAAAATGCCAAAAATAGGGTAAAGGTGTATCAAAAACACCTTGAAAAACCGCTGTTTTTACTAATAAATGTAAATAAAACACACATTCACTAGATCTCACCGTGGTGGTTTTTATTTTTGTGTTTTATCTACCAATCTACCACCAACTCTTCAAAGCACCTGTGTTTATACGGGCTTGCGAGGTGGTGGTAGATTGGTGGTAGATGGTAGATATTTTGCGTTTTAAGAGGTTTTGCGCTTCACAAAATACTCTGAACCATACTTTGTGGTACGTTTTTGGAGGTCGGGGATGCCTGAAAGCATGCGTCCGAAGGCTGAGGCTGGTTGCTTAATGTTTTTACTGTTAATCGTTTTCTACGGCAGAAACTAGTGTTTTCTGCGGCAGAAAATATTGTTTTCTCAGCCGGAAAATATTATTTTCTCCTTGAGAAAACGCCGTTTTCTCCCCAAGAAAACGCACTTTCGAGTATATCTTATTAACCTATTAATGTTAGATGGCAGATCCACCATCTACCACCTATCTACCACCACCTCGCAAGCCCGTATAAACACAGGCGTTTTGAAAGATTGGTGGTAGATTGGTGGATATATTCTAAAACTTATTACTAAATCCCAAATAGATTATCCATTGTTATTGGGTACAAGCGTCAGAATGGTAGGATTATCTGATGGCATAAAGGTAAGCTAGAAGAGCCATCTTGCCACGCATGGTTTCGCGTGGGGTGAACTCGCCGTTAACCCAGAAATAGCGCTGGTTGAAGTACGACTCCTGGCGGGGCCATCCGCCATTGTTCCAGTCGGGGTAGCAGTACTTAAGAATTTCGCGGGCGTCGCCACCATTATGGCCGGGCGACCATGTCTCGGTGCCGTTGAATGGTGTCTGGCCAGGATGTGTGCCTGGATCGCCGTCGTTGCGGCCGGTAGAGTATACGTCGGTGATGTGGCGCTCGCCCAGTCCTGTCATCTCAACGATGTTGCCCGGATTGCGCCCCAGTGCCCAACCAGCCTCAGTGTACATGATGTTCTCAAGCTGTTTGCGGGTGGCCTTGTCGGCGATGTAGTGGGCCAGCATTACCAACTGCACGTTCTGCGATGTCTGCCAACGGCTGTCGTTAGCTGCACGGCGGCTGGGGCGATTGGCTGCATGGCCGTAGTTGTAATCCTTGGCCTGAGCCTTTACGCAGGCCTTCAGGTTCTGATAGAACTCGCCATAGTGGCGTGGCTGCGGACAAGTGAGATAGGCTGCGGCAGCCCAGTACTGGCAGAATGGAACCAGATTCTTATCCTGCTCGTGCATCACGCCTACACCGAAGAATCCGTGACGGCCCTTGCTGAACAGCAGCGACTTGGTGTCCTTAATCATACTCTCGTCTACCATCAGTCGCTCCCACTGCTCGTCGCCGGTCAGGTTGTAGAGGAATGCGGCTGCCATCTGACGGAAGTCGCGACCGCGCATCTGCATCGAGCCTACATCCTGCAGGTCATCCAATTGCTGATTGTCCTGACGCGAAGCAAAGCGGAAGGCCTTGATAGCCTCGTCGGTATAGTACTGGCGGAGAGAATCATTCTTGTGCAGGCGGAATGCCTCGG
>Ga0256407_10005221_pt1 | contig 20995 bp, 13 predicted proteins | sample RumenRJG_04DNA_FD_193489 | JGI IMG/M metagenome (GOLD analysis project Ga0256407, IMG submission 193489) | Bovine rumen microbial communities from Lethbridge, Alberta, Canada - RJG_04 | ecosystem: Host-associated > Mammals > Digestive system > Stomach > Rumen | place: Canada: Alberta... | reverse complement strand
TCCTCGATCGCGACGCCGTTGACAGTCCAGACGCCCTTGCCTTCAACGAGATTCACGCGGGCGGTCGCCGTCTTGCGGCGGCCAGTTCCGGCGGAGATAGCTTTCTTAGTGGCCATTTCTTAAATTCCTTCCCTTAGAGCTTGATCTCGACGGGCTTCTGGGCCGCGAGCGTCCCCTTGTCGGCTTCGGCCGCGAAGACTTTGAGACGAGTCATCATCTTGCGGGCGATGTTGTTCTTCGGGAGCATGCCCCAGACCGCTTCCTTGATCATGCGGTCGGGATGCTTCGCGCGCATCTCGGCGGCGGTGAACTCCTTGAGACCGTCCCTGTAGCCGCTGTAGCGCTGGTAGGTCTTCTGCTCCTCCTTCTTGCCCGTGAGCTTCACGAGCGCGGCGTTCGTGACGATCACGAAGGCGCCTGCGTCGACGGAAGGATCAAACGTGGGGAGATCCTTCGCGCGGAGCTTGTTTGCGACGACGACTGCGAGGCGGCCAACTGGCACGTCCTTCGCGTCGATGATGAACCAGGCGCGCTTGTCGCCAGGGTTCGGAGCACGATAGCTCTTCTGCATCTTCTTTTTTCTTTCCTTTTTGCGGATTTGTGCCCGTTTCCCAGGGTTTTGTCCGCGGTTTACACGGCGAAACCGGTTAGCCCCCGATCCCGCATAGGAAAAAGAAGTATATCATATTCCCGCCGCCCGCGCAAGGGGGTCGGCTCTTGCGACGCTTTTAAGGCGTCGTGCGCTCGGCCCAACCGTGCTTCTTAGCGAAGTCGATGTACTCCTCCCAGTCCACAGGAGTGAGGCCGTGGCCGCCGTGGCGGACGTGGTAAGTCGTGTTGCCGATGCACTTGAGTTCCTGGAACCTGCCGCGCGAGCACTCCCACGAGCAGAACTCGGCCGAAGGACACGCCCACCAGTCGTCTTCCGCGCTGCCTACCGCGAGAAGCCGCGGGGCAACCGCGCCGAGAAGCCAGTGCTGGTCGAACGGCAGCTCCCAGTCCTTGCCGCACCATTTCGTGCGGCACTGCGGCGTAAACCAGTGCGGGAACTTCGCCGTGATCTGGTCGATTGTCTCGCCGCCAAGGTTGCGCGTCGTCATGCGCGCGCCGAAGAGCCCCGAACACGTCGGGCATACCATCGCAAAGCGCGTATCGGTCGCGCCCGCCCAGAGGGTCGTTTTGCCGAGGCGAGAAAGGCCGACGACGGCGAGGCGGCTTTTGTCGGCAAGCGGCTCGGTCTCCAGCCAGTCCGCGACGCGGCTCACCGCGAACGCCCACGTGGAAATCGCTCCCCAGGCGTTCGGCGCGCGCTCAATGCCGTCGAGAACGTGTGCATCGTCCTTCAGGACGTCGTTGTAGTCGAATGTCACCGTGCCGAAGCCGTTCGACAGGACGAGGTCGACGGGCCAGCGGGACATCTTGCCCTTCCATGCGAGACTGAACTCGCGAACGGGCTCGTCGAACCCCGGCATGACAAAGACCGGAACCGCGCCCTTCCCCTCGGGGAAATAAGCCGTCGCCTTGAACGTCGCCTCGCCAAGCGGCGTCATCGTGTTGATGGCGACCGTCTTGCGAATCGCACCCGCCTCGGCGATGCGCTCCACCTGCACGACCTCGGCCTTCGGCACGAAACCGTCGAACCTCGGCCTCACGCCGTAGACATTCTCCTCGAACACCTTGATGACGGCATCGCGATCGTTGTTCATCGGCAGAATGCCGTTCCCCTGCGCGGCAACAGCCGCAACCGCCGAAGCGGCGGCCAAAAGGCACAATTCAATTTTCATGGCAATTTCTTTTTCGGCGGTTTGCGCGTCATTACAGTGACGGACTGGACGGTATGCGGCGCGATTTCGATTTCAATGGCGTCTGACTTGGGTTCCAAACCCTCGTTTCTTGCCATCGGAATGACGCCATATCCCATCTGCGTGTCCTCCCAGCTGACCTGTCTCCAGAACTTGCCGTCGCCAGGCACTTCGCGACAGTCGAGAAATCTCTCGGGACACGAGAGAGTGACGTATGTAGGGGCGGCCAACCACCTTCCTGCGGCGCGGATGCGCACCTTCTGTTCCGTCGATTTTGTATTGACCATCAAAAAGCACAGATCGTTCTTGCGAGCGTCGGTCAGCGCCACCCACTCTACCTCGCCATCGACCTTCGGCACGCTCCAGCCGCTCTTTCCCTCCTTTAGCGCGCGACGGCGTGCATACACCTGGTCCATCACGCGGGCAGAGGTGAAGAACGTGTCTTCGGTGCCGACCTCCTCCGAGGTGCCATGCTGGAGGACGAGCGGATGGGTCTTGATTCCCTCGGCGAGAATACGGTACATCACACCGCAAGAACCGATGTCGAGGCGCGGCCGCCCCATCGGAGCGCGGAAGTCGGGGTAGTCCGGCCCCTCGTCGCGCCACTGAACCAGCCACGCCTTGCCGTTAGACTGGTATATGCCTCCGGCCTGCGCGAATATCTGGTGGTGATTGAAGCCGTCGCAGTCGGGCTGGCAGATTGCCGTAAGCGCGTAGTGAGCCATGCAGAGTGATTCGCGAAAGAGACGTTGGCAGCGATTGTCCTCGTCTGACCTCAGGCGAACCTCGGTTAGCCAGAACTTCTTGCCCTTCAGCTCGGGGAACGCCGAGCAGAAGTTGCGGAAGCGCTGGAAGCCATAGTAGGAACAGCTGTACGGCGTCTCGCCGCCGTAGGCATGGTAGATGACGTGGCTTATCTTGTCGATGCAGTTCGACATCGCGACGATGAACTGCGCGCTGTAGCGGTTGTGGTCGCTTGCGGAAAAGTATGTGGTGCGCTCGATCTTGCCTTCTGCGAGCATGCGGTTCCTGACCTGAGCGAGGTCTGGGTTGTTCTCGTAAAGCTCGGAAATGCAGATGCCTATCTTGACGTCCGGCCACATCTTCTTGATTTCAAGGACGATTTCCGTCCAGATGGGCGCGAGCGACGGGTACTTGTCGCTGTAGAAGGACTCGTTCCCCAGCTCGAAGCCGGCGACGACATCCTTGTAGTCGTTGTCGACGATCCACTTCACGAACGTTAGGATCTCCTGCTTTGACTTCTCGCCGCCCCACGCCTCGAGGGTGAAGAGCAGCTTGATTCCGTTGCTCTTCCAGAACTTGAATGCGGCATCCGGGTTCGAAGGACTGTAGCGCTTCTTCGGGTCTGGGTTTGTGTCTGGGACGCGACGGGCGAACCATGCGTTCGCGCTCCACATGCGCTGGAACCAAGCACCCGCCTCGCGCATTGCGCGCGACGTCTCGTCTGCATGTTCCTCGAACCAGTAGGTGTCCTGCGGAATCTTGAAGTTGTCGCCGCTCATGTAACAGCCCGCATAGCCGACGATGGGCCCGCAAGTGGACTGGCGCACGTCTCTGATGGGCGAGCCGTCCAGGTCTATGTCAATTGAGAAGTCCGCCTTCGCCACGAACGCGGCGAGAAAAGCCACTGCCGCTATCGTTGCCCTGTCCATATGTTTAATCCTCATGCATTATTACATCGGAAACGGGAGAATCCTCAGACGAGTCGCTACCGCACTATGACCATGATACCACTGCCAGCAGAGCGCGTCGCCCACGGGGTGTTGCCGTAGGCGCCGAGGTTGACGCGGCGTCCGTTGGGCTGCGGCTCGTTCGCGTATGGCGAGTTGCGGTCGCCGGCGTCGATGGCGTCCGAAAGATATCCCCTTGCCTTGATGAACTCGCCCGCGTTGTTGTACATGCCATACTTCGAGCGGAGATGGACGTCGAAGTTCGCGTTGGCATTGCTAGTGCTGATGACGTTTCCAGAGACGTTATAGGAAGTGCCCAGGAAAGAGAATCCTTCATAGCTGCCGCTGTCGACGACCTTGAGCTCCGACTCGAAGTCGGCAAGCGGGGTCAGGAACAGCGGATCGCCGAAGGTGAGGTTGTCGTAGGTGAGCGTGGCGGTGGACGCGGCGCTCACGTAGTTGGCGTCGGGCTTCCCGGGCGTCTCGGCATCCGCCGCCGCGAGCCGGCAGTGGGAGAGGTGGAGCTTGCTCGACCCGCGCACGTAGATGTCATGCCCGATGCCGTCCAGGGTCATCTGGCCGTGGCGGTTGCCGAAGATGATGCAGTTGTGCATGTTGACGTCGCCGGACTCGACGTGGAGTCCGCCGGGGATGCAGTACGTGTCGCCGAGGTTGTAGGCGATGGTGCAGTTCTCGAAGTCCACCTTGTCCGTCTCCGAGTTTAGCCGGATGTCGACGGTGCCTCCCGAAACATACGAGCTTGACATCGAAGACTTGTGCGTCGCCCAGCCGCCCCAGTTGCCGGTGAAGGTGCAGTTGGTGAAAGCCGAGTTGCCGCTCTTACCGGAAAGCAGAATGATTCCGCCCGTGGATGAGGTTGTGTTGACATTTCGGACGGCGCCGCGGTTACCGCGGAAGTGGCACCTCGTCGCCGTGATCGGCGAGCCGTTCATCCAGATGCAGTCGCCGTTGGCCTGGTCGCGGCCGGCAGTGCTCTCGCCAAGGCCAGATGTCGAGATGACGCCGTTGGTTACGAAGAGGCAGTTGTCGATAAAGACCCGGGTCAGGCCCTCGGCGTAGATGGCGCTCCCCTGCGCATGGCTGCTGCCGAGGTTCACCTTAACGTTGCCGCGGAAGACGCAGTTGGTGAAGGCGGCGACAAATTTTCCATTGAGGTACGCTCCCCTTCCATAGTCGTCGTTGGTGCCGCTGGGACCGACGGCCCGACTGTTGACGAACTGGCAGTCGGTCACCGTCAGCGCGCCGACGCCTGTGTTCTCAAGCGCCCGCTTGTAGGCGCGGGCGAAGATGAGCCGCTCCACCTTGATCGGATTCGCCGCCGCGTTGGCCAGCTTGAGCAGGTCGCGGGTGCCGTTGCCGTCGAGGGTGGAAACCGCCCCGGGCACGCGCTCGTCGGCACTGTCCTCGACGCCGGTGAATCCGCCGCGGATCGTGAGCGGCGCGGCGATGGTGACGGAAGCGGGCGCAACCGTCTCAACAATCGTCCCGGCGATCCACATCTCCGTTTTGTCGGCGTTGCCGGCCAGCGCCCTCTGCGCCTCGGTGAACGAGGCAAAGGCGTTCGCCCAGTTGGAGCCGTCCTGGAGGCCGTCCGCCCCTTCGCGGACATGGATGACGTTCGCGCCGCCGCCGTGTCCGACGTACGGGGGAAGTGTGCCGGTCACGGTCGCGGAGGTGTTGACGACGATGGCGCTCTGTCCCGGCGCTGTGACGGTGATGCGCACGTAGAGCGGCTCGCCTGGCGTGTAGTACCCAAGGCCCGCAAGCGTCAGCGACTCGCCGGTCTGGACGCCGCCCGCGGCAACCGACTCGACCACCGCGCCGCCCTGTGAAAGATCCTCGCCAGAGATCTCGATCTTGAACAGGGCGTTGTATGGCGTCGATCCGCCGATCGTGGCGGAGACGGTCGGGCGAGTGTCGTCCGCGAAGGAGATCGAGATGTCGCCGGCCGCCAGCGTCGGCAAACCCTGGAAGGTCGAGGTCGCCGCCTCGGCGGTGTTGCCGTAGGCGCCGAGGTTGACGACGCCGCCGTTCGGCGCGGGCTCGTTCGCGTAGGGCGAGGACGGGTCGCCGGTGTCGATGGCGCGCGAGAACGCCGCGGCGGTGTTGGATACGTGGACGTCGATCGAGGAGAGGATTTCGTCGAAGGCTGCGAGCGAGTAGCCGGTGTAGGCGCCGGAGGTGATGAGGTATGGGGTGATCGCCGAAAGCGGCGTAGCGAAAAGCGGATCGCCGAAAACGTTGTGCTCGCCCATCACGAGGATGTTCGGCAGCGCGGTGGTGAAGCAGTCGTCGGAATCCTCCTCGAAGAGGCAGTAGTCGATGTCCGCCGTCGCGTCGGCATAGACGTGGATGTCCTTGCCGCAGGCGCGTGACTGGCCGCCCTTCGCACCGTAGAAGATCGTGTTGCGGACGGTGAGCGCGCCTTTGGAGGCATCTATGCCCGCCGTGCCGTAGGTGCCGTCGATAAGGTTGTAGGCGAAGGTGCAGTTCTCGACATCGAGCGTGCGGGCGGAATTGTCGGCGGCGAAGACAACCACGCCGCAGCGGTCAGACGATGTGAACCCGTTGTTGTGGCACCATTCGCAGGCGTTGCCGGCGAAGATGCAGTTCTGGATGATGCTGCCGTTGCAGTTGCCGGCAAGATAGGCGATTCCACCCCTCTGCGAGCCAGACACGCCGGCGATGTTCGCGCGGAAGTCGGAGTTGCGAATGGTCATCGGGGCGGCAGTCGCATAGAATGCCGCACCAGCGTTGCCATCGCGGCCGGATCCATTGTAGCCGCCGTTGACCATGGCGGATGAGAGCCCATTGGAGACAAAAAGCGAATCGTCGATGAGGACGCTCTTCCACGTCGAAAAGTATGCGCCGAAGCCGGAGCCCAAGTTGAGCATGTACGCGGACGCGGCAAAGGCATTGCGGGCGAAGGTGCAGTTCTCGAAGGAGAGCGTCGACTGGGCGGTGCCGGTGAAGGAGCCGCCGCGGCCGTTGTAGTTGCTGGCACGGGTCGTGCCGCAGGAGGTGAAGGCGCAGTTCCGGAAGACGAGCGAGGCGTTGCCGGTCTTGATGAAGCCGCGCTCGTAGCCATTCTTTACTTCGATGCGCTCGAAGACGTTGACCGTGTCAACGCCGGTCGCGGTAGTGACGTTGAAGATCGCCGTCACCGCGGTGTTCATGTTGGCGTCGAAGACGGACATCGGCGAGTCTGGGTCGAGGGTGGTGTTGTCGGTTCCGGCGAAGCCGCCGAGAATGACAAGCGGCTTGCTGATGGCGATGTTGGCCGTGGGCGTGTAGGTGCCTGCCTTCAGGAAGATCGTGTCGCCGGCGGAGGCCGTGGCGATGGCGTGGGGGAGCGACATCGGCGAAGCCCACGAAAGGCCGTCCCCTTCCTCCGCCAGCGAATAGGCAGTGACGTGGAAGACCGGGTAGATGGAGAACTGGGACTTCGCCGCATAGCCGCCGTATCCGCCGCGCCCGGTTATGTAGACGGTGGCGGTGCCGACCGCGGTGGTGTTGGAGAACGCGACGTCGTAGTCGGTCCCCTGGACAAGCGGCGTGCCGTCGAGGGCGTCCGTCACGGTCACCGTCGGCAGCGTCTGGGAGACGGGATCGTATACGACTTCGTCGACGTCGAGGGAGACCGCAAGCCGGTTGAAGGACTCGCGGATGATCACGGTGCCGCGGCCGCCGGGGCGGCCCATCATGTCGACGTTGTTCGCGCCGCCGCCGCCGCCGCCGCCGAGCCCGTCGACGCCGCACTCCGCCTCGTACAAGTTGCGTCCGTCGGGAAGTGTAAGCGCCTGGCGCGTGGCGACGGTGAGATTGAGCGCCCCGTTGCCGCCGCCGCCGATACCGCCGTTCAGCAAGGTTGTCGTATAGTTCCAACCGCCGCCGCCTCCGCCGCCGGCGTAGTAGATTTCCTCGCCGGTGATGTCGGAAATCTTGCCGGGGCCGCCTGCCCTGCCGCCGGTGTTCTTATCGACAGTGTCGGAATCAACAGCAGGACCGCCAGCGCCGCCGCCGCCGGTAAGGGCGTCAGTAACCGTGGCATTGCCGCCCGCATAGCCCTGGCCAGGCGTCCCCGCGCCGCCAGTGCCTTTGTTTACCGAGCCACCGCCGGAGCCACCGGATTTGCCGTTTTTGGCGGAATACCCCGCACCGCCGCCGCCGCCGATGGCCGTGAAAAGCACCTCTTCGCCAAAGACGATGGACGAGTCGCCGCCGTTCTGGCCGCTGCCGCCGACGGCCCGACCGCCCGCGCCGACGGTAACCGTGTAGGTGCCGGCCGCAAGCTCGACGTTGTTGGTGTCGATCATGCCGCCCGCGCCGCCACCGCCGCCGCAGTCGGATCCGCCCGCGCCGCCACCACCGACCAGGAGCAGACGCGCATTGACCGTCTGCGAAAACGTGATGGGGCCGGAGGCAAAGAAGGTGTAGAGAATGTCGCCGCCGGTGACGAGGGTCTTCGTGTAGTGCGCCGCTCCGAAGAACGCCGTCATCTCAAACGGATCCTCCGGCGTGAAGGTGACGGACGCGGCAGTAGAGTCGATGCCAGCCGGAAGCGTCCCGGTCCAGTATGCAAAGCCGAGGCCAGAGTCCGGAGTGGCCGTCACGGTGACAGGCGTATCGCAGCTGTACCAGGCCGTGCCCGACGGCAAAACCGAGCCGAAACCGGCGGAGGCAATCGTGCCGGCGACCGACTTGGTCCACTGCCATTCGAGCCGGCGGTAGGCGGCGGGCGACGGGTGCGTGTAGGTGAAGCCGGTGTCGGAGCCGCTGGAAACGACATTGTTGTCCGCATTGTAGAGCTTCCAGCCGGTGCAGGTGTATAAAACAGTCCCAGCCTCGTTCGTCACCGACACCGCGCCGCAGGAGACGGCAACAGTATCACCAGCCGACAGACCGGCGACTCCGCCGTATGCCGGCGATGGCGAGCCGATGCCTTCCGGATCAGAGGATACTTCAAGCTGGGAGTTGGGGTCGCCGGCGATGCGGATGACGACGACACCGCTGCCGCCAGGTCGACCGGCGTGGGCGTCGTTGTTCCCGCCGCCGCCACCACCGCCGAGTCCGTCGACGCCAGCCTCGGCGTCGTATTGGTTGCGTCCGTCGGGGAGCGTAGCCGCCTGCCTTGAGGCAACGGCGAGGGTGTCGGCTCCGTTGCCGCCGCCGCCGAGACCGCCGTTGCCGGGATTGTTGTTGTAGCCGCCTCCGCCACCGCCGCCGGCGTAGTAGGTCGAGACGCCGGATATGGACGAAGCGAGGCCGTCGCCGCCATCGCCGGACTTGCCGGCGTTCTTGTTGCCAGTGGCGATTCCACCAGCAGCCCCCGCGCCGCCGCCGCCATTTGGACGGTTATAAGTGGTACTGTAGCCGCCGGCGTTGCCCTGCCCGGGCACGCCGGCACCGGGATTACCGCCGTTTTTGGTAGCGCCGCCACCGCTGCCACCGCTCGAGCCGGAACAAACCGCCCATGCCCCGCCACCGCCGCCACCTTTGGCGCAGACGATTTCAACGCCGCCGTTGGAAATGGCCGAATCACCGCCGCTGCCGCCATTGCCGCTTGTAGGCTGGCCACCCGCGCCGACGGTGACCGTGTAGGTCCCCGCGGCAAGGACGACGCTGTTGGACTCGACGAAGCCGCCCGCGCCACCGCCGCCGGCACAGTCATTGCCGCCCGCACCGCCGCCGCCAACGACGAGAAACCAGACCTCTTGCTCCGAGAAAAGCTCGAATGTATTGTCGCCGGTGGCGGTGAAGGTGTGGACGGCGTCCTTGTTGTCGCCGACGAAAGTCACCTCGCCGCCTTCGCCATAAGGCGAGGTGCTCCCCGCCCACCCCCTCGCCGCGCCCAGCGCGACCGCGGCACACACAACACCACACACGAGTTTCTTCATCATGTTCATCACGATTCTCCTGTTAAAAGCTTAGGCATATTATACCACAATCCGTCCAAAATGCCCACCCTCTAATTTGGGAAAATTGCATTCACTTCACCCAGCGGGCCTTGTATATCTTCGCGCCCGGGATGACCAAGGACGGGGTGAACGCCGCCGCCTCGCCCTTCTTGCCAGGAGTGCATATCTCGAGCGAATCAGTCCACCACTTCGTCTTCGCCGTCGTCACGAGAAACGACTTCCCGTCGGGCGCCGGATCAAACGCCTTGACGTCTATCCTCTCGATGAACATATCCTCGCGCCAGCTCTCCGTCTTCATGTCGAAGAACAGCACCTTCTCGTGCGTCGTCATTGCGAGGAGAGTCGTGCGCGGCACGGGGCGAAGGTCGTGCCCGTGTATGACCCCGAGTTCCGAGAACGGCCACGTCTTCTCGACCTTCGCGACTGGCACGCCTTCCGCATCGCGCGAGATCGAGCAGCGGTGGAGCCCTGGAGTGTCGACAAGCCAGAGGTTTTTGCCGTCGTAGTGGAGTCCGTGCGGCGAGTCGAAGAGAAGCGCAGACTGCTTCTGCCTATACGGATTCATCGCCGCGTCGCCGGAGATGTCGAAGAGGTAGAGCGAATTGCCGCCGTCAGTCGTGACGACTGCGACGACATCGGAGCCGACAAGCTCAATTGAGTGCGCAAGTCCCTTGCTCCTGCCCCACGCAACAGCCGCGCACTTCTCGCGGTCGATCACCGCCCAGCGTCCGCCACACGACACCATGCCGATCTTTGACCCGCCCCAAAACGGCTTGGACTCCGCGACGTTGTTCATGAAGGCCCCCTTGTCGCCGCCCTGCAGCCCAGGGTCGTCCTTCGCGCACCAGCGCCAGACGTTCGAGCCGCCGGCGTCGTAGATGTCGATCGTCTGCTTCAGCTGGTCGCAGAGAACGATCTCCCCTGCTCCCGATTCCGCGGCAAATGCGCCGCGCATTGACTCGGCGTATGCTGTCGTCATGCGCTTGTCGGCAAAATCCATATAGCGGGACCAGTCGCGCGCATCGAGCGAATGTCTGCCCTTTGCAAGCGCGTATTCGATGTTGTCGCCGGCTCCGTAGAGATCCCAAGCTGGCTTTGCAAAACAGACGCATTCGCGCTCGCCGTCCGGCCCCGCCCAGTCGTCCAGCGTCTTCGAGCGGACGCAGAGGAGCCGCGGGGCTATTAGCGCGAGGAACTGGTGCTGGTCGTGCTTCTCCCAGGATATGCCGGGGTCGGTCGCCGCAGGTGCAAACCAGTACTGCACGCCGAAATGCGCCCAGCTCGTCCACGGTTCGCTCTTCGGGAGATTTATGTGCATAATGCGCGCGCCGCCAGTGCCGGAGCAGTTGGAACAGACCATCGCGAAGCGCGTATCCGTGACGCCCGCGACGAGCGCGGCCTTTCCGCCGCGGGAATGTCCGACGACCGCGACGCGCGATGCGTCTATCGTCGGCTCGTCTTCGATCCAGTCCATCACACGGCTTGCGCCCCACGCCCATGCGCGCAGCGCGCCCCAGCTCTTCGGCGTGCGCTCGGACGGCTTTTCGTACGCGGCGAATACGCCGCTCGCGAGCGCCGTCTCGGAAGTATATGTATCGGCCGCAACGTCGTAGTTGACGAACGCCACAGCCGCATAGCCGCGCTTTACGATGTCCTTCGCCGGCCAGTACCCGGTCTTCTGCATGCGCGCAAGGTCGTCGTCCTTCTCCTTGATGTCGCGCGTGGCGATGAGCAGGAACGCAGGGGACGGGACATTCTTCACCGGAACATACGCCGTGAACTCGAAGGAAAAAACGCCATAAGGCCCCCTGCAGGACGCTTTCACACGGCGCTCGGTGGCGATGCCGCCGAATGCGGGGCGAGGCGGCGCGGCATCCTCGAACATGACGTCAGGAACCTTTGCCGCCGCCGGAAGGATTCCGTACTCGTTTTCAAGGAACCACTTCTTCAGTTCGCCACGCCTCTCAGATTCCCATTCCTTCGAATCGGATATCGACTTCCCTGCATCGGTCACGAGCAGCGGCGGAACATCCTTCGCCTTGACGGTACCTTCAGCGCAAGGCATGACAAGCGCCATCGCCAATGCTGCGAATGGCGCAAATCGTTTCGCATTCATGAATGTTCCCGCCTACCGCGTCAGCGCACGAAAATCATCAGCCCGCTCTTGTCATACGGGGATGCACGGTGGACCATCCATGCGCGGCGGTTGCCGCTAGCATCGACGAGAACGCCAAAGCAACCTTCCGGCGCAAGCACACTCTCATAGTCGCCCTCGAGCGGCGAGGCGAGCTCCTTCCACCCCATCCTCTTCGAGCAGTAGATCGTGCAGTTCTTGTCCTGGTTCTTGCTCGCGGCGACGGCCGTCACGCCCGAAACCATCGCCCGCACCACGTCAATGCCGAGCGCGGCGTTCTTGAACCAGACGGACGACTTCGCCGCCGGAACCAGCGGCAGCTGCGTCTTGTTGTGCGTAGATATGACGAGCGGCGCGTCGAGAACTATGTTGGTTACGTTGCTGCTGTTGTAGCCGAGGTAGAAGTTGGTGCAGACGGGCGCGACAAGCTCGAAGTCTCTCAGCCCAGTCGCGTTTCGGAAAGGCTGCGTCTTAAGGTCGGTTCCATTGAACACGAAGTATCCTGCGGAAACGCCAGCCGGGAACACCCCCTGGCTCCCGCAGTCATACAGGTTCGTGAGAACAAGCGTCCCCGTCACGCCGGCGCCAAGGGAGCTCATGTTGTTCCCGATTGTCTGCAACCACGGCGGGACGATTTCGGCAATGTCATTCGTGAGCGAGCAGTTGTGGAAACCGCCAGGACTCCAGGCCGTCGCATTCGGCATGTTCAAGACGAGGTTCGTGAGGTTGCAGTAGCGGCCGGTGATTGCCGTCATCGTTGTGCTCGCAAGATGCATGAGACGGGTGTTGGCCGCGCCGCTGCGTCCGAACGGTTCACCGTAGCCGGCAAGGTTGTTCGCATAGACTTCAACAATATTGGCGGAATCCCAGCCCTTGCTATTGTTGCTGGGAAAACTCATACTCGTCACAGGGACATTGTCGAGCACGGTTTTGCCGTTAGTCCCGACGAGAACGACGTCGCGCAAGTCGAGAATGCCGTCCGCCGGTGCGGAAACGATCAGGTCAAGCCAAAGTGCTCCATTTGCGGGGTTCGTGCCAGAGGCATTGGTCTTGATGATCCACTCGCCGTGGACAACGCAGGCGGCGTCCGTCGGATTGCCGTCAGCGCCGGCGGCGTAGTAGGTCCAGACATTGTCGGCGTTTGCCACACTTGTCGCACCAAGCGCGACCGCGGCAAAAACGACCCCATACACGAATCTCTTGACTCTGTTCATGTGGTGACTACAGTTGGTTTTTGAGCATGCGTCTTTCGACACGATGCGTATATTATCAAATTCCACCGAATCTGGCAACGATTCCGCGATTCCACGATGCCGCGGCCGCGGAGCCTTGGGAAGGTTATGACACACGGATTTGCTCAGGTCTACGACCTTCGCCGTCAGTGAGCGACGTAGTCGCGAACAAATACGTACGAATCAGTAGAGTAATCCAAATAGCCAAAGCGGGATCTTGTTACCCGAGCCGACCTCCACATCGTCGTATGCGACATAGCTTTTAGGCTTGTCCTTTATCTGGTCAAAAGTCTTTCCCCTGCCGCCGACCTCGAATAGCCATTCTCCGTCCACGAGGAAATCGCCCTTTGCCGGGCTGGACACCGTATGCCCCGCTGCGCGCAGCTGATTCACGAAGAACGTCTCGCGCAGCGTGCCTACGTCCGCGCGCGGGACAAGCGCGCGCATCAGATTGGCGTTGTCGCAATATATCTTCTCGGGCGAGGACATCCGCTTGAGCTTGTCCTTCTCCGTCTTGAGGAGCGAGACGAGCTCGGCCCGCTCGAGGACGTCGAGCATCTTCAGCCCCTGGTTGCGGTCGGTCTCGAGTTCGCGGTAAAGCGCCTTCATGTTGGGCTCCTGCGGACAGCTCTCGGCAAGGACGGCAAGCATGCGCTTCGTCTTCCTTATCGTCGCAGGGGTCACATCCTCGACTATCGGAAGGTCGCTTTCTATGACCTTGTTGACGCATTCGACGATTCGCTGGTAGTATCCGCTCGGTGACTCCTTGTAGAACGGATAGTAGCCGTATTCCATGTATTTCGCGAACTGCGCGATGACCTTAATCCCGCGCGTGACTTCGGCGGCGATTTCGCGGTGGTTGGCAAGCAGATCTCCGAGCCCGACCGGCTCCACTGACTTTACGTCCTCGTACGAAAGGAACTCGCGGAAGGACAGTCCCTTCAGGTCGTAGCAGACCTGGCGCCGCGCCATGTCCCCTTCCCGGCTGCCCATGCGCAGTATCGACGAACCGCTGTATGCCACATGCAGATCGGGATAGAAGTCGAAGATGTTCTTGACAACCGTCTCCCAGTGCGCAAGATGATGGACCTCGTCTATGAAGAGATGGGTGACGCCGTTCTTGTACAACGTATCGACAAGATCCAGCGCCGAGTGATTGGTGAACCACAAATGGTCAAACGAAAGATAGTACGCCGACTCCGATAGGCCGAATTCTTCCTTCATGAACTGCCGGAGAATCGTCGTCTTGCCTGTTCCCTTCGCACCCTTGAGGCAGACAAAGCGATTGCGCCAGTCAATCTTCGGATAAAGATAGCGCTTAAAATCAAGTTTTGTCCCCGAAACCAGCCGATCGGACAATTCCTTGAGCATAAGAATATCTTCGTTCATTCAATTCCTCCAATATTAAGTGTTTATATTCATTCTTTCTGTCAAGAAAAGAGTGTGTATAAACATTTCGAGGTGTAGTATATCATGTTTAAGGTTGAACTGTCAACCGCTTGGCTCGGGGATAGTTATAACACACGGATTTGCTCAGGTCTACGACCTTCGCCATCTGTGATCGACGTATCGCGAACAAATCCGTGTGTTAATCCTGTAAATCCTGTTAATCCTGTCAAAATCTGCCGCGGGGACAGTCCCCAATTCCCTCTAAGCTGGGGCGGAGACGAAGCCCGGGTAGGCGTCGGGCGCGGCAAGACGCTCTTTCACCGCCTTTGCCGCCGCCGCACCCGCCGCCTCGCCCATCTGGTTGCAGTTCACCATCACCCGCAGGGCGCCATACGCCTCGCGGTCGGCGTCGAGCATGCGCCCAGCCGCGAGGACGTTCTCGGAGCCCTTCGGCACGATTGCCCGATACGGCACCTGGTAGCATTCGGGGTTGGGCCCTTCCGGACGCCACCTGCCCCTGCGGACCTTGATTTCGCCGGTGGCGAGGTCCTGCAGCATCTCCCACTCGCGCCCATCGAGGTAGCGGAACTTGATGCCCTTGCCCTCGTGGATATCGACGCGGTAGGTGCCCTTCGCGATCACGTCCGGGTACTCGCGGCCGGAAAGGACGTCCTCGCCGGTCACGCGGTAGAGTCCGCAGAGGTGACGCGACTCCCTCAGCCCCAGCTCCGGCGCGACCGCCGCCACCTGCAAGCCGGGGCCGTCGGTCGGGAACACCCGATTCGCCGCCGCCACGATGCGTCCGAGCTGTTCCCTCGCCTCGAACATCCCGAGGGTGAGGTCGTCCGCGTCGGTCGGGTCGCAGGCGGCTACGCGGGTGGCGGCGAGGAAAGTTGTCTCGGGACAGCCCGGCACCGGAGCCCACCACTGGAAAACATGGTTGAGCCGAGCGCCGCTCGACGGCTTCATGAGTTCGTCGAAGGAGAACTTCGGGTGCTTCTTGCGGAGCCGATCCACGCCTGTCACGAGTGCGCAGAGCGTGTGCGCCTGCAGCCGCTCGCGCGGCGGCATCCAGGTCTCGAACCCCGCGCGCGCGACGAGGTCGCCGTCGCCGGAGCAGTCGATGAAGAACTTCGCCGCGATCGCGCGGCGGCCGGACTTGTCCTCGATCACCGCACGCGTCACATGGCCTGGACGGTCATCGGCCGCGACGAAACTCGCGCCGAAGAAGGTCCGCACCCCACCCTCCATCACCATCCGGTCGAGCTCGCTCTGCAGCGCCGCGGTGTTGAAGAAGCAGTATGCGGACTCGGAACGCCCGTCCTTAGCGTCGTGCAGGGTGGCAAGCCCCTTCGCTGCAAGTCGCTCGATAACCTGCTGGGTGTATCCTCCCACGATCCGCCGCGAGCCGTCAAGCGAGAAAAGCGAATGCCAGACCGGCACGAAGCCGGCGGTAGCTGTGCCGCCGAAGAAGTAGTTGCGCTCGACAAGCGCAACACGCATCCCCGCCGCCGCCGCGCGGACCGCCGCAAACACCCCGGTGCAACTGCCGCCGACGACGCAGACATCGAACTCGCCGGCTGCCTTCGCCGCGCCGGCGGTCCTGGCCGGATCATCGCCGCCGCGCGCGGCGCCCGCCGCGGCAAGCGCCGCGGCACCAGACACAAGGAACGCCCTTCGTCCCAATCCGGGGGACAATGGGTCGCGTAACTGCCGCGTAGTCCGACTTTTCAACTTTTCAACCTTTCAACTTTTCAACTTCTCAACAGGCAAAGCCCAACCTGTTTATCCGCCGCGGAAGAAATCATGGACGGCTCGGTGGAACGCAAAGCATGCCGCCGCGGGGCAAAGCGATCTCGGAAAGTCCGTCCGGGACTGCGACGTCGCCGAGCCGAGTTCCGTCCGGCCCGAACACCGTCCCCTTCACCGCCGCGCCGACTTGTCCGCCGTAGCACGCAGCGCGAAGGCGGAAGCGCACCGCGACATTCGTCGCACCCGTGCCGTTGAGGACGAATATCCGGCGGTCGGGCATGCCGCAGTCCGCCACAAAGCCCGGCCTGTAGGCGCCGACGACGCGCTCATCCGCCGTTTCGCCGACGAGCACCGGCGCATCCGAGGAAAGCCCCTGCACGCGGAAATCGCCGCGGTAGAGCGCGGCGGAATGCTCGCGGGTGAAGGCCACCCAGTGCTTCAGGACCCGGAGATGCTCCGGCGGGGCCTCGGTCAGACGGACCGAATACTGTCCGATGCCGAAGATGGACGCGAGGATCGACTCCGCCACCGAGGTCGCCGATGCATCGAGCTCCCACTGGATCGGGTCGGAATGAACGGCGTTCGGCCCGCAGGTGAGGCGCAGGTTGGCAATGCCGATGCGCATCTCGGCGAGCGAACCGGGACAGTCCTGCACGCGCACCTGCGTGCAGCACTTGAGCATCCGCGGGCCGATGTAGCACTGGCGGAACTCGATGGCCGCGTCGGGGCGGAACCCCGAGACGATCTCCCTTGCCTCGGTCATCGTCTTCTCCACTGCCGGCATCAGGTCGCGGATGTCTCGTCCGCCCAGACCCTGCGAAACGTCGGGCAGCGTGAACGGATCGTAGTCCGGGCTCCAGGAATCGACGAAATCGAGCTTGAGGCCGTCTACCTTCCAGTCGCGCATCGCCGCGGCGATTCGGCCGTGGAAGAACTCGCGCCTTGCCGCGAAACGCGGATCCCACACGTACGGGCCCCAGGAGCGCCGGCAGAGCATCATCCCGTCATAGTCCCGGAAGTTCCTGACATTGTCCGTCACCAGCGTCACCGGATACCAGAGGACGACCTTCGTGCCCGCCGCGTGCAGCCGCGCCACATGCGCCGCGAGATCACTGGAGTAGCGCTCGCTGGGCAGGTTCTCGCCGTCATAGAACGGGCTTCCGCGCGGCACCTGCCAGCCGTCGTCTATGATGATCGCGTTCAGCCCGACCGACCGGGCGACCGCCGCCTCGCGCTCTACGATCTCCCCCGTGATGCTCGAATGGTATGCGCACCATGACGACCAGACCGGCTCGAACGCAAGGTCGGGCACGGGGCGCTCTGGCGCCGGGTCCGCCGCACGCATCCAGGCGGACGCCGCGGGAAGAACGCGGTCGGCGGCGAGCCGGCGCGTGTCGAACCTCACCGTCACCTCGGCGCGGTTCGTGGGGGTCTCGCAGTCCATCGTGTTGAAGGTGAACTCGGCGACGAGCGTGTTCGGGCCCTCCTCGGTTCCGCCGCGGAAGACGACGCGATCGCGCGACTCCGACGACGCGAGCGTCAGGATGTTCATGTCCTCGGCGTCCAAGAAGGCGTAAAGCGGCATCCACTGCGCACCGCAGCTCATGAACCTGGCATGCGACTCGTATGGCATCACACCTGCCTTGTCGTGCCTGCGGAAGCCGCACGAAGGCCGCCAGAGCGAACGCGCCTCGCCGCCACGGAGGCGCACCTTAACCGAAAACATCGGCTTCTTGGCGGGCTGGTCGGCCTCGAGCCGGACGCGGACGAAGGCGACGCCATCCGTCCCCGACGGCAGTGCCTCGGCTCCAAGCCGCCAGTCGCCGCCGCCGTGGCGGCGAACCGAGCACGTTCCGCCGATCGCCCAGTCGCCGACCTGCACCTCGCAGCTCCCAGGCGCATTCTCCGCCGACGCCGTGGCAGCCAAAACAACCGCCGCGGCAAATGTAATCAGTCTATTCATATGCAGCGTATTATACCAAAATCCGCCCGAACCGCCCACCCATCAAATCAGGGGTTACTTGTTTTCGGGCGCGTTGCGGGTGAGGACGGTCACGGACTGCACCGTGTGCGAGGCGATTTCGACCGTGAGCGTGGGCGCGACCACGTTCGAGAAGGAGATGTCGCGGCAGAAGTCGATGTCGTCCTCCGCGCCCTCGAACACCCGAACCGCGACGGGCGTTGTATGCATGCGCTCCATGGAGACGTTGGCGAAGGAGATGCGCTCGATCCCGGTCTTCTCGACGCCGTAGTCGCGCGGGTCGAAGTCCGTCTTCCCCTGCGTCGTCTTCGAGAAGAGTCGGAAACGCTACCGCACGAATATCGCGAAGCCAGAGGATTTTGTGGCGCAAACCCACGAACCGGCAGGAAAACCATCTTCAGAGGAGATTACCTTGCCGTATGGATTGTGGGTCGCCATCTTGCCAGGGAAGTTGGCCTCGTAGGTTTCCTTGTCCGCTGCCGAAAGATCCGCCCAAGGCATCACCTTGGCTGTGTCGGTCAGGAACGCCGCCCACGCTGGGTATTTGCTACCGCCATTCCATGGAACGAGGAAGCGAACCTTGGCGGGAGTCGTAGCCGAAAATGCCGAGGCCTCAAGCGTCGGCTTGTCGCCCGCGAACACGACGCTCGCATTGGCGCTTTTGCCGAGCTGCTCAAACGCATTCGCCTTGAGGGAGGACAAGTTGGCGCCGAGAGAAAGGTTGGTCACGATGGAGCAGTTGCGGAAGGTGTAAGACGGAATCGCCGTTACGCCTGGGCCAAGCAAGATGTCTGGCCCAAGTGCCGGCCCCTGGAACTGGAGCCCGCGCTGTATGCCGGCAGAGGTGGTGTCATGAATCCCGAACGTAATCGGAAGCGGCGCTCCGCCCGAGTCGGTTCCAAAGCCGAGGCGGACATTCCCCCGAATGTTGCTGGAGTCGGCGAAGCATCCGCCGCCGAAGGTGGTAAGCGAATCGGGAAACATAGGAGATACGCTTGTTAGCGGGGTGTTGACGAATGCGCGATGTGCGAGAGTTTTTATGGTCTCGGGAAGCAGAAGTGTTTTCGCGCCGGATCCCGTGCATCCACCGATTGAGACGATCGAATATCCGCCCTTCACCGGCAGCGAAGCGTCCATGACGCTATTGCTGCCCACGGAAGAGCATCCGGTGATGCTAATCTCGCTGCCGGAACGAGTCATGCTATATTTCTGCAATCCATCTGTGATGTATGAGCCATCTACTACGAAATATGGCGCCTTCAAGACTAACGAGACCTTTCTGGAACGATCTATTGTAAGGGCAAGTGGCGTAGTGGCAATGTCGGCTTCGGGAACATCGCCAGTCCACTTGATGAATTCGACGTCATTCGTCTTGTCGAGGGTAAGCGTGACCACTGTGCCAGGTGCGTAGTAGCCGTCCGGTGAAGACGGCGAAATCGCCACAGAACCAAGCAGCGAAGCCGGTTGAGTCACAGAGAGACTCCACCCAGCGTCAGTATAGCCAACAAGTTCTATTTCACCATACCAGGATCCATCGTTGTCTTGGTGGGGGCCAAAAGTGAGGCGGAAGGCGACGACATCCGTTGCCAGAGGGACATCGGCCGAATCCTTATAGATTGCATAGAACGAACCGTACTTTCCGTCATGGGAGATGTTGCCGCCGTCGAGATATTTGGTGGCATACGCAACTTCCTGAGCGCCAAGATCAATCCAGTCGTTTGAACCCGATTGCTTCACCTCGAGTTTTGCAATGTCAAAGCCGTCTCGCCCCGCGTCCGAGAACTTCGTGAACACATTAACGGCGTAGACGGTGCCCGCGCGAGGGAGCGTCCACGAGAGGACCGAATTGTTTCCTGTTTGGGCGAACTGCTCAAGCTTGCCGTCGGCCAACCTGGCGAACGACGACGAGCTAATTGTCGCGGTGTACAGGAGATTGCTCGGGTTGGCGGCCCAGTCCGTCACCGGTCCAATCGACCAGTCAGCTGCGGCGTGAGCAGAGCTTACCACGGCCAGCGCAGCAGAAGCGATTAAACAACGGAGACAATTGCCCTTTGCAAATACAGACGTTTTCACAGTTGCCATAATAACTCCCGTTCGTGTTGGAGATATTATAGCAAAATCCGGCTTGGCCGCACAATATACAAGCTTTGAAAAACGACGGTAAAAGACGCCAAATTCAGCAAAAGGTAGTCACGCCGTATTGGGAAAACTTGCTATCGCCGGTGACAATGGCCATGCCGTTGGAAATAGCGGTCGCAATGATGATTCTGTCCGCCGGATCCCTGTGGCAGTCGGGCAGCTGGGCGGCGCGAAGCATTATGTCATCATTCGGAGGAATCGCGGATATCCCGTACATGTCCGAGAGGTCTGCGAGAAACGCCGCCGGATCGCTGGGAATTACGATCTTCCCCTCCTTTTGCAGCCGCGCGATTTCCCATGCGGAAATAGAGGAATAGTGAAGCGAAGACGCTACGCCGATGCGCCGCTTGGCATTTGCACTGAGGTCTCCGCCACCCATGCCAAGCCATATCAGCGCACATGTGTCCAAAAGATACCGCATCACGCATTCTCCCATAACGACGAATCATCGGCAAAAAGATCGCCCTTTATCGCGATCTTGCTTCCATAGCCCGGAATCGGGCGAATCTTGCGCGTCCGCTCAACGGGAACTACTCTTGCTATCGGGCGACCATAGCGCATGATTGTAAACGACACAAGCCCCGACTCGACTTCGGCGAGCATTCCCGAAAAGTTGGCCTTGGCTTCGTTGACATTCAATGTTGTAGGCATAATCGCAACCTCCTTGGACAGAACGCATTATACCACAACTTGATCTCTTGAGTCAATCATGACCTCTTGATCAACATTACAAGAGTCCCGGGTGCAGCGGGACTTTTATGCACGAAGACGCGATATGGCAGCATCGCCGCGATTACAGATATACTGTTCCATATGTGCCAGCAGATTCGATTTGCGCTAACGCGCGACCACGAACACGCCTGCTTCGCAGGCTACACGAATATTCGACTACAGAGTCACGCTACTGTCCATTTGATGTAATGGCTAAAGTCGAGC
>Ga0256407_10005219_pt1 | contig 21000 bp, 42 predicted proteins | sample RumenRJG_04DNA_FD_193489 | JGI IMG/M metagenome (GOLD analysis project Ga0256407, IMG submission 193489) | Bovine rumen microbial communities from Lethbridge, Alberta, Canada - RJG_04 | ecosystem: Host-associated > Mammals > Digestive system > Stomach > Rumen | place: Canada: Alberta... | reverse complement strand
TCTTGTCTTCGCTCTCGCTCTTGCGCTCCTGCTTCTTCTCACTCTTTCCCTCCGTTCCGTTCTTGTAGTAATCACTCCCCTCGCCATTCGGAGAGGGGTCGGGGGTGAGGCTTTTCTTCAGGTCCTTTCTCAGCACCTCGCCCAGCTGCTGTGCAATCCCCTGCACGCCGCCCTCATGGCGATACACAAACCCTGGCTTGCCGTAAGCATCGGTGCCCGTCACCTGCTCCGTGGCAATCACGTGCTCTGGATAGCAGGTGAAGTACATGCTCGTCGGGCATCCCCCGTCCTCATACTGCGTCAGCAGCATCGTCTCTTCTTCGGTCAGCTCGCCGCGCTCCGAGTCCTTCTGCATCACTAAGAGGTCAGTGCCTACCTCCGTACCGCTTTCCTTGAAGAGATTGTTCGCCAACCTGTAAGCCCCGACGAGCCGCGCCTTCTTCAGCGCCTCGCCTATCTGCTCGCCGTCACGGTTCAGGTAGTTGCTCGTGATGATATACGCCAGCACCCCACCCTCTCGCAGACAGTCCAGTCCTTTCAGCACATAGTAGCGGTGGATCATCTTCGCCGCGTCCCTGCGCACCTGGCTCTTCGAGTTGCTATACTCCGGGTCGAACACCCTGATGTCCCCAAACGGAACATTCGTGCTCACCAGGTCATACTTGCCCAGCTCAGATGCAGGGATAGTCTCGAAACCGTCGATACGGACGTCTGTCATATCTCTGTTGTTAGACAAAGTTCGTGAGAGAACCCAGACAACAAGTCTTTCTCATATAACACGCCCTTCATATTGCCCCACATATTGCAACTGCTTAAAGCGTACTGCGCAAATGCTCCGTGGCTGCCAGCTGCTGGGTCAAGCACCACTCGTGTTTTGAACCCCACAGCATTAGGAGCATCCACAATTCGTGCAATTAGCTCCCCCGGTGTATAGTACGCCGTCAGCGTCGATGCCTTCAGACTTTCCACCCATGCCTGATACTCCTTGTCGCTCCCTGCTTCCTCTCGCAACAGCTCGTGCAGCTTCACCGTGTCCTGGTAATACATCATGTCGTTCTTCGTCCATGCCGTCGGCTCCAGCGGGTTCAGCACGAACGTCAGCCCCCCGAAGCCCGAATACTTATTCAGTATCTCGCTGTCATACTCGCTCGTCGAAGACATCGCATGCTGCAGTGCCTCGATGTTGTCACGCAGTCGTTGTAACTTACTCATATCTCGTTATTGTTTTAGTTTCACTGATAATTGCTAAATGCGATGATGCCGCACACCTCATGGTTCGGCAACGCTTCATACACTCCCATAATACACCACTCATTCCAGTCCAGATCGTCGATGAATCCCTGTGCCTGATGCTTCACCCAGTCTGGTGCCATAGTGTCGCCCACCACTTCGTACCACTCGGCAATGTCTTTCCTGTAGTCCACCTCGTCGTCTTCGCCCTCGTTGACTATCAGCGAGTGCAGGTTGAAGCAACCGTCGGTCATTTCCTCCTTGGCGAAAATCATTGCGGCTGCTGCCGTCTCTCTGTCGGATAGTCCGTAAGCCTTAATGTCCATAATCTTGCTTGTTTTGATTTCGTCTGTTATTAACTCCTGTCGTAGTCTCTGCAAGCCGACGAATAGTCGTACTTGATTTGCCCCTTGAATGCCCCGTATGGGTTCTGGCACCTGCCGTATGGTTCAAGCCCTGCCGGAATATTCATACAGGGCTTGAAGTATTTGCAGTTTCCACACATATCTCGTCCTCCGTTTTTATTTCGTTAATAACTCAGCGTCCAATCCTCCTGGCATGTCTGACACATAGCCATTGTGTCGGATATATACTCCATAGCGGCAGGGTGCGAAGCGAACTTATTTTCCTCTTCAACCACGCCGTCGCTCATCTGCTTAACCAAGAACATTTCTTCGTCTTGCAACCAAGAAACCTTAAATGATAACTTTGCCATAATCTTGCTTGTTTTGATTTTGTCTGTTGTCAATTTCTAATTTCAATTCGTCGTTCATACTATACTGCCACCGCATAGTAGACGGTCAGCCCGCCGGGTGTCGTCTTCGTGCGCCATTCACGGTTCAGAAACTCCGCCTTTACGCGAACCGTGCGGAACGTCCGCTTTACTTCCGTGCGCTTCAGGGCTTTATTCCTCACCCTGCGGCGCACTTCTACCATCACGGGTAAGATGCCATCATCCTCTGATACCTCGATGCCATACCAGTAGTAAGGCATCTTGCCGAAGCCGCCATGTGATCGGTCATACTCCAGCAGCGTCTTCACGTCGCGCAGTATGCGCTCTCCGTCCTCCGGTGTCTCGTCCACAAAACTGACGTTCACCTTCCACATCTTCTTTGCCATAGTCGTAATCAATTAATTGAACCAAACCGTCTTTCCAAAATCCGAGCAGGCCACGCGCCGACCGTGCTGCATAATCTCTGCATGGTCGACTCCAGGACCCCTTACAATATTAAATGTGAGACCTGCTTTCCGCAGCACATCACGTTCCCCATCGGTAACATACGCCGTCAGTCTCTTTTCTGCCAGCGCCTTCAATTCGTCGTTCATACTCCGTTTTATTCGTAAAGATACAGCTCCTTCCAGTCAAGCTGGTAGTTGATGTCGTTCCAGTTCTTGTCAAGTATATAGGCCGTCTCAACGGCAGGCTCACAAGTGAACGTACCGAACTGACCGACAAAGTCCTTGCATCTCTCTATCTCCTTTGCTTCGTCCTCGTCATAGTCAATCATAATAGTCACGTTCACGCAGTTAGAATCGTTTATGCCGGACACCTCCAGAATCTCACGGGTGTTACGCTCGTGATTCTTTAGTGACAGGAATCGGTTCATGTAGTTCTGCAGGTCATGCAGGTCGATCTGTATCCTGCACACCTTCACCTCTTCCAACTCAACTCTTATTCTCTTTGTCTCCATAGTCGTTTCGTTTTAGTCGTTCACTGTTTTCTCTACCGCCGTGCCCAGCTCCAGCTCTGCCGCATAGCCGCAGGTCAGCAGACTAATGGTCGACAGGATATACGTCTTGTCGCCCTCCACCTGCTCCGCTATCTGGTCTATCAGATAGGCGAAGTCCGTGATGTCGAGCAGGTCGTCATTCTCCGTATAGTCATATATACCACCCTCGTCCTGATTGGCCGTGTATTCCGAGAAATTCAATTCTCCGCCTTCGTCTAACCATACACGGCGCACACCGAGGTCCGTAGGATTATAGTCGTCACCATAAGATACCACGATGCGACACAGCGGCACACGCCAGTCTTTGGTCGCTATACATTTCTCCGGCAGCTGCTCCAGCGCAGTCTTCACCTCAGCAATAATCATCTTGTTCAGCGCATCATGGATGCCGCCGAAGTCATGTCTAATCATCTTTGCCATAGTCTCAATTCGTTTTTAGATATTCGTTACTGTTTCCCAATATAGGTTGTCACCGCAGCAGTCGGCAGACGTACCGACAGACAGCTGGTTGGCGGCCTCCTTGATTTCCTCCAGATACTCGTCGCGCTTTTCGTCGTCGTAGCCGTCGAGCCATGCCCAGTAGTGCTCCAGCAGGAACTTGTGCATAGCCTCCGTCTTGTTGCCCGTCCAGTCGCTGCTTTTCATCGTCGCCAGATTGTGACGGCTGCCGTCCTCGTAGTCGTATGCCACCAGCACCTCCATCTCGTTCTCGTTGTGCTTCTTCTTTGCCATAGTCTCAAAATTCGTTAGAGTTATAGTATTCCTCGTTGGTCAGCAGCCAGACTTTCAGCCCGACCATCTTCCCGCCCTTCTTCACGATGCGGGTCTTCGTATATTTCAGGCCCGTCTCCTCGCGCTTCTTCTGCACGATAGCCTTGTCCTCGCCTTTGCGACACTGCTCTTCGTTGAATTGTCCGATGTAAATTGCCATAGTCGTTCCGTTTTTTAATTGTTAATCACTTTTACCTTCACGCCCTTCTTTTGCAGGGCATCGTTAATCAAGCCCGTCACCTCCTGCTTGTCGCCGAGGGCAGAAAGCACCAGCCCGCAGCCCTTTATCAGTTCGTTGACGACACCCGCTATATAGCAGGGGAAGTTGGTATAGGCATCTTCGCGGAATTTCTTCATCAGCGTTTCCACCGTGTACGTTCCATGCAGTTCGCCGGCATCGTCGGCGTGTCTCAGCGTGACCTTATAGAGCCATCGTCCCTTGCTGTCGCCGAGCCACTTGATGCGCTCACACCATTTCACACAATACAGATTGCTGAACATCATCATCTGTTCGGATGTTGCCTTCACTTTAATGTCACTCTCCATAGTCTCAATTCGTTTTAACACTCTATTTCTTCAATTCCGGCAACATAATGGTCGCCACTCACTTCAGTGCCACCGATATTGGCGCATGCAATATCCATCACGTCGCCACACTCAATGTTTGTTGCAAGCTCATGCAGACTGTCGGCTGTATAGAACTCATCGCACAGAATCTCAATCTTAATCTTCTTCATAGTCGTGTATAATTTTTAATCAAATTTTTAACTAATTTCTCGCCGACAGGCGACCCGATTACTCAGGCCGCCTGCTTCTGTGCTTTCTGTGATTTCCGTGTGGCCTTCGCCTTCACATAGCTCGTCCGCTCAAACACATACTGCACTGCCGTGCCGATATGCACCCGCCGTGTGCCGTCAGCCTTCAGCGTCGAGAGGCACAGCTGTGCGTCGTTGTCGCTGGTGCTCACGCCCACCATCAGGTGCAGCATCGTCCAGTCGTCGTCCGAGACTGTCACCTCGTCGTCGATGTCGCCCTGACAGAAGGCATCCACCACGCCGCCAAGCTGCTGTAGGATACGCGCCTTCGTCAGCACGTTCATCTTGCGGTTGAAGTCGGCAGCGTTAACCGTCACCCGTCCGAAGCGCTTCTGCCACGGTGTAGGTTCCGTCAGCTGCAGCCAGTCGTTGAACAGGTCGGCAGCAACGACCACCTCTTTCACCGTAGGCCCGTCCTCCCACGTCACCGATGTCTCGCCGTGGCGGTTGGTCTTGATGGTGAACGTCACCCCTGGGAACTTCCCCTTCAGTACCGCCTTCAGGTTGCTCAGAGTCACCGTCTGCTGCTCCGCGTCGGTCAGTCCACGGCTGATAGTGATCAGCTTCGGTGCCCACTCGTCTATCAGCGGCCTTTGCTCCGCCTCGATGCGGGCCTTGCGCTCCGCCTCGATGCGCTGCTGCTCCTGCTGTTCGTGGCGTATCTTAGCCAGCATAGCGTCGAGCTGCTTCTGATACATGTCGCCATAACCACATGGCATATAGAAGCGGCTTATCATCGGGTCGCCCATAGGGCTGCCCATCACGCAGTAGCTTGGCGAGCGGAACATCACCACCTTCGCCACACGCTTTGCCTTGCGGATGCCGTTGGCAGGGTCGGCACTCTGTATCGTCTCCCATCCGCCCCACGGTCCGCCGTCTGGCAGCTCATAGTTCAGGTCGTTGTTCATCAGCTGCTCGTCGCTCAGCTCCACAATAGTCTCCACCATCACCACCGCTTCGTCGGCCAGGCCTGCGGTCAGCACCTCACGCAGCAGCGGCTCCATACGGGCAAAGACCATAGCCGCCTTGCCCACGTTCACCTGCCGGGCATAGATGAAGTCGCCCGCCTTCAGTTCGCCTGGCCGCTTCTGCTTGTTGCGTCGTGCTTGCTCCAGCACCTCTGCCAGCCGGTTACGTTCACGCTCCTTGCGCTCCCGTTCCTCACGCTCCCGGCGCTCCCGCTCTCTCCGCTCGCGCCCTCTTGCCGACTTGGTATAGTCGCCGTTCAGCTCGGCTTTGCGTTCCTCATATTGCGCCTGCATCTCCTGGAACTTAGCCGTAGCCTCCGGGTCGTTAGGGTTCCTGTCAGGGTGCATCTTTATAACGAGCCGCCGGTGCTCCTGCTCCAGCTGCTCGTGGTTCATACAGTTTGCAAAATATTCCATATTGGTTTCAAGTTTCAAGTTTCAAGTTTATGCCGCTGCCTTATAGTGCTTCAGCAGCGCCTCCCTTAGTCTCTCTGCGAAAGATGGCTGATGGCCGATGGATGATGGCTGATGTTCTGCCGCCTCCTTTGCAGCCTTGGGCTTTGCTTTCTTCGTAGCCGTCTCGCTCACGACTTTCTTCACCCATGCCTCCAAACTGAACTTTTCCATCTTCTCAGGGCCTCGTGGCTCGTCCAGTCCGTTGATAAACAAAGGCATGCAGATGGATAGCGTCTGGTCGTTGTGGAACAGCAGGGCACTGTTGCGGTCGGTGAAGTGCATCACGTCTGGCTGGAAGCCCAGCATCGTCATCAGCGACGTGGCTTTTACGCCAACCCACAGGCCGCCGTTCACACCGCCAGGAGCCTGCACACTGGTTGCCACCGTCTTCGAGAAGTCGTAGTCCTCGCCCTTGAAGGTAATCGTCTTGCTGCCTCGCCCGGCGTCGATATACATCAGGTTACTGGCCTGGCACAGATGGGGCAGCACCTGCTTCACGGCTGCCTCCCACGGCTTCACGTCCACACGGATGCCTTTACCCACATTCTGCGGTATCACGCTCCGCCAGTTGGGATAAGCCTGGCTCTGCGTCACCTCGCCGTGCCGTCCGCTGCCGTCGGTGGCCGTCACTATCTGCTCGCGACCGTTGTTCAGCTCCACCTCCACTGTGATAGTGCCTTTCATCTGTACTATCTCGCGGGGCAGGAACACCATGTCCCACAGCAGCCTGCCGTCGGTCACATCGGCCTTGTAGCCCTTCGTCTTGTGGGCCACCAGCACATGACAGTCCGTGCTGACCGCCACACCCGTAGCCACCTCGATAGCGGCCTGCTGAACATTCGGGCGCAGCCCCTCGTCGGCCCAGCACTTCTTCAGCTTGGGCAGCATCTTGTCGGCCTCGAACTGCAGGCGGGCCACGATGTCGCGCTGCTGGGCGGTAGCGTTCTGTATAGCAAAGCGATGGCGCTTGGCAGGGCCTACACCCTCGACACGCTCCATGCGGTCAACCATCTCGAACACCTGGCTCTCGCACATCTGGTAGCGCCCTGTCGCTGTGTTCACGGTATAGAGCACCTCCTGCTCGCCATCTGGCCACTCTATCCACACACCGCCCTTGTCGGTGGGCTTCAGCAGCTCCTGCGCCGTGAACAGCGTGCGCCGCTCACTGTTGGCCGTGCGCAGCCGGGCGGCCAGCAGGTCGCCCACCTCATAGAGGCCCTCCAGCACCGTGTCTGCATCCGTCTCATGCCGGCGGAAGTCATGGCGGGTGGCAAAGGCATCGGCGGGGAAGTCGTCTATCGTGCCCAGCACGGTCACTATCTCCGTCTGGCTCGGTTCCTCTACATAGCCCTCGTTGATTCTCCACTGCGGCACCGCCTCGCCGTTGTTGTCGTTCCGGCTACGGTTTGCCGGATGCACCACCTGGTCGCCCTTCACCACCGTACACAGGCGGGCCACCAAATACACTCTCGACGGGAAACCCTGCGCCATATAGTCGCGGATTTCATCGTGGCTCTCGAAATAATAGAGCTTGTTTCTCTTCTCCATAGTCGTATCTGTTTTAGAACTCGTCAACAAATCCGTAGAATACTCCGTGCGTACCGTGGCGTTGTATCAGCCCGGCCAGCACTTCCTCTTTTGTAGTATCGTCGGTCACACCGACTCAAAGCCCGGTGCCTTATAGCCGTAGGGCCTGAAGCACATCGTAACGATAGCCCCTGGAGGGCACGTCCTGTTGTGGATGTTCTCGTCGTCGCGCTCTGTGCGGAGTCCGAACTTGACGTCCCGTCCGCAAATTTTCTCTATCCAAGTCTCCATAGTCGTATATCTTTTAGGGGTAAATAATCGTAGTAAAAAAATGCAACCGAACTTCACAGCCCAGTTGCATCATCAAGGCTGCGATTAAGCGAGCGCAACGCCAAGCAACGCTTGAGCATTGCCGAGCGTGAGCAGGCTCGATTCAAAGCCTTGAATCAACATTCAAAATCAATTCGCCCAGCCAGAGCACCTGGCTTGGGCCTTTACAAGTTATGATATAGTGCCCCGCATCCGCATCGAAGGGTAGGATAAATCCGTGCGGGGCTGTGATGTTTACTCATTAGTCTCCGTTATCTCGGCGGTATAGTGGTCGCCGCTCACCGTCACCCGTCCGTCCTGCATATCGTCCAGCAGGTCGTCGTTCTCAATCCGTTCGCCCAGCTCGTGCAGGCTGTCAGCCACATACCACTCGTCGCAAGTCAGGTCAATCTTGTACTTCATAGTCGTTACTCTGTTTTAGTTCGTTACTTGCTCTCCCATGTTTCCACCACCTCGTAGTCGGCCAGCATGTCGGCCTGTCGGACGTAGCACATATAGTCGTCGCCCACCCAGTTCTTTGCGATAGTCTCGGCCTGCTCTTCCGTCTCGGCTTCCACATCGTCAATCTTCACAGCCACGGTGATGTTCATCAGTACATTCCATTTCTTCTTTGCCATAGTCTCTCGTCGTTTTAATTATTCACCCGTTTTCCGTCTCTCTCAAAAATCTGTCTTTCTCGCCGTCCATCAGTCCGTAGTAGAACTCCACCATCAGGTCCACCTTCTCCATGCCCGTCAGACTCTCCCATAGCTGGCGTATCTGCGCCATCTTGTCCTGCATCTGCTGCCACAGCTCCGGGTTCTCAGCCCTAACCAGCGCATGCACCAAGCACTCGTTAATCTCGCCTGCCACCTCGAGCTCGAAGTCACCCTCGGAATACCAGTCCGTGCGGTCGCGTCCATAGTCCTTCAGCCCTACGGACCAATAGCCCTCGCCGTCATACTCCAGCACTATCTCCATCTTGTGCGGCTTCAGTTTCTCGTTGGCCTCGCGCAGCGTCTCGTCGAAGTCGTGCTCCGTCACGTCCAGCATAATATCCGTGTTGATATACGCCGGCTCGCTGTCGTCCTCGCTGTCATACTCGGCCATGTAGCCGCCACCCGTCAGCCGCCCCTGCTCGTCCTTGCGCAGGTTCAGCTCGAAGTAGCCGCCCGTGTCGCTGTCATCGTCAGCAATCAGCACCAGAGCCTGTTCCTCGTCAGGGTAGTTGCGGTCCAGTTCCGTCCGCATCCCCTCAATCTCCCGACCGTCGCGGGTCGTAAACTTGTACTCTATAATCATAGTCTTGTCCTCCGTTGTTAAGTTACGCAATATAATCCCCGCAGGGCGTGTCGATAGTAATCTCCGAATAGTGCAGGCAGCGGTTCGCCGTGTGGCCGCAGAAGTAGTGGTTGATGATGTCTACCATCCCCTCGTCCGTATAGTCGCCGATGTACTGCTTCAATTCCGAGGCCGTATCATCCACATAGTTCTCGTCCTCCAGCAGGTGGTCGATAAACTCCTGCAGCGGCTCGATGAAGAACGTGTACTCCACGTTGCGCCACGGTCCCTCGCCCTGGTCGTCGCCCTCGGTATAGCAGTAGCCCAGCACATGTATCTGCTTGCCACCCTTGCCGTCGGGCTCGATGCTATAGAACTCCATCGCCTCCGGCTCCATCACCTTGGGCAACCGCAGGTCGTACTTCTGCACCACCATTGCCTCATACTCCTCCAGTCGGTCCAGATACTCCTCGTCATCCTCGCCGTACTTCCCGACGAGCCACGTCTCCATCTGCACCGCTTCCTCGATGATAGTCCCCGCCACCTCCAGCGCACCGCCGTCGGTCTCAGGGCTGTCATACATCTGCTGATAGAGGTCGGCGGCCAGCATCACCGCGTTTTCCATCTGCTTCCTTGTGAATAGTTCTTCTGCCATAGTCGTTACTCGTTTTTGTTAAATACCTGCCATACGCTCTCATACACCATCTCGATACCGCCACAGGGCTTGAAGTGCTCGAAGTCGTTGGCACGCCAGCACTGGTAGGCATCGCCGATGTCACCGTTCTCGTTCTGTGCGGCCAGTTCCTCGGTGTCGATGTCGAGGATGACGTCGAGCCACAGCTGACAGTCGCGGTAGTACACCTTGCTCACCTCCATCTCCATCACACCGGCACCGTCGCCCGGATAGCCCACGACGTAGGCATGGTCGCAGTCGCTGCCCAGCAGGTCTACCTCCTTCACGACGTGCTCCACCATCAGGGCCACTGTCTCGGCCACGATGTTCTTGTGCAGATCTTTGATGTCTTCATAGAAATCCTTATGTTCCATAGTCGTTATTCGTTTTAGTTATGCCCATTTGCATTTCCCGTTCCTGACCGTTCCGTGGTCGCAGCCGGAGTCGGGATAGATTTTAATCACGGAGCCGTCGGCCAGGTAGGGCGCGATCACCTCGAAGGCATCCATCATCAGACTCTCCCAGCCATAGCTTGCATCGAAGTCGGCATACTCCCACTCCTTGTCGCCCGGACAGGTTTCAAGTTTCCCCTTCCAGCCGCCGAAGAATATGCCCATCAGATCGTGCAGGTTGTCGGTAGACAGACCAAGCTCACCTGTGAAGTGGTCAAGGTTGTAATTGACGTGCTCCTCTTCATGCCTGCCGAGCTTCGCCTGCAGCGCTTTCTTTGCGCTGTCCTCATTCCTGAACCGCGCCTTGATTTCTACAGAATAACATTGTCCCATAGTTCGTTTCGTTTAGAATGTGATAACAATTCCTCGCACACCGTAGCTGTTATAGCGTGCTTCTGCTTGAAGTCCCTCACGTCGCGCCCATTCGCAGACGGGAGTAAAATACTTGGCGGGTATCGCATCGCGCTTCGCCTCGTGAATGTGGGTGTCGCAGATTGCGTACCACTTGCCGCGTCCCTGAAGGTCGCGCAGCACGTCTTGGCGCAGCCAGGGAAGGTCGCGCTCTACATTGATTGTTTGTCTCAGTTGTTCTGCTATTGTTGCCATTGTTTGAATAATTTTTAATTAAATTTTTGGATAATTTTGAGCGAAGCGACCAAATTACAATGATACAATCAGAGAGCTGATGTTGAAAGCATTGTAGGTGTAAGGCCACCGTGCGTCATAATCGCTGCATAGATTGACGTGTACATGGAAACCTTCGCTCTCGAAGTAGCGCCCCAAGTCCAACAACTCCTCACGGCTATACAGATAGTCCTTTCTCCAATACGGCGTATCGTCAACGTCGATGTACTGACAGTCCGACTTGTCGTGCCAGTTGTTGCCTTTAATGAATTGCGCATAGTGCTTCCCGTTGCGGTAGGTGATGCCCACGTTGTCCACACATCCGACACTCGACAGGCGATAGCCTTCAGGATGGGCGACATTCTTTTCCACTTCACGCGCCGCAGCCCGTCCGTCCTCGTAGCTGACATAGTGATGGTTCAATGTAAAGAACACCTCGCGCTTGCCGCCTCTTATCTCGCGGATAACATACTCTCGTCTTGCAAGGAAGCTCCTTGTATTCTCCTTGCACTGCTGCATAATCTCACTGCGCAGCTCGTCTGCTAATGTTGCCATAGTCGTTATGTTTTGATTAAATCATTATCACATCCGGCGAAGCCTTTACGCCCTCACTCTTGATGATACTCTTCCATCGTGGCGACTTGAATATATCCAAGTCCTTCACCTCGTATTTGCGGGTATAGCCGCCCCACGCCCCCACACGGTCGTCATAGTCGAAGTAGACGAACACCTTGCCGTTGTCGTACTGCCTGACCTCCGCGCCGCAGTAGAAGAGCCTTAAAGAAATATATCCCAAGTCCCCGCTTATCCAATACTTCCCGTCTTTAGGGTTCAGCCCCAGGTTGTCGCGCACAGTCTTCAGCTTGCTGCGGTTAAACCTCGCCAGCTTATTGCTGACCATCGTGTCGATATAGTTTGCCATAGTCTATCTTACTCTTTGATTTCACACTCTGTTATCGTACACTCCACATGGTCGGAACAATAATCGTTCCCGATGGCCCGATAGAGCCTCGGCTCGTCCATCTCCACATCCCAGTCGTGCTTCTTCACATATTCAGCGATAGTTTCGTCGCCGTCCTTATAGACAAAATCGTGTAGATAGTCCTGTGCTGCCTGCAGGGTAGCGAATGTCTGCACGATAACATCAGCCACCTCGCCGTCCCACGCCTGTTCAGCGGTAAACACCCACACCTTTTTCGCCTGCGGCTTCTTGTCCGCTGTCTTGCCTGCGATAGTCGCCAGCGACTCCGCAATGCTCTGGAGCAGGTTAGGCACCCGCTCCATAAATCTTTGTTCCAATGCTGTCATAGCTTGAATAATTTTCAGTTTAATTCTCTTTTAATCTTGAGCGGAGCGACCCCACAAACAAGGGCAGTAGCCGCTCCGCAAAAGTTCCATAGTCGTTTGATTTTTTCTTTGAATAGTCTATATACTCCCCTCTCCAATCGGGGAGGGGCGGGGGTGGGGCTTCACGCCGCCATCGGCATAGGCAGCATCAGCGGGTGCATAGCCTTGTTCACCTCGTCGTACTTTCTGAGGATGTAGTTCGTGGCCTTCTGCACATGGTCGATGACCTGCGGAATGAAGTCCTTGTCGTCGCGGATAGCCTGCCGCCAGTTGTTCACGTAGGCAATATGCTGCTCATCGAGCAGTCGCCCGATGCCTAACATCGAGCAGACGCACGCCGCCGTAAGCTCAGCGCAGAACTCCTCACGGGCATAGTCCTCCGAGCCGAAACCTCCGCCGCCCATGTCGCGCTTCAACTCTCCGGCGGTAGAGTGCGCCATCTCGTGGATAGCCGTCGAATAGAACAGCTGGTCGCCGAGGAAGTGGCTGCGCTCCGGCAGTCGGATGATGTCCTCCGATGGCGAATAGTGCGACGAATGACCGCCGAAGAGAATCTTGCAGCGCCACTCGCCCTGCATAATCATCCGCTCCAGCACCTCGTCCTTGGTCCCGCTCTTATAGTCGTGCTCAGGCAGACGGGTCAGCTCCTCCCACTTCTCCGGGAACTTCTGCTTGAAGTCCGTCTGCGATAGGTTGAACTCCGGAAAGGTCTTAGGCCAGAAGTGCGTGTTCACACGCTCCTTGTCCTCGTCGTCCAGCTCGTCATATTCCTTCTGCGTCAGCTTCTTGTGGTCCAGATAGTAGGTGGGCAGTTTTTTCACTACGGGGAAGCTGCTCTCGAACATCGGCATCCCGTTGTCCTTCAGCACCACATTGCCCTCTTCGTCCGTCATCATATTGAGCGATAGCCCCATGTCGGTAAGTTGCTCGAACTTCATAAACATCGGCACTTCCCATCCTCTCACTGCGCACAGCAGCGTCAGGAAGAAGTCGTTGATTCCTCTGTACGGCTTGCGCCACTTATAGTTCATCGGCGACCCGTGCCGGGGACTGACCCACGGCTTCGTCCACTCCGCATCCTCCATCTGGTCGAGCGCACTGGTAAACAGTTCGGCATACTTCGCCTTCTGCTTGTCATTCATCTGGAAGCCCCGCTTCTGCTGCTGGCCTCCGTTGTTTCTTTTTGTTGCCATAACTTGAATCGTTTTTGATTGTTGATACTAAAAGCAGACGGCACAGACCTCATAATGAAGTCCGTGCCGTCCGCACTTGATAGTCGATAAGATTACTTTTTCACGCTGAACGTGAACTCCTTCGGCTCGCCTTTAAGGGAGGATAGGCTTACCGGTGTGCGGATCCAGGAATGCGGCTGTATGCCGTCTGCCGTAGCTATCAACGAATAGTCCTTTTTCGTTTTCTTCATCTCGCTTTACTTCGATAGTTAAATTCATACTCTGTTCCATAATTCACTCGCTTTAGATGATTACGAGTGCAAAGATACGAATAATTTATGGAAAATTCGTGGATAATTTGTGGCAATTCGTGTTCAACCACTACGCCGCCATAGCATTGACGATGGCCATAGCCTCCTGGTCGCCGGCGATGACGCGGCGCATCAGGTCGGCCACCTCTGCCTCCGTATAGGTCTTGGCAGATGTCTGATGGTTGATGTCTGATGGCTGATGGTTTCTGCCCTCGCGCTCCTGGCGATAGGCCTCGCGCTTCTGCTTACGCTCCTCGCGCTTCTGGGCACGCTCCTCGGTAACGGCATCCACCACGTCCTGACAGTCGGCCACGGTCTTGCCCTCGTTCAGCATCTGGCATACGGTCTTTGCCACCTCTGCATAGCGGGGGCCGAACAGCAGGAAGTTCACACGCCCCTGCTTCGTGTTATCGTAGGAAGCCGAGCCGTGCAGGCTGGCAGCGGCCTCCTTCTGATAGGCAGCGTCCGTCTCTGCAAACCCGCTGATCTTGGCGCACGTCTTGCCCTTCGCATTCGTATAGGTCGAGTAGACGTAAGATGTCTGATGTTTGATGGCTGATGGCTGAGATACCTCTTCCTTCTTCCCTCTTCCTTCTGACTTCTTATTCGTCACCTTGGGCTTGGCGGGCTGTTCCTGCTTGGGCTTAGGCTCCGTTTCCATCTTGCCCTGCGGGCGAGATGACTCACGCTCGGCAGAGCCTGAACGAGTTCCGCTCTGCTCTCGCTCACTCGTCATCTTCACCGTCTTGGCCTTCGGCTCCTCGGCCTTGGATGTCTCCTGTGCGGTAGCAAACTCTTCACTCTCCACTCTGCACTCTTCACTTCCCTGGACAGTCCAGCCGCCCTGCAGCAGCTTCTCCACCTGGGCCACGCCAATAGTCATAGGCTTGCCCTCGCTGTCGCCCATCTGGAACGTCACGCTCACCTTGTCGCCCTCGATAGCGTTGATTGTGTACTTAGCGTTACCGCCGTTGCTGATACTCTTGCCGATAAGGTCGGTCACCTTTACATTCTCGTTAGTCATAACTTCGTCCTCCGAATTGTTTTGATTGTTGTCACTTGAATTACTTGTCTCACTCTCGCCTCGCTTGCACTTAGGTCCTGGCGGCGGGTCCAGTTGGTCGCAGATGGCGACACGGTGCCCTGTGCGTATCAGCTTGGGCAGATAGGTGTCGAGTGCATGGTGGGGGAATCCCGCCATAGCCACCCCGTCGCTCTGACGCTTAGTGAGCGTGATGCCCAGCACCTTGGCACACTCCTTAGCGTCGTCCTCATAAGTCTCATAGAAGTCACCGCAGCGGAATAGTATTATAGCATCTTTGTGCTTCCTCTTCAGGTCGCGCCACTGCCGCATCATCGGACTTTCAGATAGCTCGTCTTGTTCCTTCAGTGTGTCGTCGATAACCTGCAAGTCCTCCAGCTGCACCTTCTGCATAGTAGTCAGCACGATATAGTCCAGCGCAGGCTCCTTGTCCTCGCCGATAGTCCCCGAGCGGTGGATCATAAACACCCACACGCGCTCCCCGTTCATGTAGAGGTCTACGTCGCGTCCCTCTACTTCGGCCATAGTCGCAGGCCGGTACTTTACTTCCTTTGCCATAGTCGTATTGTTTTAAAACCAGTCACAGTTCTCCTCGTGGGCTTTTCTCCATGCAATAGACTCTGCACACAATCCAATGAGCTTCTGCAAGATTCCTTGCCACTCCTCAAAGTCGCTGCGTAGGTTGTAACTCTCATAATCCTCCTGCGTCATATAGTCCTTCACGTCGCTGTTATAGTCGATGCAGTGGAGCGTCATAAACAGTTGGGCATGGCTTACCACCTTGCCCTGACGCTCCAGCACATCCAAGTCAATAGGCGCACTGGCCACATCCTCCTTATAGCGCAGCCGCCTCGCCTCCAGATTATACGATATACAACGCAGTACGAAACGGCGCGCCCTCTCATAGAAGCGGTCAAGCCCTTCCGGCGACCTCAGTTCGTAACTACGCATACCGAACACACCGGCCACGTCGATAGGGTCATTGCCGTGTCTGAGCGACGGCGACTCCAGCGTCTTCAGCACATTGCCGAAAGACGAATCTCTTAATATTGCTACACTCATAGTCGTTACTGTTTTTGATTCCGTTCATAGCCTTTGCCCATGCGTCACAGAACTCGTCGCCGAACTCCCTGCGCCAGGCAATCTCATTGTCAGATACCAGAAGCCCTGCCACCACCTCGTCGGCGTATGGCGACAGGATATTGTTCTCACCACGCAGCCAGTCAGCCACCTCGCGGTTGGCATCCTCTCGCTGCATCCCGTTCTTCAGGCGCTCCACCAGTCGGGGGCGGACCTGCTCCATGATAGCCAGTGCCTGCTTACGGCTCACTGTCACTTGCGATAGGTCTTGTGCCATAACTCTCGAATAATTTTTAGTTCAATTTTTCGTTAATTTCTGCCCTGCACAGGGCATCCCATAGTCACGCCGCCTCGTACTCGATGGCGTCGCAGTAGTCGGCGAAGTTCTCGGGCGTGTCCTCGTCGTCGTTCCAGCCAGTCTCCATGCCGAAGCCCTCGCTGGCGCTATACACCTCGTTCTCGTCCACGCCGAACGAGTTGCGGTAGTCGCTCAGATAGATGCTGCCGTGCTTGATTTCGCGCCGCAGCTGCATATAGTCGTCGTGCGTCAGGTCGCCCATCGTGTTATACACCTCCAGGTCGTCGCAGTCGGCCTCGTACTCCGTGCCCTTCCCGTTGCGCACCTTCACGTAGGCGTGCCAGTCGTCGGCACTGCAATAGCGTCCCGTCTCAGGGTCACGCGGGTTGTCCATGATAGTCACCACCTCGTTGGTCGTGCTGATGGGATTGCCCCACAGGTTGTAGTGCGTCTTCACATAACGTGCCTTGCACCCCTTGCGGATAGTCAGTTTCTTTGCCATAGTCACGCTGCTTTAGATATCTGCTTGTCAAACTCCTTCATCCATCCCTTAGCGGCTACACCCTCTTCGTGATAGCCGTCGGGAGTCGCCCGTATCTCGTAGCGGGCATCGTCACGGATCAGTACCGCATACAGGTACTCCCATCCGCGCTCCTTTGCCTGCTTGCGCCAGTTGGCCAGATACTTCTTGGCTGTCTCGACGCGCTTCACACTCACACGGAAGAAGTCGCGCTCACACACTTTCTTCCCGTTCTCGTCTCGCTTGTCCTCGCGCTTCAGGGCTTCCTCGTAGGTCTCTGCCCCGTACCAGCACAGGATAATGAATGTCTGTTGTGCCATAGGTCACGCTGCTTTACGATAGTTGATAAACTGGTCCTCGATAGCCTCGGGGATATAATTCACGTTCACGTTGTAGGCCACGCTGATAGCACGGCGCACTTTGTTGATGTTGATAGTCTTTGCCATAATTGTTAATTGATTTTGTTTTACGCTGCATTTACGATTTCACTTAATTCTCTCTCCACGGCCAGATAGTACTCCAGGCCGCCGTTTGCCCCGAAGCCGTTGCGCCTTGTGCGCCTGATGGCCCGCTCCGTGGCGTTAAACCGCCCGCAGACGGGCCATAGTCGGCTCTCGTCGTGCTGGCGGAAATAGGCGTTAATCTGCCTGCGGCTCATCTCGCAGACGTTCTTAGGTTCTTCCATAGTCACGCTGCTTTAGTCACATACATAGTCACCCGATAGTTGCCCTCGCCGTTGGGCAGCTTCCATTCGCGGCTGGCGATAGCACTCTCGCGGTCGCTGAAAGCCTGCTCCACCGTGCGGCGGGCCAGCGTGCGGCGGATGCGGGCCTGCGGATAGTCGCGCCCTATCTCCTTCACGATAGCCTGCCAGCGGTTATACACCTGCTCCTGGTCGTCAGAAGCCTTCATAATGTTCTCCGTCTGCCATGAGTCGATGCCCAGTGGCATTGTGTAGGTCTCGATGTGGAATTGATTCTTTGCCATAGTCTCACTTGCTTTTAGGTTGATAGTCCCATTCTCGTCTCGTCACGTTGTCGCGGATGACCACACGGCAGCCCTCCTTCACGCCACGCATAGCCACCTCGTCGATGTCCTCTTCCGGTATGAGCGCATAGCCGCCGTAGGGCCGGCCGTCCTTCAGAAACGTCACCTCATGACCCTCCCAGCGGAACTCGTCGTCGTGGTCGTGGATATACTGCTTGCCGATGCAGCACAGCCGTGCCGCCATAGCACTGATAGCCACGAAGTCGTCCTGCGTCTCGCCCAGCGTCTTAGCCGTCATCAAGTCACGCTCCTTGCCCTCGGTGCGCAGCATGATGTCCGCATAGATACCCTCGCAGCCGCCATAGGCCACGTGCATAGTCAGGTCGGCATAGGGATTCGTTATCACGCCCTCGCCGTCGCTTGGGTCAGCACACAGATAGTCTATCTGGTCCAGATACTCCACGCCCTGCTCCTTGGCTATCTGCTCAATCTTCCGCACAAACTCACGGATGGTATAGGGACGCTCAGTCCCAGCCTGCTTCTTTGTTGCCATAGTCACAATTCGTTTAATTCGTTCAATTCGTGTTCGTTGATAGTCTCTCAGGCGATAAACCCGTGGAACGGGTGCAGGTCCACGATGATAGCCTTGGGGCCGTACTCCTCCGCCATGTCGGCGAAGGCGCACTCCATAGCGGCCTTCTCGGCGGCGGTCATAGCGGTGTTCATACTTGCAGCCACGGCTGCGGTCATAGTCACAATCTTTGCGCTTTTCTTGGCTGCGCTTGCCATAGTCTTAAACTTCTTCATAACTCTTGAATGTTTTAATAATTTTCAGATAAATTTTCTGTTAATTTCTCGCCGTCAGGCGACCCCGAAATGTCCGCGCAACACGTCCAGCATCAGCCGATAGTCGATGCTCATATACTCGTTGCCCAGATACATGGCGGGGCGGAACACGTCGCTGTGCAGATAGCCCACGGCACGGTAGCCGTCGCACTCGAACACCACGCACGGGCAGCACGTGTTCTTGTCGTGTACCATAGCGCACGGGTTGTTCTTCGCCAACTCATAGAGGCCCTTCTTCCATGCCTCATGCTCCTCTGCACGCTCCCAGATAGGGCGCTGCTCATACTGCTTGATAAACTGCTCGGTAGTCATAACTCGGTTCCTCCCATTAGATTACGTTAAACGATGTCTCCTCGCCCGTCAGCATCTCCACGCGGGCCTGCTGGCCGTGGTGCCACAGGTCGTCGCACAGGTCGTCGCACTCCTGCGGCGTGCCCATAAACACGCACGCCGTGCCCACGAAGATAGCCGCCTGCCCATAGTTCCGCCCCGTCTTGTGGCGGATAGTGTCGTGCTTCGTGCGCTCAACGGGCATGTCATACACGCCCAGCAGGGCACTCACGGCGATACCAGTCGCAAACAGCGTCACGATTACGAGATTATCACTTGCGTCGTGGGCGATAGTCACGCACGCCATACCTACGGCCACGATAGCGGCCACAATCATTTTTGCAAAAGTCTTCATACGCTTTTATTTTTTTTGATAGATGATTTTTTTCATTTTCGATATTTCCGTCAGGGCACAGTTATCCCTGCCGATAGTAAGCGGACAGGACGGAGCTACAGCTCCATCCCGTCCAGAAACTCGTCCACGCTCTCGTACAGCTCCGACTCGTCCCAATGCGGCACGAGCGGGCGGGCGAAGGCATAGAGCATGTCGCGCAGTATGGCGCGTGTGAGTGCAATACCCTGGCTGTCGCGCATCTGCCGATAGTGGCTTTGCAGGTCAACGACCAGGCACTCCTTTTGCCGTCGTTTCGCGTCGGGCGCACTCTGCGCCTGCGCACGGGAGACGGCAGCGATAGATAGATTCACCTTTCCCATAGGCGTAGGGGCACACTATTTGCTGAATACCCGTGTGCCGGGGGGACGGTAGTTAGTAGATGGCTCCCATCCACGACATGATACGGTTGGAATGATCCGTGCGCTGGAATCCATGGTTCGGGCAGCGGCGGCGATAGGGGTTCTCCGGCTGCGGTTCTTTGTAGTAGGTAGCGGCCTCGTAGCGGTCGCGCGGCTTCATGGGGCCTGCGATAGACTGTTCCCTTCGGGGCACACTCCGGCCTGCCATAAACTTGCTCACCTGTATGTCGCGCCTGCGATAGGCTGATGGCACGATAGCCTGATAGTCGTCGGCCCAGGTCGCGATAGAACACACGCGCATGCGTTCCTGCTCGTCGCTGATAGTCCGCCTGTCGGGGCACACTCCGGCTTTCACGGCTGCGTTTGAGAAAGCCATAGCCTTCTGGAGCTGGATGCCGGCTGCATCCCAATAGCTGTTGAGCGTGGTCAGATGTACAATCTTAAGCCTGCCGCTGTCGGACTTTGCCACTCGCGTCAGGGTAGAGTCCAGGCTCTCCGCCCGCTCACGCGCCCGCGATAGGGCTTTCATGATGTCGGGGTGCTCATCATAGAACGCACTCCACACCCTCAGCCGCTTGTCCGGCGAAAAATCCTCTTCCTCATAGGTCACAGTTTCAGCCCGATAGTAGCCACAATAGAGCACAGCATTCCCCTTGCGGAGGTTGCCGGATAGAATCACCGCGTACATGTGTGCGCGATCGTCGTGCGGATGGGGACGTAGTTCGATATAGCGACGCTTGTTCTCCCGTCCGATAATGATGGCGAACTCCTGGTGGCGCTCGCGCATGGCGTGCATACGTGCCCACTCGTCGCGCGAGGGCACAACACCCCTGGGTTTGCAGATAGACATCACAAACTCCTCGAATTTCTTTGTTGTCATATAGATACATTTTAACCTGTCAATAGTTGAGATGCAGCCCGATTTTCGGGTTGCCGATAGGATATAGTTTCTGCTGTCAAGCCAGAGCGCACGCTCCGCACCGATAGCAGAAACCTGTAGAGAGATAGAGTCGCACTGCGGACTCAGCTTTTCAGGACAAAGCAATCGTCCATCACGCTCACGAGCCCGTTACACCTGCGCCCGCGATAGTCATCGCACACGTACCACATTTGCGCACATATCGGGTGCTCGTCACTCACGATAGCCACAATCGTGCATTCATCGCGCATCATGGCGCTTTTCATGTTCTGATAGGCTTTGCGCACGACAACATCGCCCACAGCGAATTTTGGATCTTTCATTTTCGGATCTCCTATATTTTTTCGTGAATTGTTTTCAAACCAGATAGACAGTTTTCGACCTACGAAAAGTTTGCGTTTAGACACAATTTCTCCTCCCAAGCCGAAAACCGTTTTTCGCAAAGTACTTATTTTCAGTACTATATACAAACCGAACACCCCGAACAGGGAACACCCCCGAACAGGGAACACCCCCGAACAGGGAACACCCCCGAACAGGGAACACCACCGAACAGGGA